>Ga0315288_10011581_pt1 | contig 11100 bp, 8 predicted proteins | sample YL17G11_20_MG_FD_203454 | JGI IMG/M metagenome (GOLD analysis project Ga0315288, IMG submission 203454) | Sediment microbial communities from Yellowstone Lake, YNP, Wyoming, USA - YL17G11_20 | ecosystem: Environmental > Aquatic > Freshwater > Lake > Sediment | place: USA: Wyoming | collected... | reverse complement strand
GCGCACCGTCGCCGCGCTAGACCAGCAGCGCCGTCAGGCCGAGGCGCTGGCCCGGGCCACCGCGGCTCTCACGAGCACGCTGGAGCTAGAGCCGCTGCTAGAGAACGTATTAGAGGCTGCTGTGGAGGCTACCCCAGGGGCCGAAAAGGGGAGCGTCCTCCTGGTAGACGAGGCGACCGGCGAATTGCGCGTCCGGGCCCTGGCCGGCTACAGCGACCCTCGCGTCCGGCAAGCTCGCTTCTCCCGCGAGGAAGGATATGCTGCCCCGGCAGCACAGCGAGGCCGGCCTCTGCTCATCCCGGATGTCCGCGCCTGGCCGAGCCGCTACGATGGCGAGATCCAAGAAATGCAAGCCATTCAGTCTGCCATGGTGGCCCCTCTGTGCTACCGGGGACGGGTCATCGGCGTCCTCTCGCTGGACAACGCGACTCGCAAGGAGGCCTTTACCGAGCAAGACTTGCGCCTGGTGGCCTCTTTTGCCGACCAGGCCGCGGTGGCGGTAGAGAACGCCCGGTTGTACCAGGCCGAACGAGAGCAGCGCGAGCTGGCCGAGACGCTGCGCGAGGTCGGCGCGACGCTGGTTTCCACGCTCGACACCGACATTGTGCTGGATCGCATTCTGGAGCAGGTCGGCCGCGTGGTTCCCAGTGACGCCGCCAACTTGATGCTGATTCAAGGCGACGAGGCGCGCATCGCCCGCTGGCGCGGCTATGCGCGCTTTGGCGCGGAAGAATTTGTCTCAACCCTTGTCTATTGCATCTCCGAGGCGCCGAACCTCCAATACATGAAAGAGACCCGCGAGCCGATGGTTTTTCCCGATACTATCGCCCATCCTGGCTGGGTGCATGGACCGGCGCAAGGGTGGCTGCACTCTTATGCGGCCGCGCCCGTCATCGTGCGCGGGGAGGTGATCGGCTTCTTGAATGTAGAGTGCGCCGCGCCCGGTTTTTTCACCCCGGCCCATGCCGAGCGGCTGCGGGTCTTGGCCAATCAAGCCGCCGTCGCCCTGGAGAACGCGCGGTTGTATCACGAGACAACCCGCGCGCTGGACCGGCTGCAGGCGTTCAGCCAGATCAGCCGCGTCGTCAATTCGTCGCTGAACCTCGACCAGGTGTTGACCACGATCGCCCACTACGCCGCCGAACTGTCCAACTCGGACGCGGCGGGCATTTACGAGCTGGACAAGGAGCAAGTGCTCCGCATCAGCGCCAGTCACAACACTCGCCCCGAGTTCGTCGAAGCGGTAAATCTCGAAGACATCAAGATCGGTCAATGGACCATCGGCCGGGCCGCAGCCAGCCTTTTCCCCCGCTCTCGGCTCAGGAGGGGTATCGCTCGATCCTGGCGGTGCCGATGCTCAGCCGCGAGGCGCTCATCGGCGGCATTCTCGTCTGGCGCAAGCAGCCCCAGCCGTTCGACAAGGACGTCGTGGAGCTTTTGTGCACCCTGGCCGATCAGTCGGTGGCGGCGATCGAGAACGCGCGATTGTACCAGGAAGCCCATCGGCGGCTGGAAGAAGTCTCGCTCATCCAGGCGGTGGCGCTGGCCGGGGCGGCCGACCTGCCGTTCGACGACATCGTGGCCGATGCCACTCTACGACTGTCTCGTCTCTGGGATAGCCGCCCCCTGGGTTTTCTATTCCCCGACGAGATCGGGATGTTGCAGCTCCATCCCTCGTACCTGGGCGCATCCGAGGCACGGCGCAACACGCCTTTCCGACCCGGCGAAGGCATTGCCGGTTGGGCGTTAGAGACCGGCAAGCCTGTGGTCGTCCCCGACGTGCGGCAGGACCCGCGCTATAGCCAAGACAGCCCGGTCACGCGCTCCGAGATGGCGGCGCCACTTTTGGTCGGCGACCACGTGATCGGCGTGCTCAACGTCGAGAGCGCGCGCCTGAACGCGTTCTCTGCCGATGACGTGCGCCTGCTCACGGCGTTGGCCGGGCAACTGGCGATTATCTTGGACAACGCGCAGGCGCATCGCGGCCTGGCCGACCGGGCGCGGCAACTGCAGGACGCCTACGGCGAGCTGACCGAAGCGGAGCGGTTGAAGGATGAGATGGTGCGGAACGTCGCCCACGAGCTGCGGATGCCCTTGACGTTTGTCAAAAGCTATGTGGAGTTGATGCAGAACGAGAGCTTTGGGCAGCTGCCCGCTCCCCTGCGCGAGCCACTAACGATTGTGAGCCAAAAGACAGACACGGTGGTGAGCCTGGTGGAGCGCATCGTCAACATGCAGGCGGTACAGCCTCAAACGCTGACGCTAGAGCCGCTGACGCTCACCGAGTTGCTTGTGGACGCCACGAATCGTTGGCGGCCTCGGGCAGCGCGCCTGGGCCTCAAAGTAGAATCGGATCTGCCGGACCGCGTGCCGCAGGTCGCCGGGGATCGTCAAATGCTGACGGAGGCGCTCGACAACTTGCTCAACAACGCCGTCAAGTTCAACTCTCGGGGCGGCCAGGTGAAGGTGCGCCTGGGCGCTGAGCCGGAATTCGTCCACATCGAAATCGCCGACACCGGCGTCGGCATCCCGCCGGACAAGCTGCCCCGGGTGTTTGAGCGTTTCTACCAGGTGGATGGAACGACCCGGCGTCCGTTCGGCGGGGCCGGCGTGGGACTGGCGCTCGTGCGGCGAATCGTCGAGGCGCATGGCGGGCGAGTGTGGGCCGAAAGCGCCGGGCCAGGCCAGGGCAGCACGTTTCACATCGCCCTGCCAACCGTCACGGCCACGTAGCGCATCACGCAGGTCGCAAGCCGCCTATCGCTCCCGCCCTCTGGGCGTCCACTCTCCACACTCTACTCTCTACAGCTTTTTCGCTTTGACAGTTCCGCCCTTCTCGTTTACAATCAGCCTTCGGCTGACTAGTCCGCTAGTCCAGTAGTCGAATAGTTTGCCAGTCCAGTAGTCGGGCGCAGCGTCCGGCTACAAGACTGTGTGACTAGAAGACTGGGCGACTAGGTGACTACAAGACTATATGACTACGGGACTGAAATGAAAGACTACAAGACCGAAAACATCCGCAATATCGTCCTGATGGGTCACGGCGGCTCGGGCAAGACTTCGCTGGGCGAGGCGATGCTGTTCGACACTGGCGCGACCAACCGCATAGGCAGCGTCGGCGACGGCACGACCGTCTCGGATTTTGACGACGAAGAGATTCGCCGCCACATCTCGCTGATGACGGCGCTGCTGCCGGTCGAGTGGGCCGGCCACAAGCTCAATGTGCTCGACACGCCCGGTTACACTGACTTTGGCGGCGAGGTAAAGGGCGCGGCGCGCGTAGCCGATTGCGCGCTCGTCGTCGTGGATAGCGTGGCCGGCGTGGAAGTGGGCACCGAGATGGCGTGGAGCTATGCCGACGAGTGCAAGCTGCCTCGGATGGTGGTGATCGCCAAGATGGACCGCGAAAACGCCAACTTTCGCAACACGCTCGACAACCTGGTCCAATCTTTCTCCGACAACAAGTTTGTCCCGCTGCAACTGCCGCTCGGCAGCCAGGCCGACTTTGAGGGCGTGGTGGACCTGGTGACGCTCAGGGCTAGGCGCGGCGCAAAGGGCGACGTGGGCGACGTGCCCGCCGCGCTCAAGGACGAGGTGGCCGAGTTTCGGCTCAAGCTGATGGAAGCCGCCGCCGAAGGCGACGACGAACTCATCGTCAAGTACCTCGACGGACAGGAGTTGACCGAGGACGAGATCAAGCGCGGGCTCAAGATTGCGATTGTCAAGGGCAGCGTCGTTCCCGTGCTGTGCTGCGCGGGCACGGGCAACATCGGCGTGGCCGCATTGATGGACACGCTCATCGCGTTCGCGCCTTCGCCGCTCGATCTGAGCGCCGCCAAGGCCAAGAGCCCGGCCACACAAGCCGAAGAAGACATCGCCCCGCGCCAGGACGCGCCGCTGGCTGCGCTCGTCTTCAAGACAACGGCTGACCCTTACGTGGGCAAGCTCACCTACTTTCGCGTGTATGGCGGCCTCCTCGCCAGCGACAGCCGGGTGTTCAACCCGATCAAGGGCCAGGATGAACGCATCGGCCAGATTTACGTGATGCGCGGCAAGGAGCAAATCCCGGTGGCGTCCATCAAGCCGGGCGATATTGGCGCGGTGGCCAAGCTCGCCAACACTGGCACAGGCGACACGCTGTGCGACAAGGGCCACCCGGTCGTTCTCCCCCCAGCGACGTATCCGGCTCCCCTGATGACGGTGGCCGTCGAACCCAAGACCAAGGCCGATAGCGCCAAGATGGGGCCGACGCTCACTCGCCTGGCGGAAGAAGACCCCACGCTGCATTGGCACCAGGAAGCCTCCACACGGCAGACCATCCTGGCCGGCATGGGCGATAGCCACCTGGACGTGGCGATCAAGCGCGCGCACAACAAGTTTGGCGTCGAGATTCTTACCAGCACGCCACGCGTGCCCTACCGCGAAACGATCACGCGCGAGGCGGCCTCTACTTACCGCCACAAGAAGCAGACTGGCGGCGCGGGCCAGTTCGCCGAAGTGGAAATGGCAATTTCCCCCAACGAGCGCGACAAGGGCTACGAGTTCTCGTGGGATGTGTTCGGCGGCGCGGTCAGTGGCTCGTTCCAGACCTCGATTGAAAAGGGAATAAAGGCCGTGCTGGAAACCGGCGTCATCGCGGGCTATCCCGTCGTGGACGTCAAGTGCTCGGTGATTGACGGCAAGGAACACCCGGTGGACAGCAAGCCCATCGCGTTCGAGATCGCCGGGCGCGAAGCGTTCAAGCAGTGCTTCCGGGAAGCCGGGCCGGTGATGCTCGAACCGATCATGACTATCAAGATTTCCATTCCCGAACGCTACAGCGGCGACGTGATGAACGACATGAACACCAAGCGTGGGCACGTGCTGGGAATTGACCAGCAAGGCACCAGGACCGTCATCACCGCCAGCGTGCCATTGGCCGAGGTGCAAAAATACGCCGCCGATCTCCGCTCCATCACGCAGGGACGCGGCGTGTACTCGATGGAGCTGGATCACTATGAAGAGGTGCCCAGCTACATCGCGCCCAGCGTCATCGAAAAAGCCAAGCAGGAAAAGCAAGAAGCCAAAGAGTGATCAGTGCTCAGTAGTCAGTGAGCAGTAGGAAACGCAGACCTCCGAGGTTGGAAAAACCTCAGAGGTCTTTTTTTTTGTTGAGGAGGAATCACCCGCTCATCAAGCGGCGCGAGAGTTTGAGCAGGCCGCGCAGCGCGCGCTGAGTCGCGGTCGGATGTTGGACGCTATCCAGGCTGGTATCGTAAGCGCCCATCGCCGCGAACCACTGGCCTTGTTTCATCCGCAAGCGGCTGAGCGCGCGCCACGTTTCGGCGGATAAATCTGCCGCGCCCGCCGCCTCAAATAGCTCGATAGCTTCTTTGTAAAGTGTCACCGCACGCTCGCGCTGGTCGCGCGACTCGGCCAGCGCGCCCAGGTTGCCCGCCACCATGCCTTGCGATTTGCGGTCGCCCAGTTTTTCAAACAACTGGCGCGCTTGGGTGAACGCCGCCTCCGCCTCGTCAAGGCGAGCGGCTTGCCGCGCCGCCACGCCGCGATTGTTGGCGCACTCAGCGGCCTGCGCGGTATCGCCCTTGGCAAGGAACGCCGGCTGCGCCTGCGCGAACGCGGCGATGGCCTCCTCGAACCGCCCCGCGCGGTAGTGCTCTATTCCTTGGTTCTCGAGTTCGTCAGCAGTCGGCATTATCGCCTCGCCATCCAGTTGCAAATGATGGTTCTCGGATTGCCCGCTCTGAAATAAAAAATCCGAGATCCGAAACTTAATAGGTGATGTCCAGCAGCCCTTCGGCAATGTTGCGAATCGTTCCGGCGGGCATCTCGGCCAGGTGCATCGCCACGCGCAGATAGGTGGTGTTGACCGGCTGGACGACAAACGCGCGCACATCCTCCGGCAGCGACTTGAATGCTTCGTACTGGCGATCCTGCAACTCGCGCTCGCCGATGGTGCCCACGCCCTCGTCGAGAAAATACGAGCGAGACACGCCGAGGTACTCTGTCAGCGCCTCCAACTGCGTCAGCGGGATAGGCTTTTGGCCGAGTTCGTACAGAGTGAGGCGACGGGGCGTGCATCCCAGCGCTTTTGCCACATCCTTTTGCGTTTTGCCCTTGCGCTCGCGCGCCTCACGCAGCAGCGCGCCGATGATGCGGTTGCGCAGCGCCATCACCGGCAGGCCGGGCGGCGGAGCGTCCGCGGTCACCAGCGATTCGTCCTCGCCTTCCAGAAAGCTCTGCACCGGGGCGTGCAGGAAATAGGCCAAGAGCTCTAGCTCGGGCAACGAAATATCCCGACGGCCCTCTTCGTAGGCGGAGAGGATGCCCGGCGTGACGCCGATGACATCGGCGCATTCTTTTTTAGTGCGGCCGGCTTTGAGCCGCGCTCCTTGCAGCAATACGCCAATGATCTTGCGGCGAATGGCGAACGCATCTGTCGTCGGCATAGATCACTCCCGCTTTTCTGTGTCAGTCGGATACTGGCGAGATTATATACCAGAGCGCAGATTTCAGCCACAACAGGACGCGGCACGTCGGCAGGCGAGAGGTAGCGGATGTCGTGCGTGGCGACGGTGAGCAAACGCAGGCGGTCAGCTAGCAGCCTGTCGGAGAGGGTGTTGGAGTCGAGGCTTTCCGGATTTTCGTCAATCTGGGCAGCCATTCACCGCAATTTCACCGGCTAAAGCCTTGATTCCAGGGATTTGCGGCGGTTCTTGGGCGTTCTCCGACAGGCTGCTAGCGATTGCAGGGCTTGCGCTGTTTGCATCGTCTTCTTCGATGACGTGTAGTTCGATGCAAAATCGGTCTCGGCCATCTCCTGTGCGATGGATTCGGCTTGTGAGATATTGCCCTCACGCAGGCACGCACAAGTGGACCGATGCACCCACCTGACACAGCGATCAGTCCGTCAGTGTGTGGGGCTAGGTCGGTCAGAGAGAGACCACAGGCAAGTGTCACTTTACAATCGGGTGAAGCTTGCCGGCACTTGACAAGCCGGCACAAATTGCCATAGCCCTGCATGTTCTGGGCCAGCAAAACTATCGAGTGCCCACCCGTCAGCGCCAACTCTGCGCCGATGACACTTACCTGCACAAACCGCAGGTACAGTGCAGGTGTCGACGCGATGCCGACCTTGCGGCTGGCGGAGATGAACTCTATCGCGCCCGCTCCGCGCAGAGAGTTCGTGTCGGTGAGGGCAATGGCAGGGAGACTAGCGGCCTGAGCGAAATCGACGATTGCGCCGACGGACGGCACGCCATCCAGCAGGCTCCATTGGGAGTGAACTACCTCGCGGCTTGCCGCGCGGTATCAAGAGCTTCTACAAGCTCGGATGCGCGGCAAGCCGCGAGGAATCAGACCCGACAAGATTGAATCGCCTCGGCCAGATGCGCCGGGGCGATGTCATCACTCCCCGCCACGCCGAAGGCGCGCAATCGTTCGCGCGATTTTGAGCACGCAATGGAACGCACGCGCGGACAGTTGTAACTGCTGCATCGCCAAGCGCATGAGCGATTGGCCTGTCGCGTCGAGCTTGCACGCTTCGCGCACGCGCACATCGGCAGGCCGCTTCGCGTGTCGGCGTTGCACACGACGCGCGAATCGTGCGACGCGAAGCGTTTGCGTTGTCGCTCTCGTGCAGCCTCAACCCTCGCCGCAACCACAGGCGATGACTCGCCCAATCGCTCACCTGTGAGTTTCTCGAACGGCACGCGCGGCACTTCGACGTGAATGTCAACCCGGTCGAGCAGCGGCCCGCTGACCCACAGGGGCCACTTCGCTTGTGCGCTTCTGGTAGCGCGTGACCATCGAGGGAGCACAGGTGCATTCTTTGGTCGGATCTTGAAAATAACCGCATGGGCAGGGGTACTCACAAACTGCAATTCCGTTTGACCTATTCATGGGTTGAAAAGGTGATCCTCTGGATGGAAGTGGGTTCAGCAATTCCCGTTATGACTATTTTTCGCATAAATCGTGCCACTTTTGGCGGAAAAACGGCTGCTTTGCCATACTTCAGATATTAGAACCGCTTCTTTTGGCGAGCAGTGTCCCACCGGGCTGTCAAAACGGGAATTGCTGAAGTGGGTTCAGTTTTGTGAGTAGCAGGCTGAGCAAGTGCCGACCACGCGCCCCTGGTCACGCTGTTTGACCATTTGCACATACCGCCCACCAGACTGGGGGCGCTTGACGGTCGGTGGGCGCCCTCGACCAGTGTACTCGGGGATGACGCCATAGACTTCGATCATCGTCTCGTCAATCCCAGCCCAGCCGTCCGAAATCGTGGGCGGAGGGGCATCCGGATGTCCCCGGCGCTTGAGGGTCTGGAAGACGTGCAAGCTGGCCTCCGTTTCCGTTTTGGCAATGCCACGAGCGGCCCGCAAACGGGTGTCCATGTCGATCATCGTAGCGCGCCAGAATTGGTCGCTCTCTTCGGTTTGCGGCGTCAGTACGGCAGAAAGGCTACTTTGGGCGAAAAAGCCTATTGACACGCGGCAGATTCTGCTGTATCATAGTGACAGCGTTGTCGTTATCGCTGACGATAACGATGTAGTAGTAGGCACAGGCTCTTTGATCCGGCTATCCATTCCTTGAAATCGATAATTGGCGCCTGTGGCCCGTGATGTCCGTCTCCGATGTAGGGTGTCGCACAACCACAGGGGTAATCCAATGCCCATTACACTCCGTGATGTAGCCAAGTTGGCCAATGTCTCCACCAAAACCGTATCTCGCGTCGTCAACAATCAAGGCGAGATCAGCCAAGCTACCCGGCAGCGCGTCCAGGCTGCGATTGAACAACTCCGCTATCGGCCCAACATCCTGGCACGCAGCCTGGTCAATCAGCGCAGTGATACACTCGCCGTCGTAGCTTCGGGCATAGAGTATTACGGGCCTTCGCGCACCCTGGTCGGCATTGAGCAACAATCTTACGAGCTGGGCTATTCTTTGTTGTTGAGCCTGTTGCCCCGGCCAGACGATACTAACGTCAGCCCGGTGCTGGATGCTTTCATTGCTCGTCGGGTAGATGGAATAATCTGGGCCGTGCCTGAAATCGGCAAAAACCGGACCTGGATTCAGCCCAATCTGCTCCAACATTTGCCGCCCATTGTCTTTCTGAGCATGGAGCCACGACCTGGGCTATCTGTCGTCGCTGTGGATAATCGAGCCGGAGCTGCTCAGGCCATCCTGCATCTGACTGACCAGGGAAGACGCAAGTTTGGTGTGATCACAGGCCCTCTAGACTGGTGGGAAGCCCGCGAGCGATGTGCAGGTTGCAGAGACACTTTGCAGCGGGCTGGTTTGGAGATGTCTCCATCGCTGATGGTCGAAGGTGACTGGTCTGCAGCCAGCGGCGAGCGCGGTATGCGCAAGCTCCTGGCACTGCGTCCCGATCTGGATGCAGTCTTTGTATGCAACGACCAGATGGCGCTGGGCGCTCTGGGTGTTGCTCACCAGTTGGGTCGCAGGATTCCACAAGACATTGCGATTGTCGGTTTTGATAACATCCCTGAATCAGCCTTTTTCTGGCCCTCGCTGACAACTGTCCAGCAGCAACTTGTTGATGTAGGATGCATTGCAGTGAAGGTATTGCAGAAACTCATCCAAGCCAAACGACAAGAGCAAGATCATACCGAAGCTGTAACGACGCTACTCAAGACAGAACTTGTCGTTCGCGCAAGTTCCCTAGGTACTTTAGAACACGCGGGATCGCGTAAGTCTGAGTATGAGGCCTAGCTTTTACCATAGCTGTTCGCGTGTGGATGAAAGGAGGTGCGAGGCAGAACATTAGCGATCCGAATCCTCGATCAAGGTTTATCGAATCCCCCACAGGGGGACCAACCAAATTCAAGGAGGGAAAAAATGTACTCGAGAATGTTCCGTATCCTGGCCGTGCTGACCGTGCTCGTCACTCTCGTGACGGCGTGCGCTCCAGCGGCCACCCCGGCGCCGCAAGTCGTCGAGGTCACCAAGATTGTTGCCGGGACCCCGGTGGTACAACAGGTCGTCATTACGGCTACTCCAGCCCCGACCAAGCCGCCCGCACCCACGCAGCCACCCGCGGCCAAGTGGTGCTCGAACGTCAATATCGTCTTCTTCCCCGGCGGTCCGCAGGGTGGTGTCTTTGCCGTGAACGTCTATAACGGCGCCGTGCAAGCCCAAAATGACCTGGGACCCAAGGTTAACTATGTTTGGTCGGATTGGGATCCGCAGAAGATGATCCAGCAATTCCGCGAGTCGGCGGCCACCAAGCCCGATGGCATCGCCGTCATGGGCCACCCCGGCGACGAAGCCTTCGACCCGTTGATTGACGACGCGGTCAGCAAGGGCATCATCGTCACCAGCCAGAACTCCGAGCTGCCCAAGGTGCAAGCCAAGTATGGCGCCAATGGCTTTGGCTATGTCGGCGCTTCGAACTACCCGGCGGGCCATGCCCTGGGCGTTCAAGCCGTCAAGGTCTTTAATCTCAAGAAGGGCGATCGCGCCATGGTCTGGGGTCTGCTCTCGCAACCGACCCGTGGCGAAAGGACCAAGGGCGTGATTGATGCTCTGAAAGAAGCCGGGTTGACGGTTGACAATATCGAGATTGATGCGGCGACGAACAAAGACCCCGTCGCGGGCGCGCCGACCTTCAGCGCCTATGTTTCTTCGCACCCGGATGTCAAGCTGATCGTGCTTGACCATGGTGGCTTGACCGCCACGGCGGAGACCTATATGAAAGCCGCGAACAAGAAGCCAGGCGAAATCGCGATCGCTGGCTTTGACCTCTCGTCCGCGACGGCGGCGGCGATCAAGAGCGGCTATACCGGCCTCGTGATTGACCAGCAGCCGTGGCTGCAGGGGTACCTCCCCATCCTGAATATCTGCCTGACCAAGGTCTATGGCTTCTCTGGCTTGGCCATCAATACCGGCGCGGGCTTTGTGGACAAGAGCAACGTTGACTTTGTCGCGCCGCTGGCAGAGAAGAATATCCGGTAACTAGTTAGACCTTCGAGGCGCTTCGCGAGACCTCAAAGGTCTCAAATCGCACGTATGCGGCGCGGGGCACTGCGCCCCGCGCCGCATAGAATCAGGAGGTGGTTTGATGGACTATGTGCTCCAACT
>Ga0315288_10011580_pt1 | contig 11100 bp, 8 predicted proteins | sample YL17G11_20_MG_FD_203454 | JGI IMG/M metagenome (GOLD analysis project Ga0315288, IMG submission 203454) | Sediment microbial communities from Yellowstone Lake, YNP, Wyoming, USA - YL17G11_20 | ecosystem: Environmental > Aquatic > Freshwater > Lake > Sediment | place: USA: Wyoming | collected... | reverse complement strand
CAATGTCTGTGGAGACATCACCAACGGTTACGGGGTCTGGGTTGACCACGAACAGCAGGGACTTGCCTGCCGCACACTGGACGCGGGGTTCTACCTCAGCGCAACTAGCATCAGTGGCGGCAACGCGGCCTGGGCTTATGGACTGGATATGTCCGCTGTTGGGGCCAACATGGGAACGGCGGACATTCGCCTCTCCCAGGGCGAGACGATTGACAACCTCACGAACGGGGTCATCAACCTAGCGGCGACCACCATAACCAGCACGGGCGCACTGAACTTCGCGATTGCTGGCGGTACTCCTGTCGTGAGTGCTGGCAAGTTTGGTGGCGCAGGCACTTCCACCTCACTATACCAGACCATCGGAACTGGCGGGGGCAAGGCGTTCTCGTTCTACCTGGGTTCGAGTTCTATCACGGCCAGCGATACCGTTCAGGGCCTCTACATGAACACGAACTACGGCACCGTTGCCACCTCCCCGGCTCCTTCCGGCGACTCCATCCGGGGACGGTCCTACGTTATCGGGGATACCACCAACCCAGCCGTGATGCTGACTGGCGGTTCCTTCTCGGTGGAATGGGCAGCCTCCACGGCCTCGATCTCCGGCTACGCGGCCGGTGTTCGCGGCAACCTCGTTCTCCCCTCGGGCCAGATGGAGAGTAACGGCAGCGCCGAGCAGTATTTCGGCGTAATGGCTGATGTCTACCTCGGCGCGACGACCACGGATACCACCCTCATGCACAGGGTCGCGCCACTCGGCCTTATGGTTGCCGGGAGCGTCCCTGGCGCTGCTTCCCAGTTGGCGAACATGACTCTGATAGACATCATCGTTCCGGCTAGTACCATTGCTGATGATGATGGTGTCTTCTTTTCCAATGGCGGAACACAGACATGCGACCTGAAGTGGAAGGTTACCCTCAACGGGACCGACTACTGGATTGCACTGGACGACGACGACGACTAGCAAGGCGCAAGGCATCGGGGAGGGCAACCGCTCTCCCCTTTAGCCCCACAAACCAAGGAGGCGTGAGAACGTGAACGGGTTTCTGAAGAGACGGACGATGTTGCTGACGTTGGTGTTGGTGGCGCTGATGTGCGCCGCAGGTATGGCGTTGGCCGGGGATGCTGCCGCGCCCACGGCCGCACCCGCGGTACTGAGTGCAGAGGTGCGGTATGCCAATGTCCAGCGGGCGATGACGGAGAACAGTATCGGCTTCCGGCCGACAATTCATTTGGGCGACGATGGCCGCCTAATTGTGGGGATTGAGCCGGTTGACCTTCTGGCCAAGTGAGAGAGAGTCGCGATGGCGGTGTACGCGGACTTGCAGGCGTTCGTCACAGATGTTCGGGAGCAGGTTGGGCTGAAACCCAATGCCGGTATCTACCGCGCGCTGTTCGTGGAGGTGATGGGCCGTATCTTCCGGCTCTCCGAGGCCTGGGATACGGCCTGGGATAACTCCGGCGTGGGTGACCAGGGCACCCTGGAGATCATCGCGGGCGAGTCCGGCATGGGTGCACAGGTGGTGAACCTGCCTTCCCGCTGTGTGCGGGTCTATCGGGTCGAGTGGCAGAGTACGGTTGGCGATACGAGCAACTACCTGGACCTCTGTAGCATCGCCGACCTGGACAAGCACTGCAACGGCTGGCGCGGCAACTCGGCGACGACGCCTGGGGCCTGCGTGGTCGAGGGCACCAGAATACTGCTCGACTCGGCACCGCAGGGCGACGTGACCGGGAAACTCGTCGTGCGGGGATTCGGCATTCCGGCCCCTGATGCCGCACTGGCGCTGCTACCCGAAGACCTGCAGATGGCCCCCGCCTACTTCATGCTCTACCGGCTCCCCTGGAATCCGAAGGACGAGGGGCACGTTGCTGTCTACAAGCAGTATCGAGAGCTGTGGCAGGGGACGCCTGGAGTCAAGGATGTGCCGGGGATGGAGCGTCAACTGATTGACGCCTTCCGCTCCCGGCGTGACCGGCCATTCCACTATCGGGGTTAGGAAAATGAAGACACGAACACGACGCATCGCGGCAGTGCTGGTGCTGGTCGCTATCGCAGCGGTTATCACCGCCGCGTGGGCATACACACCCAAGCCTACGCAGCGGGCTTCCTACGATGATTACGTGATCGTCAGTGGTGCGCAGGCCGACCAGACGATACTCTCTGGCGCCGGGGGTGTGGCTTGCGTGACCATCCTCGTCGCGGGCGCAGCGAGTTCCTACGTCGAGGTGTACGACGGGACAGTGGCGGCAGGAACCCGGATAGGCCGCGTGGACGGCACGGTAGCCGGGAACTACGACGCGCCAGATGCCTGGTGCAAATCCAGTGTGCATGTCAAGGCATCCGATTCCGGCGGGAACATGGTCGCGCGGGTGACGGGCTACTTCCGATAGGAGGCGTTGCATGAGGAGAGGTTTGCTCTGGATAGTCCTCGCGGCGTTGCTGCTGGCAGCGTTCGCAGTTCCCTGCCACGCTTCCACCTACTGGGTGAGCGACTCGCTGACGCGGGTGCGGAAGGATGACGCCACGGGATCGGGGACGAGCATCACGCTCTACGGGGGGCGGCGGGAGGTAGTCTCCTGCCAGTTGAGCATTCGGCCGACCTCGACCGCGGCGCGGACGGTGACGGTGACGAACGCGGGCGGTCTTACCGTGGCGATGTTCAAGGAGCATCACGTCCTGCTGACCACGGGCAGCGCCCAGAGTTCCTACTACTACAACCACGGCGGGGGAGCGGGATGGTGGCCAGACGGTTTGTTGCCGATAGCCAGCGGGGCAGCCTGGACGGTGACCTCCGGGGTGAACTCGACCATCTGGGTTGACATCACCATTCCGGCGGAGGCGACGGCGGGGGCGAAGACCGTCACGATCACCTGGAGTAGCGCGACCTACACCATCACGGTCAACGTCGGGAACTTCACTTTGCCCGAGCGCCCGTACATGGGCAGCCTGTTTCGCTTCCTGAATGTAGAGTACGACGAGGACGCGAACGCGCTACTGCGCGAGCATCGCCTACTGCCGATGTACAACACCGTCACCGATTCGCGAAACCAGGACTGGGTTTCGTGCTCGTTTTACTCCTCGATCAACCGTTCGACCTGCGCGGCGGTGACGGCGGCCCCGACATCTGGGGCGGTAGCAACGAAGAAGGCACTGTACGCGCCCCTGCCGACTGGCACAACGCTCTACTCTTACACCTTCGATGAGCCGGGAGCGTGCGCGGACAACGCGGGCTTGCAGGCGACGGCGGCCGACTACTACGCGGCATTGGACGCCAATGACGTGAAGATGCTGGTGACGATGGCGCCGCATGATGACTGGGACTATGCCAACATGATTCCCGTCGTGCTGCCGAAGCTCTACGTGGCGGAGGACGTGGCTACCTGGGTGGCGGCGGGGCGAACGATCTGGAGCTACAACTGCCTGAACCAGGACAAGTACAGCCCGAAGTGGCTGCTCGATATGAGTCCGCCGAACTACCGCGACTTCGGCTTCCTCAACCAGGCGATGGACTTCAGCGGGATACTCTACTGGGCCTGCGACGATTGGGATGCTGACCCGTGGAACGACGTGGAGCTCGCCAAGTGGGGAACGACCAAGCCCGGCGAGGGGATGCTGGTCTATCCGGCTACGGGAAGCCCGGACGGCGACCTCGCTGGCACCGTGCTCCCCAGTATGCGGTTGAAGTACCTGCGGGACGCGAGCCAGGACTACGATTATGTTGAGTTGTGCGAGGATGAGGGGCTGAGTGCGGAAGCGGCGGCGATTGTCGCGACCGTGGGAAGCAGTTTCACCTGGGGCGAGTGGACGACCGACGGGGATGTGGTTATCGCGGCGCACGATGCCCTATGGGATTTGCTGGACGATCCCCCGACACCGCCCTCGGCGCAGTTCTCCGGTACGCCCACCAGCGGGGATGCTCCCCTGACCGTGGCATTCAGCGACCTGTCGGTTGGGGCGACCTCCTGGGCATGGGCGTTCGGCGATGCAGGCACCTCGACTAGCCAGAACCCCTCGCATGAGTACGCGGCATCGGGCAACTACACCGTTTCGCTGACGGCGACGAACGCGGCTGGCTCCGACATTGAGACGAAGGTGAACTACATCTCTGTGACCGCCGCGGTGGTCGCGCCGGTGGCGGCGTTCTCCGGCACACCGACAAGTGGGGATGAGCCGCTGACGGTTGACTTCACTGACCTCTCCACGAACTCGCCTACCTCCTGGCTATGGGACTTCGGGGACAGTACCACTTCTACGGGCCAGCATCCCGAACACGAGTACGCGGGGGACGGCACTTACACCGTCACCCTGGCCGCGACCAACTCGGCGGGCTCGGACGAGGAGGAGAAGGTTGACTACATCACCGTCAGCGCGGTGGTGACACCGCCGCTGGAGGCGCCGACCGCCGCCTTCTCTGTTACCGATCCGCCGGTAGGGTTCGAGCCTATCGCTGTTCCTTTCACCAATGAGTCAACGGGCGAGCAGGTCACGTACAACTGGGACTTCGGGGACGGCACAAGCTCCGACGAGGAATCACCCACGCACTGGTACTGGCGTCCGGGGACGCACACCTACACGGTGACGCTGACGGCGAGCAATGGCGCGGGCACGGACACCGCGCAACATACGGTGACGGTGACGGCCCGTAAACGCCGGATCAAGGATAGGTTCCGATAGGTGGATCATGCCAGAGACCTACATACCGCGGATCGAGCAGTGTACGCACAGGCCGGTTGATATGAGCGTTGTGCCCAGCGACGGCCGCGCCAGCGCGAGCGAGCGCGCGAACCTCGTGCCCAACGACCTGGCGCGGGAAATGCGGCTGGTCTGTCTGCTGCATGACGTGACCCCGAAAGCGGTCACGTACCAGTCGGTCAAGGGGTAAGCAAATGGCGACGATTCAGAAATACAACTCGTTCTTGTCCGATCTGGAGAGTGGGCTGATTGACCTTGACAGCCACACCCTCAAGGTCATGCTGGTGACTTCCTCCTACACCTTCTCGGCCTCCGACACCGTCAAGGCGGATGTTGTCGCCGCGGAGGTAAGCGGAGCGGGATACACCGCGGGGGGAAAGGCACTATCCGGGCTGACGATCACGCCTGGCACGACCGCAGTGGTGGACGCGACCGACACCGCCTGGACTTCATCCACCATCACCGCGAGAGGGGCAGTGATCTACGATGACAGCGCGGCGGGCGACCCGCTGATCGCCTTCGTAGACTTCGGTTCGAACCAAAGCACAAGTGGAACGACCTTCACGATACAGTGGCACGCGAGTGGGCTGATCGGCCTGACATAGAGGAGCGATGGCGACTATCAATCTGACAATCGCCTCCGGCGCGGATGATGCGGTCTCGAACCTGCCCGACGAGGGTTGGCCGGGAGTCGCGGAACTGGTAGACGCGCAGAAGTCCATTGGTCCCGGCTGGTGGGAGTTCGGCTGGCCGCGGTTCACCCCGCCTATCCAGAACCCGTCGTGCGGCGGCCTGCGTTTTCTCAACGTGGCTATCCCCGCAGGGAGTACCATCACGGCGGCGACGCTGGAGCTCTACTTCAACGGCATTCTCCAGGGATCGCCGACCACGCGCGTCCACGCCGACGACCACGACAACTCGGCCGCCTGGGGCAACACGACCAATACAGCGACGGGTCGGCCGGGCTACCGGACGCGCACCACCGCACACGTTCATTGGACCTATGGGGCATGGGGGTCAACGCCGGGATGGAAGACCTCATTGAGTCTGGTGGCGGTGATCCAGGAGGTCATTGACCGGGCGGGATGGGCGAGCGGGAACGCCTTGAGCCTGATGTTGCTGGCGAACGACGAGAGTTGGCCGGGTGCGAACAAGGTGGCGTGGTTCAAGACGATTGAAGCGGGAGCAACATACGCGGCGCGACTGAACATCACCTATACACCCCCGACCCCGCCATCCGTGACCATCAGGCCGCCGCGGCTAAACGTCTTCCTCGCGATGTACGTGCCTGCCGTAGTTTCCGGCGGAGTGCTGATAGAGTCGCCGCGGCTGGACGTTTCCCTATCGCTGTACGCGCCGACTGTGAGCGCGGTAGAGGCACTGGGCTACCTGATCTGGCTCCACGGCCGTGAGCGAGGGGTGATCCTCGGTTGGAACCCTGTCACTGGCGCCCGGGGTGAGGCGAGACTGCTACCAACCGCGGTGACAGGTAGCATCACGCCGAGTGCGTCATCGGAGGAGTCAGGACACGAGGCCGACAAAGCGTTCGACGGAGACAGTGATACCGCCTGGCGGCCGGAGAACGCCAGCGCCGACCAGTGGCTGCAGGCGACCCTGGACGCGGAGAGCGACGTTGACAGCGTGAAGGTCGCGTTCACGGAAGCGGAGGGAGCGAATGGCCCGGAGCAAGACCGGGTGAGGGCGATCCGCATTCGGCCCAGCGCGCACCAGGACACCAGCAGAACGGCAACCGCGATCTGCCAGGAGCTCGTGGAGTTACTGACGGCGCATGAACTGAACCGGGCCTACGTAGAGGTGTACGAGACATCGCCGAGCGTCGAGGAGGGATGGTTCTGGTTCGACACTGGCACCTCGGACTACGAGGGGTTTGGCTCTGATGGGGCCGACTTCCTCTCGACCTTCGCGGCGCTGGCGGCGCTGGAGGGAATCGAAGTCTTCGCCTCCTTGGCCTATCTTCAGAACTACCTCGCGGTGTCCGACAACGACTGGCAGCTGGAAACGCGGCGGGCAGAGGCATACCCGGCGCTTCATCTCTGCCCGAACAAGACGGGTGTGCTGGCGTGGATGGACAGCGTTATCGCCACGCTACTGGCCTACAGCATTGACGGCATTGACTTCGTGGAGCCGCAGTGGGGGGCGGAAGCGGGCGCGCAGGTCTGCTGGTGCGATGACTGCCAGAGCGAGTTCGCCGCGGCGTTCGCGGAGGCGCGCTTTGGTCAGGTATCGCTGGAGAGTCGGCTGGAGGATGCCACGCCGACCTTGACCACCTGGGAATACTGGCGCGCATACGTGCTGACGGTGGCGCTGGCGGCAGACATCGCGGCGGTGCAGGATGGTGGCAAGACGGCGAGCGTTACCAAGTCATTCCTCGTGAACCCGACCGGCGAGGTGGTCTCGTTGCAGTGGCACCGGGCGCTGGCGGGGATAGATATAGACACGTTGCTCGACCTGGGCGTGGGCGCGCCCGATGAGTTCGTCTGGGATTGCGGCTGGCAGGACAAGGCAGCGGCGCAGCGAGACTACATCCTCTTCTGTCCCGAGTGGGGCGAGTACGCGACCCGCTGGGCGCTGTTCAACCACAACGGCCGAACGGCGCGAGCGATCGTGCGCGTGGGCGCCTACTCCACTGTCGCCGAGAGCGGCACGGCGTTCTCCTATGGCTACGACCACACCCTCAGCCGGTCGGAACTGGTGGAGACGGTGCAGGGAGCGGCCAAGGGTGGGGCGCTCCACTTCGACTTGTACTGCCTGGACGCTATCGAGGACGGGGCGCTCTGGGATGCTGTGGACGATGCTTGGGACAGCGACGAGTACAACGCCGTGATGCTGGAGGTGCAGTACAACGATGACGGGACGTGGCGGCCTATAGGAAGGCAGGCTTGGTTCAACACGCGCACCCCGGACTTCAGCAGTTGGACGGCGCACTTCACGCGCAAGACAGAGGACGAACTGCGGGTAGTACTCTACCCCGCGCCCATCTCGAACCGCCTGGTCTACTTGAAAGAGGTGGAGTTGCGGACGCACTCGATCCAGGCGACAGATAACGTCTGGGGCGGGATGGACGCAGACAACGCCGAGAGCGGCACCGATGATCTCTGGCTGGCGCGATACACGGCGGCGCAGCCCTATCTGCACCGCATTGACGAGACGACGGGCCTGGACGCGGGCGGCGGCCCGTGGGCGATAGACACACAGGAAGCCAATGACCTCTGCGTACTACCAGAAGGCGCAGAACCTCGCCTCCTCCTCCTCAACCAGGGTGACTTGGGGGCGCGTTCACGCCTCCAACGCTACAGCACGGCCGCCCCTGGCACCCTGGTGAGCAGCGTCTACCCGAACCTCGGCCACAAGCTCACGCGATACGGCGGCCTCGCCTATCAGCCTGCGAGCGTGGACGGCACCGCGCGGCTGGTGATCGCGGTCAACATTCCCGGCATGGGCCAGCGCCTCTACTGGGCAGACCCGGAGACGCTGGTGGAGGCGGCTGGCTACGCCGATTCCGAGGTAGTTTCACTTTGGGCATCGTCGCTCTGCTGGGCCTATACCAATGACTGCGACTTCCTTTTCGCCGACGCGAACGGGCAGGGTGCGTACCTCGTGCGGCGCGTGAGTCTGCTGACGGATGGTGAGGCCGACAGCGACGAAGCGAACGTGATCACCTGGGATCAGTCGCCGGTCACGCTGACAGTGCATCCAGAGCGGATGCTGACGCTGGCGGACACCTCGCGGCGCTGGCTATTGCGGGTGTGCACTTACGCGTGGGAGGACGAAAACCTGGGCTACCTAGCGCCGACAATCAATGCCTACGCGGTGATGGCAGACGGCGTGGAGACGCTGGTGGGCGCGATGACGGAGGAGCAGCGCTGGGGGAGTGTGAGGATGCTGACGCTGTACGTGCCGCGTGAGCGGGTTCCGTTCCAAACCCTGAAACTCGTCGCCACGAAGGCAGAGGGGGCCGACTACATCGGCCTGCTCGAACTCGCGGCGAACATGGACGGGAGCTAATCATGAGCGTCACCCGCGGGGCAATTGTGGCTGGCATTGCGAGGGGTGTCTTCGACCCTGATATGCAGGACTGGGAACTCGCCGAATTGCAGGAGGCGGCGAATGATGCTATCTGCCAGACAGTGGTGGCACTGCGTTCCTGCGAGGATGACATATCATTGCCCCTCGTCGCTACCCAGTCGGACTATGACGCCGAACCGTGCTTTGGCATCACGTCGCTTTCTCTGGGCGGGGAGTCCCTGAGAGGGATGAAGAAGGGCGATCCCGCGCTGGCAGGTTGGGCATCGAAGACGGCGGGGATACCGACCGCCTTCCGGCAGTTCAGCGGGGCCACCTTCCGGGTGAATCCAACGCCAAGCGCGGCCGCCCTTACACTCATTGGCTGCATCGCGGAGGCCCCCGGCGATGGCGGCACGGGCTATGTGGTCGGAGATGAACTCACCGTCGCTGGCGGAACCGGCGGCATCGTGCGGGTGAAGGCGGTTTCCGACGGGGTGGTGACGGCACTCGAACTCATCATGGATGACCGGAGCAAGCGGGGAACGGGATACAGCATCGCCGCCGATCTCGCCACTACGGGAGGAACTGGCGAAGGATGCACGGTTGAGATCACAGCATTGGCAAACCTCGAAGTGGTGGGCCACAGCGGCATTCCGGCCCCGACCTCGGATTCGGACCTCATTACCGCCATTCCTGAATCCTTGGTCAAGTTGGCAGTCATTCCGCTGGGCATCGCTATTGCGCTGGAGAACCGCCGCACCGGCACGGTCAACCTCGAACTGGCGCGCCAGAAGCGGAGTCTGTGGGCGGGTTGGGTCGGATTCAGCGACGAGGAAGTCTCCCCGAAGGCATAGTGAATGTCAGGTGTGTTGATAGACAACTTCATCGGCGGCGAGACACTGGCGAAGCGGGTGGGACTGAGTGGCCCGATCTTCCGCCAGATCGGGGGTTGGAACAACCGCTATGGCTATCTGTCGCCGGATAAGTTGCCGACGCTGGTAAGTGCCGCGCCGCTCGGTGGGGTCATCCCCTGGCAGATGCCGCTGGCATTTCGCGGCACCTCCGGGACCCGCATCATCTGCCGGGACGCGGACGATTACCTGCGGGTGTTGGGGACGGACGGAACGTGGTCGGATGTCCTGAGTTTCGCCGGGCACTGGCTCGCTGTGCAGATCAACATCCCCGAACACGTAACCTGGATACACAGGACGGCTCACGGTTACAGCGCCGATGATCCAGTGCAGTTCCAGGATAACGGACACAACATCGTCGCGGGAACGACCTACTATGTGGTGGAGGTGGACGCGAACTACTTCGCTATCGCGGCCACTGCTGGCGGTGCGGCCATCGAGGTCTGGGACACCGGGCCAGTCGCGAACAATGTCGCGGCGGTCATCACCCCTACCTTCGATATGGAGGATGACAGCGTTCCCTTCCGGCTGAACCAACTGACGGTCTGGCCCACGAAGGGCGGGGTGATGTGCTATGAACCGGACTCGGCCTCGACCAAGATACGGCCGCTGGGATTGTACTCGCCCCAGGACTATGTAGATCGCGTCAAGCCCACAGTGACGGCCTCGACGGCGGAGGTTCCCTTGCAACTCTTTGCGCTGAACGATACGCCAGCCGTCTACCAGACGATCACAACGAACAACTTCTGCCGCATGGTAGGGGCTGATCTTCACACGGCGAGCGGGCGCACCGTTCACATCACCGAGACGGCAGAATACACCGACTATCAGTTGCTGGAATGCAACGTCATTGACCTGGACGATACCTGCCCGGCGGGGACCCTCTGCTTCGCGATGAGTTTGGGCGCGGGGGTAGAGACCTCTGGCTACAAGTACCTGATGCTCGACCTCGTGCTAAAGCATGGCGCGGTAGGCGAGTATCCGAGTTCGGACCCGAATGTCTACATCCAGGGAGTCGGCGATCTGGTGAACACGGACCAGTCGCCGAACGCGTCGGGCTTTGAGTTCGTGCTGTACTCGGACACTGCCTGCACGGCGGAGATCAAGCGGTTCACCATCCCACGCATGAACAGCGCGGGACTGAACAATCGTCTCCTGTTCGTGCTAGGAACACTCAGCACGACGCTGGTGAAAGGCCTGGGGGTCGCCACCGCCAGCTTCTTCAGTATGCCCAACTACAACCACGCGACCGCCTGGTATGACCTTTGGATACAGGCGGGGGCGTTCGTGGCGGACTTTGAGTATCAGGGGAACCATGCCTTCCCCGACGTGCAGTTCAAGTGGTCGCCGTGGTATGACAACTTCCCGCCCGATAAGGCCGATCTCGGGACCTGCGCGGTCATTCTGGAGCAGTTCCCGGAGACGATGACGGAGTTCTACCCGGACCGGCCACTGATTCGCTATGCCTAT
>Ga0315288_10011578_pt1 | contig 11100 bp, 5 predicted proteins | sample YL17G11_20_MG_FD_203454 | JGI IMG/M metagenome (GOLD analysis project Ga0315288, IMG submission 203454) | Sediment microbial communities from Yellowstone Lake, YNP, Wyoming, USA - YL17G11_20 | ecosystem: Environmental > Aquatic > Freshwater > Lake > Sediment | place: USA: Wyoming | collected... | reverse complement strand
CTCGTCAAAGATCGTCATCGCCCCAAGGATGGCCTTTGCGTCACTGGAAATCACCCGCCAGATGTTCCCAAACGTGAACTCAAGTACGGGCGAGTCTTTACGGTTGACCTCCGCAAGAATCGGCCCCAAGGTCTTGCTCTTCCGGAACTGTCCGATTATCCATTGGATGGCCAATGGCAATCCACCGCTGGCTTCCCACACTTTCTCAGCCGTTGCGCGGTCACGGGGGCAGTTCACCCCAAGTTCCGCCGTTCGGACCCTTAAGAACTCCGATACCTCCTGGACGTTCATCTCCTGCACCGGCATGGGAAGTTCCCATCCCCCTGTCTTCTGGCGGCTCGTGAGGAGCACCTTGGCCTGCGACTGCTGCGGGAGGTTTTGCACGAATGCCAGTATTCGTCCGTCAGAAACCGTCTCCATGTTGTCAAGGACAAGAAGTGTTCGATAGGCATTCAAATATTGATGCGCCAGTGCTTTCTTCTCATCTAGGTCAGCGGGAGCATTTTCCTGGAACGTTGCAAGGATGTGGTCTAGAAGGTTCTCAAGGGAATACAAGGATCTACTGAACTTCACAATGCCACCAGGAGTCAGAACCGTTTCTTTGCCAGTCAGTTGGAGAATGGCCTCAAAGGCCCTTTGATCGTATAGCTCATAGACTGCCCAATTCACCAATGCAGATTTGCCCACGCCACCCGGACCGTGGACGTTGATGATCCATATGCGCGGGTCCCGAGTTATCGCCGAGAGTACCTCTTGCTTCAGCGCATCGCGACCAACGAAGTGTTCAAATCCCTTCTCCAACAACCTGTAGGTGCCATCCTCAATTGCAAACGGGGAAGCGTTTTCATCCGACTCAAGGGCATCTTGATCTGCCTGCGACTCCAACCTCTCCAGAAGGTCTTCAAGCTCGGCTTGCGACTGGACCCGCTTTGTAGAGTCCCCTGATCTAACGAAGATATCGCCGCGTCGAATCCCAAAGGGCTGAGTATGAGAGTAGTCCTTCCCGGCAACTGTTGGTGCCCGATGCTTCCTTCGTTTCTTGCTGGATCGGATAAGGATAAGCGCGAACCGGCCGGAAGAACCTGGCATCTGAACGTCATGATGAACAATGTCAACTTCCAGTTCGACCGCAGTAGCGCGACGTATTTTGTCTCTAAGCATCTTCGAGTCATAGAGGAGAGCGGCATTCAATCCGACGGGTTTCCAAGTCTTGTCCTGGACCCCGATGACGATGTACCCTCCCCCAACGTTCTTCATGCCGAGGGCGTCTCTGGCGAAATCGCAGATTTCCTTGTCGTGCTCTAGGTGTATGGATTCCTTGTAGTCCAGCCATTCGCATTCACCATGACAGTTGATTAGGTATCGGATGGCATCCGCACTCAAGTCTCCGTTGTGCATCTTCCGCTCTATCACAGATAGGTTCATGATGTTCTCCCCAAAGCTTTAGCCGGGATTACGAACATCCTGGCTGTCACAACTTCCTTCTTGGCGTGGTCGAGCTTCTCGGCGGGGTTGTGGACGCTCACCAGTTCGTGGTCGTCCTCCAGCGGGTTCCAGACGACGCAGAGCCAGTAGGTCGCCCCGAGTTGCTGGGCCTTGTACCACTCGTTGACGGTGAGTTGGATGTCGTTGCCGCGGGTGTAGCCCTTGACCTCGATGCGGCGGACATCGATCTGGCCGGTCGTCGGGTCGGTAACGCGGTGGGCGCGGATGTCGAAGCCGATCTTCTGGTGGCCGACACGCTGGATGTTCTCGCGCGGGAAGCCCTCGGCCACGAGGCTGTCAATGACGATTTCCTCGGCCCGCAGTTCCTTCTGCCGGCGCAGTTCCACATCCGGCTCGCGGCCCAGAGTGCCGAGTTGTGCGGCCACATCACCCGTGGCGGTCAGCACCACGGCGGTGGCCAAGTGGCGCATGGGGCCGGTGCGGGCGATCTGGAGGCGGTCGAGGCCGGCCAGGCGCTCAGCCTTGGTGCGTTCCAGGTCGTTCAGATATCGCTGCGCCTCTTCGGCGGCCAATCGGTATTCGGGCCGTGTACCCAATTCGCCCATCATGGCCATATAACGGTCCTGCGCCTTGTTGATGCGGGCCTTGAACGAGCGTTCGAGGTAGTCCCGGACGACGGCGGAGAACTGCTGGCGTTCCTGCTGGCAGCGCTGGCGGACTTCGAGCTGGTAGGTGCTCTTGAGGTGGTCGGCGGCGGGCTGGGGGTCAGTCGGGTCGATATTCGGCCAGGGTTGCGGGTGCGGGGCAAGGTCGATCAGCACGTCGGCGGGGATGACCTCGAACCCCCCGGCAGGGCCGACTTCCTCGCGGACGGCGACGACTTCGGCGTAGAGGGGGACATCTTTGCCTCGGCTGTCTTTGCCTTTGACGGTGATCTCGAAGAAGTGGAGACGGTATGGAGCGGCGGCCTGGGCGTCTATGAAAAGGGCGGTGGCGCCGGCGGCGTGGCTGAGCGCGGCATTGAGTTTCTCATCGACGGCGGCGTAGAGGGGGTGGCCGGGGCCGACCAGGACAGCGTCGATATGCTGGTCCTGCTCCAGCGTTTCCTTGTGGAAGGTGATCTTGCGGTACTCGCTGTCGGCCTTGCCGAGTTTCTGGACCGACGTGAGGCGCTCGGAGCGAAGGTCGGCAAGCACATGCTCGACGCGCCACAGGCCGTCGGCCCGCGGCTCGACGCGCAGACCCACGCGCTTGGCGGATTCGATGAACTGCTGCTCGACGTACTTGGGCATGAGCCGGCGTTCTTCGATTTCGAGGTTCCGCTGCTGGAAGCCGGAGAAATCCACGTGGGCGCGGGCCAGGGCGATGCCGGTGGCATGTTCGTACTGGCGCAGGCGGTCGGGGTCGATGTTGTCGATGATTTCCAGGTAGTCATCGAGCCGGCGGGGGTTGGCGGCGGCCTCGCGGAGCATTTCCGGCAGGTTCACGTCGTTAAGGCTGAGCACCTCGCCGATCACGTCGAAGACCCGGCCGGCGAGGGACCCCCGCATGATTTCGAGCTTCTGGAGGAGGCGTTCGAGGATGCGGCCTTCGACAATGGGGCCGCCGTCTTCGCCTTCGGTGGCGACGAAGTTGAAGGCGTAGCAGTCATCACGCTGGCCAATGCGGTGGATGCGGCCGAGGCGCTGCTCCAGGCGCGTCGGGTTCCAGGGCATGTCGTAGTTGACCATCAGGTGGCAGAACTGGAGGTTGATGCCTTCGCCGGCGGCCTCTGTCGCCACGCAGACCTGGCACTGGGTGCGGAACGCTTCCTGGGCACGTTTGCGCTCGTGAGGGTTCATCCCGCCGTGGATTTCACAGGTGGTGTAGCCCCAGCGGGTGAGGTGCTCCTTGACGTAGTTGAGGGTGTCGCGGTGTTCCGTGAACAGCAGCAGTTTGCCGCGGCCGTCCTTGAGTTCGGCGAAGGTGGCGCGGGCAAGGCATTCTTTGAGGGCCTTGAGCTTGGAGTCGGCGGCGGCCTCGCGCACCTTGCGGGCCTGCTCCGCCAAGTCTTTGAGCACGGCGATTTCGGCGCGGAGTTGGTCGAGTTCCACCGCGACGGAGAACTCGTCGATCAGCACGTCACGCTCGGCATCGTCGAGGTCGTCTTCATCCTGCTCGGCGTCGATGACGCGGCCTTGGAGCTGGGCGAGCTTGCGACTGCGCTGGGCCGGCGGCAGGACTTCGAGTTCATCGAGCAGGGTCTGCTGCTTCTGCTGGCGGCGCTTGAGCGATTCGTGGATGGCGCAGGCCGAGGATGCCAGGCGGCGTTGGAGGACGGTGCGGGCGAGCGCCGCGGAAGTTTTGCGCTGGCCTTGCTGCTGCGGGATGAACTCGTTGATGTAGGCGGTAACGGCTTTGTAGAGCGCGAACTCATCGGCGTTGAGGGCGAAGGGGACGGTGATGCAATGGCGGTCGGGGAAGAGCCGCTGGCCGTCCATGTCCTTGAGGTCTTCCTTGAGCCTGCGGAGCATCCAGGGGCAGTCACCGCCGAGTCGGAAGATGTCGCCGCGGAGGTCGGCAGCCTGTTTGCCGAGGCGATGAGGCTCGCCGAAAAGGTCGGGATCGACCAGGCGCAGGAAGTGGGCGAACTTGTCTTCATCTCCGTGGTGCGGCGTGGCTGTCATCAGAAGCAGGTGGTCGGTCTGCTCGGAGAGCTTTGCGGCCAACTCGTATCGCTTGGTGGCATCGACCTGGGGACTGCGACCGGCGCCCCCGCTTTTGGTGCGGGCCGAGCACTTATGGGCTTCGTCGATGATGACCAAGTCCCAGTGTTGCTGCCAGACTCGCTCGCGGACATCGTTCTGCTTGGCGTAGTCGAGCGAAGCGATGACCTGGGAGTTGCGGCTCCAGGGGTTGGCGAGTTGCTGCTGATCGACGGCGGCGAAGATGATGTCGAACGTCTCGCCGAACCACCGCTGCATTTCGTCTTGCCACTGGATGGTCAGCGGCGCCGGGCAGATGATGAGCACGCGGTCGATGGCCTCGCGGAGCTTCATTTCCTTGATGAGCAGGCCGGCCATGATCGTCTTGCCGGCGCCGGGATCGTCGGCCAGCAGGAAGCGCAGGCACGGCTGGGGGAGCATCTTCTGGTAGACGGCTTCGATCTGGTGCGGGAGCGTGCGGATACCCGACAGGCTGACGGCAAACTGGCGGTCATGGGCATAGGCGAGCCGAATACGGGCGGACTCGACGAGCAGTTGGAGATCCCTGGGGTCGACGATCTTGGACTTCTGCTGTACGCCAGTCAGAGAAGCCAAGGCGGCGGCCTCCTCGGCCGAAATCACGACCTCTTCGATGCCCCCGCTGGGAAGGCGCACCCGGCATTCATAGCCAGACCCCAGGCGACGGGCCTCTTCAAGCACGACGGGCGTGTCGAAGTGGCCGGGCAAGGGCACTGAACGGCCTACCGGCAATGTCAAACCGCTGTCGGTCATCTGGTCGAACCCTAACGTGGTGCATCTCGTCTGCGCAAGCGGCCGCCCCTTGCACCGACGTGCGCGGCCCACAGCTTTGCGGGGCAGAAACCCACGTCCCCTGCAGCACGTTAGCGAACTGAGGCAGCAGCCGAATCGGACACGAGGAGTCTACCCGTTATCATGCCGATCTGCAACTCGGTTTATCTTCACCCATTGCATTCTTTGCATGGGCCGCCGGCGAGATTGGCCACAAGTCGGGAGGCTAGGTGGTTGGTCACGCTGTAGCGGAGCCAACCCCGCCATAACCCGTCAGGTTATGCCAATTCACCATCCCCGCCGGATCGCGAGAGGTTACGAAACAGGTTGCCCGCATGGACCGGGGCTTCAACCCGGCGAGCTCCGCAAGGCGAGCGGACCCGGACATTGGCTCAGCAGCGGAAGGCAGATCTGATGAAGTGTAGCCTGGCGTCGTCTCATGGCCGGCCTCCAGAGCAGTCCACGCCAATCGCTTAAACGCTGACTTCGCCTTGCGCATCCGCTGAACGATATTGGCCAAGTCGGGCATCCACGGCGCTCTTGAGGTCAAAAAGCTGGTTGACGGATAGGGTCTTCATGTCCACACCGGCAGCCGCTTTCAGCCTGCCTGGTCCGCAGTGGCGCATGACCGCTTGATTGCCTCGTTTCGTCGGATTGCCTCGGCCATGGGCGGCAGGGCACGGCTTGGCACGCATGGCATGCAGCTCGCGATAGTCTATTAAGGCCGGACCAGCAAACCTAGATCCATGAACGGATGTTTGCCGCTGGAGTGTTTTGTCAGGGAATGGGTCTGCTACCTTGAGCAGCACGACCATCGTGTCAAGCTGGTCTCGAAACGTCCGGCCGTCCTGGTTTCCAGGAACGGCAAAGGGCGCGGGTATCGGTGGCTGCTGTGGTGCGTCGAGGGCAACGACGTGTTGTTGGTGGAGGACCAACTCAGGGCCATTCGGGCCCAGGCTCGGCTTGCCAAGAAGGCGCGGCAGCAATGCTTCGTCGTGGTCAAGTTTGGGCACCCAGGCGGCTGTGCTGTGGCGACGCCGGCCGCCCAGGCAGTGAAGGTGCGATTCATAAGCTCAAACAGGGGTGCGATTCCATGGGATCCTTGAGCAGACCCGGCGAGCGTGGCAGGGATTGGATATGGCTGAAGAGGAGAGGCATGAACATAGAAGAGCGGATTCTGATAGCGGTGCTTCCAGCAACGACGAGGAATGGCAGTCATTTGACTCGAAAGACACCGCCATCACAGGGATTCTCGACGAGAGGCTGGCCAACCTTCGAGAGGCTATCGAGGAGATCGACCTGGCCCTGGCCGGGCGAAAGGTCCTTAACCGCGAGTTCCTGGCGCAGATCGAACGCGAGGCGGATGAGGTCAGGGGCTACCTGAACATGCTCCAGCCGCCCTGGAGGATGGGCTTCCACCCCGATATCGAATTCATGCGCCTGAGCCTCCACAAGAGCCTCACCAGCCGGGCCAAGGACCACCGCACCGAAGAACTGAAGTACTGGGAAAACGGCGTCAACCTGGCCAAGGAAAGGCGGAAGTTCCTCGACGAGTACAAAGCCCTCCTCGCCACCAAGAGGAGGCTACAAAGGATATGAACATTGACGATGTCTTTCGAAAGCTCCGCCCGATCATGGGTCCGCAACTCGACCTATTGTGGCAGGAGTACCTGGTCTCGGATGGCGATACCCGCCAGACCATCGAGCGGACCTTGCGCATCGCACTCGCTCAGCGGCTGAACGAGACGTTCGAGAGCGAGCATGTGCTCCTAAAGCCTCCGCCAGCCGACCTGGCGGCTGGTGAATACCCAGCCGGAATGGTCCACTATGGCCAGCATGGTTTCTACCCCTTCGGCCTGCGTGAAGGCGAACTGATCCAGCACGTCGGAATCTTCGGCCGATCCGGCAGCGGCAAGACCAACCTTTGCTACATGCTCCTGCAAAGCCTTTCGCAGGCGAAGAAGCCCTTCCTGGTCTTTGACTGGAAGCGCAACTACCGCGACCTGACCAAGCTGCCGGGGTTCGAGGACCTGGAGATCTTTACCGTCGGGCGGAACATCGCCCCATTCCACTTCAACCCGCTGATCCCTCCACCTGGCACACAGGCGACGGTCTGGCTGAAGAAGCTCATCGAAGTGATCTGTCACGCCTATTTCCTCGGCGAGGGCGTCACCGTCCTGCTGATGCGGTCGATAGATCACCTCTACTGCCAGGCCGGCATGTACGACGGCCAAGCTCGCACGTATCCGACCATGGGCAACGTACGAGACTACCTTCTGGGCTACAAGGCCAAGGGTAGGACGGCCGGGTGGATGGAATCGGCCTTGCGTGCGGTGGAGGTGCTCTGCTACGGCGAGATGGGCAACGTGCTCAACAGCCCGCGGCCATTCGATGTCGTCGGCCTGCTTGACCGCCGGGTGGCGCTGGAACTGGACGCATTGACCAACGCGGACAAGACGTTTCTGATCGAATCGCTGCTGCTGTGGATCCACCACTACCGGCTGGCCCAGTCGCAACGGGAAGAGTTCAAGCACGCGATCGTTATCGAGGAAGCCCACCACATCCTATTGCGCAAGAAGCAGGAGGCCACGGGCGAGGAAACCGTGACCGACATCATCCTTCGTGAAATCCGAGAACTGGGCGAATCGGTCATCTGCCTGGACCAGCACCCCAGCCTGATCTCCAAACCTGCCCTGGGCAACACGTACACCACCTTTGCCTTTAACCTCAAGCACCGGGGCGACATCGCCATGATGCAGGATTGCCTGCACCTTGACGGCGAGCAGGCGGGCTATCTCGGCCGGCTGGAGGTTGGCTGGGCGATGGCCAAGCTCCAGGGCCGGTGGTTCCTGCCTTTCTTGGTCAAGTTGCCGCTAATTCACGTGGACAAGGGAAGCGTCACCGACCTGGACATCCGGCAGAGGTTCCAATCCATGTCGATGCCCACAACCCAAGATATCGAACAGCAGGAACAATCTTCCGGAGTGATTTCCAGGCAAGAAGGAGATTCCTCGCCGCCCGGCGGGAAAGACGAGATGTTATCAGCTATTCCACCTGGAGGAAAAGAAGATGAAAAGATGGATGAGGATCGGTGCGCAATTAGGCTTACAACGCAGGAAAGGCAGTTTCTGAATCACATCTGGACACATCCAACCCTTACGGTCACTCAAAGATATTCTTCTCTTTGTCTTTCTTCCCGCGGGGGCACGGGGGTGCAAAAGAGTCTGCAAACTAAGCGACTTGTTGTTGCCCTGTCGATTTCGATAGGACGAGGACGCACAAAGATACTGTCGCTTACTGATAAGGGGAAAGCCATCCTGGGTATCATCGAACCAGATGCCGACAGGCTGGGCGGGCCGGAGCACAGGTACTGGAAGAGGCGCCTGGCCGACCACCTGCGCGCCAGCGGCTACGAGGTGGTGGAGGAATTCGCTGTCGGAGGCGGCAAGACCATTGACCTGGTGGCAACGAAGGGCGGCAAACGCATAGCCTTCGAGATCGAGACGGGCAAATCCGATGCGGCCGGCAACGTGGACAAATGCCTGGCAGCGGGCTTCCAGCGGGTGATCACAGTGGCTACGTCGACCGCTGCTCTTCACGCGCTCGCCCGGATCGTTCCCGTGCGGCATCATGTGAATCTGCTGACCGGAGCGGACACGGTGCAGCACAACTCGTGGCAGTCTTGAGCACCGTGCTCTTGTCCATGAAATGTCGAAATCATCGTTTGGTATCGGCCGCTTGTGTTGCAAGGCCTGTGCGTTCGTTCTGGAACAGCAGCATGCCCAAGAACGAACGTCAAGTCGTGACTGGAATCGGGTATGATTTCCACCGCCTCCTGTGGACGGGTATAAGAAGAACCCGTCTCGAACGAAAACAAGGCCCGCTGGAACCACCCGGCGGGCCTTTCGTATATCTCGCCAAGAGAAAGACCTTTACGCTCTCGAGTGCGCCCCGGCCGCCGCCGATCTCGTGACGAGGTCCACCCGCCAGACGCCCCAAAACAGCCCGAGATCGTCTCAAAGTCTCAGAATCGCGTGACGAAGTGCAGACTTGTCCCGCAGTTGCATGTGGTTTTCTCATAGTCTTTTATGGCGGGTTTTCCACTTCTGCGGTTTGGGCCACAAGAGACAGTAGAGAGCCGGATGAAACCCCTCGTCCCGTGAACCCGGCGCGGTGCCATGAGCCTCACGTGAGCCACAATATGAGGCCGATTGCGAGCCAGGAAGAAATCTCGATGGCACCGGTGCCATTCTGTAAGTACCGTCATATCGCTCGCCGAGGTCGATACATAGCAGTGCATGCCGAATGCCGCATCATGAACATCGCAAATAGGTTTCTTGACGCACGGGGCGGCTGGATAGACAATCGCGCGTGCCGGGGCGTTCCCGGCGCGCCCGGATGTTCGGGTATTTCCAGTCACCCGGTGGCCAGCGGAGATCACATGGGACGCCTCAATCTCACCAACGCGCACAAAGCGATGATTGCCGAGCTATACGCGAGGACTCGCAGCACGGTCGATGATCTTCCGTACACCGACGAGTTCGACCAGCTTCACGCTGAGTTCGAGGCCCGTTCTTCGCAGCAGATTTCCAAGCATGACTTCTGGCGTGTCCTCTCAGGCTGCCGAAAGGGGAGTCGTCTTGTTCGCAAGGAGCGGTGAGGGCACCGGCAATCCGTTACGCTTGTCAGAGTGCAAGCGCGTCAGGGGCAGGCTGTTGGAGAGGAGTCGAGATGAAGACTGAGGATCTCGTTGCTGCGGAACTTGAGCAGTTCATCGATGCCGTTGCTACGCTCGACGCCGACACTTGTGAGCGGCACGCAAGAGCCATCATTCGCCGTCTTGGAGCCCCCGTTACGTTTGAGGCCTACCTCTACGAACTCACTCGGGTTGCCCTCGATAGCCAAGTGGGCAAGTCAGAACACCAGATTGATCGATACTACCGTGCGACGAAGGAGTTGTTCCCCGGCGTCTTGCGGGAAGACGACATTCTCGGCAGATTGGCCGGCCTCATGTTGAAGATGATGGCAGAGCGCCTGAAACCGCGGAAGAACCTTTATCGACAAGAAGATGCCTGCGACCCCGACTAGCGGCACAGTCGACCAGAGCCTGGCCTTGGAGTTCTATGGACTCGAAGCGAACGTCTTGCCCCAGGCCCAAGGACGGAAACTCATTGCCTTCTCGGCCAGCGAGCTTGCCCAGTACGGACGATGCGCTGTCCGCGGAGAAAGCCCCGGCCGTTTCATGTCCCGAGGCAACTTTCGCCAACCGGGACAGGCAAAACGCACCGAACTCCAAAGTCATCGTTGCAATAGATAGGCGAATGATGCCAGCGATTGGCACAAGGGTAGACGAAACCGTATAGATCCTGCCCGCCGCGAAGGCTGCGTCGCCACCGGTTGTCCCCTGTTCCCCAGTCCACGGTCCAAAGGTACTCGGGCAGGAAGTTGGCGTTCGGATTCGCCTCGGGCAGTTCGGCGTAGGCCGTAGGGCAGAACCACTCGGCACACCACTCCCAGATGCCCACGACCATCTGATGGCAGCCACAGGAGCTCTTGGGCCCGGCATCGCCGCGGTACTGCCAATCTTCTGCCTTTGCGTAAAGATGATGAGAAGGCTCAGAAGGAAGTTCATCTCCCCAGGGAAACAACGCTCCGTCGCACCCGCGGGCAGCCTTTTCCCATTGGGCCTCAGTGGGCAACTGGGCCCCACGCCACCAGGCATAGGCATCGGCCGCGTGCCAAAGCAGGTTCTTGGCGGGCTTGGACTTGTGCGGCTTCCTGGGGGGCCGGCTCCATTGCAGGGCCAACTGGTCATATTCCGAATCCCTTTTGCAGCGGCCCAGCGGGCACCCGTTTCTGGCCTTCAGATCGATAAAGAAGCAGTCGTACTCGAACTCAGAAGCAGGCCTGACGTCAATGTAATACGGGTCAAGGTACACCCGGTGTGGCGCTGTGATCCCGGGATTATCAATGAAGTGGCCCACAATATCCCGGACAGAGGGCAGGTGGACGCAAAGCGAGCCGTCCTTGCTTTTGCCGAAGACGCTACGGGGGTGCCGGCTGTCTTCCCACGGAGGCAGGTCGGGCAATTCGCTGCCGGCACAGGCGATGACTCTGTCCATGAATTCTTGCCACCGCTGGGTCGACAGTCCCATTTCGA
>Ga0315288_10011575_pt1 | contig 11106 bp, 6 predicted proteins | sample YL17G11_20_MG_FD_203454 | JGI IMG/M metagenome (GOLD analysis project Ga0315288, IMG submission 203454) | Sediment microbial communities from Yellowstone Lake, YNP, Wyoming, USA - YL17G11_20 | ecosystem: Environmental > Aquatic > Freshwater > Lake > Sediment | place: USA: Wyoming | collected... | reverse complement strand
GGTAATTCCCCTAAGGGGTTTCCGCCCGCCATACAAACGGCGAGGTAAACTTCGCTCCAAGGTTATTGGGCATTTATTAATCCTTAGTATAAATGAATTTACGACCATATTTGACTGGAACTGCTGTCCCTTAGCGTGCGGGTCTCCGCGTTCTTCCCGTTCCTGACGGGAGTCATTCCCCCCCCAAATCTCGTATATATTATACCAAACTCCTTTTGAATTTTCAATAAAAAATTAACCACGAATGAACACGAATGGACACAAATTTTTTAGACGCGGATTGACACGAATGTTAGGACAGGATAACAGGATTGTCTTGTTAATCCCGTCTAATACCAAATGTGATTATAAAATGCGCTCTCCGTAGCCGCGAAGGACGATGGACGATAGACGAGGGACGCAGCTTTATGCGGTTTCTGTCATTTGAATTTTGGTCATTTGTGCTTGTCCATTCTCCGTAGTATTGCCTTCTCCGCCGTAGTGGCTACGAAGGCCGGAACTACGAAGGATGAATTTCGGATTTAGATATTCGGATTTCGGATTTTATTAAATAAGCGCAAATATTTATCACAATCGGTATAATAAAAGAAAATAGCCACAAAAAGGCTGCCCTGCTTGCCCTGCGAAGCCCCGCCGTTTAGGGCGAAGTAGGGAGCGAAGCCGAAGGGGCACAAAAAACGCAAAGGGCTAAAGGTGCATAAGATAATAGCCGACTAAACCAAAAAGAGCCGCAAAGCAAAGATGGCTCGCAGTAGGCTACAAATTGGGGTGGATAGTTGAAACAGCAGTAAGATTGCTTCTTTCAGTTTTCGCAGAGCTAAGTGGGATTGTGCTTGTTGATTAGTCTCTCTAAGACGTGCCCTTTTGTGTAGAACAGGGTGGTCTATGATTATGCGCGACATCACCGACTGCAAAAAGAGAGAAGAGGAAATATGCAGAAAAAAATAAGAGTAACCCCAAAAAAGAAAAAGATTATGCCTGCGAATTCCAAAGCAAAATTTTTTCCTGTTGTCGGTATCGGGGGTTCTGCCGGCGGTCTTGAAGCATTTCAGGAATTACTCAAAAATCTGTCGGATAAACCGGGGATGGCATTTGTATTTATAATGCATTTAGCCCCGGGACATAAAAGCATGCTGACGGAACTGCTTGCCAGATTAACAAAAATGCCGGTACGTGAAATAAAGAACGGTATGCTCCTCGAAGTCAACCATGTTTATATAATACCACCAGGCACCAATATTTCTATCACAAGCGAAAAACTAATACTTAGCAGCATAAAAGATGCCGGGTTAAAACGTATGCCGATAGACTGGTTTTTTCATTCGCTGGCAGAAGAACGAGGGAACAGGGCTATCGGAGTTATACTTTCCGGAACAGCAACGGACGGGACGCTGGGAGCAGAGGCCATAAAGGCCGAAGGTGGTATTGTTTTTGCCCAGGACGAAAAGTCCTCTAAATATGATGGTATGCCGCAAAGCGCGATTGCCGCAGGATGTGTGGATTTTGTGCTTTCGCCCAAAAAGATTGCAAGTGAGCTGGAGCGTATAGCAAAACATCCTCTTATATCGGCTGCCGAGCTTGTTGACATAGATAAACCAATCATTACGGAAGATGAGGGCATGGGAAGTATTTTTGATATATTGCGTTCGGCCAAGGGGCTGGACTTCACTCACTATAAAACCCCCACCATTAGCAGGCGCGTATCGCGGCGGATGGTTTTACTGAAATTAGAAAATCTCAAGGGCTACATAAAGTTCCTGCGCGAGAATAAGGACGAGGCAGAAAAGCTTTATGAAGACCTGTTGATAAACGTTACCAGCTTTTTCCGCGACCCGAAAGTTTTTGATACGCTCAAAAAACAGGTTTTGCCGGCAATTCTTAAAAACAAGACAAAAAATCAGGAGGTAAGGATATGGGTTCCGGGATGTTCCAGCGGCGAGGAAGCTTACTCTATTGCCATATGTATTCTTGAAACGCTGGGAAACAAAGCAGGCGCAGTCCCTGTGCAGATTTTTGCCACCGATGTAAGCGAAAACGGCATTACCAAGGCGCGACAGGGCATTTACGGCAAAAATATAAAAAACAGTATTACCCCTGAGCGATTAAAACGGTTTTTCACAAAAGAAGATAATTCTTATAAGATATCTAAAAGCTTAAGGGAGACGTGCATTTTTTCCAAACAGAATGTGTTCGGCGACCCGCCTTTCTCCAATTTAGACCTTATAAGCTGCCGTAACCTGCTTATCTATCTTCAGCCTGTTTTGCAGAAGAAGGTATTCCATAATTTTCATTACGGCTTAAAGCCCGGCGGTTTTCTCCTTTTAGGAAACTCGGAAGCCGCAGGCGGTTATTCAAATCTTTTTAAGACGCTGGACGGAAAGCAGAGAGTTTTTGTAAAAAAATATCTGTCTGTAAAGCCCGAACTTGAATTAGGTCAGAAATATTATCTGCCAAAGAAATCAGAAATTAAGGAAAAGACAGATATTAAGAAAGGCAAAGAAACTGATATTGAAAGCATAGTAGAACGGATTGTGCTCAGCGAGTATGCTCCTTGCGGGGCGCTAATAGACAGCAATATGGAAGTCGTTCAGTTCCGCGGGCATACCGGCCGTTTCCTTGAATCAGCGGCAGGCAAACCGAGCCTTGACATATTCAAATTGGCGCGGGAAGGGTTGTCTCCGCCTTTGCGCGCGGCGATATATAAAGCAAGGAAAACAAAACATACAGTAAAAAGAGAAGCGGAGGCTGTATTGTATAATGGCCGCAGGATGCGGGCTAATATAACCGTTGTTCCTGCGGAATCCGGACCCCTTAAAGAAGAATTCTTTCTGGTGCTTTTTGACGAAATTACCAGGGCGGCTGCGTCTAAGAATTTGCCAAAAGCACGCGGGAAAATATCCTTAAAGGGAAAATCCGTTAAAAGCAATGAGTATATCGATAATCTACAGAAAGAACTTGCGGAAACAAAGGAATATCTTCAGGCAGTCGTAGAAGAACAAGAGAGCGCGAATGAAGAAGTGAAAACAGCCAATGAGGAAATACTGTCAAGCAATGAAGAGCTGCAAAGCACCAACGAGGAGCTGGAAACAGCCAAAGAGGAACTACAGTCTTCAAATGAGGAGCTGATTACCACCAACGATGAGCTGCAGAACCGTAATGCGGAAGTCTCTCTGCTAAATAATGACTTGATAAATTTACTTAGCAGTATCAATATGCCGGTCATTATGATGGGGACAGACCTTGTGATACGCAGGATAACTCCCCAGGCGGAAAAGGCGCTTAATATAATTCCTTCTGATATCGGCAGGCCAATAAGTAAGATTAAACTCAATGTAGATATTCCGGATTTAGAGAAAATACTTTTGGATGTAATAGAGTCCCTTCATCCAAAGACATTTGAAATAAAAAGCAGAGAAGGAAACTGGTATTCGGCATATATCAGGCCATACCGCACTTTAGATAATAAGATTGACGGCGTGGTCGCGATTTTTGTTGATATCACCGAGCGCAAGAAAGCACAGCAAATAATCGAGGAAGCTCGTGCATACGCTGAAAACATCGTAGAGACAATGCGGGAGCCTTTGATAGTGCTGGGTGCTGACCTAAAGGTAATATCAGCCAACCGCTCCTTCTACCAGACCTTTAAGGTTAACCATAAGGAAACCCAGGGCCAGTTCATTTACGATCTGGGCAACCGGCAGTGGGACATCCCCGCGCTGCGGAAGCTCCTGGAGGAGATTCTTCCCAAGAACAACACCTTTGATAACTACGAGATTGAGCACGACTTTGAGAGCATCGGACCGAAAGCAATGCTTTTAAATGCCCGACGTCTTGAAACGGATCAGATGATCCTCATTACTATTGAGGACATCACCGAGCGCAAGCGGGCGGAGGAGGAAATAAAGCAGGGTAACGAACGTTTCCAATTAGTGTGCCGCGGCACCCACGACGCAGTGTGGGATTGGAACCTCCAGACAAATGACCTGTGGTGGAACGAAAACTTCCAAACGCTCTTTGGCTACCGAGCGGAGGAGATCGAACCGGGGATTGAGTCCTGGACGAACCGGATTCACCCCGAAGACTTAGACCGCGTCGTAACGGGCATTCATGCGGTGATTGACGCGGGGAAGGTGTTCTGGTCCGACCAATACCGTGTCCGTCGTAAGGATGGCTCGTATTTGGAGATTTATGATCAGGGCTACGTCATGCGGGATGCGAGCGGTAACCCTGTGCGGATGATCGGCGCAATGCAGGACATCACCGACCGCAAACGTGCGGAAGAGGCGCAGAGAGCTTTGGAGATCCGGTATCGTCGGCTCTTTGAGTCGTCGAAAGACGGAATTTTGATCCTCGATGCCGAGACCGGGACGATAGTAGATGTGAATCCATTCCTGGTCGAGATGCTGGGTTTCTCGCACGAACAGTTTGTGGGAAAGGCAATCTGGGAAATAGGGTTTTTCAAGGATATCGCCTCCAACAAAAACAAATTCATGGAATTGCAACGGCAGGAATACGTCCGCTACGAGAACTTGCCGCTGGAAACGGCCGATGGGCGGAAGATTGAGGTGGAGTTCGTCAGCAACGTCTATGCAGTGGACCACAAGAAGGTGATTCAGTGCAACATCCGGGACATCACCGAGCGCAAACGGGCGGAAAGAGAGATAGAAGAAAAACAAAGGGAAATGATAAAAATGAAGTTAGATTTTATCTCTATGGTTTCGCATGAGCTGCGGACACCTTTGACGGTGATAAAAGAAGGAATCGCCCTTGTTACAGACGGGTCAACGGGCGAAATTAATGAGGAACAAAAAGAGATGCTGGGCCTCTCAAAGAAAAACGTGGACAGGCTTGCCAAACTCATCAATGACGTTCTTGATTTCCAGAAACTCGAAGCCGGCAAAGTAAAAATTGATGCACAACCTAACGATATAAACGAAATCGTCAGGAACGTTTATGAAACGATGACCCTTGCGGCAAAGGATAGAGAAGTAGATATTTTGCTTGAACTTGATGACAGATTGCCCAGAGCTGGATTTGATAATGATAAAATTACACAGGTCCTAACAAACCTGGTTGATAATGCCATGAAGTTTACCGAGAAGGGCAATATCGTAATTAAGACGAGTAAAGAGAACGGAATGATTCACGTTTCGGTATCCGATACCGGCTGCGGCATCAAGAAAACAGATTTATCAAGAGTATTCGGCAGGTTTGAACAACTATCCACAGGCGGTGAGAGGAAAACAGGCGGCACGGGTCTTGGACTTGCAATTTGCAAAGGTATCATCGAACGGCACAATGGGAAAATCTGGGTTGACTCAGTTTTTGGCAAAGGCTCAAAGTTTACATTTGCCCTGCCCGTCTATGGCGCCGAAGGTCCATTGAAAAACCATATTAACGATGGGATAAGGGAAGCATCAAAAAATGACACGAAAATGTCTATTCTCCTCCTATCTATAAGCGATTTTGATAAATTGAAGCAGAAGTTATCTAATAAGAAGATAAACTCAACACTGAAAGATATGGAGGCCCTTTTGGAAAATAGCGTGCGCCACAGCCCGTCCAGAGCAGATGACGCTGTTTTAAAACTCTCCGGCGAAGTTTTTGTCGTTTTGGCCAACTGCGACAAAGAGAGCACCTTGAGGGTAAAAGAAAGATTAGAACAAAAATTGGATGATTATCTATCTCAGCAAAATCTGAATGATAAGGTCAGATTGCTTTTCGGATGTGCTACGTATCCAGACGATGCGAATACCGATGAAGATTTAATTATGAAAGCAAAAGAATTACATCCTATAGTTTCAACGGCGTTATCCGTGTAATGTCAAAGTATTATTTAATACCAATTATAGTTAAAAACTGCCGAAAAAAATACAAGCAACGCCGGCTGAAAAGGTCTGGATTCCCGCCTTCGCGGGAATGACAGAGGGGCGCGGGAATGACAGAGGGGCGTGGGAATGATTGGCTGATGCAATCGGCAATCAATAAATAGAATTGGTATAAGACGGAAATAAAAAAATGGACAAGAAAAAAATATTAGTTGTTGATGATGAGCCCGATATTCTCAGGGTCACATCGATCAGGTTAAAGAAACTCGGTTACAATGTTCTAACGGCGGCTGGCGGGAAAGAAGGACTCGATACAATGCGCAGTGAAAATCCCGATGTGGTGCTGCTTGACTTAGTCATGCCGTTTATGAATGGGGCTGAAGTTTGTGAACAAATCAAAAACGACAAAACGTTAAAGCACATACCGGTTATTTTGTTCACTGCCAGTGGTAATGGTGCTATGACCGCTGAGCAAATCAAAAAGATTGGGGCCGACGACTACATAGTCAAGCCATTTGAGCCGGAAGAGTTAATGGGCAAGGTTGAAGGGCTTTTAGCTCAGGGAGCAAATTTATGAAGAAAATATTAGCGGTCGATGATGAAAAAGATGTGCTGTTCGTGCTTGAGAAAAGATTAACAGCCAAGGGATACTCCGTTATTACCGCAACTAACGGCACGAACGCCATAGCTTTAGCAAAATCGGAACACCCTGACATTATTATACTCGATATGCTATTACCAGATATCCACGCGGGAGAAGTAACTGCGATACTCAAGGATGAAGCGCAAACCAGGGACATCCCAATAATATTTTTAAGCGGGCTTTTTTCAAAAGCGGAAGAGGCAAAAAAAGGGCACTTAATAAGCGGTCAAACGATGTTCGCCAAACCATACGACATCCAAGAATTACAAAATGCCATTGAAGAGCTGACACAAGAAAAGAAAACACTTTTAAAGAACAAGAAACAACCTTCACATGATATAAAGATATTGATTGTCGATGATGAAAAAGATTTCTTACACATATTAGGCTCACAATTAAAGGCAAGCGGCTATGATGTGGCTTTCGCAATGGATGGTCTCTCTGCAATTGCCGTTGCGAAGGAGGAAAAACCAGACCTGATTATTCTCGACATTGGTTTACCTGCGGGAGACGGATTTAATGTTATGCATCGACTGTCCGCACTCGCTCAAACTGCTTTCATACCTGTAATAATAATCACCGGTCATGATGATTCAGTCGCCAAGAAACGGTCACTCAAAGCCGGAGCAAAAGCCTTCCTGCAGAAACCTATCGATAAAGATGAGCTTTTAGACGTTATTGAAAAAGTGTTAGCCGACCAGAAAGAGTGCTGAAGAATTATTGAAACATGTATAGGAAAGAAAGCCAAGTTTTACTGTTCGAACCGGATGAGATGATGCAGAATCTGGCTGACTACCTCTCATCAGTAGAGAGAGTACGCCTTAATATAACTGACGACATAGATATGAGAATAGCCAGGATGCTGCCTGAATATATAGCAAAACGGTTCTGTCTTGTTGCGATAAGGGAGATGGAAAACCACATTGTAGTAGCTATGGCAAATCCTCTCGATGTGATAGCGCGGGACACAGTTAGAATAAAGCTTGACCGCGAAATTACAGTTGTCGTCAGCTCGAAGGAAGAAATTCTTAATGCCATAGAAGCGATTTATCATGACCTGGATATGGAAGAGCAACTCTTGCATAGTCTAACAAAACCTGGCGCCGGTCTTGAAGAAAGGCAAAACCTGCCAAAATACAATGCCATAGAAGATATTAGCAGCGAGGCAGAGGCAATGAAATCGCCTGTTATTCAGTTTGTTGATTTAATGTTAAAACGGGCGGTCAAAAGTCGAGCAAGCGATATACATATCGAACCTCAGGCGAATTCAATGATTATTCGCATGCGAGTTGACGGTGCGCTTCGGAAAACAGCAGTACCTTCAGAGGAGATACAAGCCGCAATAGTCGTCAGGATAAAAGTTTTATCCGACATGAATATTGCCGAGCGCAGGTTGCCCCAGGATGGAAGATTCAAGATAAAAGTGCAGGACAGGGAGATAGATATAAGGGTCTCAACAATCCCGGCAAAATACGGGGAAAAAGTCGTCATGAGACTCCTGGATCCGACAGCGGTAAAACTCGACATAAATCAACTTGGATTTGAATCTAAACTTCTTGAAGAATTTACAAGTGCATTGTCCCAGCCACACGGTATTATAATTGTTACCGGGCCCACCGGCAGCGGCAAAAGTACCACATTATACTCAGCATTGAATTATCTCAAAAATCCAAAGAAAAATATTACTACTGTCGAAGACCCTATTGAGTACACCCTGCCCGAGATTAACCAGATCCAGGTAAAGCCGGAAATCGGGCTTAATTTTGCATCAAGCCTGCGTGCCATCCTGAGACAAGACCCTGATATTATCCTAATAGGTGAAATTAGAGATAAAGAGACAGTTGATATTGCTATACAAGCATCTTTAACAGGCCACCTGGTTTTAAGCACGTTTCATACAAATGATGCACCAGGCACGATAACAAGATTGGTGTATATGGGTGCAGAGCCGTATTTGCTGTCTTCCTCATTGAATCTAATCATTGCTCAACGACTTATAAGGAAAAATTGTGAGCATTGCAAAGAGCAAATTGAGCTTCCTGAAAAAGTTCTAAAACAATTAAAGATTACACCTGAACAAACCAAGAATGTTGTATTTTATCAAGGCAGAGGCTGCAAAACTTGTGAGGGGACAGGCTACTTAGGCAGATTACCAATATTCGAGTTTCTGCCTTTAGATGATGATATAAGGAGACAGTTGCTTGCCGGTACAGACGAGTCACAAATAAGAGCCTTGGCTCGTGGAAAGGGTTACGGCGGATTATTTGAGAATGGAATCAGTAAAATATTACAGGGCCTCACTACTGTCGAGGAAGTGCTCAGTGTTGTACACACAAAAGGTATGAATGTTTAAGAACTTCTGAGAGTTACCTTAGGCAGAGGGATACAAAAGTTAGAAATTACGCCGATGCAAAAAAAAGAATTGTCATTGTTGATGATGAACCTGATTTCTGCAAAGTCACCGCCCTTGGATTAAGAAAGCTGGGTTACGATGTTCTAACGGCGACTGACGGACAAAAAGCACTCAATTTGATTACAGAAAATAGGCCGGATTTGGTGTTGATGGATATTGGGCTTACGGGAGAAAGCGATGGAATCGAATTGTCCAAGCAAATAAACTCATATTGGCAGATTCCGGTTGTATATCTTACCGGCCATACAGATGATGAAACGCTCAACCGGGCAAAAGCAACTGAGCCGTTTGGTTTTGTGGTCAAGCCGGTCGACTGCAGGGAGCTAAGAATTACTATCGAGATAGCTCTGTATAAAGCCAAAATGGAAAGTAAATTAAAACAATTAAATCAGAAACTGGAGCAGGCAAATCAAACACAAAAGGATTTCGCGCATGTTGTTTCTCACGACTTAAAAGCTCCGTTGAATGGGATAAGGATATTAGCAGAATGGATATCAACCAACTGTGCAAATAAAATGGATAAAGATGATAGAGAGCAGATCAATTTGCTTATAACCCGGGTGGACCGAATGCGCAATTTAATTGATGGCATCCTTCAGTACTCGAACGTCGGACATGCGGAAGAGGAAAGAGTTCATGTAAATCTGAATGAACTTGTCCGGGATGTAATCGACATGGCTGCACCGCCGGAAAATATCACGATTACAGTTGAAAACGAACTGCCTGTAATTGAGTGTGGACAAACTCGCATTATGCAGGTGTTCCAGAATCTCCTGAGCAATGCCATTAAATATATGGATAAACCTGCCGGAGTAATAAAGATCGCCTGCGTCGAAGAAAATGATTATTGGAAATTCAGCATTGCAGACAATGGCCTTGGGATTGAAGAAAAATACTTCGATAAAATCTTTGAGCTGTTCAGAACACTGTTACCACGGAATACAAATGAAAGTACCGGCATTGGCCTTTCGACGGTTAAAAAAATCGTTGAAATGTATGGCGGCAAAGTCTGGGTAGAATCAAAAATCGGTGAAGGCAGCATCTTTTTCTTTACATTACCAAAACAAGAAGCAGTATCTGCAAGTACAAAACTCTATTCCAATGCTTCTTCTTGAGGATTTTAATGGTTATGCGTTGGTTGTTAAATAGTCGAGGTTGAAGGGATTTTAGCTCAAGGAGCAAATTTATGAAGAAAATATTAGTTGTCGATGATGAAAAAGATGTGCTGTTAATGCTTGAGAAAAGATTAACAGCTGAGGGATACTCCGTTATTACCACAACTAAGAGCACGAACGCTATAGCTTTAGCAAAATCGCAACACCCTGACATTATTATACTTGATATAGTAATGCCGGGGATGGACGGCGGGGAAGTGGCGGCAAAGTTGAGGGAGCATCCCTTAACCAGAAGTATTCCCGTGATATTCTTAACAGCTCTACTCTCAAAAACGGAGGAATACCACGAAAACCGCATGATTGGCAGCAATATCACTTTTGCGAAACCCTTTGATACAGAAGAATTACTGGCTCGAATAAACGGGCTTCTATATAATGTGACGACCTCATAAGTGTATTCCCTGCGGGGGCCGCAGTAGTGTCAGGGCTGGTTTGTTTATGCCTACGCTGGTTGCGATTCGGCACAACCCACTGATAAGGGAGTTTTATCAGAGGTTGCTTTCGGTGGGCAAGGCAAAAATGACAGCGGTTATTGCGGCGATGAGAAAGCTTTTGACGATTCTGAATACGATGGTGGCAAAAAACGAATTCTGGAAACCGAATTTAGTTTAATTTTCAAGACAGTCGCTACCAAATTTTTAACCAATAAGGAATTGGTGGGGCAGGCCCCACCCTACATTTCCGGTTATCAGGGAATCAGAGTATCAGGTGGCAGGATATCAGGGAATTAGAGAATCAGGTAGCAGGACATCAGGAAAGCAGGGTATCAGGTAGAAGGATATCAGGAAAACAGGGAATCAGGAAAGCAGGAGGCAGGGCAACAGGGCAGGCGTGGCGGCGACGGCTAAACAACCCCGGGATGGTCATCCCCTCAGCTTTTCGGGATTCATTTATCAGAGGGATGAATTTGGGATTTAGCTTTGCTGCAACTGGACTTTCTGCCTTAGGATGTCCATTTTATCGCGGATTTCTTCAGACATTTTGCTGTTTGGAAAGTCAGTTATAATCTGTTCTCCGATATCGAGAGCATGGGTCCATCGCTTTTCA
>Ga0315288_10011573_pt1 | contig 11107 bp, 20 predicted proteins | sample YL17G11_20_MG_FD_203454 | JGI IMG/M metagenome (GOLD analysis project Ga0315288, IMG submission 203454) | Sediment microbial communities from Yellowstone Lake, YNP, Wyoming, USA - YL17G11_20 | ecosystem: Environmental > Aquatic > Freshwater > Lake > Sediment | place: USA: Wyoming | collected... | reverse complement strand
TGCTCGATGACCAAACAGGAGAAAGAATGACAAACGAAAAAACTTTAGATGAAGAAGTAGTTGGTATGTTTAAGTATGATGCAATTATAAAGATTGAGGCCGCTAACTTTAAGGCCCGTATCTCAGCAGAAGAGGGCGAAGAGTTTATAGTAACGATGGATTATAACCCAGAGCGCTTTAACCTTGAAATTGTAGATGGAAAAGTTGTAAAAGTAAGTAGAGGCTAAAATGACAAAGTTTGAGAATCCATCATTTAGTGTGTTTCCGGGTTCTAGTAAAAGTTATCGTGATAATTATGATGATATTTTTGGCAAGAAAAAGGAAAAGTTAGCGTCAAAGGGAATGGATGATTTGCCGCCACCCCGTGAGGCACAAGCTGCCCCAAGTGTAATAAAAAAACCTAAGCGGGCAAGGAAGAAAAAGACAAAGAATGAAAAAGCCAAGTCTAAAAAGAAAAAGAAAAAGTAAAGAGCCTGAGTTAACAGAAGCGGAGCTTCGACAGCTTCTTATAGATGCGGGCTTTGTTTTTATAAATAATAAAAAAACGGCTTTTGGTAAACCAGAAAAAGATCTAAATCGCGAAACTATGATTTTTCCCGAAGGTTCAAAACGCGGAATACCTGTTAAATGATCAATTATGTTAATGGGGATGCTACATTGCCAAATGGCGAGGGCAATAAGCTCATAATTCATATTGTCAATGATGTCGGCCGCTTTGGTTGTGGTTTTGCATTAGCCGTATTGAAGCGTTACCCAATTGTTAAAGAATCTTATTTAGCACCGTTCAATAATAATACACCATTAAAGCTTGGCGATGTTCAATTTATTAAAGTTGCTGAAGATTTGTGGTTTGCTAATATGGTTGGACAGCATGGTGTAATTGGCCCCAGTAATCCAATGCCAATTCAATATGATGCAGTCCGAACTTGTCTTAAGCGCGTATATGAATTTGCCCAACTTAATAAAATGAAAGTTGTTGGCCCAAAGTTTGGAAGTGGTCTCGCCGGCGGGAAATGGGTAGTGGTTGAACAAATTATCAATGATGAGCTAATTAAAAATAATATAGAGACAACAATTTATGAACTCTAAACATTTAAATAATAGAATTGAACAATGCCTAAAATTAATGGAATTGAGTCCGTGCCCTAGACGAAAGTTCGGGGCATTACTGCTCGATCCCATAAATAATATTGTGTTGATCGATGGTTGGAACGGCCCTCCCCGGGGCCCTGAGAAGCTTTGCGGTGGTGATATTTGCGCTCGTGATTTTCTACAGGTGCCATCTGGCCAGCGCATGGAGGTTGGCTGTCATCACGCAGAACAAAATGTTATATGCAATGCCGCAAAAGTTGGCCGCTCCACTAATAAGATGTGGATTATTTGTACTGGAGAGCCATGTATGATGTGCGCGAAACTTATACACCACGCTGGTATTGAAAAAGTAATTGTAATTAAAGGCGGTTATGCCGTGAATGATGGCGCTGAGTATCTCAAAGCTCATGGCGTTGAATTAGAGTTTGTCGAAGTCGAAGGTCATAAAGATGTCGGAAGATGATCTCGTTAAGAGAGTTTCTGCTAAAGGTAGAGTAGAATACTTTACACGAGAACTGGTTAGGCATCGCAATAATGGACCGGCCATTATTGCTATAAATGGTTCTAAATACTGGATACAGCATGGTAAGTATCATCGAGTCGATGGCCCAGCTATTGAATTAAGTAATGGTAGACAGGCTTGGTATATAAATGGAAAACTTCATAGAGAAGATGGGCCTGCACTGATTTCGCCAAACGGAGTAATTAAATACTGCCTGAATAACAAGTATCACCGTATAGATGGCCCAGCAGTTATCTATTATCCAGGTAAAGAAAGCTGGTATCTCAATGGTAAATATCACCGTATAGATGGTCCAGCAGTTATTACTCCGTGGTCAAATGAATGGTATAAAAATGGTAGGAAGCATCGAGTTGATGGTCCTGCCGTTATATATAATCATGAATCGTATTGGTATTGGAATGGCAAGAGAATGCCTTTTGCCTCGTATTGGGAAAAAGTAAAGGATGGGCCAAATGCCAGCAAAGTTATGGCATATATTTTGGGCTCTAAACAAAACGATTGACCTTAATACGCAAATAGGTTATGCTTAAAATAGTGAGGTAAGAATGAAACTTGTAAAGACATTTAATTGGATAAGACTTCGTGGGCAAATAGGCCCAAAGAATGAAATATGCAAGATTGATACGCCCGTCTCGGATAGAGAGCGGGCATTTTTTATTCCGGAAACGGATGAAGAAAAAACATTTTTAAGTATTGATATGGCGCTTGGACTTACTAATTTACCATATGGACCTTCATCACATAATCCAGATGATCCATGGGGTTGGCGCTTTTATGCAAATAGAACAGAAGATGATATGAAGATATTTGCAGATAGCATTAAGCAAACCATGGAGAATGTATATAATGATGGATTAGCTCAAATAAAAGATAAGAAGCCAACAACCTTAAATTAAGCGAGAGGAAAATGTTAACAAAAGACGAAGCAGAGAGATTATTATTTTGGCTTGATGTTGAAAAATTTGAAACCGTAACAGGCCCAGAGGACGAGAAAGATCGCGATGTACAAAACTTTCTCAATGCGATAGCTAAATTACGAAAATTTTGTAATATGGAATCATATAAGCCTTATTGGAAGCGGTAATGCATTCAGATTTTAAGTACAAAAGCTTTTGTGGTATAGGATCTCGTAAGACTCCGCAAGAAGCGCTTGATAAAATGAAAAAAATTTCCCAGTATTTAGCTGGACATGGCTGGATTTTACGCTCCGGCGGCGCAAACGGGGCAGATATGGCCTTTGAATCCGGCTGCGATATAGTTGCCGGCAAAAAAGAAATATATTTGCCGTGGAAGAACTTTAACAACTCAACATCAGAACTATATTGTCCTACAGATAATGCTTTTCTTATAGCCTCGACTGTTCATCCTGTTTGGGATAAATTAACTCAGGGGGCTAAGAAGCTTCATGCTCGCAATGTCTATCAGGTACTAGGGCTTGATTTGAATGTGCCGGCGAATTTAGTTATAGCCTGGACACCAAATGGTAAAGAAGTCGGCGGCACAGCTACGGCACTAAAATTAGCCAGACAATATAAAATTAGAATTATTAATTTAGCCACGGAAGATTTTGATTTTACTCAGTTTTCTTAAAACATACTAATTTTTTATATTATAAATCTAAGGAATATGATGGATTTGCCAATTAAACTATTGCCTCATCATGAAGGTTTGCCACTTCCATCCTATCAGACGGCCCAATCTGTTGGGCTGGACTTAGCTGCGGCAATAGACGATCCAATTGTGCTTAAACCATTTGAAAGAATTGCCATACCAACGGGTATAGCAATTCAATTGCCACATGGCTGTGAAGGCCAAGTGCGTCCACGCTCGGGCTGCTCACTAAGAGATGGCTTGGTGGCAATTCTTGGAACAATAGATACAGATTATCGTGGTGAACTTAAAGTTATAGTTCAAAACATTAATCCACCTGCTTCATTATATAAAAAAATCTTGAGAAAATTATATAGCTATGCTAGAGTGTCATCACTACCAAGTGATGGAAGTATTATAATTACACGAGGTATGAGAATTGCTCAGCTTGTTGTAATGCCATATATATATGTTGTGCCAAAAGCAGTTGAAGAGTTATATGAAACTTCTCGCGGCGACAAGGGCTTTGGCAGCACTGGTAAGTAATTGGAGACATCATGCCTACACACTGTTTTATAAGAACCGAAAAGCATCTTATAGCTGGAGAAGTTGAGCAAGACTTAAAGGATATAATTCATCGAAAGTTTAAAGATTTATTAAGATTAGAATGTCACATTTCTAATAATGAAATTTGTGACTGGGACATTAGATTTGATCAAGTTCATGGATTTCCTGTATGCCTAAAGACCAATGAAAAATTAGAATTTACCCATCCAAATGATGCCTGGTCTTATTGGGCCCAATCAGTTGTTGAAGATGAATTAGCTATTAAATATAATGGCAAAATGTCGGATGAGGAATATCCACGACAAGAAATAAAGCCCGCGCCGGAATGTCACGCGACATTTAAAAAATATTTAGAAACAACTTCGCATCATTCAAAAGAATGGAAACAGGCTATAATTGCTATCGAACTTTCCTATCTTCCAGCAGAGCTTAAAGAACTTTAAATTTTACCGTTTCCCGTAAATTTTCCCGCCGCACTAACGAACACTCGTGCAACATAAGAAACATCTAATTCAGCCTCTTTACACAAGTTAATCATATATTTTTCACTTACAGGAAATCCATTTCTTCTTAACTCCCTTTCGACATGACGATCGATTGGGAAACTTGGCAATTTCAAATAGTCGCGAATAAATAAATCCAATACTTTTGCGCGCCCGCTTGTTTGTGTAACATCATATAGTATTTTGGCTGGTTCATTCATATCAGCTATAAATCTAACAAACCATGACATACTGATTTTATAGCGCTGTAAATAATCTATTATAGCTGCAATTTTTTTATTTTGCCAATCTAATGGAAATCTAAATATTTTTATGTCATTAATTTGAGTTAAGTCTCTATCACCAAGGGCATGTATAGCTTCTTTTTGTATTAAAGTTCTTCGTGCAATTTTCCATGGCCCGGCTCCCAAACATGTTAAAAAAGCTTGTGATGGGTTTAAGTGATCCAACCAAGTGCCATCGTCAATCTTGGAATTATTTTCTACATAACGAACGAGCACTTTGAGCTTGATGATTTCTATTGAGTTATTCATCCTTACATATTACTATAATGTTTCTTAGTTTTCAATACTCATAATCTTGACAAAAAACATTGTTCATCGCAGTATAAGAGAACCTACAAGGATAAAAATATGGAAAAGCCACATTCGTTCGCCGGCAGAGTAATTCAAAAGTATGGCAAGACAACAGCAAATGATTATGCTCAGCCAGAGAAATTCTTTGCTGAGATGGCCGATTTTTATCGTTTATTAGATGGAATACCATTTAGTGCTGTTGAAGACCTTGAAAAATATGAGCTTAATCGCGACATTATCGTCAATGTTGTCCGAAGAATATTTAAGATTTTAGATGCTGCTAAGGTGGACTTAGTAGCAGAGATAGAAAGACAAGATGAAGATCCATTTGATGGATTAGAACAAGATATTGCGATTAAAAAACGGTCAGCAATTAAAATTTCTGGCGAGGGCTAAGTGGGCTACCTCCACATCCAAAATCTTTACCGCGAACAAACCATTCTTCTTTTTAAAGAATGTTATGCAATGGAGAAAGTTCATGGAACTTCTGCGCATATCTCATGGAATGACGGAAAGCTAGGATTTTTTTCTGGTGGCGAATCACACGAAAAGTTTGTGGCACTATTTGATCAGGAAAAGCTCCGTACAGAATTTGATAAAAGATTTGCTGGATTTAAAGTTATCGTCTATGGAGAGGCTTATGGCGGCAAGTGTCAGGGCATGAAAGAAATTTATGGCCCCGAACTTCGATTCATTGCATTTGATGTGCAAATTGATGAGCATTGGTTATCCGTACCTAAGATGGATAAAGTTGCAACAGATTTAGGTCTTGAGGTGATCCCATGGAATAAGGTCTCAACTGAAATAACTATATTAGACCACGAGCGCGACAGGCCATCTGAAGTTGCTATTCGACGGGGCATGGGAAATGATAAGCTTCGAGAGGGCGTTGTATTAAGGCCGCTTGAAGAAATGATTACCAATAATGATGAACGAGTAATTTGCAAGCATAAGGGTGATAAATTTTCCGAAAGAACGACTCCGCAAAAAATTATATCACCAGATAAGTTAGTTGTCTTAGAGGCAGCCGAAGCAATTGCTGAAGAATGGGCTACGCCCATGAGGTTAAGGCATGTTATAGATAAACTTCCTGAGCCTAACAACTTTGGTCCACAGGATATACCGCGAGTTATTGCAGCAATGATTGAAGATATTTTCCGCGAGGCCGAGGGGGAAATTATTGAATCAAGGGAAGCAAGAACTGCAATTGGTAAACGCACGGTTCAATTATTTAAAAAATTTCTAAATGAAAGATAGGCTTGTTTTGTAAGTTTTCTTACATTACAATGCAAGGAGAAAACATGAGCGCATTATCGGATTGGATTAAGGAGCGTCGGCGAGCACTTGGGCTTACTCAAACGCAGGTGGCAAATAGACTTGGTGTACATCAAGCACAGGTATCAAGTCTAGAGAATGGTGGATTTATGCCCGATGTAGATATGATGACAAAGATAGATGCTATATTTGGCAAATTTGCCGGGGCCTATATTCCGGCTCAATCAGCGCCAGGAACAAAGAAAATTATGTCAAGTAAGGCTAAGGAAGGATTGAAGGCCTATCGTGACGCGAAAGAAAATAATTTTTATCTTGAAATTGATAATGGTATTCATATTACCGCAGATAGAAATCAATACATATTGAAGCAAGGGGCTAATGCCAGTTATTTTATTGATCTTAGATCATTAATAAAATATTTAATTACCTCTCAAGTGAGGCAGAGCGCAGTAAGTTCTGTACAGGAGGTCGTTGATAAAATTGACGAAATTTATGAGCGCATTGATAAAAAATTCGACAACTATGATCCGGCAAATATAGCGGCAGGCGTTAACGAGGAAGATGATGAGTGAGCTTCAAACAATTTTTAAGAATAATAAGGAATAAGTTTGTGTTTAAGGGAATTGATATAAAACTTTCTGGCCCAATTTGCGACTGTGATGAACGGGATATTTCCTGGTTTATTATAGAAGGCCCTGGACTCGGGCTCAAATGTGATACATGCAAAGTTGAGCTACGCATACCACGATCCAAATTTAAAGCCGCATTCACATTAGATCGTCCATATCCTAACAAGACGGAGCTAAAAGAAAAGCCGGAATTAAAATCATTAGATGGTGGCAAAGTATTGGAATTTAAATCCGATGTAAATAAAAATGAAAATACATTAGAGGAAAAGTAAAATAACATACAGGAGCTATAATGCATAAATCATCTATTGATCTTCTTAGATCTAGAGAACACTTAAAAATTGATTTTGATGAGCATATGGGATATATCCTTGAATTTAGGCTCAACACTGGTAAGGGAACATCCCCAATTCGTATACCAGTAGACTGCATGGAAAAAATTATTGAGACGCTTGAACATGGGCCCAAAGTAGTTGAAGAGAAGAGTGTAGTGGATACTGTTCGTAATAGTTTAGATTTTGATTTAGATGAGAATAATGAAGAAATCATTGTATTTAGAACACGATATGGTCGTGGAAGCAAAATACATAAAATTCTTAAAAATGAGTACAAGCAAGTGATTGATATATTAAAAGAAATAAATCGAGATATCCCAGGTGTGATTGAAAAGTACGAGGATCTGGACTATTAAATATTTGAAATAAATATTATGGTTCGGTATAAGTCAGGAGAACATGAAAAATTTATTAGCGTTGTTATTTATAACTGTCATTGGTTGTGGTGCCGATCATGAAAAAGAGCGCAAAGATGTATGTCAACATAGTGAAGGATTTACATACTTAGATTGTAATGCTGGCGATGATTTTTCACCACTCACTTGCATAACCGCAATGGATCAATTTGAGGGCTGGTGGCGAGGCGATGTGCAAACATCAATAAACAAATGCTTAATTTCTTCCGCTTGTTATGCTAAGGCAGATGGCATTCCCGGACCATCAATTGAGATACCATTACAATTCTGTTTAAATGTGGAGCTATTGTCATTAAATCCAACTGATAGTGAATCTGATGCAGCAAGAAGGTATTGCACAAAAGCCATTGCTTGTGAAGAGCTTACCTATACAATTTCTGATTGCGAAGAAGTTTTATTGAACCCATACGATCAGGGACAACTATTTCTTATGATGAGTGATGATGTTGCAAATAATGTTGCAGCCTGCGATCAGTTGACCTGCACTAATTTTGATTCATGTGTATTAACGGCGCTTCATTTAGCTGGAGCATTTAGCAGTGTAAGTACAGCCGTTGTTAAAATGCCAAGTCTTATAAATATAAAATAGTTGAGGAGATAAAATGAAGGTCGTTAAGAAGAAGTTAAAGAAAACAAAGAAAATTAAACCGGCTAAACCTGCGGCGAAAAAGAAAGTTAAGAAAATAGCTACCTTGGCTAAGGGCATTAATATTGTAGAAAAGGCTAACGGAACTTATGTTATTTCTGGAAAAAATGCTAAGGCTTTAGAAGGCGCGATGGTAGAGCGAAAAGAGCGCCAGTATAAGTTTGATGACAGGCTTGTTCCATATTATTTAGGTGGAGATACGAAGGACGGTAATTTAGCTTTGCGCTCGGCCCTTATAAAGCTTGGTAAGACCCAGGAAATGACGGACTTATTTATTGCAATGAAGACTGGCAATATGGGGTATCGTGATGATGCCAAGGAAACATTTGTCAAGGTGCTTTATACAATCATTAAGGGTCATGACGAAGTAGGTCTAGCCCATGTTTATGAAGAGGATATTCAGGCGATTCACGAAAACAACCTCAAAACATTTAATGAGTTCTGGGACTCAAGGGCTAAAACGCCATCAAATGATGATGAGTATTCGGGCTTTAGTAATTAATATGGAAAAACTTAAGCCATGGTGGGAAACTGCTGATGTAACACGCGCAGTAGCATCACGCGGATCTATTGAGCAAATAGCTATTCTTTCTTTATTGTCTGCGGCATTAAAAGAAAAACTTTGTTTATATGAGCATTCAAGGGATGGAAATCTTTTGATTTCGACAGAGCAATTTATAAAAGAAATAGATGCGTTAGACGGACAGGTTTTATCACGATCACTAGATGGCTCTGGTAAAAACAGTTCACTAGAGACAACAGATCATATTCTTGTATGGGACGACGCTATATTAACGATATCATTTGATGATAATGATTATGTTTGGATTAAGGGCTCGGCGCTTAACAAGGAATTAATTCTTAAAATTAAAGAGATTTCTGATCGAAGCATTACACAAAAAACTCAGGGTAAAGCATATGTATTCGTTTCTGGTGATAATGGGCCGGAGCTAAGACAAATCTCTGGTAAAGCTGGTATCGAATTAGAAAGAGACAACTATACAAAAGAAGTTCTAGCTGATTTCGATCATATTGTAAAAGACCTACAATCTCCCGACCCATGTGCAAAACTTGTAATTGCTGATGGAGAACCTGGAACGGGTAAAACATATCTTGTTCGTGGAATAACAAATGCGGTAAATGGAGCAACCTTCGTCCTTGTTCCTCCAGCAATGATTTCTGAAATAATGAGCCCACAATTTATTCCAGTGCTTATGGATCACCATACGCATGATAAAAAAAATGGAGTTGCTGGCCCAATTGTTTTTATTGTTGAAGATGCAGATTCATGTTTAGTAAAGCGCGAAGGCGACAATATGAACTCAATCAGTAGCTTATTAAATCTTGGTGCTGGTATTTTTGGTGACTTATTTGATGTAAGAGTAATTGCCACGACCAACGCAAAGAAAATTGAAATGGATCCGGCCATTACACGAAATGGTAGGTGCTGCCGATATATTGAAACAGGCCCATTACCAAGAGAGCAGGCGGAAAAAGTGTTTAGTCGAATCTCTGGCGGAAAAAAAGACTTGCCTGGTGGAAAGAAGGAGTATATGCTCGCTGATATCTACTATGCAACTCGCCAAGAAGAGAGCGAGGTAGTAGCTCCACAAAAATATAAAGTAGGATTCTAATGTCCAACAAAGATCAATTTCAGCACTTAATGTCGAGCTATAAGGGCAATCTATTATGGCTACCCAGCAATACAATCATCTTTGGTCGTGCTGGCAGTCATTCGTATGGGCTAAACACGCCAGAATCCGACGAAGATTTTAAGGGCGTAGCAATTCCGCCCAAGGAATATTTCTTTGGTTTCATGAATCGTTTTGAGCAGGCAGAGGTTAAAAAGACTGCTGAGAGCGATGTTGAGTATGTTACTTATGATGTGCGCAAGTTTTTTAATCTTTGCGCAGATAACAACCCAAACATTGCCGAACTTCTATGGCTTGATGAATCCGATTATCTCTATTTAAGTCCTGCCGGTGAAAAGATTATTGCTGCCCGTGATGCCTTTTTATCTAAACGGGCAAGATATAGTTTTGCTGGCTATGCCTTTGGTCAGCTTAAAAGAATAAAATCACATAGGGCTTGGCTACTTAACCCGCCAACAAAAGAGCCGAGGCGAGAGGATTTTGGCCTTCCGACGGATAAGGCTTTAATTACTCGCGACCAGGCCGGCGCGATGAATGAATTATTGTATAAGGGCTCATTAAAAGAAGATGAGTTGAGCCCGAACTTTCTACATTCATTGGCTCAAGAAAAAGCATATCATCAGGCGAAGACTCATTGGGATCAGTATCAGGAGTGGAAGAAAACAAGAAATCAGAAGCGTTCTGCCCTTGAAGAAAAGTTTGGGTACGATACAAAGCACGCATCGCACTTGATTCGTCTTTTGCGTATGTGCCGCGAGATTTTGACGGAGCATAAGATTATTGTAAAGCGTCTAGACCGAGAAGAAATTCTTGAAGTTAAGAATGGTTTGTGGGAATATGACCGACTTGTTGAATGGGCAGAGCAGCAGGAGAGGGATCTGGATACGCTATATGAAACTTCAACATTAAGAAAAGAGCCGGATAAAAAATATTTAGATAAGTTGTGCGCAGAGATAGTTGAAGATTTCTTAAGCTAATGAAGATTAAAGACGGCCATCGTCGAGATTTCTGGGCCTACTATAGATTCAATAGGCTTATAAATGGTAGGTTTGGTAACCCATCATACTTTTGTCCAGATCCCTATATTTTTAATAAGGGGGATGGTAATACGCTAAAGTGCTTTGTTGAATATGAAAGTACTGGTAAAATGAAGTACGCACCAAAGCAGCCCAGTCTTCTAAAGCTAGTTTTTGATGGCAAGAAATTATTAAACTTTCATATAGAACAATGGGTAGAGGGGTTGGTTGATGGCATACTCGTTAGGGCAGACTTAGAGACATATCTTGTATGGCTTCCTGCTTGGG
>Ga0315288_10011571_pt1 | contig 11107 bp, 12 predicted proteins | sample YL17G11_20_MG_FD_203454 | JGI IMG/M metagenome (GOLD analysis project Ga0315288, IMG submission 203454) | Sediment microbial communities from Yellowstone Lake, YNP, Wyoming, USA - YL17G11_20 | ecosystem: Environmental > Aquatic > Freshwater > Lake > Sediment | place: USA: Wyoming | collected... | reverse complement strand
TTGTGCGCTGGGTCGACCGATTGCAGGTCGTGCCGACGGCGGTGTGGGTGGACGGCCAGCGGCTGTCGGCCTCGGAGTATATGGCCGGGCTGGCGATCTGCGTAAGCTACGCCTACTGGGAGGGCGAGCTTTACGCTTCGATCTTCCTGCCGCCCTATGCCCCGCCGCAGTCGTGGAGCGGCGAGACACCTCCTGTCTACAGCGAAGGCGGAAGCGCGGAAGAGGAGGCGTGGCAAGGCGCGGGCGAGGAGGAGTATGGAGAGGAGTATGGGGGAGAGGAAGAGGGGTACGAGGAGGCAGGCGCAACCCCGACTCTGCCTCTCTACGGCGAGGCGCCCCAGCCCGCCTATGAGGGCGAGCCCACTCTGGCGGTGCTGCCGGAGCCGGGGGCGACCGTCAGCGGACTGGTTGACGTTGTCGCGAGCTATGCCGGCCCGCCCCCGCGATTCGTAGTCTTCGACGTGGACGCGCGGAGCAGTGTCATCATCAACTTCCTTCCCTATGTATACCGTTGGGACACGAGTGCGCTGACGCCCGGCACTCATACGGTGAGGGTGCAGGTGCTGGGGGATGAGGACCGGGTGCTGGCCGATCAGTCCACCGCCTATGAGGTCGTGCCGCCCGAGGGCGAGGGTTCCTCGGAATCCGGCGACGATCTGTAGGCCATCCGGCGGCCGAGCGTTCGGCTAACACGTTTGCGCGCAGCAAGGACCTGCCGCCATGGGGGCATTCCGCCCTGACACAGTCGTCCTCAACTGGCTGCTGACGCTGCCTTTCTTTGCGGCCGCCTGCGCGGGACTGTTCCCTCGGCTTTCCCTGCCCGCTCACTCGGAGAAAGAGGCGGAGGCCATGCGCAGGGGGCCGTTCATGCTGGGCGCGCTGGCCTCCGTGATGGGAGTCGCGCTCTCGGTCTCGCTCTTTCCCGCTGTCTTCCGAACCGGGCCGGTGACGGCCGACTATTGGTGGACCAAGGACCTGTACCACCTGCGCTTCCAGGCCGATAGCTTCACGACCCCTCTGGCGGTGGTGATCTGGGGGGTGGGGCTGTACCTGAACATGCACCTGGCCGGGCTGCCGGTCTTGTCTCACCCACATCGGCGCGCGGCCCTGCTGCTGGTGGCGCAGGGCGGGGCGCTTGGGGCCTGCTTGAGCGCCGATCTCATTGCCCTCTTCATGTTCATCGGCCTGGCGCTCGTCGCGCTGTGGCTCCTGGTGATGCTCGATGACGCGCGGGCGGCCAACCGGTTTTTCGCGATGACACATGTCGGCGCGCTGATGCTGTTGGGCGGGATACTGCTGATATGGCTGCGCGGGGGGGATTCCGCGGTCACCTCGCTCTCGTACCTGCTCTTGTCAGTGGAGCCCAACGCGCTGGGTGTGATGGGCTTACTGGTGCTCGTGGGCACGTTGCCAATGGTTGCCTGCTTCCCAGCCTATGGCTGGCTGACGGACCTGGCGGAGGCCGCGCCGAGCACCGCGATGGCCCCGGCGCTGCTGCTGCCCGCGGTTGGCGGGGCGATGCTTCTCCGGCTGCTCCCGGGCTCGATGGTGGTGGCGCTGCTGCCGGCGCTGGCGGTGGTGGCCCTGCTGCTGGGGATCGCAACCTTATGGTGGGGCGCGATTCGCGCCTGGATGAGCCCTGGGCTCAGGCAGCTTGCGGCCTGGCTGACGGTGGCCCAGTCGGGCTATCTGGTCCTCGCGATTGGGGCGATGGCCAGCCCCACCGCGTCAAGCGAGATCGTACGCGCAGCCGCCCTGCACGTGCTGGTGGCGCCGCTGGCGCTCGCCGCCGTTTGGGGCGCGGCCGGTTCGGTTCGGGCAGAGTTCGGCACGGACTCGATCGCTGATCTGAACGGGCTCCTTCGCAAGGCCCCGCTGGCGACAGTGGCGCTGTTTCTAGGCGGCCTCTCGCTGGCCGGATTGCCTCCGCTTCCGGGGTTCCAGGTGCAGCGGCTGCTGGTCTCCGGGCTCTTCCACGACGGGCGGCTTTGGTTTGCCGTGGTGATCGCGGCGGCCGACCTGCTGGTGGCGGTGGCGGTGCTGGACGCGCTGCGGCGCATCTGGCTGGGAGAGCCTCCGACCGCCGGGAGATGGGCCTCGGCCTGGCTGTCGGGCCAGCTCGCCCTGGCCAGCCTCGTCCTGCTGGCCGCGGGCGCCGGCTCGGGGGCGCTGGCAGGATGGACAGAAGCGATGCTGCGCGGGGTGTTTTCCATCTCCAGAAGCGGGCTTGTTTCCACGCCATGACTGGGGTATCGACTGCGGCGACGGTGATCGCGACCATCCTTGCCCTGGGCGGCGCGGCCGCACTCGTGTGGGCGACGGCCAGGGCGATGCGCCCGCGCGCGCCCGCGGAGAGCTTTGCCTGGATCGTACTAGCAGGGATCGTTTACTCGGTATTGGGGCTGGCGGCGGCCGTGCGCTCCCCCGAAAGCGATGGGCTGCGCGCCTCCGTGCTGCAGCTCGTGGCGGTGCTGCTCGCGGCGGCCGTCGGGGGACTCGTGCCCGCGCGCAGGGCTGAGGACACGGGTGAGGTTAGCGGACTGGCGGCGGCCGCCGTTTTCCTGGCGTGGCTCAGCTTGATTGGGCTGCCACCGACGGTCGGATTCCACGCCAAGGTGCTGGTCTACCGAGCGCTGCTCGCGGCCGACTGGGGCTGGCTGCTGGTGATAGCGATGGCGGCCGGCGCGGCCGCGCTCGCGCCGGGCTTCCTGACGCTGGCGACCTATCGGCCGGGCGCGGTGGGGGGGCTGCGGGCCGTGGTCATTGCGCTCTTGCTGCTGGCAATCGTGATGCTTGGCCTCTACCCGCAGGCCGGGTTGGCGGCCGCTGCCCGTGTGGCCAATCTGGCCTCAGGAGCCTGAGAAGAGCTGGAAAACCGCGGATTCAGGGGTTGCGCTGAAACGGCATTTCTGATAGGGTTTGATGTCTCCGGCGGGGAGACGGAGGGGGACATCTCAGAGGCGGGCAGGTGAACGGGGGTTCCCCGTGGGCGGTGGGGTTCCCGTCTGCCCAGTTGTCTCCGGCGGGCACACTTGGGTGGTGGCGCGCCCGGAAGAGCGGAGGACAAGGGGTTGCAGATCAGACGAACGCTCGCGTTAACGGCCATTGGTTGCATTTCCCTTTTCGCAGCAGCAGCTCCAGTTCAGAGCGATTCGGTTTCCCCGGAACGGGCTTCCGTTCAGAGCCCGGCCGACCAGCCTGGTGACACGAAGCCCTGCCCGCGTATCCATGTGGTGCTTTCGGGAGAGAGCCTGTGGACGATCGCGCGTCAGTACGGCACGACCGTGGGCGCGCTGGCGCAGGCGAACGGCCTGAGGACCGACCGGCCGCTGGCGGCCGGGAGGGTGCTGGCGATCCCGCCGGAGGCCGCTTCGGCGGAAGCACCGCAGCAGCCGGCAAGGGACTTCTACGTGGTCCGGAAGGGAGATAGCCTGTCCCGGATCGCGAAGCGTCTTGGCGCCACGCCACAGGCCTTGGCGAAGGCGAACGGGCTGCGGCTCAACGGCATCCTGCGGCCGGGCATGCGTCTTGAGGTGCCGGCCGCGCGCGGGAAGGCCGCGCAGACGGCCTCGGTGCAGGCTCCGGCCAGACCACAAGATGGGACCTCCCGGCTGGTCGAGACGGCAATGCGTTACCGCGGAGTGCGGTATCGCTACGGGGGGATCACGAACCGCGGCATGGACTGCTCGGGGCTGGTGTCGCGGGTGCTGGACGTGAATGGGATTGATGCGCCCCACAACTCGCGGGCGCTCTACCGGCTCGGCCAGGCGGTCTCGCGTGACAAGCTGGAAGCCGGCGATCTGGTGTTCTTCAACACCAGGGGACGGGGCATCTCGCACGTGGGGATCTACATCGGCGACGGCAAGTTTGTCCACGCCTCGAGCGCGAAAGGGCGCGTGCGGGTTGACACGCTGCGGGAGGGGTACTACCACCGGCGGTATGTGGGGGCGAGGCGGGTCGGGTAGCGCCGCGACCGTGAGGTCGAAGTCGGAGCTCACATGGCTCTCAGAATCCAGGTGGATGAACACATTGTGGCGGAGTTCTGCCGGAGGCATCACATCCGACGGTTGGCGTTCTTTGGTTCAGTCATCCGCGACGACTTCGGACCGGGGAGTGACGTGGACGTGCTTGTGGAGTTTGAACCAGGACACGTGCCAGGACTGAAGTTCCTCACCATGCAGGAGGAGCTTTCAAGACTGCTGGGACGGCAGGTGGACCTGAACACACCGGCTTTCCTGAGTCCTTACTTCAGGGATCGGGTGCTCGCGGAGGCCGAGGTGCGCTATGCCGCAGCGTGAGGCACGGGTGACGCTCCGCCAGATCCTCGATCACGCGCGCGAAGCGAGCGCCATGGTCCAGGGGCGTGATCGCCAGGCCCTTGATGGGAACCGCATGCTGGCACTTGCGCTCGTGCGTCTGCTTGAGATCATCGGAGAAGCGGCGGGCCGAGTCCCGAGCGAGGAGCGCGGCAAGTACCCGGACATATCCTGGGCCGAACTCGTTGCCCTGCGGAACAGGCTCATCCATGCCTATGATCAGGTTGACCTTGACATCGTGTGGGAGATTGCCACGCGGGATCTGCCGGACCTGATTCGGGCATTGGAGCAGATCCCTGGACCCATATGACCAAGCTCTTGCCTTGTCTGCCTGTCACGGGCCCGGCAGGAGGTTGATCGCGGACCGGGACGAACTCTGTTTCTGAGGTGAAGCGATCTGCCCCGTATCATCCTGCAAGTCCAGCAACTCCCTGAGGCCTGCGACCTGCCGCCACCGGAGTACATGACCGACCAGGCGGCTGGTATGGACCTCCGGGCGGCGGTGCGACAGCCTGTGTCACTCTCGCCTGGCGATTTCGCGCTGATCCCCACCGGCATTCGCATAGCCGTCCCGCCTGGCTGCGAAGGCCAGGTGCGCCCCCGCAGCGGACTGGCGGCGCGGCACGGTATCAGTCTCGTGAATTCGCCAGGCACGGTAGATGCAGACTACCGCGGTGAAGTCTGCGTGGTGCTCGTTAACCACGGACGCGAGCCGTTTGTCGTCAACCGCGGCGACCGGATAGCCCAGCTCGTCATTTGCCCTGTGACGCGGGCGCAGGTCATGGTGGTGGAGGAGCTGGACGAGACCGCACGCGGCGGCGGCGGGTTCGGCCACACGGGCACATGAGGCCCGCGTTCGTCATCGGGATCGGGGGCGGGAGCGCCGCCGGCAAGTCGGTGGTGGGGGAGGAGCTTCGTATGCGGCTGGCTCCGCTCGACGTATCGGTGATCAACCAGGATCGCTACTTCCTCAAGGCCGACCGGCTACCACGACACGCTGACCCCAGCGGTCAGCGAAGCTGGCCGGACCACAATCACCCGGGCTCATTCGACTTTCCGCGTCTGGGGCGAGACGTGCTCAAGGCGCGAGAGGGCGACACCGACGTCGTCATCGTCGAGGGAATCCTGGTTCTGCACGAGGCTGAGCTGCGCGAGCTGATGGACCTGAAGCTGTTCGTTGCCGCAGATGCCGACGAGCGCATTGTGCGGCGGATACGGCGAAACGTCGGGTGGGGCTACGATCTCGATGAGATTTGCGACTTCTACCTCGGCTCAGTGAGATACCGGCATGTGGAGTTCTGCGAGCCGACGCGGAGCCACGCGGATACTGTAGTCCCTGGAGGTAGTCACGAGAAGGCCGCAGCCGAGGTGGTGCTGACGGAGGTGTGCGAGCGGGTGAGGAAGGCACTGGCGAGCTGAGATGCAGAGGTACTACGCGGACCTGCATATCCACATAGGCCGGACCAGCGCGGGGCGGCCGGTGAAGATCACGGCCGCCCGCGATCTGACCTTCGAGAACATCGCCAAGGAGTGCGCCGCCCGCAAAGGCATTGATATCGCGGGCATCGTGGACTGTGGCTCGCCGGCGGTGATGCGGGACATTGATGCGCTCGTCGCCTCCGGGCAGATGGTGGAACTGCCTGGCGGCGGGTTGCGTTATGGTGAGAAGACGACGGTCATAATCGGCTGCGAGCTGGAGACGGTGGAGGAGGACGGCTCGGCCTCGCATCACGTCTCCTACTTCGCCACGCGCCAGCAGTTGGGTGTGTTCGTCGGTTTCCTCCAGCGGCTCGTGACCAATCTCGAGTTGAGCTCCCAGCGCTGCCGCGTGCCAGCGCGGGAGCTGCTTCGGATGTCCCGCGCGGCGGGGGGGATCTTCGTGCCGGCTCATGCCTTCACACCACACAAGAGCCCCTATGGAAGCTGCGTCCGACGGCTCGCGGACATGTTCGGCGAGGAGGGTATGGCGGAGATCGCGGCGGTGGAGTTGGGCCTCAGCGCCGACAGCTACCTGGCCGACCGGATCGCGGAGCTGTCCCAGATCACATTTCTCTCGAACTCGGACGCGCATTCGCTGCCTAAGATCGCGCGCGAGTACAACCTCCTGTGGCTGGAGGAGCCAAGCTTCGCCGAGGTCGCGATGGCGCTGAAGCGCGGGCAAGGCCGAAAGGTGACGGCCAACTATGGGCTCGACCCCAGACTTGGCAAGTATCACCGGACCTTTTGCCTGAAGTGTGAGCAGATCGTCCATGCCGCGCCGCCCGCGCTCCGATGTCCGGTCTGCGGCCAGGACCAGATCGTCAAAGGAGTGCTTGATCGCATTGCGGAAATAGCGGACTACGCCGAACCCCGGCCGCCCGATCACCGCCCGCCCTACCACTACCAGGTTCCGCTTCAGTTCCTGCCTGGCATCGGTGCGGTGGCGATGGGCAAGCTGCTGAACCGCTTTGGGACGGAGATGCGGGTGCTGCACGAGACGGCGGCGGAGGAGCTTGAGATGGTGGTGGGGAAGAAACTGTCGGAGCTGATCGTGCAGGCGCGGGCGGGGACCCTCCCGCTGCTGGCCGGCGGTGGCGGCCGCTATGGCAAGGCGGTCGCGCACGAGTCGGAGACGCAGATTTCGATGGGGTGGTAAACGTGCCAGGCCTCTTCATCACAATCGAAGGCATAGACGGGTCGGGGAAGACCACGCAGGCGCGGCTGCTGGCGGAGTGGCTGCGAGCGCAGGGGCATCGCGTGCGGGCGACCCGCGAGCCGGGGGGGACGCCGGCCGGGAACGAGATCCGCGAGATAGTCCTTTCGACCGATCACTCGCCGCCGCCGCCGGCGGAGCTGTTCCTGTACCTGGCCGATCGGGCCGTACATGTGGCAGAGGTGGTCCGGCCGGCGCTGGAGGCGGGCGAGGTTGTCGTCTGCGAGCGCCATACCGACTCCACCCTGGCCTATCAGGGCTACGGTCGGGGGCTCGATCTGGAGTTGCTGCGGCGGCTGAACGAGATGGCGACCGGCGGGGTCGCACCGGACCTGACGCTCGTGCTGGACCTGGCGCCGGAGCAGGCGCGACTGGACGAGGCGAGGCTGGATAGGTTAGAATTGGAGGGATTAGAGTTTCTGCGGCGCGTTGCCGAGGGCTTCCGCTCGCTGGCGCGGGCGGAGCCGGAGCGGATCATGCTCGTAGATGCTTCGCCAGAGGTTGGGGCAATCCAGGATCAGATCGCTGCGGCCGTGCAGAGCTTGCTGGATAGACGGCCACCTTCTGACAAGAGGAAGGGGGAGGGAGGATGAAGCTAGTCATTGCGGTCGTCCAGGACAAGGATCAGCGGAAGGTCACGGACGCGCTGCTCGAGCGGGGCTATAAGTTCACCAACATCGCGACCACCGGCGGCCTGCTGCGAGAGGGCAATGTCACGTTCCTCATCGGGGTCGAAGAGGAGGAGGTGGACGACGTGATCCAGGTGATCGGCGCTCACTCGAAGACCCGCGAGCAGCTCGTTAATGTCTTCCCACCGACCATCGAGCCGATCGGCACCTGCATCCCGAATCCGGTGAAAGTGCAGGTTGGGGGCGCCACGATCTTCGTCCTCAACGTCGAGCGCGCGGACAAGCTCTGACAAGGCGTCAGCTTTGCGGTTCGAAGACCTCGTCGGACAAGAGAGAGCGATCGCGGTCTTGCGTAATGCCCTTCGGCGTGACCGAGTCGCCCACGCCTACCTGTTCTCCGGGCCGGAGTCTGTCGGGAAGTCCACTGCTGCTTTGATCTTCGCTGCGGCTCTGAACTGCGAGGCGGCCCAAGACAGCCGTCCCTGTGGCGAATGCCGTTCCTGCCAGTTGATCGCGCGGGGTAATCATCCGGACGTGAGGCTCATCGCGCCGGCCGCGGGGAAGTCCGTGATCCCCATCCAGGAGATGCGCGAGAGCTTCGTCTACGACGTCTCGCTGAAGCCGATCCTGGGTCGGTACAAGGTTTACCTCCTGGATCACATCGAGCGGACGGCCTTCCTGGCTATGCATACCATCCTGAAGGCGCTCGAGGAGCCGCCCCCCAACGTGGTCACGATCCTGGTGACCGACTATCCCGAGGGGCTGCCGCCGACCATTCCCTCCCGCTGCCAGAAGGTCACTTTTCAGCTCGCCGGGACCGACGCGATCGCAGGCAAGCTCGCTCAGCTCGGCCTTGACGAGACCTCCGCGTTGGCGCTAGCGCGCCTTTCCGGCGGCCGGGTCGCGTGGGCGATGCGGGCGGCGCAAAGGCCTGAGGTGCTGGCTGCGCGCAGGGCCCTGCTGGACCTCTGCGCCGAGATGCAGAGCCGCGGTCTTCCTGCCAGCCTGAGGATCGCCGACGAGATCAAGGCACAGGCCGGGCAGCTCGTGCGGAAGGGAGACGCGGGTAACGACGACGACGCCTCGCCCGACGACCCGGCGGAGGCAAGCACAGAACCTTCCTTCGACTCGGACCGCGCACTGCGGGTCGGGCGCCGACTGCGGGTCGGGCGCCGACTGCGGGCGGAGCTTCCCTGGTGTCTGGACGTGATGGTCTCGTGGTACCGGGATCTGCTCGCGGTTGGAGAGGGGAGCCCTCTGATGAACCCGGACTACGAACAGGCGCTCCATGCGCGCTTGGGAGGCGACCTGCCACACCAGGCCGAATGCGCCATAGAAGACATTTTGGAGGCGAAGCACGCGGTCCAACGGAACGCGAACATAGACGTTGCCCTGGAGGCGCTTGTGATCGGGCTGGTGGGGGGCTGTGACTGACGCTCTCCTGGGAGCGCAGGCGTCCCGCCTGCATCAGGGCGGCGCTCGCCATCGGGTTCGTGGAGGCTGTGACTCTCCGTGCACGGATCGGCGGCTCGGGCAGAGGGCCGAGGTGCCGCTGTTGCCGCGGGATTGGCCGGGGGTGTGAGGTCGGAGGAGGGTGGCATTCAGCTTCTCGTAGCAGGGGAACTACAAGGTTGGGTCAGGTGTCTAAAGCAGATGACAGGACGAAGCAAGAGTACCCCGAAGCTATCGGCTGCGGGGCGGACGGGAATGCTCCCAGGAGGTAACGATGTTGGGTGATCAAGGTAGTGCCAGAAAGCAACTCATCAGAGCAACCTGGCCGGTAGGGCTGGTCATCATCCTGCTGCTGGGCGTGGGCGCCATAACCTGGCTGGTCCGGCCGCTCCAGAGCAGGGCGGAGGCGGGCGCGCCGCCCGAAGTGGCAACATTGGAGGCGGTGCAGGCCGGCTTCAACTGGATGGCTGAGTCGGTCAAGCCGGCCGTCGTGTTCATAGAGGTCGAGCAGAAGAGCAAAGGAGAGGGGGTCGCCCAGGAGGGCCCCAAGATGGAGCTCCCCGATCCCCTGCGTGATTTCTTCGGGAGGGAGTTCCCATTCCCCAGGCAGTCGGTTCCGCAGGTTCCATCAATGGGGCAGGGCTCCGGCGTGGTGGTTGACCCGGCCGGGTACATCCTGACCAATAACCACGTGGTGGGCTCCGCCGCCAAAGTGACGGTGCATCTCGCCGATGGGCAATCGTATCCGGCGGAGGTGACGGGCACGGACGCGCTGAGCGACTTGGCGGTCATCAAGATCGAGCCGAAGGGACGCCTTGCCGCAGCGAAGCTGGGCAATGCCGAGACCTGCAAGGCCGGCTCGTGGGCGATGGCGATCGGATTCCCGTTTGGCGGCCAGCGCTTTGGCGGACGCTTTGACGAGGCCTTGCGCTACGAGCCGACCGTGACCGTTGGCGTAATCAGCGCTACCAATCGCCAGCTCGAGTCTGACATCCCCGGCCGGCCGTTCAGAAACCTGATCCAGACCGACGCGCCGATCAACCCGGGCAGCAGCGGGGGGCCGCTGGTCAACATCCGCGCAGAGGTGATCGGGATAAATCAGGCGATCTTCACCAGCGGCCCCGTCGGGGGGAACATCGGCGTGGGCTTCGCGATTCCCATTGACGAGAGCAACAAAGCGATCATCGAATCGCTCAAGGGCGGCGAGCCGATAGTACGCGGCCAGTTGGGCGTCCTCGTTTCGCCATTGACCCCAACACTGAAGTCGGTGTATGGAGCCGAACAGGGGGTCTTCGTCGAGGAGGTTCAATCCGACACGCCGGCCTCGCGTGGCGGCCTGAAGGCTGAGGATGTGATCCTCAGCTACAACGGCAAGCCTGTGTCCTCCGTGGATCAGTTCGTAACCGCGGTCCAGAACACGAAGCCCGGCAAGACGGCAGAGATCCAAGTGCTGCGCGACGGGAAGCGCCAAGGCCTCAAAGTCACAGTGGAAGCGCTGTCGCTCGAGCAGGCCAAGAAAGAAGCGACGAAGGCCGAAGGCGGGAAGCTGGGCATGACCGTGGAGTCGGTGCCTGCAGACCGCTCGGCTGAGATCGGTATAGCCGGCGGCGTGGTAGTGCGCTCGCTCAACCCGATGGGCGCGGCGGCGCGAGCCGGCGTGCAGCCTGGAGACATTATAAACAAGATCAACCGGAGACAGATCACCGATATCGCCAGCTACAGAAGCGCTGAGGAGGCTTTGCAGAAGGGCGATCCGGTGGCTATCCGGATTCGGCGTGGAGACCGGATGTTCACCGCGCAGATCGAAGGGCTGGAGGAGTAGAAGCCGGGATAGCGCCCACTCCCGCGGCGACCAGATTTTCGCCAGGCACAGATACCAGCGGGGAGCCCCTGCAGGGGCTCCCCGCTATTGCGGCGGGAGACGAAGTGTTCACATAGCGTAATGGGCGATGAGCGCGTAGACGATGCGCTCGCAGCTGGCGTCGTTGGTGAAGGCTGTCCTTGTCATCCTTGCCCGC
>Ga0315288_10011570_pt1 | contig 11108 bp, 11 predicted proteins | sample YL17G11_20_MG_FD_203454 | JGI IMG/M metagenome (GOLD analysis project Ga0315288, IMG submission 203454) | Sediment microbial communities from Yellowstone Lake, YNP, Wyoming, USA - YL17G11_20 | ecosystem: Environmental > Aquatic > Freshwater > Lake > Sediment | place: USA: Wyoming | collected... | reverse complement strand
TGCAAAAAACGGCCCAGAAACGGCCCAGAAGAATTCCACCCATTCGTAAGTATCTTGGGCCCGGCTGGATTTGAACCAGCGACCAGACGATTATGAGTCGCCTGCTCTGACCCCTGAGCTACGGGCCCGAAGGTGTCGGCATCCTAAACCCACCCGGCGCGATCTGTCACTGGCGAATCGGCAGGGCCCGAGCGCGCGAAACAAGGCGCGAAAACAAGGCTTGCCGGCGGGGGTTCGCCCGGCTACATGGCAATCTCGTCCAGCACTTATTATGGAAGCCATCAAATACTTCTTCAGCGAACGCGATCAATTCGCGAAACACAACGGCATCGAGCTGCTCTCCGTCGCCCCGGGCCGGGCGCAAGCGAAGATGGTGCTTCACCCGCACCACTGGAACGGCGTGGACCTGGCCCATGGCGGCGCCATTTTCACGCTCGCCGATTTCGCCTTCGCGGCCGCGTCGAACTCGCACGGCACCATCGCCGTCGCCATCAACGTCAGCATCAGCTTCCTGAAAGCCGCGAGCACTGGCACACTCTGGGCCGACGCCCGGGAGGTGAGCCTCAACCCGAAGCTGGGTTCCTACACGGTGGACGTCAAAGACGATGCCGGCCAGCTCGTGGCGGTGTTCCAAGGACTCGCCTATCGGAAGAAAGACAAGCTGCCGATCCAGAGTTGACGCCGCGCCGGCTCTGGGCCGACAATCCCGCCGCTGACGAACCACCTGAATCCAGGCATACGCACATGAATCCAAATCCTTCGCGACGACACTTCCTCCAAACCGTCGGCTATGCCGGCGCAGCGCTGGCCGCTCTGCCCGGCACGGCGCTCCGGGCGGCCGACGGCGGGAACAAAAAAATCGTGCTCGCCCTTGTCGGCGTTGCGCACATCCACACGCCCGGTTTCGTCTCGCTGCTCAGCAACCGCGACGACGTCCGGGTGAAGTATGTCTGGGATCCCGATGAGGCCCGCGCTGCCAAGCGCGCCCCGGATCTCGAAGCGAAGGTCGTCAAGGACGCGAACGAGATCTGGGCCGATCCCGAGGTCCAGGGCGCTGTCATTTGCTCCGAGACGAACCGGCACCAGGACCTGGTGTTGGCCGGGGCGAAAGCGGGCAAACACCTGTTCGTCGAGAAGCCGCTGGGTTTCACCGGCAAGGAGAGCCGCGAGATGGCGGCGGCGATCGAGAAGGCCAAGCTGCTGTTCACGACCGGCTATTTCATGCGGACGATCCCGCAGCATCTCTTCCTGAAGGAACAGGTGGCCAAAGGGGCCTTCGGCAAGATCACCCGCGCCCAGGCCTGGAACTGCCACAGCGGCTCGCTCGGCGGCTGGTTCGACGAAAAGCCGAACGACCCGGCCAACTCGTGGCGCTGGATGGCCGACCCCAAACAGTCCGGCGTGGGCGGCTTCGGCGACCTCGGCACGCATTCGCTCGACATCCTGATGTGGCTCTTCGGCGACGTGGCGTCCGCGACGGCGGAGATCAAGATCGTCACGGGCCGGTACGGGGATTGCGACGAGTCTGGCCAGGGCCTGCTCCAGTTCAAGAACGGCATCACGGCGACACTGGCCGCCGGGTGGGTGGACGTGGCGAATCCAGTCTCGCTCATCATCAGCGGCACCGAGGGCCACGCGATGATCCTGAACGGGGAGCTTTACCTTCAGAGCAAGCACATCGAAGGCGCGGATGGCAAACAGCCGTGGAAGAAACTGCCCGCCGCACCAGCCGCGCCGTTGAGCCAGTTCTGCGATGCCGTCGGCGGCAAACAAGGCCTGCCGCTGGTCACGCCGTCCGAAGCCGCGGCCCGGGTGAGTGTGATGGACGCGATGTATCGCGGCGCCAAGACGCATGCCTGGGTTGAGCCGGCCTGATCGCATAACCGGGAACGTCGCCGGCGCAGCGCCTCGGGACTCAACGATCAGGGCGACAGCGTTCTTGCACTGGCTGGCATGGACTCCATGAAGAGAAACCGCACTTTGCAGGTCTCGTGTGTCCAGTTGCACTGGGCGCAGTCTCTCGAGCGCAACCTCGAGAAGGCGCTTCGTTACATTCGGTTGGCCGCCGAGGAAGGGAGCCGCGTGGTTCTGTTCCCCGAGGCCAACCTGACGAGCTACTACTTCCCGTTCGTCGTCCGGCTGGCCCCCGCCAAGGTCCAGCGGGCCCTCGACGAGTGTTGTCGGGCGGCGGCCGAGTCGGATCTCTGGGCAATCGTGAGCACGATCCGCAAGACGTCGGACCGTCATCTCAACCTCGCCCACGTCATCGCGCCCAACGGCCGCATCGTCCACGAATACGCCAAGGTCCACATGGCCGGGCGCGACGAACAACGCTACTGCCGGGGCGGCAACAAGCTCTCGCTCTTCGAGATCGACGGGGTTCGCTGCACCTTGGTGATCTGCCGCGACGGACGGCATCCGGAGCTCTATCGCCTCCCGGCGATGGCCGGCGCCCAGATTCTGTTCCATCCTTCCTGCAGTTCGGACGAGATCGAGGCAGTGGCCTGGAAGCGCGTGTCCGGTCGCGCCCAACAGCCGGTCGGGCCGAACAGCCAAATCTTCCACTGCGTGGCGAACACCGTGGGCCAACCGCCCGACGGCAAGCAGACTTCCAGCGGCATGTCGTTCATCCGCGAGCCCTCCGGGTTGCCGCTCGCCCAAGCCGGCTGGTACCAGGAGGAGATGATCACCGCCGTGCTGGACCTGGAGCGAGCCGACCGCAGCTATGTTCGCGACAGCCTGGCAGCCCCGCCCTTCCTGCGCCGCTACTGGACCCCGATGCTGCGCGAGCTCAAACGCCGGGCGAGTCAACGGCCGACGTGACGTGCTTGGGCTTCCGCCCTTGACCCGTTCCTCGGCAATCCCTTATCAAACCGCGTGAAGATTTGCGTTTTCGGCATTCCTGGCGTCCCGCTCGGCAAACACAACCTCAAAGACCCGCGCCTCGACCAGGCGGACAAGTTGGTCGAGGCCAAGAAGAAGACTTACGCGCAGGTGGACGTGGTGGGCGACGAAGCCACGCTCGAAGCCGATGTGATCGTGGTTCATCGCGAACGGTTCCCGGACCTGATTCTGCACGACCTCGAGTTCGTGGAGACGCGGCTGGGGCGCAACCCGCCCGACGCCGAGAGAGCCGTGTTGCTCAAGATCCAGGCGGAGTTGGAAGCCGAGCGCACGATGTACAAGGCCGGGTTGAGCAAGGAGGAGTTGCAGGCCGTGGCCGCGCACAGTTTCCACACGCACAAGCCGGTGATTGTTGCCGACAACGGCGAGCTCGCCACGCCCGACCCGCTCATGCTCCGCGCGTTCAAGGAAGGGGGCTTCATCTGCTACCTGACGGTGGGCGGCAAGGAGAATCGCGCCTGGCCGATCCCTCAGGGGTCCACCGCCTGGGAAGCGGCCGGCGTCATCCACACCGACATCCAGAAGGGCTTCATCCGGGCCGAGATCATCGGCTTCGAGGATTTCGTTCAGGCGGGCGGCGAGACGCAAGCCAAGCGCGCCGGCAAGCTGCGCCTGGAGACGAAGACCTACGTCATGCAGGACTATGACGTGACGAGCTTCCGGTTCAACAAATAGGTTGCCGCCGCCAGAGGTTCGGAGTCCCCGCTTCAGACGGTCGGGACCTTTGCTTGACTTCCCGGTCAGGCCGTTTAAGTAACGCGCAGGCCGCGCGCATCTCATGAACCTGTTCCGGCGAAAAAGCATCCTCGAACTGCAAGCCGAGGCGGAGAAAGACCAGCGACTTCATCGCGCTCTCGGCCCAGTGAACCTGACGGCGTTGGGCGTGGGGGCTGTCATTGGCGCCGGTATCTTCGTGCTGACCGGCCAGGCGGCGGCCCAGTACGCGGGACCGGCGATTGTGTTCTCGTTCATCCTGGCTGGTATCGCGTGCGCCTTCGCGGGACTCTGCTATGCGGAGTTCTCCGCCATGATCCCGATCTCCGGCTCAGCCTACACCTACGGCTACGCCACCTTGGGCGAGTTTTTTGCCTGGATCATTGGCTGGGACCTGATTCTGGAGTACCTGTTCGCCGCCTCGACCGTGGCGGTGGGGTGGTCGGGTTACGTGGTGTCGTTCCTCCGCGATCTCGGCATCGTCATCCCCCCGGCGTTTACCGCCGCGCCATACACCCACGCCGCCCCGGCGGACGCCGGGTGGGCTGTCTGGCGCCTCTTCACCGAAGGGTGGAGCAGCACCGGGGCGGTGCTCAACGTGCCCGCCATGGTGATTGTGGCAGTCATCACGGTCCTGTTGGTGCTGGGGATCAAGGAGTCGGCGACGTTCAACAACATCATCGTTGCGATCAAAGTCAGCGTGATTCTCACCTTCATCGCGGTGGGCATCGCCTATCTGAACGTGGACAACTGGGAACCGTTCGTGCCGCCGTCTCAAGGGCCCGGGAAGTTCGGTTGGGAAGGCGTTCTGCGGGCAGCCGGGGTGATCTTCTTTGCCTATATCGGCTTTGACGCCGTCAGCACAGCCGCACAGGAAGCGAAGAAACCCCAGCGGGACATGCCCATCGGCATCCTCTGTTCCCTCGCCATTTGCACTGCGCTCTACATCGCGGTTGCCCTGGTCCTGACCGGGATTGTGAAGTACACCCAGCTCAACGTTCCGGACCCCATTGCGGTGGCCATCGACTCGCTGGGCAAACAGGTGGCCTGGTTGCGGCCCATCGTCAAGGTGGGGGCCATCGCCGGCCTTTCCTCCGTCATTCTGGTGATGATGCTGGGGCAGCCACGCATCTTCTACACCATGTCCAAAGACGGTCTCCTGCCGCCGGTGTTCAACCGTGTCCATCCGAGATTTCGCACGCCCTGGCTGGCCACAATTCTCACTGGTTCCCTGGCCATGGTGATCGCGGGCCTGTTTCCCATCGGCCTCCTGGGAGAGCTGGTTTCCATCGGCACACTCCTGGCCTTCGCAATCGTTTGCGCCGGGGTGTTCGTGCTGCGCTTCACCGATCCGAGGATCGCCCGGCCGTTCCGGGTTCCGGCCTTCTGGCTGGTCTGCCCCCTCGGCGTGTTCTTTTGCGGCTGGCTGATGTACGGCTTGCCGCCTGACACCTGGGCGCGGCTCATTGTCTGGATGGCGATCGGCTTGGTGATCTACTTCAGCTACGGCATTCGTCGAAGCCACCTCGCGAATCGCCCAACCGCTCCTTCACCGCGGACTCCGTTGCCGGGTTCCGGCTCAGGTGGGACGAGCTAGTCTTGCGAGTAGGAGCCTGACGAATCAATTCTCCCCCGCGGCGGGTCGTCCTCGTCGTCATCCTCCCTGCGACGGAATTCCGGGGATCGAGCGCGACGAGGAGGGACGAGGACGCGGATGACGACAAGCGCACGCAAGGTAAGTCTTCTCAATCGCCCGGAATCGGGTTACACATAGGCCCATGCAAGCCCCTCGGACCCGCCGTTGTTTCGTGAAAGGTTCCCTGCTTGGTTGCGCCGGCCTCGCGCTCGGGGCGGATGCGCACGGACAAGACCAAGCCAAGACTCAAGCTCCCATGCCCCGTTCGTCAGGCGCCCTGCCGCGCGGCCGGATTGGCAAACTGGAGGTCAGCCGCCTCATCCTCGGCGGCAACCTGCTCACGCATTACACTCACAGCCGCGACCTTCAGTACGTCTATAACCTCGCCGCCCACTACAACACGGACGAGAAGATCATGGAAACCCTCGCCGTGGCGGAAGCGCACGGGATCAACACCCTCTCGATGCACAACCCGCCGCACCCGATGTCCGTCCTCCGGCGCTACCGCCAGGAGCGCGGGGGCAAGATCCAGTGGATCATCTGCCCGACCGCCCCGGTCGAGCCGGGTCTGGCGCAGTACGGCAAGATGGTCGAGGATCTCGTCAAGGACGGCTGCGAGGCCATTTACCTGTGGGGGGTGCACGCCGACGCACTGTTGAAGCAAGGCAAGGTCGAGCTGATCGCCAAAGCGGTGGAGGTGCCGAAGGAATTCGGCGTGCCGTCGGGTGTCGGCGCCCATTGGCTGGAGGTGGTCGAGGCCTGTGAGAAGCAGGGCGTCAAAGCGGATTTCTACATCAAGACCTTCCACCATCACCGCTATGCCACCGGTCCCAAGCCAGAGCAACTCAAGGAACCGTACTCCGAGTTTCCGGGCTACTGGTGTCGCGATCCGGAAGAGACCGCCGAGCTTATGCTCAACATCAAGAAGCCGTGGATCGCCTTCAAGACCATGGCGGCCGGCGCCATCCCGCCGAAGAGCGCCTTTGAATACGCCTTGGCGAATGGCGCGGACTTCGTCCTGGCCGGGATGTTCGATTTCGAGATCGCCGAGGACACGCAGATCCTCCGCGAGACACTCGCGGGGCTCTCGGAGCGCAAACGTCCGTGGAGGGCCTGACGTCTGCCCGAACGATCGACGACGCGAACCTGAGACGAGTCAACTCACCCGAACACCGCCATGAACCCTGACGCTGGAGCCTCCCAGATTCACCGCCGCCGCTTTCTGGCTGACGCGGCGACCGCCACCACCTTGACCGTCCTGAGCCCCACCCTGGCCTTCGGGGCCGAAGCGAACTCCAAGATCGACCTGGGCCTGATCGGCTGTGGCGGGCGGGGGAGCTGGATCGCCGACCTGTTCGCGCAGAGCGGCCTCTACCAGCTCGTCGCGTGCACCGACTATTTCACGGACCGCGTCGATGCCGTGGGCGAAAAGCACGGGATCGACCGATCGCGCCGTTACACCGGCCTGTCCGGATACCAGCGCTTGCTGGAATCGAAGCTCGACGCGGTGGTGATCGAGACGCCGCCGTACTTCCATCCACTGCAGGCCGCGGCTGCGGTGGACGCCGGCAAGCACGTCTTCGTGGCCAAGCCGATCGCGGTGGACACGCCCGGCTGCTTGACCATCGCCGACGCCGGCCGGCGGGCGACCGCGAAGAAATTGGTGTTCCTGGTCGATTTCCAGACACGCGCGAATGAGCTCTATCGCGAGGCACTGCGCCGCGTGCGCCGGGGCGACCTCGGCCAGCTCGTGCTGGGCGAGGCCCATTACCCGTGGCGGGGCGGAGGTCGGGGCGCGCCGCCTGCCACCGCGGAGGAGCGGCTCCGGAGCTGGTACTACGTGCTGGCGCTGTCCGGCGATTTCATCGTGGAGCAAAGCATTCATTCGCTCGACGTGGCCACGTGGATTCTCAACGCCGATCCGATCAAGGCCGTGGGCACCGGCGGCCGGAAGATGCGGCCCGCAGACAGCATTTACGATCACTTCGCGCTCACCTACTGGTTCCCGGACAACGTGCCGCTGTCCTTCACGTGCATCCAGGCCGTGCCCGAGGTGAAGGACGAAATCAGCGCCCGGGTGTTCGGCACGGACGGCTACATCTACACGGACTACTTCGGCAAGGTGTGGATTCGCGGCAAGGAGTTCTACGATGGGGGCGAGACCGGCAACCTCTACACCACCGGCACGCAGGTCAACATCCGTGAGTTCCACGAGTCGATCACCCAAGGGAAATGGGACAACCCGACCGTCGCGCCGTCAGTGCGCTCGAATCTCACGGCCATCCTGGGCCGCGAGGCTGCCTATCGCGGTGGCGAGGTCACCCTGGCTGCCTTGCTGAAGGAGGCCAAGAAACTGGAACCTGATCTCAAAGGACTGAAAGGCTGAGCCAGAGGGCCACCGCGCGGAACCGCTTCACCCTTCATCGAACCATGAATCCAACGTCCCCTATTCCAGAACTCGCCCCTCGCCTCGACCGTCGTGACTTCCTCCGCTGGTCCGCGGCCGGCGCCCTGGGCCTGCTGACCGTTGCCCCCGGTTGCGCCTCCTCGAAGTCAGGCAAGGCGAGCGACACCTCCAGGATCGCCTTCAACACCGCCAACCTGGTCGCCCGCGTCACCGGCTACCGGTTCGAGTTGAGCCACTGGGGTGAGCAGCACCAGAAGACCGTCGCCGCCACGGACGAGAAGGCTTGGCGCGGCATCTGCCAGGAAATCGCAGTGGCTGGCTTCCGGGCGGTCGAGATCTGGGAGGCGCACGCCGCGCCCGAAACCATGAACGAGTCCCGCGCCCGGACGTGGAAACGCATTCTCGACGACGCGGGCCTCCAGCCGATCGGCTACGCGGGCGGGCTTCGGCGTGAGACGCTGCAGATTTGTGCTTGGCTGGGCATCCCGCATGTGGATGGCGGGCTGCGGGGCTTGACCTCAGCCCAGGCGACGCAGCTCTGCCGCGAGTTCGGCGTCGCCTTTAACTCCGAGAACCACCCGGAAAAGAGCACACAGGAAATCCTCGCCGTGATCGGCGGCGGCAACGAATGGTTGGGGGTCTGCGTCGATACCGGCTGGCTCGGTACGCAGTCCGTGCCCGCGCCCGAGGCGATCCGCACCCTCCGCCAACTGGTGCGGCACACCCACGTCAAAGACGTGAAAGCCGCGGGCAAACACGAGACCTGCCTGTTGGGCGACGGCGTGGTGAATGTAGCGGCCTGCCTGCAAGCGTTGCGCGAGATCGGCTACCGGGGTTGGTACTCCTGGGAAGACGAACCCGAAGACCGGAATCCATTCGATTCCGCCGTGCGCAACCGCCGCTGGATCGCGCAACACCTGCGCAGCTAATCCTTCGCAACCGCGGCGGCTACCCGATCCATCCGGGAAGCGCTCAAGTCCCTTTCGGGGGATGGGCAGACCGTTTCGGCAGGAGGTCACGCACCAACTCCAGCGCGCGTGACTCCTCCGGCGTGCACAGCGCCACCAGCGCCTTGCCCTTTCGCCGTCGGACGAATCGCACGCTCCGAAGGTTGACCCCGGCGTCGCTGAACCGCCGCGCCACCCGAGCCAGGGCGCCCGGCGCGTCGGGGACTTCGATCAAGATCGTGTTTTCGGCAAACACCTTCCACCCCCGCGCGCTCAAGATGCGCAGGGCTTCGTCGTAGCGGTCCACGCCGATGCTGATGGCGGAGGTTGGGCCGGCGGCTTCGGCATCGACGTCTTCGATGTTGATGCCGGCCTCCGCGAGGATCGTGGCAATCTCGGTGAGCAGGCCGGGACGGTCTTCGGTGATGATGGTGAGCTGTTTCATACTGGCGGTGTTTCCGGGCCGGCCACCACGTCTGCAACCAGCGCGTCCACCATCTGCGGAGTGACGTGGGGCATGGTGATCAGATGCGCGATGTCCTCGTTGACGGCCAGGCACCAGCGCCGGACCACGGCCTCGGGCGGGCGCGGGAAAACCACCGTGACCGAGTTCCGATGTCGCCAGGCCTTCTGTCCAGCCGCGGCGAACCGGTCAACCGCGTACTGGGCCGTGTCGAGACAACGTCTCACCAAGGCCCGGAATCCGTCCACCCCCTGACGCTGAATCTGGTACCAAAGGAACACCGGCGTGACCCCGTTGCGCGAGCCCAGCACGGTTGTGTCCTGCGAGCCGATGTACTCGACGTTGCGCGCGATGCGGTCCACCACCCGCCGGCGGGCCAGCACCACGCCGCAGGGCAACGGCGACCCGATGAACTTGTGGCCGCTGATGCAAAGGCTGTGGACTCCTTCGCGAAAATCAAATGGGTCGGGTTCCTCCACGAAGGGGAGGATCATGCCGCTCAGGGCAGCATCCACGTGGAGGAAGTAATCACGAAGGGCCAGTTCTTTGAGGAGTTGCCGGACGCCGCGTACGTCATCCACGGCCCCTTTCATCGTGGTGCCGGCGTTGAGGAACAGGATCGGGGGCACGTCGCGATGCAGGTGGAGCGTCTCCCGCAGGTCCTGAAGGTCCATCCGGCCATCCGGTTCGCTGCGCACCATGAGATTGCGGACATGGAGCATGCGGAGGACCTTGGCCACCGAGTAGTGGGTGTCTTCGGAATAGTAAACCATCCCCTCGGGATAAAGCTCCCGCCCCAGAAAGAGGCCGTACAGGTTCCCTTCGGTGCCGCCGCTGGTGACGTAGCCCCAATAGTCCCCTTCCGGGGCCTGCGTGAGGCGGGCGAACCAGGCGACGACTTCTCGTTCAAGCTCGTGGGTGTTGAGTCGGTAAAGTGAGGGGCACCACGGATCGCCCACGTTGTTCAGGGGATAGGCGAGCAGATCGAGCAGTTCCTGGTAGTCGAACTCGGCGTTGACGGGATAACCGGCAAAGCGCTTGGCGTGTTCCACCAGACGGTGGCGCAGGTCATCGAGGCGGCGACGGTCGGCGGCGTTCAACGCCGGGCTCGGCTGGGGCAGGGCGCTCATCTGGCGAAGGGTCTTGGGCCTGGATCAGTGCGTCGGGCTTCGCGCAGGAGGCCGAGGCTGCTGCCCAAGGCCCAGAGCCACCCGATCGCAAACAGTCCCATGCCCAGCAACGCCCAACGCACCGCGATCCAAACCTCGCCGGCGACGGCAAACGGATCGAGCATCTCCTCCTGCAGCCGCGCGTAATTCGCGAAGTACCACCCGATGAACCGCAGACCGAACACGATGGTCAATCCCGTGCCCGCCAGCGCCAGCAGTCCTTGGACATACCCGCTGCGTCGGCCGCCCACCAGCGTGCCACTCCCCGGCATCGCGAGGTTTGACGTCAGGCAACCCCAGGCGGTCGCGCGATCAAGCGGACGGCGTGGGGACAGTGAAAATCTCTTCATACGCGTACAGCAAAGCGGCGAAGGCTACCGGCATCGTGAACAGAACGCCCACGCAGCACACCAGGATTCCAATGAGGTTGACGAGTCCAATCACCAACAGGCAGGCGAATACCCACCACCAGTGCTTGCCGACCACCCGGCGGCTCGTCTCCATGGCCGACCAGAAATCGAGTCGCTTATCCATGATCAAAGGGAGAGCGAACGCCCAGCTCACTCCCAGGTAGATTGCAGGGATGAGCGCCAGGAGCCCGCCCACGGCCAGGCCCACGGCCAGCAGGCCAATGTTCTCCGCCGTGGGTTGGTTTGCCTGCGCCAGCGGAATCGCTGCCAGCACCGAAATCAAGACACCCGGAAGAGCCGAAAGACACGTTAACAATCCCACCCCCAGGTTGCCCAGGAACAGGTGCAGGAAACGTTCACGGAATCCGCTGAAGACGTCGTCCACGCCGGCCGGCTGACCCCGGATGGTCTTGAGCAGCAACCCGTACAAGCCTCCCACGAGTGGACCGATGATCACC
>Ga0315288_10011569_pt1 | contig 11108 bp, 7 predicted proteins | sample YL17G11_20_MG_FD_203454 | JGI IMG/M metagenome (GOLD analysis project Ga0315288, IMG submission 203454) | Sediment microbial communities from Yellowstone Lake, YNP, Wyoming, USA - YL17G11_20 | ecosystem: Environmental > Aquatic > Freshwater > Lake > Sediment | place: USA: Wyoming | collected... | reverse complement strand
CCGGCGCCACTACGCTGCCGGCCTGGTTGACGTGCTCGCCGAGGACCTCGCGAAGCGCCCAGTTCAGCAGGTGCGTGCCGGTGTGGTTCCGCATGGTGTCCATGCGCCGCGGGTCCACCGTCAGCGTCACGGCCTGGCCGATAGCCAGGCTGCCGGCCTCGACGCTGCCGACGTGAACGATGCCCGAGCCGGCAAGCTGCGTGTCCGTAACGGCGTAGCGCCCGCCAGGCCATTGCATCGCGCCGCAGTCGCCGACCTGCCCGCCCTGTTCGGCGTAGAAGTTCGTGCGGTCCAGCACCACGGCCGCGCCCTGCCCGGCCTGGAGAAGGCCCCGCGTGATGAACGCCCCGCCGAGCACCCAGCCGAGAACCTTCGCGTCGATCTCCGCGGCGGCGTATTTGGCGCTGTCGTCGGTGGCCGGCAGGTCAAGTATCTCGGTCGCCTGGAAGGCCTTGCCCGCCCCCGACAGTTCGCGGTGCTCGGCCATGGCTTTCTCATACCCGGCCATGTCAACTTCCAGCCCGGCCTCGGCGGCCATGATCTGCGTGAGGTCCACCGGGAAGCCGAATGTGGCGTAGAGGTCGAACGCCACCTCGCCGCCGAGGGTCTTGCCGGTCCCTTGGGGCCCCTTCGGGCCCGCTGCGCGGACCTTGTCGGCCTGCTTCTGGAACAGGTCTATGCCGCGGTCCAGCGTTCGGCCGAAGCTTACTTCCTCTTCTTGAATCGTCTCGGCGATGTAATCGCGCCGGGTGCGAAGTTCGCCGAAGGCGCCGCCCATCAGCTCGACGACCGTGTCGACGAGCTTGACGATGAACGGCCCTTCGATGTTCAGATACTGCCTGCCGTGGCGGCACGCCCGGCGCAAGATCCGCCTAAGGACGTACCCGCGCCCCTCATTGCTTGGCAGCACGCCGTCGGCGATGGCGAAGGTGAGCGTCCGCGCGTGGTCGGCGATCACGCGGAACGCGACGTCGGTAATGTTGTCCATGTCCGCCGCGTCGAAACGGCTTGCAGTCCCTCTCGCGCCCGCGGCGTCTCTTGAGCATTGAGCATTCGAGCATTGGTCATTCGCGGCCCCCGGCCGCGCGCCGTAGCGACAGTCCGTCAGCGTCTCGATCTTCTCGATGATCGGCACGAACAGGTCCGTGGCGTAGTTGCTGTGTTTGCCCTGGAGGACCATGCATATCCGCTCGAAGCCCATGCCCGTATCGACGTGCCTGGCCGGCAGGGCCGTCAGCTTGCCGTCGGCGCCGCGGCTGTACTGCATGAACACGAGGTTCCAGATCTCGATCACGCGAGCATCGTCCGCGTTGACCAGTGCCCGCCCGGACTTGTCCGGTGTCATGTCGATGTGGATCTCGCTGCAAGGCCCGCACGGGCCTGTCTCGCCCATCTCCCAGAAGTTGTCCTTCTTGTTGCCGCGGAGAATATGCGATGGGTCGATGTCGGTGGCCGTTCGCCACAGCCCGGCCGCCTCATCGTCGGGCTCGAGCCCCTCGGCCGCGTCGCCCTGGAAGACCGTTACGTACAGCCGGCTCTTGTCCAGACCCCAGCCCTTCGGATTCGTCAGCAGCTCCCACGCCCAGGCGATGGCCTCGGCCTTGAAGTAATCGCCGAAGCTCCAGTTGCCGAGCATCTCGAAGAACGTGTGGTGGTACGTGTCGTGCCCGACGTCCTCGAGGTCGTTGTGCTTTCCGCCGGCGCGGATGCACTTCTGGCTGTTGACCGCCCGGACGTAGTCGCGCCTGACCAGGCCCAGGAAGATGTCCTTGAACTGGTTCATGCCCGCGTTGGTGAACAGCAGCGTCGGGTCCTCAGCCGGCAGAAGCGGGCAGGACGGCACGAAGCTGTGCCCTCGCTCGACGAAGAAGTCGATGAACTCGTTTCGTATGTCGTTGCAACTGCGCGTCATAGTCTCTATTCCGTTATCCCGCATCGGCGAGCCCGCCTGAAGATTGCTCATTCTACCCTGCCGGTGCGATTGCCGCCAAGGGGGTTTTGAGTTGCGCCCTCTGTCAGCCTTCGCCCTTGTAGGTCCATCCGCATTGGGGGCAGGCGTCGACGCCGGCGGGAATGGTTGATCGGCAGTTGAGGCACAGCGTAGGCTCCGAAACGTCGTCCGCCTCCTGCGAATCCGGCCCGTCAGCCTGGCGATCGGATGCCATGATCCGTCGCCAGTCCGCATGACTCCTTACGTTCCGTTGGGCCAGCGGTTCGGCGAAGAACTGCGTCAGGCCGCACTTTGCGCAGACGACGACGTCGAAGTGAGCGTAATGAAGGAACTCGCCGAGCCCATAAAGGAAGCCCCCCTTTCCTCCTGCCCCCGGCTTCCGGCAGACGTAAAGCTCTGAACCCGAACAGTGTGGGCAGGATGTGGGAAGGGCTATGCTACTCTCGTCACCGTTCATGTGAACTCTCCATTGAAAGCCCCTGTTCCGAAAAGGAGGTAATAGGTAGTAGGAAAAAAGATACGTCCAAAGCCCAGGGATAGCAATCCCTGGGAGCCCAAGCAGTCTCTTTTCCACCTTGTGCGACGCTCTACCGTCCACCCCGCTATTATCGTTTACCCGCGGGGCGCCTGGCTTTCAGCCAGCCATTCTTGACGTACCACTGTGCTGCCAGCCGCATGCCTTCTTGCAGGCTGACGGCCTGGCGGTAGCCCAGTTCATTGCGGGCGCGGTTCCAGGAGCATGTCCACCGCGGGCAGAGCATGTCGCGGACCTTGCGGCGGGAGATGATCTGCGCCCGGCCCGTTAGGGCCCACCTGGCCTGGCCGATCTCGCCAGCCAGCAGGGCCAGCAGCGTCGGCACGCGGAGCATTCGCGGCGGCATGTTCAGGGCCAGGCAGACGGCCTCGGCTACTTCGGACATCGTGTGAATGCCGCTCGCGATGTAGTACGTTCGCCCGACGGCCTGGGGCGTCTGGGCCGCCAGGCGGAGTCCCTCGGCCAGGTCGCCGGCGTACACGAAGGCCGCCTGCTTGGACGGCTTGCCGATGACCGGCACCCGTCCCAGCCGCACGGCCAGGCGGAACAGCGGCAGGAAGTTGGCATCTCGCGGCCCGTACACGGCCGGGGGGCGGACGATGGTTACCGGCAGGCGGTCGGCATGTTCCAGGACGACCCGCTCGCCAGCGAGCTTGCTGGCGCCGTAGTCGTCGGTGGGGTGCGGCTCGGCCGACTCATCCGGCGGCTCGGGCGACTGTGCCGGCCCGGCGGCGGCGAGGCTGCTGACATACACGAAGCGCCGCAGGTTGGCGCCCTCGGCAAGCAGGGCCTCCAGCAGGCGGCCAGTGCCGTCGGCGTTGACGGCCAGGTACTCCGCTAGCGTCCGCGTCCGCGTCAGGCCGGCGGCGTGGAAGACGTAATCGACGCCCCGCACGGCGCGGGCAAGCGCGTCGGGATCATCCAGGGCCGCGACGCGCCGCTCGACGTCCAGCCCATCCAGGGCGGTCCGCCCCGCCACGGCGGACCTTCGGCGCGGCGGACTCGTCGGGCGCATGAGGCAGGCGACCTCCATGCCCGCACCGAGCAGCCGCTCGACCAGGTGGCTGCCCACAAATCCCGTCGCGCCGGTGACCAGGGCCTTCAAGCGTTGTCTCCTTGCCGCAGGGCAAATCCGAATTTCGAAGCACGAATTCCGAAACAAATCCAAAGCACCAAATTCCAAACAAGGACCAAACGACAGATAAGCATCAAATAACAAGCACCAAATAGCAAACAAGGACCAAATCCCAAACGGCAAATTCCAAACAAGAGCATATCTCCGCATTCAGGAAATACCCAGGGCGTTCCACCCAGGGATTGCTATCCCTGGGCTTTAAACCGTGTGGAATCTCGTTCCACCCAGGCAGTTTCGCTGTTTCCTCCCCGTTTGGAATTTGATGTTTCTCCGTTTGGACCTTGTTTGAACTTTGGTGCTTGTGATTTGGAACTTGCCTTTGATTTGGTGCTTGTGATTTGGAACTTACCTTTGATTTGGTGCTTGTCATTTGGAACTTGCCTCCCTTGGTTGTTGACCGCCGCGGACGAAGGGCGTAGTTTCTTGCGAATTCATGAAGCGTGCCGCGAAACTCACAATCGGCCTGGTCGCCTCGCTGGTGCTGCTGGCGGTGATGGTCTACTTCGTCGGTTTCGGCAAGACCATCGACGCGGCGAAACAGACTGGTCTGCCGGCGGTGCTTAGCCTTGGCGGGCTGCTGGCGGCGCTGCTGGTCTGTCAGGCGGCGGCGTGGAAGGCGCTGAACCGCGCGGTTGGCCATCGCGTCGGGTTTGGCAGCCTGCTGGGCGCAACGGTCGTCGGGCTGGCGGGCAACATCATCACGCCATCGACGTACCTCGGCGGCGAGCCGGGCAAGGTGCTCTACGCCGGCCGGCGGACGGGGCTTCCTTACGAGCAGCTCGCCGGAACGGTGCTGCTGCTGAAGTACGTCGAGGCCCTGAGCTTCCTGCTGTTCGTCCCGGCCGGGACTGTCGTAGCCATCGTGGGCATGGAACAGGCGCTCTTTAGCGGCCCCGGCCTGTGGCTGGGCGCGGCGGTGCTGGCAATTGCCGCGGCTGCCCTGGCTGCGATGGTGGTGCTGGCGGTGTCACTGGCGCGGCGGTGGCGGCCCTTGACGGCCCTGGCGGGGCTGCTGGCGCGGGCGGGGATATTCCGCCGGTTCTTCAGCCGGCTGGGGGTGCGGGCACGGCGAGTGGAGGACCAGGCCTCCGGCGTCTTTGGCCGGGAGCGAAGCATGGTCGTCCCGGCGTTTGGCCTGTTCCTGCTGACGCACGTGACGATGTACCTCAAGCCGCTGCTGTTTTTCTGGCTGGGCTGGGGCAAGGTGCTCAGCCCGGCGGAGCTGGGGCTGATCTTCCTGACCAGCCAGGTGCTGCTGGCGTTCCAGTTGACGCCCAGCGGGGTCGGCACGCTCGATGGCGGGCTCTTCGGCGTGCTGGCCGTCAGCGGCATCGCGATAACCCAGCCGCAGTGCGCGGCCTACCTGCTGTGCATACGCCTGTGGGACGGCCTGACCATCGCGGCCGGTGCGGCACTGGCCGCCCGCGTCGGCGTCGGCCTGTTCGCCGAACCGAAGCCCGCCGAGGGACAGATGGCACGTACCCCGACAACGAAAAAGTAGCCTGTCCCATCTGCCTCATGTTCAGGCAAGCCGAAGCAAACTCTCCATGACCGCGGTCGCGACTCTCACGTTGACAGCATTACCAAGGGCCTCCATGGCGGCTTCCCCGTCCGGCAGCACACGCAGTTCATCCATAGACTGTAGTCTGGCGCACTCTCTTACGGTCATGTAACGGCGCTCCCAGCCGACAATCGGGACCTGAGTGGTAGTCATGGCTACAAGGGATGGCGAGGTCGTGGGGCGCTTTATCCGGACACCAGATGCGCGGAATTGGATAACGTATTCCCACACGCTACGTTTCCCGCCTTGACAGTTCCATTCAAACTTCTGGAGGCTAGGAGGAAACCGCCGGATTTTGTGGGTCCACGAGTTCAGTCGCTTGGAATGATGGCCGAAAAAGTCCCTGTTCTGCCTTATGAACCCCTGCTTCCAACGTGGAAACACGTCTTTGCTCCCACGTGCGTAACTCGGCACGCGTTGCAGTATGTCTGCTCGTAACCGTGTGTTAAGCGTGGTACCGAAACACCCTCGCTTCAGCCGTAGTGTCGGCAAAGCAATCCTCTCGAGGGAGTCGCATTCGTAAGGGTATGTTGCGCCGGTTTCCATGCTCCACATTGGGAAGGAGGGCAGCTTGGTGCTTGGAGGAAGGATGTCTAGGAATTCCTGCCAAGCCTCAAGGCAAGACGTTACTTGAGGAGAGAGGCACTTTGCTCCTGATGGGTTGTTGTCGAGGATGTCGCGGACAGATAACTCCTTGCCACGTGTTGTAGTCGCTGGCCACTTAAACCCCTCTAAGCCGCCAAGCCTGCCGACCAGGTACATGCGCTCTCGAATCTGCGGAACACCAAACCAATGGGGCGAGAGTGTCGCGCTCATCACGGCGTACCCGAGGTTCTCAAGAGCCTCCTTGACTCGCGCGTATGTGTTGCCCTCGTCATGCCGAACGAAATGCGCTACGTTTTCCAAGAGAACATATTTTGGCCTCTTGGCGCGAAGAATCTCGACCAGATTAAAAAACACAGTCCCGCGCACGGCATCCATCCAGCCCATCTGGTCCCCGGCCTTGGAGAATGGCTGGCAAGGGAAACCGGCGCATAAGAGGTCATGGCAGGGAACGTCCGCAGGAACAACGTCCCGAATATCCCCTACCGGGCGGAAACCAAAATTGAGGGTATAGGTGGACTGCAGAACAGGATCGATCTCGGACGCGAACACACATTCGCACCCAAGCCGCTTCGCCGCAAGATGAAAACCGCCCAACCCCGCAAATAAATCAATGCATTTTAGTATCCTATTCATCATTGCTCTTTAGCTGGGCATTTGCCCACGCATTCAACCCGGCAGCCAAACTGGTGTCGGAAACGCCATCCGCCACGCTGTTGACAATCCGGATGCGGTCCAAGAGGATTCCCTTATCTCTGGCCGTGTCATGCCAAATGCCATCTGCTATGACGCAAGGCACCGAGAATCCGATAACTGGGTCGCATGCCCAGTGGATGTACTGAATCCATGCTCCCAAAGGAACAGAATGCTTGTCAGCCCAGTTGTGCCCTGCGGCGCATTGGAGAAGAAGGACTATCTGACTTGAACGACCGTCAGGAAACGGCACCCAGCAAATAACATCGACTCCCCTATCCCTAAAACGTGAACTGGGTTGTTCAACATAACGTTCGTGCGCCTCTCTCGCGAAATCACGAATAAACCTCCCGAGCAGCGTGCTTTCGCCGGGCCTTCTGCCGCGCCCCTTCGGGAATGGCCAGCCGAATACCAACGCGCGTGCGGGCAATAGCCTCCTAACTGCCTCGCATGTCAACCGCTCAAAGAGCTTGGTGGGTGCGGCTTCGTGCGCGCCGTACAGTGAGAGGAGCAGACACGTGAGGTATTCTGCCCGAGATCGGGGATCATTGACGGGGGTTACCGTTGCGTCATCAATTGTGAATCGTGCCGGATTGTACAGCCCATATCGTGACCGCAAATCGCCCCATACGAATGAGAGAAATGACTCTTCGGGAGCCTTGCCGGCGGAGGCCTCAACGGCCCTCGCAATAGCGCTGCGCGAAATGGGCCTGTCATCTACTGCTGCGGTCAGTTCGACCCAATCTGCGACACGGTCATGTGATGTCGGGTCAGGTAACAAAAGCATTCTAGTCCCCCAGGGTGCGCCGCAGTTGAGTTACTGTCTTGAAGCATTTATCTGCCTCAAAGCGGACTTCGTCCGTCTTGTGTCTGTGTGCTACGCCAAGCGCGGCCTCGAGCTTGACATTTGCATTTGCCAGATACTTCAGTAGCATGTTCGCCTCCCCGTCGCTTAGGTCGTATGCTTCTTCGATGCGACCTGTTCTTTCGAGATGTGCAACCGCCTCGGCGTTCTCTACCACGGACGACAGGTATCTGGTTATGTCCCGCGATTCGGCGATTACGGGCTTCTTGTTGCGGTCCCCAAATAGCCACAGATACAGTTTCTTAAGGTTTGGGAGGTACTTCTTGGTGACCGGCTGGTCGATGGGGATTTCCGACCACTTGGTGGGCAGGCCCAAGAACCTCTTGATACTGCCCTGCCCGAGGGCTAGAAGCAAGAACGAGAATGTACTTTGGGCTGGGCGAGTGTCGAGGTCGAACTCATCTTGCACTTGCTGCAGGGCCTTATAGCAGACATGGCTCTTTCTGGCAGAATTATGCCTGTCCCCGATCTGCTCTTGGATTTGCTTGAGGGTCTGTTCTCCCTCTCCCTCCTCCACCATTCCTGCAATGTAACGAGCGCGAGCGTAGATATCCCACTTCTGAATGCCGACGATGTGCCTGACGCCGAGGTAGGGCACTACCGCATCTCGTGTCGGATAGATTATGACTGGGAGCACGCGCAGGTCGTCAGCTACTTTCCGGCTTGGCGTAGGCCACGATCTAACGTTAAGTCTAGATCGCAGATTAGCGTCCAGCAGGATGAGTGCCGTGGCCAGACGCCTATTCCCCTCGACTACGGTGAACTGTGTCGATTCGTTCCCGATAAACGCCAAGTAATCGGTGTACTTCGCGGATTCAGGGTCAGCGCCCGCCCGGGCGAGTGCCTTGGTGATGCCATTGGGGATTGCAACGAGCGGCTCCTCGTCAAAGTAGCCATTCGTCGCCATTGAATCAGCCAGTTCCTCCAGGTTGAACTTGGCGTGAAGAACGTTTAGTAGTTCGGGTTCTTTGGCTCCTTGGGATTCTGCCGACAGCCGTGGGTTCTGGGGGTCTGGGTGCAGCCGCTCGACGGGCACATCGCGTAGCGGACGTTTGCGACCGGATCCGGCAATATTCTCGTCGGGCATAACCATCTCCTCGGCGATAGTCTCGTGTACATGGCTCACGCCACCCGGGAATTCCGTCGTGGCGACGCCCGCTGACAACCGGAGTGATTCTAGCCGATTTTGGCACCCAGACAAGCCAAATCCAATTCCCAGAAACCCTAATGGGCGTCACGTAACACATACTGGGCGCGGTGGTTTGGCAAAAGGCCAGGCTCGAATAGCCACCCGCCGGGTTGCCGCTCCGGTGGATCGAGCATCTACCGCCCGAGCTTGCGGGAGATCTCCAGCAGTTCTTCGGCCATCGCGGGCGAGAGGGCGACTCGTGGGACTTTGTTCTGGCCGCCGAGCTTGCCCTTGGCCTTCATCCACTCGTAGAAGGTTCGCGGGGCGACCGGGATGAGCTGCGGCGGCAGCAGGCCGTAGTCGCCGGTGCGGTGTGTGTCGTAGTCCTCGTTCTCGCGGCGGATGCTCTGGTCGGCGGCGGCGATGAAGGCGGCCTGGTCGGCGGGGGGGCGGTCGAACTCGACTATCCACCGGTGGGCGGGGATCGGGCTGGCCGGCGACGGGTAGCGCGGGGCGATGGTGTAGTCGGCCACGGTCGCGCCGGTTCGCTCGCACGCGGCGGCGACGGCCTTTTCGATCGACCCGAGCGTCACGTGCTCGCCGAAGGCGCTTAGCTGTAGCTGCGTGCGCCCGGCAAAGACGATTTGCGGCGGGCGAAGGCTTTCGAACCGCACGACGTCGCCCAGCGGCAAGGCCCAGATTCCCCCGTTGGTGCTGACGAGCACGGCGTAGTCCTCGGACTGGCGGACTTCGCCCAGGTGCAGGCGGGGCCCGTCGGCGTCCTGGGCGCGGTCGGCGGGGATGAACTCGTAGAAGACGCCGTTATCGACGATCAGCCGCAGCGGCCCGCCGTCTTCGACCTGTATGGCGGACATGCCGGCCTCGGAGGATGAGTATGTGCTGGTGTAGTGGATATCCCGCCCGACGTACTGATCGAAGGCCCGGCGATAGGGCTGGAACGACATGCCGTATGAGATGAAGTGCCGCAGCTTCGGCCAGAGCTCGCCGATAGTCCGCCGGCCCAGCCCGCGGGCCTCGGCCGCCTGGAGCATCTGCTTGAACAGCAGCGCCGCCCACGACGGGCAGGCCCCCAGCGCGCATACGTCGGCGGTGAGGTAGCGTTCGACGATCAAGTCCACCTTCTCCTGCCAGTTGGCGACGCTGCGGATGTCGTCGGCGGGCAGGCTTCGGGCGCGAATCCAGGATGGGATGTGCCGGGGGACTATTCCCGACGCGTCGCCGTGGAGGCACTTGCCCCGCGGGGTAAGGGCGGTGGAGCCGCCGAGGTATAAGGCGCGCCCGTCGGTGATCGAGCGCGAGCCGCCCCGGCGGGCGAGGCAGGCCGCCAGCAGGCCCCCCGCACGCATGTTGCCGCGGATGGCGTCGGCGGTGACCGGGAGGTACTTGTTGCCGGCCCCCGGCGCGCCGGCGGCGGCGGTCGTGCCGGATGACATCGCGAAGTACCGCACGTGCCCTGGCCAGGCCACGTCGACGGCCCCGTCGAAGGCCTTGTGCCAAGACGCGGCGGCCGTCTCGTAGCCGGTCACCGGCACGCGGGCGCGGTATTGCTCCGGCGTGCGGATGTCCGCGAAGCCGTACCGCCGGCCCCACTCGGTACTGGCGGCCCGGGCAAGCAGTCCGCGCAGGACGGCGAACTGGCTTTCCACAGGCCTGGCGCATGAGCGCTCGAAGTTTCGCCAGCGGCGTCGGAAATCCATCGCCAGTACACAGGCAACCAGGCCCATGGGGTAACTCCTGAAATAATCCCCCGGATCGGACCAACCAAGGGGGTGATGGAAAATCGGGAGTATAGCAGCTTTCTGACTTGCCTTTCACCCGAAAATGGTGATGAATTGACGGCCAAGTGAATCGAGGCCCCCTGGCGGCCGGACCGATTGCCGCCGCGGGAGTGGGGGTCAGTTTGCCCCCGGCGGGCATGGAAAGGCTGCTGATGGCCGACATCTTCGATAAGTGCGTGCGGTTCCAGCAGGAATCGCGAATTGTCAAAAAGCAGGACCGGGCCCTGGCCGAGTCGACACTGTATCGCCCCGGTCCGCTTAACAATGCCGGGCCCTGGATGGATGCCGATGGCCGGCAGATTCTCCAGTTCAGCACGAACGACTACCTCGGCCTGGCCAGCCATCCGCGGGTAATTGCGGCGGCCGCGGAGATTGTCGAGCGTTACGGCGTCAGCGTGCCGATGGGCGCCAGGCCTCTGACGGGAACCATAGACCTGCACATCCAGCTCGAGCGCGAGTTGGCGGACTTCAAGCAGACCGAGGATGCGCTGGTCTTCGCCAACGGCGCCCACACGATGATGGGCGCGATCGCCGCCCTGGCCGGGCCGCGGGACTTGATCATCCTCGACCGCTACGCACACGCCAGCCTGGTCTGCGGCGCGAAGATCTCCGGCGCCCGCGTGCGGTTCTTCCGGCACAACGACGTCGAGGACCTCGAGGCCATCCTGCTGGAGACCCCGCGAAGCCAGGCTCGCATGGTCGTCGTCGACGGGGTCTACTCGATGCAGGGCGACATCGCCCCGCTGCCGGAACTCTGCGACCTGTGCGAGAAGCACGGCGCCAGGCTGATCGTCGACGATGCCCACGGCACCGGCGTGTGCGGCGACAATGGCCGCG
>Ga0315288_10011568_pt1 | contig 11109 bp, 11 predicted proteins | sample YL17G11_20_MG_FD_203454 | JGI IMG/M metagenome (GOLD analysis project Ga0315288, IMG submission 203454) | Sediment microbial communities from Yellowstone Lake, YNP, Wyoming, USA - YL17G11_20 | ecosystem: Environmental > Aquatic > Freshwater > Lake > Sediment | place: USA: Wyoming | collected... | reverse complement strand
TAACCGACCGGTAGGTTGGTAGGCCTCAAGCCCTTGTCCTTCGCGCCTTTCTTGACATTCCGTCGGGGGGCGGTATAATTACAGATTTGGGTTATCGAGGCCGCGGTGCTAATCACCCTTCAGGAGCTGGAACACCGCCGGGTCGTTGTCTCGAAGGTCTATTCCGCCGGAGCACTTGATTACCGTGGCGCGGAGTTCCGGCAAGCGGGCCCGCTCCAGGTGGATGCAGCCGCAGAACTGGTGGGCTCCGAGATTCGTATTCGGGGGCACCTGGGGACGCGCTTGGAGGCTTCCTGCGACCGATGCCTGGGACCCGTCGAGATCCCGGTCGACCGCGATTTTGACCTGTTTTACCGGCCGATGAAAGCCATCGCCCGCGAAGAAGAGATCGAAGTTTTCGAGGATGAGCTCGTAATTGGCTTCTACTCGGGAGACGGTATCCAGTTGGCCGACGTGGTGACTGAGCAGGTCATCCTCGCAATGCCCATGAAGGTGATTTGCCAACCGGGGTGCTTGGGACTATGTCCCACCTGTGGCGCGGACCGAAACCGCCAAGCGTGCGGTTGCCCGGAGCGCCAGGCAGATTCCCCGTTCGCATTGCTGAAGGGTAAGTAGCGGTGCGCAGCTCGCAGTTTGCCGAGCCCACGATGCCTACCAGGGGAAGAATGAGGCAGGCGACCCAACCCGGCCCAGGATGGAAGGGCTTAAAAATCAAGAGCTTGGAAACATAGAACATCATGCCAAATCCCAAAAGACGACATTCGAAGGCGCGACGCAACCGACGGCGAGCGCATGACCACCTGGCCCCGCTGTCGCTGGCCGAGTGCCCACATTGCCACGAACCGAAGCTGCCTCACCAGGCTTGTCCGCACTGCGGTTACTATCGCGGTCGGGAAATGGTCCTGGTGAAGGAAACCGCTTAGGGAACAACAGGTGTCGAAGGTCAGGTCTCAGGTGTAAGTCACCTTGGACTTCGCCAGAGGTGGCAAGGCTCCACAAACGGGCGCCTAATTGACACTTGGCGCCTGTCACTTGGCTTTACCATGCAACGTATCGCCGTTGATGCGATGGGAACGGACGCGGCGCCCGGGCCGGAACTGGATGGCGCGATTCTGGCGGCGCGCGAGGGCTGGGCGGAGATCATCCTGGTTGGGCCGCAGGACTTGCTCAAGCGGGAATTGGCCCGTCGGCTGACGGGCGGCCTGGCATTCGAAATCGTCCACGCCAGCGAAGTGATCACCATGGAGGACGCCGCGGCCAAGGCGTTTCGGCACAAGAGAGATTCCTCCATTCGGGTGGCGGCCCGGATGGTGCGCGATGGCAAGGCCGACGGGTTAGTTAGCGCGGGCAACACCGGCGCCGTGATGGCGACGGCCAAAATCACGCTGGGAGTTCTGGAAGGCGTGGACCGGCCGGCGCTGGCGGCCGTGATGCCGAACTTGAAGGGCACCGCAACCATTGTGCTCGATGTGGGTGCCAACGTTGACAGCGGACCGGAGAACCTCGAGCAATTCGCCGTCATGGGCGAGATTTATTACCGGGCGATCTTTGGCGTAAAGCAGCCGCGTGTGGGCCTGCTTTCGAACGGCGAAGAGGCCCACAAGGGAACCGAGTTGGTGCGGCTGACGCACCGGCGCCTGAAACAGTTGCCGCTGAATTTCATTGGCAATGTCGAGGGCCGCGACGTCATCAATGGCCAGGTCGATGTGATGGTGACCGATGGATTCACCGGAAATGTCGTGCTGAAGACCAGTGAAGGTGTGGCGTTGGTGCTGGCAGGAATGCTAAAAGAAGCGCTATCCAGCACGGTGACGGCCAAGCTGGGCTCGGTGCTGGCCCAAAGGGCCCTGCGAAGATTCAAGAGGCGTGTGGACTACTCCGAGTATGGTGGGGCGCCCCTGCTCGGCGTGCGCGGCGTGTGCATCGTCACGCACGGCGGCTCGAACGCCAACGGCATCAAGAACGCCATCCGCGTGGCAAGTGAGTTCGCCGCCGGGCAGGTGAACGCGAAAATTGAAAGCGAGTTGGCTGGCACCACTCTGCGCGGAACTCAGCGGGCCGCCTCGGGATAGTAACGAAACTCGAAAATAGAAACTCGAAAATCGCAAGCCCATAAGGGTGTTTCTCGCTTTTCGAATTTCCATTTTCGAACCAGGAGTGGGAGAGAACATGCCTCTGGCAGGGATTCTGGGCACGGGAACGGCGCTGCCCGAGAGAATCATCACTAACCACGATTTGGAGAAGCTGGTCGAAACCTCCGACCAGTGGATCATGGAGCGCACGGGCATCCGGGAGCGGCGCCAGGCTGCACCCCACGAAACCACCTCCATGCTTTCCGTTCAGGCCGCCCGCAAGGCGCTCGACATGGCAGGCATCAAGCCGGAGCAGCTCGACCTGATCATCTGCTCGACGATTTCACCGGACATGCCCTTGCCCTCCACGGGCGCCTTCATCCAGCGCGACCTCGGGGCACGCGGCTGCTGTGCTTTTGACCTGGCCGCGGCGTGCTCGGGTTTCCTCTTCGGGATGACTGTAGCCGACACCTTCATCAAGACGGGAAAAGCCAGATACGTCCTCGTGGTCGGGGCGGAACTGCTCTCGCGATACCTCGATTATACCGATCGGGCCACGTGCGTCATCTTCGGCGATGGAGTGGCGGCGAGTGTGTTGGGTCCGGTCGAGCCACCCTCCGGCATCCTGGCGGAAGAGATGCACACGGAAGGCGCGTTCGCCGAACACCTCTTTATTCCCGCCGGCGGGACGGCGAAGCCGGCGAGTTGTGCGACGGTTGAGGCGCGCGAGCATTACATCAAAATGCGCGGCAACGAGTTGTTCAAGGTCGCGGTTCGTAGCATGGAAGAGGTCTCGCGGCGGGTGCTGGAGGAAGCAGGGATTCGTCCCGAGGAGCTGAGCCTCTTCATTCCTCACCAGGCAAACCAGAGGATCACCGATGCGGTCCAGGAGCGGCTTGGAGTCGACCCCAAGAAGGTCTATTCCAACATCGGCCGTGTCGGGAACACTTCTTCGGCATCAATACCGATCTGCCTGGACGAGTGCGTCCGCGCCGGCCGCATCAAGAAAGGCGATCTGATCCTGATGACGGCTTTTGGAGCCGGTGCGACCTGGGGCGCCATCCTGATGCGATGGTGAGCTTATCGGCTCATCGGATGATCGGTTCATCGAGCCATTAGGACCGGGGGCCGATGATTCGATGACCCGATGGCTCGATCCTTTGGGGTTTTCTTGCCGAAAGTAGCTTTCATCTTTCCCGGTCAAGGTTCGCAGTACCCGGGCATGGGCCGTGAGCTGGCCGAGGCGTTCCCGGAAGCGCGCCAAGTCTTCGAGGAAGCCGATCGCGCCCTGGGGTTCAACCTCTCGAAGCTGTGCTTCGAGGGCCCGGCCGAAGAACTGCAACTCACGGCCAACACCCAGCCGGCGATCCTGACCGTCTCCGTGGCCGCAGCAGAGGTTCTGCGGAGCAAAGGTGTTTCGCCGGATTACGTCGCGGGGCACAGCCTGGGTGAGTACTCCGCGCTGGTCATCGCCGGCGCCCTTCGCCTGGAAGACGCGGTTCGCGTGGTGCGCAAGCGCGGCCAGTACATGCAAGAGGCCGTACCCCTCGGGCAGGGCGCCATGGCGGCGCTGGTCGGGATGGAAGCGGCAGCCGTCGAAGAAGTTTGCAGGGAGTCGGCCCAGGGAGAGGTGGTTTCACCGGCCAACTTGAACTCTCCGGGCCAGGTGGTGATTGCGGGCCACGCGACGGCGGTCACCCGCGCAGTCGAATTGGCCAAGGCGCGTGGCGCCAAGCGCGCCGTGATGTTGAATGTGAGCGCGCCATTTCATTGCGCCCTCATGCGGCCGGCCCAGGAACGTTTGGCAGCGGACCTGGATCACACGCCCCTTGCCGACCTGCAGGCGCCGCTTGTGAATAACGTGGATGCGCAGTTGGTGCGCGCCGCCACGGCGGCGCGAGACGGGCTGAAGCGCCAAGTGGCGAGTGCGGTGCGCTGGGAGCAGTCGATGCGCGTCCTGCTCGCGGAAGGCGTCGAGTTGTTCGTCGAGGTCGGCCCGGGCAGGGTGCTTTCGGGGCTCCTTCGGCAAATCGACCGCCGGGCCGAATGCCTGCACGTGGAGGATCTCGCTTCCCTGAAGGAAGTGCTGACGCGGCTGGGGTCGAACTGAACCCGGGAGGAAAGGCCATGAACCTTGAAGGACGAGTTGCGCTGGTTACAGGTGCGGCGCAGGGTATCGGGCGAGCCATCGCCCTGGCCTTGGCCGAGGTGGGAGCCGACATTGCCGGCGGCGACGTCAATCTGGAAGGCATGGAGAAGACCGCCAAGGAAATCGAGGCCCTGGGCAGGAAGGCCCTGGCGGTCAAGCTGGACGTTTCCGACCCAGCTTCCGTCAAGGAAGCGGTTGGGAAAATCCTCGAAGCCTGGGGGAAGATCGATATCCTGGTGAACAACGCTGGGATTACCAAGGACAACCTCATCATGCGCATGAAGCGCGAGGACTGGGATCGCGTCCTGAGCATCAACTTGAACGGGGCGTTTCATTGCATTCAGGCGGTCCTGCCCGGGATGGTCAAGCAGCGCTACGGACGAATTATCAACATCGCCTCGGTGGTGGCCCAGGCGGGGAACGCTGGGCAGGCCAATTACATCTCTTCAAAGGCCGGCTTGATCGGCCTGACCAAGGCCGTGGCTTCCGAAGTGGGAAGCCGCACGGTCACGGTCAACGCGGTTGCCCCGGGATTCATCGCCACCGCCATGACCGAAAACCTCCCCGAACCGGTGAAGCAGCGGATGATGAGCTTGATTCCCCTGGGCCGGATGGGCACCGACCGGGACATCGCTTCCGCCGTGCGTTTCCTTGCGTCCGAGGAGGCGGGTTACATCACCGGGCACGTCCTGAATGTGAACGGGGGGATGTATATGGCTTAAAGAGAGTGACGAGTGACAAGTGGCGAGTGACGAGCAAAAACAGAAGTATGAAGTCTGAAGGATGAAGGATGAAAACCACGAAGCGTGGATTGGGCGACTCTTTCATACTTCATACTTCAGCCTTCATCCTTCCCTCTCGTCACTTGTCACTCGTCACTTTTCACTGTACTTGTTGCAACTTCGCTGGGGCGCAGTTAGAATGGCCGCCCCACCAAATCCGAGGAGGAGAGACGGATGGCTTCACTTGATGAGAAGGTCAAGCAGATTATTGTGGAGCAGCTCGGCGTTGACGAAGCCGAGGTGACCCCTACGGCGCATTTCATTGACGATCTGGGGGCAGACTCCCTGGATATCGTAGAACTCGTGATGGCATTCGAGGAAGCGTTCGAAATCGAAATTCCCGACGAGGACGCGGAGAAGATTGCCACGGTCAAAGACGCCGTCGAGTATATCCAGTCCCATGTCAAGTCTTCCAAGAACTGATTCGCCCGCATCCGGCCCTTACAGGAGGGACATCACTTGGACCGCAGAGTGGTCGTGACGGGCGTGGGCCTGGTCAGCGCCGTGGGCATCGGCCGGGAAGAAACCTGGAGTTGCATCCTGGCCGGCAAGAACGGCGCCGCGCCCATCACGCTTTTTGACACCACGGATTTTCCCGTGACTTTCGCGGCGGAAGTCAAGAGCTTCGACCCCCTCCAGTACGTCGAGAAGAAAGAAGTGAAGAAGATGGGGCGGTTCATTCAGTTCGCCCTGGCGGCCTCGCAGTTTGCCGTCGAACACGCGGGCCTCAAGATCACTCCGGACATCGCCGACCGTACGGGCGTCTACATCGGCTCGGGAATCGGCGGGTTCGATGTTATCGAGCGCGAGCACACGGCGCTGATGCAGGGCGGGCCGCGCCGCATCTCCCCCTTCTTCATTCCCGCGTCGATTGTCAACCTAGCCTCGGGGTTTGTCTCCATCCGTTTCGGCGCCAAGGGGCCGAACTCCGCCACCTGCACGGCGTGCTCTTCCAGCGCCCACGCGGTCGGAGATTCCTTCCGGCTGATTCAGCGCGGCGACGCCGACGTGATGATCGGCGGCGGCTCGGAAGCGGCCATCACCCCCATGGGCGTGGGCGGGTTCGCGGCGATGCGTGCGCTTTCCTTGCGCAACGACTGCCCGGAAAAGGCCAGCCGGCCCTTCGACCGCGAACGCGACGGCTTCGTGATCGGCGAAGGCGCGGGGCTCCTCATCCTCGAAGAGCTGGGCTTCGCCGTGAAGCGCGGCGCGCCCATCCTGGCGGAGATTGTCGGCTACGGTATGTCGGGTGACGCTTTCCACATCACTCAACCGTCGGAAGACGCCGGCGGCGCCGTGCGCGCGATGCGCGCCACGCTGGCCGACGCCGCCGTCCAGCCCGAACAGGTCGACTACATCAACGCCCACGGCACATCGACGCCTTATAACGACAAGCTCGAAACTTTGGCGATTAAAAAGGTTTTCGGCGAGCACGCCAAGAAACTTGCCGTAAGTTCCACCAAGTCGATGACCGGACACCTGCTGGGAGGCGCGGGTGGACTGGAAGCAGGTCTCTCGGTGCTGGCGCTTCGTGACCAGGTCCTCCCGCCGACCATTAATTACGAAAATCCCGATCCGGAATGCGACCTGGATTACGTTCCCAATAAGGCGCGCCAGGCTGAGGTGAATTACATCCTGTCTAACTCGTTCGGCTTTGGGGGAACGAATGCGGCGTTGCTGTTCAAGCGGTACGTCGAATAAGGTAGCCATGAGCTATCAGCTCTCAGCCGTCAGCCGGCTAGAGAGGAAGACCCGCGACCTGTCATCCTGAGCGGAGCGAAGGATCTCGGCATTGTCTTTCTCCTCTTGGACGAGATGCTTCGTCCCCGCCAGCCGGCGGGCTGACGGACTCAACATGTTAATTAGCGAGTGCCGAAAGCTGACGGCTGATGGCTGACAGCTTCTTTTCATGAAAATCTTGGTTTGCCTCAAGCAGGTCCCGTCGCGCGATGCCGTGTTGCGGCTGAACGCCGCAGGGACGTGGATTCAGGAAACGGACCTCAGCTTTGAGGTCAACGAGCCGGACACCTACGCGCTGGAAGAGGCGCTGCGGCTGAAGGAGAAACTGGGCGGCGAAGTGATTGTCTGTTCGCTCGGCCCCGCGCGCGCGCAGCAGGCGATCAAAGAGGCGCTGGCCAAAGGCGCCGACCGGGCGCTCCACCTGGACGATCCCGCGTTCGCGGGGCTCGACCCGCACGGCGTGGCGCGCGCCCTGGCGCGGGCGATTCGGAAAGAGAATCCCGACCTGGTTTTGACCGGGCTGCAATCCGACGACTCGGGTTATGCGCAGGCCGGGGTGCTGGTGGCGGAGATGCTCGGGTTCCCGCACTCGACTATCATCATGGAAATCCAGGCGAGTGGCAGAACGCTGAAAGTGAAACGCGAACTCGAGGGCGGCTGGTTTCAGTGGATCGAAATGCCGCTGCCGGCCCTGCTGACCATTCAGTCCGGCATCAACAAACCCCGCTACGCTTCCCTGAAGGGAATCCTGGCGGCCAAGAACAAACCTCTTCAGAAGTTGAGCCCAGCGGACCTGGGACTAAGTTCCGAAGACCTGACCCCGCGGCAGAAAATTTCCAAGGTGTACGTCCCGGCCAAGAAAGGCCAGACCGAATTCTTGCAGGGCAGCCCCAAGGAGATCGCCGCGCGGCTGGTTGACAAGCTCAAGAATGAATCGCGGGTGCTCTAACCGCGGAAGGAGCGATTATGTTTGTCCATATATGGAGAATGCGGGGCCGCAAGAAACGCACGGAAGAGTACGAGAAATTCGGCCGGCAGGTCACGCTGCCCGCTTTGAAGAAACTCAACGGCTGCGTGGACGCGCACTTCATCAAAGTGTTCGAGGCGCGCAAACCGGAGTACCTCTGGCTGGTTTTCTGGCGCGATAAGGATGCCCTGGAAGGCGCGCGCACCAATCCCGTGTGGCGGGAGCAAATCAAGAAGTTCGAGGCGGGAGAATTTTACAAGACCATCCCGCTCGAATTGGTCTGCGAGTCCATTGCCAGTTTCGCTGCGCCGAGCGTCGAGAAGCCCAAGAAGGCTAAGGAAGCCGAAAAGGCTGATAAGCCTGAGGGCGGCAATAAGCCTCTCGTCGGCCCGACGGTGGGAGGGGAATAGCAAAGGATGAAGTGTGAAGGCTGAAAGATAAGGAAATGCGCAATACTGCTTCAGCCTTCATACTTCAGCCTTCATACTTTTCTTCATGTCCGACCCGATTCTGGTCTTCGCCGAACATCAAGGCGGAAAACTGACCCGCCCCATGTGGGAAGCCGTCGCCGCCGGGCAGCAACTCGCGCAGGAAACTGGCAAGCCGGTTTCCGCTGTCATCCTGGGTCAGAACATTTCCACTCTGGCGGCGGAACTCGCGACGACTGACCTTCAGGAAGTCCTGACCGTTGATTCCGCTCTTCTCGGCGACTACACGGCGGACGGATACGCTCTGGCGCTTCGCGAGGTAATTCGCCAACGCAACCCGCAGTTTGTCGTCTTCAGTCATACCTACCAGGTCAGAGATTTCGCCCCCAAGCTCGCAGTTGCACTCGACCGCGGGCTGGTTAGCGACTGCCTCGGCTACCGAAAGGAAAACGGCCGCCTGATTTTCGTTCGCCAAGTTTTCCAGGGGAAATTCTGCGCGGACGTGGAATTCGTAGGCGAGGGACCCTACCTCGTCTCCTTCCAGGCCGGTGCCTTCCGGGAAGATTCGGTGCGGCGAGGGACCGCGCCCGCGCCGGTTACGGCTGTCCCCGTTGAGATTTCCGCTGAGGCCATTCGCGCCAAGCCCGGCGAGCGTTTTCGCGAGGCCAAGCAGGCCGTGGACTTGACGCAGGCGGAAGTTATAGTGGCCGTCGGGCGCGGCATCAAAGCGCCCGAAAATCTCGAATTGGTCAAGAAGCTGGCAGAAGCGTTGGGAGCGGAAATCGGCGCTTCGCGGCCCATCTGCGACAGCGGCTGGCTGCCCATGGACCGACAGATTGGCAGCTCCGGCCAAACCGTCGCGCCCAAGCTTTACATCGGGCTGGGCGTTTCCGGGGCCATCCAGCACCAGGTTGGCATGAAAGGATCGCGCACGGTGGTGGCCATCAACAAAGACAAGGAAGCGCCCATTTTTGAAGTGGCCACTTATGGTGTGGTCGGTGACTTATTTGAGATCGTCCCGCCGCTGATCGAGGAAATCAAGAAAGTCAAATCCGGGTGAGGAGATAAGGCTTCTGACTCCTGACTCCTGACTTCTGACTCCTGTTTCCTTCCTACCGCTTGCTGTCCACTGCCGACTGTTCCTTCGGCACCCACTCAAAATCCTTCCAGACCGTCTCCAAGACTCTGCAGGCCGCACAATCAAACCGCCGCAGGGCCTCGCCTCGTCCAGTCATGCGGTTCACTTCGGCGGGGTCGAACTCCATCTTGGTCACCAACTGACACCAGTTGCTGACGCGCTTGCCTCTCTCCGTGGTCTCACAAGGCAGGTAGCTTTGCGAAGTTCCTATCCACCGGGTTCCGACGTGCCGACATTCGGTTCGAATGTAGGCGCCACGCTGAGCGAACCCGAGAGGGAGGTTGACCCACTCGGCATGGAGTTGCTCATTCTCGATCCATACCCGGTATTCCTTGCCGGTCGTCTGGGATCGCCAGACACGCGCCGAAGCCGGAGGCGCAGGCAACTGCCCCGTCTTTCCCGGCGCTTTGCCTTGCCCGGCGGCAAACAGACCGGAAATCAACATCACCAGGATGCCGACCGCCAACACGAAGAGTCGAAGCCTCACCAGGTCCTCCGCAACTCCTGCTTGCATTTGCCCGAATCGCTTACATACGCGGTCTCCTGCTTGTAACTTTTCCTAGCGAGATTGTCAATCAAAGGGTGGCAAATGGTTCGCTTCCTTCCCGATTCGCGCGCACCTGTGCTACGATGCATTTCTGGATGAGCGACGCGCGGTGAGAGCGATGCTGCTCCCTTACCCGAAGACATCAGGCAAGTTTCCACGACCAGCCGAATGACCAATCAGCAGAAATCACGGCCGCGAATCTTGAGCGGCATGCGCCCCACCGGAAAGCTTCACCTGGGCAACCTGGTCGGCGCGCTCCAGAACTGGGTCAAGCTGCAGAATGAGTATGACAGTTACCACTTCGTGGCCGACTGGCACATGCTGACGACGGATTACGCGGACCCCTCCGAAGTGACCGAGAACACACTGCAAATGGTCACGGACTGGTTGGCAGCCGGGTTGGACCCCAACAAGGCCACCTTCTTTGTCCAGTCTCGTCTCCCCGAACATGCTGAGTTGCACCTGCTCTTTTCCATGATCACGCCTCTGAGTTGGCTGGAGCGCGTTCCCACCTACAAAGAACAGCTCGAAAACATCACGGATCGCGACCTGCATACCTACGGTTTTCTCGGTTATCCTTTGCTGCAGGCGGCCGACATCTTGATGTACAAGGCCGACGCCGTGCCGGTGGGCGAAGACCAAGTGCCACATGTCGAGCTGACGCGCGAGGTGGCACGGCGATTCAATCTCGCTTACGGCAAGCTGGTGCTGCCGGAGCTTCCCGTCGAGACCGTTCCTGGACTGGCGACCAAGTCGGGGATCGCGTCGCGTGTGGGACCAACTCTTTGGACTGATGTCTCACTCGGAGAGAAAGTAGCAGCAATTGAGCGAGCGTTTCGCAGCTCGTCACTCGACGAAAGGGCGGATTACCTTAACAATGGCCTCGGAAAAGTGACTCAAGTTTTTTCTGAGCCGCGGGCCTTGCTCACGCCGTCGCCGCGGTTGCCCGGAACCGACGGGCGGAAGATGTCGAAGAGTTACAACAACGCCATCTTCCTGACCGACCCACCGGACGTCGTTTCGAAGAAGCTCGCCACGATGATTACCGACCCGGCGCGCAAGCGGCGGAACGACCCTGGGAATCCCGATATTTGCCCGGTGTTCGATCTCCACAAGATCTTCTCGAAACAGGAAACGATTGACCAGGTCAACCGGGAATGCCGCACGGCGGAGATTGGTTGCATTGATTGTAAGAAGATGATGGCCCAGCACCTCAATTGCGCCCTCGCTCCCATCCAGGAGCGGCGCAAACCTTACGAGAAGAATCCACAGCAAGTCTGGGATAT
>Ga0315288_10011567_pt1 | contig 11109 bp, 15 predicted proteins | sample YL17G11_20_MG_FD_203454 | JGI IMG/M metagenome (GOLD analysis project Ga0315288, IMG submission 203454) | Sediment microbial communities from Yellowstone Lake, YNP, Wyoming, USA - YL17G11_20 | ecosystem: Environmental > Aquatic > Freshwater > Lake > Sediment | place: USA: Wyoming | collected... | reverse complement strand
CGTTGAACTCCACCGTCTCCGTGCCGAGCGTGGCTCGGTGCGTGAACTGAATCGCTGTGTCCATCCCTTGTTCTTGCCCTTCTGCCCCGGCCCTTCACCGTGGCAAGGACATAATGGGGCATCATGGCCGACTGAACAAGGGGCAAGATGCCGCCCCCGGACGATTTCTTTCTCAGGCTATGGATGCTCGCGCATCCATGCGGGGCTTGCGGTTGGGCCGGCCCCGGGGGAGCCGCTTGAGCGAGTGGCCCTGCTCCTCGAGCTTGGTGATCCACCGGCGCAGCGTGCGCGCGTCGGCGCCGACGGCCTCGGCCACCTTGCCGATGGACTTGTGCTCGGCGAACAGGGACCGGAGTTGCGCCACCGCCTCACGCGGGCGACTCGCGATGAGCGCACCCATCGTCTGATACTTGAACGCCATGTACCCGTGATGCCGCGGCTAGCTGGCCGCGTAGTCGGGCTCGGTCGCGCACTTCAGGAGGTACGCCGCGAGCGTCGCCGGGTCCGCCACGTCCACGCCGGACGCGGTGATCTCGGACTGGATGTCGTCGACCGACTTGCCGGCCGCCGCGTTGCAGAGGGCCTGACACGCTTCGCTCATGTGCATGGGGGTAGCTCCTGTAGCTGCTGACGCCGAAGCGCCTGCCGTTCTTTCGAGGCAGCGTACCGGAGCCGGCGAAACTGCGCCACCTCGGGCCAGAGGTCGAAGCGGTACACGAGCCGGTAGAACTGTCGCCGACTCAGCCCGAGCACGAACGCGCCGCGCCTGAGATTCCCGCTCGTCGTCTCGAGCGCGCCGAGCACCTCGCGCCGCGCTGTGTCAGGCCCGATGCGCCGGAGGATGGTGTAGATGGCCGTTGCCCGGTTCACGTCATCGCGGAGCGTATCCGGGCTTCCAGCTCCCGGGGAGCCCGCACCGCCAGCGCCGCGCAGTCCTCGCCCTCCAGCACGACGCGCGCGAGCTTCACCCACCGGCCGAGCCCCGCGAGCAGCGCGGTCGCCTTGGCGCCGGCCGCGTCCGGGTCCACTGCGACGAGCAGGCGCTTCCACGTCGCCAGCCGGGCGAACTGTCCCGGCGTGATGTTCGAGCCGTACAGCGCGCCGACGGGCAGGCGGGTCACGCGGGAGACGGCGATGGCGTCGAAGGCGCCTTCGACCACCACCAGCGTTTCACGTGAAACGGTCGGTGGCCACCACTGCTCGCCGTAGACGGCGCCGAGGTCGGGTTGTTCGGAGGCTTCGGCCGAGAGGTACTTGCGCGGCTGGTCCGTGTAGGTGCGCGCCGTGTAGTTCGCGATGCTGTGGTCGAGCCGGCGCAGCGGCAGGATGACGCGCCCGGCGAGCCGGCCCTCCACCGCGTAGCCGAGCCCCCACTCCATGACCTCGGTCCGGTCGATGCCCCGCGCTTCGAGGTAACGCCGGGGTGGGCTCGGCCAGTCGCCGAGCGGCGTGCCGGTGACGGAGCCGGCCGGCAGCACCACCGACGGTGCAGTCGCCCGGGCAGGCCGGGTGTCGACCGTGGCTTCGAGCGCGGAGGGCTCGACGTGCACGGCCTCGGAGCGCATCCACTTAGAGGCATCGGCCGTGGTGCCACCGAGCACGGCTTGGACAAGGTGCATCGGCCAGCCGCCGAACCCGCACCCGTAGCAGTGGTGGTGGCCGTGGTTCAGCTGTGCGGGTTCGTCGTCGATGTACCAGGACGGCGTGCGGTCGTTGTGCTCGGGCGACGGGCAGCGCGCGCTCCACTTGCGACCCTCGCGCTTGGCGGTGATGCCGAGCCGCGAGAGCAGCGCGCCAACGTCAACGCTTGGGCCGGGCACGCGCGCGCTTCCGCTTCTGCTCCGCCCGGAACTCGGCTTGGTGCTTGCGCAGCTCGACGAGCGACGCGACAGCGTCCAGCCACTCCTTATCGGCGGACGCCACCTCGGCCTTGAGCGCGGCGCGGTGCGCGTGCGGTATGGTGCGCGCGAGCATCGCCTCCCACATCACGAGCCGGTTGTACGCGCGGCGCGTGAACTCGAGCATCTCCTCGGCGAGCGAGCTGTCGCCCTTCACGGCCCGTGCCCCGCGAGGTGCTCGGCGAGCCGGCTGCTCACGATCTTGTAGGGGTCGTGCCACATTTCCCCGTTCGCAGCGAAGCTGAACCCGGCCGCCGCCTTGTGCCCGCCGCCGCCGTTGGCCTTGGCGAACGCACAGACGTCGAAGCCCCCGAGCCCGCGGAGCGAGTACACAAGTTTGGGGATGCCGTCGGCGTCGACCTGCCACGCGAAGCCCACGACGACGCCCATCACGCCGGGTCGCTTGGACCGGAGCGCTTCGGCCACGTCGCTCGTCAGCTTGAAGCCCTGCGCCTGCTCCTGGAACACGTACAGCCGGACGCCCTCCACCATCAGCGGAATCACCTGCTCCAGCGCCTGCTGCACGACGCCAAGATGCTGCTCGTGCAGCAGGCGGCCACCCTGAACTTCGGCATGCTCCAGGCACGCGGAGCGCCCCTCTTCGAGCCAGTGCGACGCCGGCTTGCTCATCAGCGTCCGAGTCATCCACTGCCCGGTCTCGAACTTGGGCGACTTCGTCTGCCACGTGTCGCGCGCGCCGATGCACTCGGCGAAGTAGCGCACGGCCGCGGTGTGACCCGGGGCGTCCCCGCGCTCGCCGAACACCGACAGCCACACCTCGCGGAAGGCGAGCACCGTCCCCGAGACGCCCGGCTCCTTCACCGCGTCGGCGAACACCCCGCGGTCGCCGAACAGGCGCACGATGTCCTCCGCGCCCGCGTGGTGGTCGAGCACGATGGTCTGCGGGTGCAGCCGGCCGCCGACCGCCGTCTCACGCCATGGCGTGATGTCGCAGAACAGCGTCGGCCCCTCGGTGCCCGCCTTCTTGTGCTCCTCGGTCCCGTGGTCGAGGAAGCGGATGGGCGGTGTCATCCCGAGCTGCCGGAACGCCTCCTGCAGCACCATCGCCGACGCCAGGCCGTCCGGGCAGTGCCCGTGGCAGTAGACCGTCCGCACACCCCTCAGCAGCTCGATGTCGATCATGGACCTCTTTTGCCACGGCCCCGGCGCGGCTCCGCTTCACCGAGGAAGGCGTCCATCCCGGTAGCCTCGCCGGGCCGCGCGTACTCCACGCTCTTGCCCGCTCCGATGTGACCGTACTCCGGTGCCCAGTCCAGCTCCACCGCCAGCGGCCAGGGGCCGAAGCGCTGCTTGAGCACCAGGATCTCAATCCGGTCGTCCGTCACCGACTTCCAGAGCGCCTGCCGGTGCACCGCGAGCACCGTGTCGGGCACTTCGATCCACGCGCCGGAGCCCTTCGTTCCCTCACGCGTGGGACGCTTGTCGGGGCGAGTCTCGAGGTCTTTGAATCGCTGTTGGTGAATCCAGATGTGGTGCACCGCCTGCTCGTCGGCCATCGCCTGGAGCCGGTAGAGCGCCTGCTCCTCGTCGTCGGGGTCCGTCTCCTTGAACGCCCGGCGCATCAGGTCGGCGATGAACACCTCCGCGTGGGCGTCGGCGAGCACCTGCTGGATGAGGTCGAGGTTCCGGTCGTTGTGCAGCTTCTCGCCCCGCGCCCGGCCGAAGGGGAGCCGGAAGAACTTCAGGTTCTCCCCGATGCGCCTCATCTCCTCCTCCAGCGCCTCCTGGTCCTCCTCGGTGTACCGGCCATAGGCAAGGTCGGTGCGGCTCCAGCCGAGCGACAGCGCGGCGCACAGCTCCAGCGTTGGGCCTTCGCCCTGCTCCCACGCGCCGAAGCACACCCGCCGCCCGCTCAGCGCCAGCTCGGTGGCGATGCGCGCGGTGAGCGTCGTCTTGCCCGAGCCGCTGACGCCCGTGACCAGCGTCGTCTTGCCCGGGGCGGAGCCGGGGATGAGCCGCGGCTGCCCGGCGAACTCGTGCTCCTCGTCGATGCCGTACAGGTCGAGCCCGGGGATGCCGTAGCCGTAGCAGGCCTGTCCCGAGCGCCGCTTCGCCAGCGTCGCGCTGTACTCGCGGACGACTTGGTCGGAGTCGCGGAGGTACGTGCGCGAGCCCGCACCCGCGAAGGATTCGGCGAGCCGCGCCGCCGCGCCGCGCACGGCCCCGGGCTCGGCGGTCAGGTCCTTGAGCAGCTCGTGCAGGTCGCCGAGCGGCCCCTTGACCGCCTCCACCCGCACCCGGTCCCAGTGCAGGCACTCGACGTGGTGGGCCAGGTTCGGCGGCACTGACGGCCGGTCGCGGATGAGCTGCTCCAGGTACGTGATGTCGGCGACGCCGCCGCTCATCTGCGCGACGGTGGCCGGGTCGTAGTACAGGCCCTTGGCCTGCATGGCGCGGAGCGCCGTCCACACTTCGGCGTGGCCTCGGCCGTACAGGTGCTCGGGGAGCACGGTGGGCAGCAGCCGGTCGGCGACGGCGCGGTCGACCATCACCGCCGCGAGGATGACCTGCTCGTTGATGGGGTCGTGCGGGACGCGGAGCGCCGAGCCGGAACTGGCCGTGGTGCCCCGCTTGGTGTCGCGCTTCCCACCTGTAACGGTGTCCCCCTTGCGGCGCTCGCCGCCGGCTTCGCTACGACTCCTCATGGTGCTCCGCGTCGAGCGACGGAACGGCCAGCAGCCGCACCCGTGTCTCGGGCAGCACCCGCACACCGTCGAGCCGGTAGCCCGAGCGGTAGTACGCAAGCCACCGCCAGAGCTGCCACCACCTCGGGCGGAACACCCGCACGAGCAGCCCGGAGGGGGTGCCCATGATCGCGCGGTCGGGGAGCATCAGGCGGTTTTGCCGCGACGCGCCTGCGCCACCCGGTAGTCGGTGAGCAGCGCCTGCGACGCGAATTGCAGGCGCCAACCGATGCGCCGGCGGTTGTCGGCGTCGCCGTCGGCGCGCGCGCGCTTCTCCTGCCGGTGCTCGCGCCACCACGTCCAGCGGACGAAGCTGAGCGCCTTGAGCATCGAGCCGTCGAAGTCCTTCGCGACCAGGCGCCGAGCCGCCGAGCACGCGCCCGCCCAGTTGTTGCCGTCCTCGAGTTCCACCGGGCGCACGCCGTAGGTGTGCTCGTGCAGCAGCACGTAGAGCGCGAGCAGCTGACGCGGCTCGGTGAGCGCTACGGCCAGGGTGCCCTCGATGAACGGCCGGACCTCGGCGCACAGCTTCTCGATGGCCTTCTTGGCGGAGGGCTTCTTGCCGTTCTTGGGCTTGGGAGGTGGGGCCTCGGCCGCCCACGCATCGAGTTCGAGCACGCGGGCGGTGGGGCCTTCGCGCAGCAGTCCGCGGTCGACTTCGATCTCGCCTCGCAGCACCTTCTCCGGCGTCACGAGCACCATCCGCTCCGGCTCCATGGATGCTTGAGCATCCATGCGGAGCACCGACTTGAGCACCCGGGTCACTCGGCCTCGCCGAGCCGCGCCTTGAACTGCTGCCGCTTGATCTGCAGCTCCGTCTCGAACAGCACGCTCAGGTAGCGATGCACGCGGCTGTAAGCGTCGCCCGCCTTCTCGTCGGGGCGGATGACGGTGGTGGCCGAGAGCGGGCCGACCGTGAAGCCGTTGAACTTGACCGGGTAGTACGTCTCGGCGCCGATGACGACGGTGAGCGTGTCGCCCGGGCGGAGGGCGGCGTCGAACGCGGCTGGTGCCGGGGGGGCTTCGCGCAGCTCCTTGACCGCCAGCGCGCCGGCCAGCACCGCACGTTCGGCCACCTTGGGCTCGGGCTCCATGGATGCTTGAGCATCCATAGCCGGCACCTCTGGCTCAGCGCCGGAGGAAGATTCCTCCGAGGTCGTCGGCTTCACGATCTGTTTTCCGCTTCTCGTTTTCATCGTCCATCTCCTTCGCGACTTCATGCCCAGAGCGCCAACGTCCGTCCGGTTCGAGCACGGTGACCACGTGGTTCCACCGGCAGAGGTTGCGCAGCGGGCGCACCCCAAACACCTCACGGTCCCACAGGTAGTAGACCACGGCGTCCGTCTTGCCCTCCGCCGTGCGCGCGAAGCGGCCCCGGTACTGGAGCCACTGCGGCCGGGCGGCGTCGCTGTTGGCGACGGGGAGCGCGAGCACGCCGCGCGCCACCCGCGGCAGGTCGATGCCGGTGCCGACGGCTTGGTAGGTGCCCACCGCCGCCCGCACCGTGCCGGCCTCGAGCCCGCGGCGCGCACGTTCGTACTGCTCGCGGTAGTCGTCGCCGCCGATGAGCAGCCCGGACTTCACCCCGAGCGCGACCAGGGCGGTGTCGAGGATGTGCGCGTGCTCGCGGCGCTGGGTCAGCACGAGCACCTGCTCCTGCTCGTCGAGCGACCATTGAGCGACCCGCCCGATGAGCAGGTTGCGCTCGACGTCGTTGCTCAGCTCGCCGAGCAGCCGGTCGTAGAACTCGGTGCGAGCCGAGGGCGGAACCTCGTGCCACCAATCGGCACGGAAGGCGGTCGGTACCACCCGTACAGCGACCTCGTGGATGATGCCGTCGGCGACCAGCTCGTCGTGGCTCACCTCCTCGGCGACACCTCCGAAGTGGTCGTAGATGAGGAACTGCTTGCGGTCCGAGCGGCGCTCGTCCGCCGACACCCCGAGCCGGTAGCGCGCCGGCAGCGCGTCGACCACCGCGCCGAACGTGCTTGCGGCGAAGCGCTGCACCTCGTCGCACACCACCGCCCCGAATTGCAGCGCGTAGTCGTCGATGCACCGGCAGAGCGTCTGCTGCATCCCGACCGTGATGTGGCGCACGGTGCGCTTGGCGCCCTGGATGACGCCCGGGTCGTAGTCCAGCTCGGCCCGGCACCGGCGCACCCACTGGTCGAGCAGGTTGGTCGTCCACACGACCACCAGGACCGGCACCTGGACCTCCGCCGCCCACGCCAGGGCCGCGGTCGTCTTGCCGCTGTTGTGGACGGCGATGCGATTCGCCACGAACGCGCTCGCACCCTCCACCGTGAGGTCGAACGTGGGCTCGACATGCCCCTTCTCAACGGACGTCACTGCCACCGGGCGCAGCCGCACCTCCACATTCTTGCGGTGAGCCTTCTTCTTCTGCCCGCGCTTCTGCGGGCGAAGGTCGTCGACCATGACGAAATCGCCAGGCCCAAGCTCCGCGAGCGCCACCCATCCGAACGGCGTCAGCACCCGATGATCTGGCGTCGCCGTCAGATGGAAGCCCCCGGCGCTCAGCCGCCACACCCCGCGCACGCCACTGTCCTTGGCGGCAAGCACGCGCGCAAGCCGCACCGTGCCGTCGGCCATCGGTGCTCGCACGTACGTCGGGATCGTCTGGTCCCACCGGCGATTCGCCGCCACGCCACCGTGCAACATCCGCACGACGTGCGAGAGCTTCATCCGGGCGCCCTTGCCGCCGCGATTGATGACCACCTCAGCGTCACCCGAGACGCACCCCGCTGGAGCCCGCCAGAGCGCCGTCTCCGCATCGAGCCCGGCGAGCACGAGGTCACGTTGGAACGGTCGAAGCTCAACCTTGTGATGCAGCCGCGCCGACGGTGCCCTCCCGAGGATGCGCTCGTCGCGTAGTTCGTGCTCGATGCGCGCCCGAGTCAGCACCTGCTGCACACGGGCCAGCCCGCCGCGAGGGAACGTCAGGTCGCCCCGCTCAGCGCGCCACGTGCTCACCCACTTGGGCGGGCCTTTGCCGTACAGCCCGAGCCGCTTCCACTTGTCGGCGTCCGGGTTCTTGTACGTGAACTCGCGCTGCAGCTCCTGCTGCACTTCCACGGTCAGCTCCTCGCGAGGAAACCTCACCCGGTTGTCGACACGCAGCAGGACCATGGACGCTGTTGATGCCACGCACCGCCGGCGGTTGCCCTTCCCCTTTGGTAGATCTCCGAGAGCAGCCGCGCCGGCGTCAGCCGGCTGCGCGCTGTCCTACGCGTCTACGAGCGAAGCGAGTTGCGCGGGACAGCGCGCCACTGAGTCTCCGCGGCATAATTCAGGGCGGTGGGTGGGAGGGTGAGAGGGGGGATGCAAGGGGGGGCTCGGGCCGGACGCTGGCTCAAGCGACGAGTCGCGAGCTTCGACAGCGCGTGCCACTCAGCGGCCGTTTAGCGTCAAGCGACGCCCCCGGCGGACATGGCTGCGAAGGGGGGGATGGACGGAACCCGGCGGCTCAGGGGCGTCGCTGACACCTGAATCATGCCATCCCTAGGCCAGTCCGCCCAGGATGCCCCAGGGCGCGACCGTGGCGGTCGGACGGGGGAAACCCCCATCGGGCGTCTGAACGCGCGCCAGGGCTCAGCCTGGCAGGGCCGGCGTGGGGGCTCAGGCGATGGCGAGCCCGACGCGCTCCGCGCCGGCACCAACCGCGGTCACCTGGACGTAGAGCTTGGCCTCGTGCGGGATCTGCGCCGAGCCGTACGCCATGACCCCAAACGTGACCACGAACGTCGCACCCAGCTTGAACCACGCCGCGAAGTCGGGGTCGTAGACCCACGCCTGCAGGGTGGCCGAGCCGCCGGTGCCAGCCACCCACGCCGCCAGGTCCGCGAGCACGCCGCCGCCCTTGTCGGCCGGGACGGCGATGACCTTGTCCTCGCTCGGAGCGGTGACGTTGGGGTCGGCCGTGGTCGTCAGGGCCACGCCCGCCTGCCCGTAGGTGACTTGTGCGCCTCGCATGGCGCCGAGCCTATCCCGCCTTGCCTTGAGGGGCGAGTACGTCGAGCGGAGCGCTGGCGAACGCCGGCCGCCCGGAGCGCGTCGGCTCGCGGAGCGCTTCGGTCGCCCGCTTGAGCTGGCTCAGCTTTTCGGCGCGGTTGCTCTCGAGCTTCGGCACACCGTTCACGGAGCGGATGGTCACAGAGGGGGGCTGCCAGCGAAACATGCGACGGCACCAGGCTTGGAGCTTCATGACAGCCTCCGGTTGGCGTTGAGTCGGTCGAGCACTTTCTCGATGTGCTCATCATGGGCACGGAGTTGGTCGCGCACAGCCTCGCCGAACTCGGCCATCGCGGAGGTCGACGCCACCAGCTCGGTCGTGCGCTTGTCGCGCAGCTCCTTGGCGTCCGTCTCGGCCGCCACCGCCCGCGCCTCCATCTTGCCGAGCGCGGTGACAAGGTACTTCATCGCGAACACCATGGCCGCGCACAGCGGCGCGGTGAAGGGGCCGGCAGCCTGCAGGTAGCCGAGGAAGTCGTTCATGGCGGGACAGGGGGTGCGGTCGGGGAGAGTCGAACGGAGCCGAGCCGCTCGCCGAGGATGGGCCGGGGCGGCAGCGGGTTGTAGAGGGTGCGGTCAGAACCGAACGCCACCAGGGGCACCGACGCCCGCACCTCCACGCGCTCGACCCGGAGCACGGCTGCCAGGTTGCCGAGCAGGGCGATCGGCAGCCCCTGCCGCCCGGCGTTCACCCGGGCGAGCAGGTTGACGTCGATGCCGGCCTGCAACGCAAGCGACGAGAGGTCGAGCCCGTGCGACTGTGCCAGCTCGGTGAGCGTGAGGGCCACGGAGCTACAGCTCCCAGCCGAACACCGCCGAAACTTCGGCCACCTTGGCGACGCCGACCTGATTCCACTGCGACTCGACGATCTGCTCGTTGGGTGCCGTGGTGACGGCAGCGAAGTCGGTGATGAGGTCGATCCACTTGGCGAAGGAAACGTCGACGAAGCCCGCTGCGGGAATCACCTCAGCGATTCCAGTGCGGAGTTCGCTGCCGTAGATGGGACCGCCGACCGTCGGATGCTTGAGAAGCATCACCTCGTCGTAGGTGAACTCGGTACCCGGTGCGCCCGTGAACCGGCACGCGCCGAGGATGAGCACCGCGCGCGCGCCGTACGGGATGTGGGTCCCGTAGGTCATGCGGTAGCGGTCGATGGTCGCGGTGATCGCCACCACCGGCAGGATGGTCGGGCCGGCCACACCCGCTGCAAAGCTCATCCGGCCGCGCTTGCAGTTGGCGATGCTCGCGACGTTCACGCCGCCCGAATCGTTCGCGTTCACGAGCATCAGCTGGCCGAACGCCGACGCCCCGAAGTCGAACCCGCTGTCGGGCGGCAGCGCCACCGGCGTGCTCGGGTTCAGCCCGGCGTAGGCAGCGACGAGCGGGGACTTCTTCGAGAGGCAAAGGATGCCCCGCGTACCACCCGGGATGCGCCCGCCGAACGGCGGAATCGCCACCGCCGTGTAGCGCACCCACCGCGGCAAGCCGCCGGGGTAGAGCGCCCACAGATACAGCAGCTGGTTGGCTGTAATCGCGCCGAATCCGGGCTCGCGGATGGTCGGGTCGCGCAAGTCGACGCTGAACTCGCCGCCGGCCCAATACCCATCGACTCCCGGCCCCTCCACTCGCGCGACGCACCGGAGCACGCCCGGCACCGTCACGCCGTCCACGTAGAAGCTGCGCGTGATCTCCGGGGCCAGCCGGAATGCACGCATCCCGGGGCTCGGCCGGTCGCTCTCGAGCGGCCGGACGTCGTAGATGATGCACAGGTCGAACGTGACGGCCAGGTTCGGAACCGCCACCACCGCAATCGGCATCCATCCGAGCGCGTTGGCCGGCAGCCCCGCGCCCGGCACCCCGAGCCGGATGCGGTAGCGCACCTTGTCGGCGATGACCTTGTCCACCGGAGCCGGTGCGAACGTCCCCGTCGATGGGTCGAAGATGTCTCGGCTGTCGCTCTCGAGCACCAGCCCGGGGTCGCGCTGGATTTCCACCACGTCGACCCGCACCGACCCCGAGACGTTCGGCGTCAGCACGAGCGTCCCCGAGCCCGCGAGCACCCCCGCCGCGTCCAGACATAGCTTCGCAGGCGAGTCGTCCGGGTTGGGAGGCGTCGGCACCGTGCTGCCCGCCTGCCCGTCCGGGTCGATGAACACCACCATCCCAGGCTCTACGCCCAGCTCGGTGCTCGCGAGCGGCGCGATGACGAACAGCCCCTGCAAGATGGAGCCGGCCTCGGGCGTCGTCACCGTCGCCACCAGTTGCACCGGCGTGCTGGTTTCCCAAATCTGGCCCTGCGTGGCCCGCTGCCGAACTACCTCTGCCGCTTGAGCCTGCTTGAACGCCTGAGCCCGGTTGAGGTCGGGGCTGATGACGCGCTCGCGCGTGTTCCACTTGAGGTACTGGCCGCCGCTGCTCATGGCGGCAGCCTATCAGCCCGCCGCCGAGGGCGTCGAGCCGGCTATGGATGCTCGCG
>Ga0315288_10011565_pt1 | contig 11110 bp, 8 predicted proteins | sample YL17G11_20_MG_FD_203454 | JGI IMG/M metagenome (GOLD analysis project Ga0315288, IMG submission 203454) | Sediment microbial communities from Yellowstone Lake, YNP, Wyoming, USA - YL17G11_20 | ecosystem: Environmental > Aquatic > Freshwater > Lake > Sediment | place: USA: Wyoming | collected... | reverse complement strand
TGCTATTGCGCCGCTCTGTAGCCATCCTGCCCGATGACACGGGCGGTTCACTGCATGACCGGCTGGCGGAGCTGGGAGCAACCGCCCTGCTGGACTGCCTGCAGCAACTGGTGGCAGGTAAGGCTGCCCTCCCCGTTGCACAGGAAAAAAATGGCGTTACCTATGCCGCAAAACTGACAAAAACTGAAGCGGAACTCAATTGGAACGTGGATGCCGGCACCCTGGCACTGCGCGTCCGTGCCTTTAACCCCTGGCCCATGACCTGGTGTGATATCTCCGGCGAGCGCACACGCATCACAGCCGCGATGGCCCTGCCCGGGCAGCACAACCACCTTCCCGGCACCCTGGTGGGTTCCGGCGCGGACGGCATCAACGTGGCCACCGCAAACGGCGTGCTGAGAATCCTGCGCCTGCAACGCCCGGGGGGATCCGAGGTGAGTGCAGCGGAATACCTCCACGCCGTGAAACTTCCACATCGGCTTTCCCTGCGCGAATGACCACCGCAGCGGTCAAGAACCCGCGCCAAGTGGCCATCGCCGCCCTGGCTGATGTGCTGGACCGCGGGCTCAACCTGACCGACAGCCCGTCCTTGCAGGACACCCGGAAAAGCCGTGACCTCTCCATGAGTCGGCACCTTGCCTATGGAGTCCTGCGCTGGCTCACAGCACTTGACTGGCTGGCGAGCCAGTTGCTGAGCAAACCACTCAAGCAGCGCGACCTGGATATACAACGCCTCATACTTCTGGGCCTGTACCAGTTATGGCAGGACGAAACGCCGCAACATGCCGCGGTCCACGAGACAGCGGAATGCGCGCGCCTGGCAGGCAAGCCCTGGGCCGTCGGCCTGATCAACGCGGTCCTGCGGCGCTTTCAGCGCGAACGGAATGACTGGCTGGGCAAGCTGGCTCAGCAGGAAGAACGTTTCGCCCACCCGCAATGGATGCTTGAGGCACTACAACATGACTGGCCGGAACAATGGCCGGCGATCGTGGCGGCCAACAACCAACAGGCCCCGATGTGGTTGCGGTTGAATCGAAAAGGCCATGATTTTCGCGTAACTACGGAAAAGCTGGAAGACCAGGGATTTGAAACCCACAGTCACCCATCGGCGGCCGATGCCATCAGCATTACACCCCCCGTTCACGTCCGGGCCCTGGCGGGTTTTGCCGAAGGTTATTTTTCAGTGCAGGACCCGGCGGCACAACTGGCAGCCGATTTGCTGGACGTGCATTCGGGTATGCGCGTGCTCGATGCCTGTGCCGCACCCGGAGGCAAAACCTGTCACATTCTCGAGCGCACCTCGGCAGCCGACGTGACTGCCCTGGATTTGAGCGCACCCCGCGTCGGGTTGATCCAACAGAATTTTGAACGGCTGAAGCTGTCGTGCAAGCTGCTGGTTGGCGATGCCGCCCTGCCAGCCGGCTGGTGGGATGGAGTGGCCTTTCAACGCATTTTGCTGGACGCACCCTGCTCTGCCACCGGTGTGATTCGCCGGCATCCCGAAATAAAACACCTGCGCAAGCCCGAACAGGTGCAAGAAGCAATACAAACCCAGCGGCGCATTTTGCAGGCGCTCTGGCCCCTGCTGGAACCGGGCGGTATCCTAGTGTATGCGACCTGCTCCGTGCTCAAAGATGAAAACAGCGTGCAAATCAACAGCTTCCTTGCGCAGACAGCAGATGCGGAAGAACGCCCCCTCGATGTCAGCTGGGGCCACCCCCAGCATCCCGGTCGGCAGATTCTTCCGGGTGAACAGGATATGGATGGCTTCTATTACGCAGTTCTGCACAAACATCCGTGATGGGAGCCACGGGGGGTTTGCTCCGGTCGCACTGTGCCTGGGCGCACTGTGCCTGGGCGCGCTGGCCCTGCCTGGCTGTTCGCCAGAACAAACGGATTTCGGTTTCAGTATCGAGCGCATTGAGGCCAGCGCAAGCCCGGATGCCCTCAACGTGGTCATTCACCAGCAACTCACCCTCAGCACCGAGGCGAAAGACGCTTTGGACCACGGAGTCCCTCTGGTCATCCGTACCGAGCTTGAATTGCAACGTGCCGGTACTCGCGGAAACATCAGCCAGGCCAGCCGGGAGTTTGAAATTCGCTACCTGCCGTTGAGTAATCGCTACCAATTGATCACCCGGCAGCCGTCCAGCGTGCATACCTATCCGCGCCTCAGGCATGTCCTGGCTGAGCTGGGGACGGTGAGTTTTACCCTCATGCCTGGCCTTTTGCCACCGGGTAATTATCAACTGCGTGCCCGGAGCTTGCTGGACAAGCAGAACATGCCGCCGCCCATGCGCCTTCCTGCCTGGTTTTCCGCCCAGTGGAAACTCGACTCGGGCTGGCAGTCCTGGCCGCTGATGAGGACTTCCGGGGAATGAACTCCCCGGCCCTGACACCGCCGCCGGCAGCGCGGCATAACCGCCGTTCGATACGGCGATTGCTGCGCATCCTGCCCATGGCGGCAGTGATTATCGCCTTGTTGATTTCGCTGTTCCTGGTCAGCGGTGTGCAGCAGCAAGATACGGGCGCCGGCAGTTCGGTGCTGGAAGACAGCTATTTCTGGGTCCTGGTGCTGACCGCACTGGCGCTGCTGATCCTGGTCGTGACCATTGGATACCGCTTGCTGACACTCATCCGGCGGGTGCGCCGCGGTGAACCAGGCGCGCTACTGGCAGCCGGCTGGGTGCGCAACTTTCTGGTTCTGTCCCTGCCTCCGGCCCTGATCGTGTATTTTTTCTCCGCCTGGTTTCTCACCAGCACGATTGACAGCTGGTTCGACGTGGAGGTGGAGCGGGCCCTGGCCGATTCACTGGCGCTGGGGCAACAGTTCCTGGGCATCCGTACACTGGAAGTGAGGAACCAGTTGCTGGAAACTGCGGGCAGCCTGCAGGACCTGAGCGAAGAAGGGGACCAGCTGCGGCAGTCTTTGCTCGCGCGTGTGCGTGCCAGTGGCCCGCTGGAGTTATCGGTGTTGGAAGAAGATGGGACGCTGGTGGCCACGGCAAATATCAATGCCCTCACCACCCCGGCGGAACGCGCTGGTGATTTTGCCTTGCTGCAGGCATCACAGCGTGGCGAGTATGCCGCGGCAGAACCATCTGCAGACGGAGAGTTGCAGATACGGGTGCTGGTGAGTATGCCGGCACTCTATCCAGGGGAATCTGCACGCCTGCTGCAGGCCATTTACCCTCTGCCAAGGGACATTACCGCGCTGACCAGCTCCATCGAGCAGGAATACCATCGCTACCAGAATGTCAGTTACCTGCGCGAGTCGCTCAAGCAAAGCTTCCTGCTGATACTTTCCCTGGTGTTGCTGCTTACGGTACTGCTGGCCATCCTGGCCGCCCTCACCGCTGCGCGTCGCATGGTTGCCCCCTTGTCGCGGCTTTCTTCAGCCACCGAGCAAGTCGCGGCTGGTGATTTTGGCCGTGATGTAGAAGCTGGCGAACGCGATGAAATCGGCTTCCTGGTGCATTCGTTCAACCACATGACCCAGGCCCTGAAGCAGGCCAGCCTGTCCGCCGAGCACAGCAGGGCCCAACTGCAGGCACAGGGAGAGTACCTTGAAACCGTGCTGGGTAACCTGTCGTCCGGCGTGCTCACCCTGGACGCACGTGAAAACATCATCCGTGCAAACCGGGCATGCCGTGAATTCCTCGAGTTACCGCCGGCGCTGACGCCGGAAGCGATAGCTGGTACATCCTTGCACAGTCTTGAACTCCAGGCTCCCTACCTGGAGCCTCTGTTCAGCGCCATTCGGCAACAGAGTCAGCGTGGCCGGTCCGTTTGGCAACAGGAAATCAGCCTTGAGCGGGGAAATTCCCGGCTGGTCCTGCTGGCGCGAGGTTCGCAACTGCGCCCTGCCAACCCGGATGGACTCAGCACGGAACAAGGCCAGGTAATCATTTTCGACGACGTGACGGTGCTGAACCAGGCGCAACGCGAAGCTGCATGGGCTGAGGTCGCAAGGCGCCTCGCGCACGAAGTAAAAAACCCGCTAACACCGATCCGGCTGGCCGCAGAGCGATTGCGCATGAAGCTGGCGGGCAAACTCGACCCTGCGGACCATGAGATGCTCGACCGGGCATCCAACACCATCGTGGCCCAGGTTGAAGCCCTGCGGACCCTGGTGGACGCGTTTGGCGATTACGCGCGCGAACCTGTACTTGAGCGCAGCACCATCCAGCTCGATGACTTGATTCGGGAAGTGGTTACCTTGTACCAGCAGGGCGATGCAGCTGCATCTTTCACTATACAGCTTTGTGCCGGCCCCGCAGGACTGCAGGCAGACAGCGGGCGACTGCGGCAGATGCTCCACAACGTGCTTCGCAATGCCATGGAAGCTGCATCCCCGGCGGCCGCAGAAATTTTTATTTCAGGCCGTGTCATAGCCCTGGACAGCCGTGACTGGATGCAGCTGGAAATCCGCGACAAAGGCCCGGGCTTTCCGGCCGCCATACTGGACCACCCGTTTGAGCCGTATGTAACCCATAAGGCCGGGGGCAGTGGCCTTGGACTGGCCATCTGCCGCAAGATCGTGGCGGAGCACGATGGACGGATTGCCATAAGCAATCCCGCTGACGGCGGTGCCCTGGTGACCATTCTCCTGCCGCTGGAGAAACACCCAAACACAGGCAAGCAAGCGATACCTGCCTGATCAGCACAACTCGTGCTTTTCAGGCCAGCCGGCTGCTTTTCCGGCTAGGCAGGCCAGCCGGATTGGAGTAGCATGTTGCGCCGACGCAACATCAAGGGAACGTCTGATCAATATGGATCGGCGGCTCCCAGGAAATGCCCATGTCCCAAGCACACATCCTGGTAGTAGATGACGAGCCGGATATTCGAGACCTGGTCTCGGAGATTCTGCAGGACGAAGGCTACCGGGTGACGGTGGCCGAGAACGGGGAAGCTGCACGCGCAGCCTTTGCCCGCAAGACCCCTGACCTGGTTCTGCTGGATATCTGGATGCCGGATGTCGACGGTATCCTGTTATTGAAAGAGTGGTCAGCCGGCACCGGGTTGCCCTGCCCGGTAGTGGTCATGTCCGGCCACGGTTCCGTCGAAACGGCAGTGGAAGCCACCCGGCTGGGTGCCTTCGATTTCGTGCAAAAGCCGATTTCACTGGCGAAACTGCTGGCCATCGTGAGCCAGGCCCTCGCGTCCCGTGCCGGCAGCAGCGAGACTGCGCGGCGGTCGATGCCTGCTTTTCCATCAGAGCCGGTCGGCAACAGTCCAGTGATGCAGATCCTGCGCAGCAAGGCAGAGCAGGCAGCACAGCACGAATCTCCTGTGCTGATCACGGGCGAATCGGGCAACGGCAGGGAAGCATTGGCGCGATTCATCCACAGCCGGAGCGGACGAAAGGGCGATTTTGTCGTGCTCGATCATTCCCGGCTGGAAGGAGAAAACGTACGCACCTATTTGCTCGGACAGGACCGCGCCAGCGATGGGCAGCGCGGTGCCTTTGACCTCGCCATGGGCGGGACCCTGTTCCTGGGCGAAATCCAGCGCATTCCCCCTGACGCACGCCGAATCATTAACCAGGTGCTCGAATCCGGCCAGTTTGCGCATGAAGGAGGCGCCGGCAGACGCCCGCTGAACTGCAGGGTGATGGCCAGCGGCAGCGTAGACCTGAACGATCTTGCCCACCGCGAGCCTTCATTGGAGCAGCTTTACTATCGCCTGAACGTGCTGGCGCTGGCCATTCCTTCCCTGCGCGAGCGCGCTGACGACGTACCTGACCTCGTGCGATTTTATGCAGACTGGTTTCCCAATCACGAGGGCCTGCCTTATCGCTCCTTTTCCGTGTCCGCCCTGAACCGGCTGCGCAACCACAGCTGGCCAGGCAACATCCGCGAATTGCGCAACCTGGTGCAGCGCCTGCTCATACTCGGTGGCGAGGGTGACGTAACCGTTAACGAGGTGGAAGAGGCATTGCGCCAGAGCCCCGCCGAACCAACCATCGTGGGCAGCCACCTGGATATCTTCAAACTGCCCTTGCGCGAAGCGCGGGAGCAATTCGAGCGTGAGTACCTCAGTTACCAACTGCAGCAGGCCAACGGCAGCGTGGGTAAACTTGCCGAGTCAGTAGGCATGGAACGGACTCACCTGTATCGCAAGTTACGTGCGCTGGGAATCGATCCCAAGACTGCAACAGGATCGGGAACGGGCAAATAACGAGTAGTACCGCGATGCAGGCTAGCCGGCAACGAATTCCATGATCGCCTTACTGCAAAGGGTGAGCGAGGCTGCCGTACACATTGAGGACATGGTCCCGGGTGCAGTAACGCCGCAGACCGATCTGGTCGGACGCATCGGGCACGGTATGCTGGCCCTGATCGGTGTCGAGCAGGGTGATGGGGAAGACCAGGCTCAGCGCCTGGTTCAACGGATGCTGGCGTGGCGCATGTTTGATGATCCGCAGGGCAAGATGAATCTTGATCTCGCCCAATCGGGAGGAGGATTGCTGCTGGTGCCACAATTTACCCTTGCCGCCGATACCAACAGTGGAAACCGTCCCAGCTTCTCTTCCGCCGCGCCACCCGCCGAGGCCAAACGCCTGTTTGACTCGGTAGTTGAGTCAGCCCGCCGGGCACACCGGGCGGTCGAAACTGGCCGCTTTGGCGCCAATATGAAAGTGAGCCTGGTCAACACCGGGCCAGTGACATTCTGGCTTCAGGTACGTCCCACCACCTGAAGCTGCTGGGGCGGCGCATCGCCCTTTGATTCAGTTGGTGCATCGCCCATCTGCTTGAGCTTGCGTGTCAGGGTATTGCGCCCCAGGCCCAGCAGCTCTGCCGCGCGAATGCGCTGCCCGCCGGTTTGTTCCAGGGCGCATTCGATCAACACCCGCTCCATCTCGATTTGTGCGCGGTTGACCAGGTCCTCACCGCCCGCGCGCAATTCCGCTTTGGCCCAGCGCCTGAGTCCGTCCGGCCATTCCAGGTCCGCGGCTTGTCCAGCCGTTACCGAAAACATCTCGGCGGGCAGGTCTTCGGGAAAAATGACTTCCGCCGGCGCCATGACACTCAGCTGGCGGCAGATGTTCTGCAACTGGCGTACGTTTCCAGGCCAGTGGAATTTCTCCATGATAGCAAGCGTGTCTTTTCTGAGACGCTTCTCATCCAGCCCCAGTTCACGAGCGGCGAGGTTCAGGAACCGCCGCGCCAGCAAGCCGATATCCTCCGCCCGCTGGCGCAAAGGCGGCAAGGCAATGCGGATCACGTTCAGCCGGTGGTAAAGATCCTCGCGAAAACTGCCGTCCCGAACCCTGGCTGCAAGATCCTGGTGCGTTGCCGCAATGATGCGTACATCCGCGGTCAAAAGATCACGGCCACCCACGCGGTAGAAGTCGCCCTCCGCCAGCACCCGCAAAAGCCGGGTTTGCAGCGCCAGCGGCATATCCCCGATTTCGTCCAGGAACAGCGTGCCGCCTGCGGCTTCCTCGAATCGCCCTTCGCGCCGGGCGTGGGCGCCGGTAAAGGCACCGCGCTCATGACCAAACAGCTCTGATTCCAGCAGTTCTGCCGGAACAGCAGCCGTATTCAGCGCAATAAATGGCCGCCTGGAACGTGGGCTATGCAGGTGCAGCATCTGTGCCACTACTTCCTTGCCGGTGCCGGTTTCACCCGTTATCAGCACACTGATGTCGGAACGCGAAAGCCGGCCAATGGTGCGGAATACTTCCTGCATCGCTGGTGATTCGCCCAATAGTTGGCTGTCAGCAGATTCATCGGCCTGGTCCGCCGGCAGCGACCCGGGCGCGACTGCCCTGGCGACCACGGAAATGACCTGGTCCAGGTCAAAAGGCTTGGGCAGGTAATCGAATACACCCTTCTGGAAGGCCTTGACCGCCTGGTCCAGGTCGGAATATGCCGTCATGGCAATGACAGGGACCGTAACACCCTGGCGTTGCAACAAGTCCAGGACGCTCAGGCCGTCCGCATCCGGCAAGCGAATATCCGTGATGATGGCCCGCGGTGTCGCTCGCCCCAGGGCGAGGCTCACGTCCGCCACAGTTTCGAAACACTGCACCTCGTAGCCGCTGCGACTGAGTGCACGCTGCAGTACGTAGCGAATGGCCTCATCGTCTTCCACCACCCAGATGTCCGGGCGCTGGGTCATGACCTGGCTTCCACTCCGTCCGCCCAATTCTGTACCGGCAGATGCCCAGCTTGTTGCGTGGGCGCTTGTCTGTCTAAAGGCAGGTAGAGACAGAAACGGCTGCCACCATCGGGTTCAGCACGAATCGGCTCATAGGTCAGCAAGCCGCCGTGAGCGGCAGCGATTTGCTGCGAGAGAGCCAACCCCAGGCCCGTTCCATTGCGTTTCCCGGTAACCAGCGGCAGAAACAAAAAATTGCGCAAAGACTCCGGTACACCTTCCCCGTCGTCAATCACATCAATCCTCAGGAGGCTGGTGGAGGTGGATTGCAGCAATGCGCCGCCATGTTCCACGCGGGTTTTGATCACGATCCGGGAGGAGTGAGCTTGCATGGCGTTACGCATGAGGTTTAGCAGAACCTGGCGAATGGCCGTGGCATCACCCTGGAACACCGGGATGCTGGGGTCAAAATCCCGTTCAACCACGGCCTGTTGGCTAAACTCAATCTCGACCAGGCCGATTACTTCGTCCAGTAGTGGATAAAATTGCACCGCTTTCTGGGCCATTTTTGGTTGGCCAAAACTCGAAATCAATTCATCGATGCGGTCAACCTCGCGCATGATCAGTCGCGCCAGGGTTGCCATTTCCGGCGAAGCCAGTTCACTGGCCAGCATTTGCGAGGCCCCGCGGATACCACCCAGTGGATTGCGAATTTCGTGGCCAAGATTGCGGCTTAACAGCTCCAGCAATCCGGTTTGCAACTCCCGCTGTTCCAGCCGATGGCGTTTTCGTTCCCATTCCAGGTTTTGCAGTTCCAGCAACACCATGCCCCGGTCGCCGGGTTGCATAGTGCAGTCATACAGTCCGCCGGCCAGTTTCAATTCGTGCAAACGCACACCGGACCCATCGGCACGGCATTGCCGCACTGCTTCAAGCATTTCCTGCGGAATGAACGCCACGTCCGAGAATGGCCGGGCCAGTGCACGCTCACGGCCCAAACACAGGCAATGCTCAGCCGCGGAGTTCATCAACTGGACGCGATCGTGCACATCCAGGCTGATGATGGCCGTGTCCATCAAGTCCAGGATGACTTCCTGGTTTGGCGCTGCAGCTTGTGGGCGGCGTATCTGGTTCAAGTTTTGCTGTGCGGTACTGGTCTTTGCGCATTCATTCCAATTGATTGCTGCTTGATGAAGAACGTGATTTTTGGCGCAGTTATTAGTACCTTGCCCCTGGCATCGAGCAACTCTGCGTATACCGTGTGTGCGCCCCGGTCCAGAGTCAGGGCAAGCATACCTTCCTGGGTTACCGCCTGCGCCGTGCCATTTATGAATACGCGCACCTGCATGCCGGCTTGCAGCGCGGTAGAGCTGCCCCATTGAACCACCACCGTGTTGGCCGTGCCCCAGAATGTTTCTTCCTGCAGCGGCCGGGTGATGTGGAAATCCCGGTACATTCTGCGCAATTCTCTCGGGGTAAGTTCGACAGGTGCTGTCGTCTCCGCAGCTTCTGCATCACCTGCTGTGGCAGGTGTTTCCTCCGGCATATCGGTAGTGATGATCGAAAGCTCTGGTAGCTTCATCGGCGGGCTGCCGTCCGCCGGAGCCTGGTCGGTAAAGGTAATGTTTCCCTCCGCATCCACCACCTTGTAAATTTGCGCCGTGGCCAGGCTGGTCCACAGGATGCACGCCAAAGCCAAAATGGCGGCCGTCCGTACCTTCATAGTCAGTTCTTTGCCTTTGTTCATGCCATTGTTCATGCCATTGTCCATAATTGGGCTCCTGTTAGCAGGGAATTGCACCTGCCCTGCAACAGTGCAGGGCAGGCAGTTCTTCCGGGGACAGGCAGGCGTTGAACCAGGCAGTCCCAGCGGTCTACAGCGAATAATACATTTCAAACTCAACCGGGTGTGTGCTCGCGCGGAAGCGGGTAACTTCCTGCATTTTCAAAGCAATGTACGCATCAATCAGGTCATCACTGAAGACACCACCCACCTTGAGGAATTCCCGGTCGGCGTCCAGGGCATCCAGGGCCTGGTCAAGACTGGAGCATACTTGCGGTATGGCCTTGGCTTCCTCCGGCGGCAGATCGTAGAGGTCCTTGTCCATCGGCGAGCCGGGGTCCAGCTTCCTGGCGATACCATCCAGGCCGGCCATCATCATTGCAGCAAAAATCAGGTAACTGTTGCCTGCCGGGTCACCAAAACGAATTTCAATGCGGCGGCCCTTGGGATTGGCGACGAAGGGAATGCGGCAGGAAGCCGAACGGTTGCGCGCCGAATAGGCCAGCATGACCGGAGCTTCAAAACCGGGCACCAGGCGTTTATAGCTGTTGGTAGTGGAATTGGCGAAAGCGTTGAGGGCACGGGCGTGTTTGAAAATGCCGCCTATGTAGTGCAGTGCCGTATCCGAAAGCCCGCCATAGCCATCACCGGTAAACAGGTTCTTGCTGCCTTTGGCAAGGGACTGATGCACGTGCATTCCCGAACCATTGTCACCCACCAGGGGTTTGGGCATGAACGTAGCCGTCTGCCCGGCAGCGTGGGCAACATTGTGCACAACGTACTTGAGTATGAGGATTTCGTCCGCTTTACGCGTCAGGGTTGAGAATCGCGTGCCAATCTCGCACTGCCCTGCAGTTCCCACTTCGTGGTGGTGTACTTCCACGCCCAGACCCATCTGTGCCAACACCCGGCACATTTCGCCGCGTAAATCATGCAAGGAATCCACCGGTGGCACTGGAAAGTATCCGCCTTTTACACCGGGACGATGTCCGCTATTGCCGCCCTCATATTCCCCTGACGAGTTCCATGCCCCTTCCTCCGAATCAATTTCGTAGGAGCAGCCATGCAAGCCATTGTTGAAACGCACATCGTCGAATACGAAAAACTCCGGCTCCGGGCCGAAGTAGGCCGTGTCGGCAATCCCACTGGATGTGAGATAGGCCTCGGCGCGTTTCGCCAATGACCTGGGGCAACGGCTATAGCCTTCCATGGTATGGGGCT
>Ga0315288_10011563_pt1 | contig 11111 bp, 11 predicted proteins | sample YL17G11_20_MG_FD_203454 | JGI IMG/M metagenome (GOLD analysis project Ga0315288, IMG submission 203454) | Sediment microbial communities from Yellowstone Lake, YNP, Wyoming, USA - YL17G11_20 | ecosystem: Environmental > Aquatic > Freshwater > Lake > Sediment | place: USA: Wyoming | collected... | reverse complement strand
TATCCTTTCATCGACCTGTCCCGCAATGCGGCCGCCGGGGCGTCCTACGGAGGCTACATGATCGACTGGATCGAAGGACACACGGACGTCTTCAAGTGTCTGGTCGCCCATTCCGGAGTCTTCGACTTGCGCTCCATGTACGGCGCGACCGAGGAGCTTTGGTTCCCGGAGTGGGAATACAGGGGAACGCCCTGGACGAGTCCCGAACAGTACCAGAAGTGGTCGCCGTCGAGTTATGTGAAGAATTTCCAAACGCCCTGCCTGGTCATCCACAGCGCCAATGACCTGCGCGTTCCGCTGGAGCAGGGCCTCCAGTTCTTCACGTCTCTCCAGCGGATGAATGTTCCCTCGAAATTCCTCTATTTCCCGGACGAGACCCATTTCATCAACAAACCCCGCAATGCGGAGCTGTGGTGGAAGACGGTTCTTGATTGGCTGGCGTCCTACTTGAAGTGAGGAACGCGCCTAATCCAGAGGCAACCCTAAAAGGAGAACAGGGTCGACGCGGCTTTGGAAGAGCCTTACGCCCCAATGGAGATGGGGACCGGTGGAGCGGCCGGTCGTCCCACAGAATCCGACGACATTCCCTTTTTTGATATCGTCTCCGTTTTTCACCGCAAGCCTGGACATATGACAGTAAACCGTGAAAAGGCCGAGACCGTGGTCGATGACCACCGTGTTGCCGGAGAGATATAATCCGAGCGCAAGAACCACCTTTCCCGAGTTCGAGGCTTTGATGGGATCTCCCTTGGGAACGTTCATGTCCACACCCTGATGGATTGACGGCGGAGCGTTGCCGCCATAGAGGCGGCGCTCGCCGAAACTCGGATTGACCGAAACGGGATGGGGCTTAATGAATCCTCCCTCGGCCAGCCAGCGGGGCGTCGTCCGGCCGTAGATTTCTTTCAGCATTTCCGCTTCTTTCAGGATGCGCTCTTGCACCTCGGGGGGCGGCTCGGCAAAAGATTTAGCGACTCTCATCCTTTTGACGGCAAAAGCCCTCGAGGAAATGGAGATCTCCTTTCGGGCTTCCTCTTTTTCCCCCCCGCCGGCCTCAAAAACCGCCTCCAGGCTGTAATCGCCCGGTTTGACGTCAAGGTCGATACCGATGAGAGCGAACGGCTCGAGGCCATCTTCCCGTTTCCCCAGCGTGTACTCCCTGCCCATAAAACGGAGGACGACGCGGCGGACGGAGCCGCCTTCGTTGAACGCGGCCCTGATGATTCCACCGGGCACCGATGACTTGGGAACAAAATTGACGCCGGCTCCGAACGAGCTCACGAGGATGCCGCTTTCAGGGGCTCCCTGCGGGCCGGCTAATCCGGCCGCGGCCGAGATTCCGGCGGCCATAGCCAGCCAGACAAAAAAGCTTTTATTCATACCCGGTGTTTCAGAAGGTTTTTTTCAAGATCAGGCCGGCGAGATTTCCGGTATGCTGACCCCGCTCGATGACCACCCGGCCGTTGACCAGGACATACTCGATCCCAACCGGATACTGGTGTGGATTGACCCAAGTGGCGGTATCGATCACTTTTTCCGGATCGAAAAGGACGACGTCGGCCGCATATCCCGGCCGGAGGACGCCCCTTTTTTCAAAGCCGAAACGCTCGGCCGGAATCGATGTCATTTTTCGGATCATCTCTTCCCAGGACGCGATTTTTTCTTCCCTGACGTATTTTCCCAGGACTCGGGGGAACGTTCCGTAGTTGCGGGGATGAGGCTTTCCCCTGCTCAGAAGGCCGTAGGGCGCCTGGACCGAGCCGTCGCAACCCACTCCCACCAGAGGGTGGGCGAGGATCTTCTTCAGGTTGTCCTCGTTCATGATGAAGGTGATCATCCCGACCTGGGCTTTTTCTTCGATGAGGAGGTCCCGCATAAACTCGTAGGGCGGCTTCCCCGCTTCTTTGGCGGCATCAAGGATTCTTTTCCCCTGGAGAGCGCGGTTCTTTTCCAGGGTCACGTCCGAAATCAGGATTTTATCCCAGGAGCCGACCTTCTTCTCCTGGGCGGCCAGGTGTTCGCGCAACCGGCCATCGAGTGCCGGGTCTTTAAGCCGGTTGACGAAGTCCTCATTCGTTCCCTGCTTGGCCCAGAGCGGAAAATAAAAGCTCAGGCCGGTGGCGCCGGCGATATAGGGATAGCGGTCGCAGAAAATGTCGACACCCTGTTTCTTGGCGTCCTCGATTTTGGCCAGTGCCGCCGGCAGCTTGTTCCAGTTGGCGGGACGGGCCGTCTTGAAATGGGAAATCTGGAGCTTAGCCCCCGATTGCCTGGCCGCTTCAATGGACTCGTCCAGCGATTCGAGAAGCATTTCTCCTTCATCCCGCATGTGGGTGGCGTAGACGCCGCCGAAACGCGCCGCGACCTTGCAAAGCTCGATGATTTCTTCCGGTTTGGCGTAGCTTCCTGGGGAATACTCGAGTCCGGTGGACAAGCCGAAAGCGCCGCCGCGCATGGCCTCCTCCACCAGCTTTTTCATTTTTTCAAGTTCCGCCTCAGATGGCGGACGATCGTTGAATCCCATGGCTGCCCCGCGCACGGTGCCGTGTCCGAGGAGAGTGGCGTAGTTGACCGCGATTCCCTTCTGGGCCAGGCGGCCGAAAAAGCCGCCGATATCCCTCCAGTCCAGGTCCAGTCCATATTGCTCTTTCAGGAATGAGGCTTCTTCCTGGAGCGTTTCTTCGGCCACGGGAAACCCCGACGACCCGCATTGGCCGCTGATGACCGTCGTGATCCCCTGGTGAATCAGGCTTTCGGCGTTGGGGTTGACGAGAAGTCCCACCGATGAATGATCGTGCGCGTCGATGAACCCGGGGCAAGCCGCCAGGCCTCGGCCGTCGATCACGCGCCGTCCGCGCCGTGCCGGGATGGCTCCGACCGAGGCGATCGAAGCTCCTGAAATTCCGATATCAGCCCGGGTTCCCGGCGCCCCCAGGCCGTCGTAGACCAGAGTGTCTTTGATCACCAGGTCGAAGTCCTTCCGGGACGCACAGCCTTGAAGAACAAGGCTTGTGCCGGCCGCCCCGACCACGGCTGTTCCCCTGGCCGCCTCCTTGAGAAAAGTTCTACGGCTGATTTTTCTTGTCATGTCCGACTTCTCCTCCATATCATCATCCTCACTGGGACCGAAATCAAAAGCCTAAAGTCAAAGTCAGGGCTTTTGTCCTTGGCGTGAATTGAAAAGCTAGCGTCGCCTTTGCCCGTCCCCGGCTGCGGTCAAGCGCGGCGATTTTCCTGGCCACGAAATAACCGATGGCCGACCCGATGAATACGTCGGAAGCCCAATGTTCTTCCTTATGAACGCGAGAAACGGCGACTAGGGTGGCCAGGCTGTAAGCCAGAACGTCCACGACTGCGCTATCGGACTGCTCGGCGATGGACGTGGCAACGGCAAAGGCTGCCGTCGCATGTCCGGAGGGGAAGGAAGTGTACGAGGCGGAGCTCGAGAAAAGATGGAAGCTTTGGCTGCCCTCCCAGGCCTTGGGCCTGGCCCGGCCGATGATCGTTTTCAGCCCGGTTGTCAGCACGCCGGCCGTGATGAAGCTTTCCAGGCTCAGGAGCGCGGTCTTTCTCAAGCTTGACTCCCCGGCTATCTCCCCGGAGATGTACATCGCAGCCATCAAGCCGGCCAAAAACCCTCCGTCTCCGAATTTAGTGATAAAACCGAAAAAGTCGGATGTGGCCGGCGTCCTGTTCTTTTGAAACCAGTTGAAGATGTCCTGGTCAAGCGTGAAGAGAACCGTTCCTGTTCCGAAGACGGCCGCCAGCCGGAATATATCGGGACCCTGCCAGTCCTTGGGCGCAACCACGACATCCCTGAAATCCCGGCCTAAATTGAGAACGAATTTTTTGCCGATGCGGTCATTCGAATCTGACCGTTCTTCGGAAAATGATACGGTCCAGGATGACAGGAGCATGAGGAAAGCCAGCATTGCAGCGCTCAGGATTCTTCCGGGCTTGTTCTTTCTTTCAGGTTTCATCATTTCCTTGTTTCTTTCGCCGACAATCTGTGGCCTTCTCTCCGAATTCCCCGGCTGCCATCATCATCTCCACGGCCCGGATCGTTTTCTCGGTGGCGCCTTGAAGTGATTGGAGCGCACTCCCGGCTCTGCGTCCCATCTCGGTCAGGCTGCCCCGGTCTTTCATCAGGAACATTTTGACCAAGTCCGCCCGGCTGCAGACGACCTTCGCGCCCGAAACCCGGAGGAACTCTTTGGCCAGGAATGAGAAATTATCCATGTGCGGACCGAAAAAGATCGGTTTTTGATAATAAGCCGGTTCTAGAAGATTCTGACCTCCCCAGGGCACCAGACTCCCGCCGACGAAAGCCGTATCGGCCAGGGAATAGAATTTGGCCAGCTCACCCATGGTATCCAAAAGCAGGACGTCCTCGATGGGTTCATTAGTCGAGGCCTCTGTCCTGCGGCGGACTGAAAGTCCGAGCCCGGCGCAGAGCTTTTCCACCTCCCCGCAACGATCAAGATGCCGGGGAGCCAGGATGAGGACGGCATGGCCGCCCCCGGCCCGCGCCTCGAGGAAGGCCTCGAGCAACATTTCTTCCTCCCCTTTTCGCGTGCTTCCGGCCGTGATGACTTTTTGGGCATCGGCTATGCCCAGGCTTTTCTTCAAAGCCCGGACATCTTCGTCGCTCATCTCCGGCAGATCCACTTCGCACTTGAGGTTTCCAGCCTGCTCAACTCTGGCGGCATCAACGCCTATCTCTATCAGGCGTTCCCGGTCGAGATCGGTCTGAACAAGAAAGATGTCCACTAAATTCAAAATCTTGAGCGCCACCGCCCGAAACCGCCGGTACCTCCGGAAAGTGCGCCGGGAAACCCGGCCGTTGATGAGGAGCACTCTTGCGCCGTTTCTCTTCGCCTCACGCAGCAGGTTTGGCCAGAATTCGGACTCCGCCAGAACGAAGAGCCTGGGCCTCAGGCTCCTGAAGAATTTCCGGACCACCCGGCCGAAATCCAGGGGGATGAAAAAAATATGGTCGGCCTCACTGAGCTTTTCCCCGGCCATCCGGTATCCGGTGTTCGTCAGAGCGGAAAAATTGATCTCCCATCCGGGATGGCGCTCCCTGAGCTTCTTGACCAGGTTCTGCAGAGAGAGGACTTCGCCGACCGAGACCGCATGGATCCAGATCGAGAGTTTGGCCGGGTCGTTGACCGGCCGGCCCGCTCCCAGCCGCTGCCTCAGGAACAGTTTCTCCTTGCGAAAAAGCTTCATGCGCAGGCTGTAAACAGGGAAATAAACGGCCAGGGCGAGAGCCAGTAACAGCGAATACAACCCAAACATAATGATTTGACTATACTCGATTTGTCCTCCGTCCTGCAAGCGGGCGCCGGCCGGGCGGCTCTTAAGAAAAAAAGGGAGAACGCCAGGAGAACTCCTATATTTGATTTCCATGGCGGTTTCTGTTAATATAACGAGCTCAATAAGAAAGGATTTAAACATGGCTGACGAAAAAGCTGACAAAGGACAGGAATCCAAAAAAAGAGGGAAGAAAATCAACAAAATGACTCTTTCCGAGATCAACACCAAGCTGGAAGAGATCAAGGGATCCATGGGCGGACACACTTCCCGGTACGCCCGCCAGCTCGTCCGCCGGAAAAGTGCCCTCTCCCCTAAGTAAGCCTGGCCCGCCTTCCGGGTCTCTCCCTGAAGACCACCCGCCTCTATCCTAAGCTGATAAAAGGATTTACATTGGCCCAGTTTTTTGATAGCATAAGAAAATAAAAAAGGAGTATAAATTCGTGTTAAGTAAGGAACAGAAAACTAAAATCGTCGGCGACAACAAAACGAACCCCGCCGACACCGGTTCACCGGAAGTCCAGATTGCTCTGCTGAGCGAACGAATCACCGTTATGACCGGCCACATGGCCGTGCATAAGAAGGATTTCACCTCTCGCGTCGGCCTGATGGGACTTGTCGGCCAGAGGAAAAGGCTCCTGTCGTATCTGCGGCGCGAGGACCCCAGCCGCTACGAGCAACTGATTCAGAAACTCAAGCTCAGAAAATAGTACCCGCCTCGAGAACATCCATGTCACAAACCATTCGTCTGGAAATCAGCAACCGTCCATTAACCATTGAAATTGGGAAAATCGGCAAACAGGCCGACGGTTCAGCCGTAGTTCGCTACGGCGATACCATCATGTTCTGCACGGCCACCTCCAAGAAGGAGGCGGCCGCCTCCAAAAACTTCCTGCCGCTGATCGTGGATTACAGGGAAAACACCTACGCGGCAGGGAAGATCCCCGGCGGCTTCTTCAAGCGTGAGGGCAGGCCTTCAGAACGCGAGATCCTGGTCAGCCGCCTGATCGACCGGCCTATCCGGCCGCTTTTTCCGGAAGGCTACTTCTGCGACACGCAGATCGTCGCCCTCCTGCTTTCAGCCGACCTGGAGAACGAGCCTGACACTCTGGGCGTTATCGGCGCCTCGGCGGCTCTCTATTTCTCCGATATCCCCTTCACCACGCCGCTGGGCGCGGTCAAGATCGGCCTGGTGGACGGGCAGTTCCTGGTCAACCCCCCCGGTAGCCGTATCGAAAAAAGCCCCCTGAACATGCTCGTCATCGGGAACGAGGAAGGCATCCTTATGATCGAGACCGGCGCCGTCGAGGTGGAAGAGGAAAAAATCATGGAAGCCCTCCGGGTCGCCCAGGAGCCCATCCGGCAGATCATCAACGCCCAGAAAGAGCTTTACCAGCAGCTCGATATCAAAAAGCGGGAATTCGTCCCCATTTCCCAGGACCAGGCCAAGGTCACGGAGATCGAGCAGAAGATCGCCTCGCCTCTCCTCGAGGCCATCCAGTCCAAACAGAAAAAAGTCCGCGATGAGGAAACCCGCCGGATCCTGGATTCTCTTCTCGACCCCATCCCGGAGGAAAATGAGGAGGAATACTCCCAAACCAAGGAGATTTTTAATCGTCTGGAGAAAAAGCTGGTCAGGGACATGATCCTCAACCAGGGAAAAAGGACGGACGGGCGGGCTTTTAACGAGATACGGCCCATCTCCATCGAGGTCGGCCTGCTGCCGAGAACGCACGGCTCCGCCCTGTTCACGCGGGGGGAAACGCAGTGCCTGGCCACCGTGACCCTGGGCACGGGCGAGGATGTGCAGCGGCTGGACGGCCTGGGAGAAGAGACCGAGAAACGGTTCATGCTCCACTACAACTTTCCGCCTTTCAGCGTGGGCGAGGTATCCTTCCTCCGGGCGCCCGGGCGGCGCGAAATCGGGCACGGCGCTCTGGCCGAAAAATCCATCCTTCCATCCATTCCCGATGCAGAAAAATTTCCCTATACCGTTCGCATCGTCTCGGACATATTAGAGTCTAACGGATCCTCTTCCATGGCCACCGTCTGCGGCGGCGTGCTCTCGCTCATGGACGCCGGCGTTCCCCTGTCCATGACCGTGGCCGGGATCGCCATGGGCCTGGTCAAGGAGGGCGACCGCTATGCCGTCCTGACCGACATCGCCGGCGCTGAAGACCACTTCGGCGACATGGATTTCAAGGTTGCCGGCACCGAAAAGGGCATTACAGCCATTCAACTCGACCTGAAGCTCCGCTCCATCAGCCTGGACATCATCCAGGAAGCGCTTTACAAAGCCAGGGACGCCCGCCTCCAGGTTCTGGCCAAGATGCGCGAAGTCATCGCCGCCCCTCGGCCCGAGATCTCTCTTTACGCGCCGAGAATCATCACCCTGCTCATCAACCCCGAAAAGGTCGGCGAAGTCATCGGGCCCGGGGGCAAGGTCATCAAGAGAATCGTCGCCCAGACAAAATGCAAGATCGACATCGAGGAAGGCGGTAAGATCATCGTCGCTTCGACCGACATGCAGGCGGTCGAAAAAGCCCTGTCGATGATCCGCGAGATCACGGCGGAAGCCGAACTCGGACAGACCTACACGGGAAAAATAGTCCGGCTCGAGGAGTACGGCGCTTTTGTGGAAATCCTTCCCAACATCCAGGGATTGCTCCACATTTCCGAGGTCGCCCCCTACCGCATCCGGAATATCCGTGATGTCCTCAAGCTCGGACAAACGATCACGGTCAAAGTCATCAGCATCGACGAAGACAATAAAGTCCGGGTGAGCCGGAAGGCCCTGGAAGAACCGGCCGAGCATCCGCCGGACGGCGCCGAGGGCGGCCCGGCCGGCGAGGGATCGGAACCGCGATCCTCCCATTCGGACGATAGGCCGCGCTACTCCGGACCGCGCTCTCAGGGTTCGGACAACCGGCCTCCCCATAAAAGGGATTTTTTCCGGCGTCAAGACAAGAAAAAATACTGACCCGGTCTTGAAGGGGGCGGCCCGATGACGAACTTCGGTTCGCGCAGTAAAGGTTTTACCCTGGTGGAGATGCTGGTTGTCACCGCCATCCTGGCCATTCTGGCCACGGCGATCATTCCTATCGCCAAAACCGCAGTCAAGAGAGAGAAAGAAATCGAGCTTCTCCGGAATTTGCGACTCATCCGCGAGGCTGTCGACGCCTATAAAAAGCTGGCCGACGAGAAGAAAATCCAGGTCGAAGGGGACAGCTACGGCTACCCTCCCGACCTGGAAACCCTGGTCAAGGGCGTCGAAATCCAGGGGGACGGAGGCCAGCCCGGGTCCCGGACCGATGTCAAACCTTCCGAAGGGAAAAAGATCGTCCGCTTCCTGAGAAAGATCCCCAGGGACCCGATGACTGATTCAGGCGAGTGGGGACTCCGCTCTTACCAGGATGACCGAGACTCCGAAGTTTGGGGAGGTGAAAATGTCTACGATGTTTATACCAAAAGCAGGGCCACGGCCCTTGACGGGACCAAATACGGGGATTGGTAAGGCCGCCGCCGAGGCGCGCTCGGCTCGTCGGGATAAGGGCTTCACTCTCATCGAGGTCATCATTGTATTCACCTTGATCGGTATTCTGGTCGGGCTGGGCATTCCCTCGTACAAAAACGCGACAAAGAAGGCGCGCGAGGCCGTTCTGAAAGAGGACCTCTTCCAGTTCAGGAAACTCATCGATCAGTATTACCATGACAAGGGAAAATACCCTCCTTCGCTCCAGGCGTTGGTTGATGAACGCTATCTGCGTAAAATCCCTGTCGACCCGATGACAGGCTCCTCCGAGACATGGCTCGAGGTGCGCGAGACGTTTTCCCTCGAGGACGGCGAGCCGCCGGCCGCCCCCGGGGTCGTAGACGTCCACTCCGGATCAGACCAGAAGGCCATCGACGGAACAATCTACAACACCTGGTAAGCCATGAACCGCCTCAGCCGCGGCTATGTCCTCATCATTCTGGCTATCCTTGTCCTGGCCATGGCCATCGGCCTGATGGTCGCCGTGCCCGTCTGGCATACCCAGGTCCAACGCGAGAAAGAGGAAGAGCTGATCTTCCGCGGCCGGCAGTACGTCGAGGCGGTCCGCCTCTACCAGACGAAATTCCCGGGACGGTTTCCGGAATCCCTCGAGGCCCTACTCAAGGAGAATTGCCTCCGCAAACTCTATAAGGACCCCATGACCCGCAACGGCGAATGGAACCTGATCCTTCACCGCGAAGGTGGAGCGCAGCGGGGAGGAACGGTCCAGAAAATCCTGATCGCCCCGGCCGCCGCGCTGTCCTCTCTCACCTCGCCCCAGATCCTGGGCGTGGTCAGCGCCTCGCAGCAAAAATCCATCCGCATCTACTACGACCAGGACAGCTACGACAGATGGCTTTTCTTTTACGGCCAGGACCCCAAGGCCATGCCCGACATCATGGTCTTTGGCGAGGAGAAAAAATCGCCTTGAAATCCATCCTCATCGTGGCCGGAGAAAAATCGAGCGAGGCCTACGGCGCCCAACTCATCCGCTCCTTCCGCAGACGCCGCCCCGAATTTTGTTTTTTCGGGGTCGGCGGAAAAGATATGGAGGCCGAGGGAGCCGAAATCCTTGTCCCCATCCAGGATTTGAGCGTAGTCGGCGTCTTTGAGGTCATCGCCCAGCTCCCGCGGATCAGGGCGATTTTCAACCGTTTGAAGAAGGAGATCGAAGCCCGCCGGCCGGCAGCGGCCGTTCTTATCGATTCACCGGACTTTAACCTGCGCCTTGCTAAAATCCTGAAAAGAAATTCCGTTCCCGTCCTTTACTACATCAGCCCCACCGTTTGGGCCTGGCGGAAGGGCCGGATCAGGACCATCAAAAAAACCGTGGACAAAATGCTGCTCATCTTCCCGTTCGAAAAAGCTATCTACGACCGGGCGGGCGTCCCGGCCGCATTCGTGGGACATCCTCTCCAGGAAAAAATCAGGGTGACCATGGGCCGGGAAGAATTTTTCCGGAAACACGCTTTCGACACGACGAAGAGGCTCATCACGCTGCTGCCGGGCAGCCGCCGCAGCGAATTGAAGTACCATCTCCCGGTCCTCTTCAAGTCCCTGCCTCTCCTGGAGAAAAAATTCGGCGCCCAGTTCGGTCTGGTCAAAGCGGAGAACCTAGATGAGGATTTTGTAAGGAGTTTGGTTTCGGCCGCGGATTCCAGGATCAAGATTCTGATGGCAGACGGCTACGAGGCCATGGCCGCGAGCGACCTCATCCTCTCAGCCTGCGGCACGGCCAACATGGAATCCTGCCTTCTCGGCACGCCCTTTATCGCCTTTTACCGTCTTTCTCCCCTTTCTTATTACTCCGGCGTCTGGCTGGTCAAGATCCCCCACTACAGCATCGTCAACATCCTGGCCGGAAAAGCCGTCGTCCCCGAGCTCATCCAACGCCGATTCAACCCGGACAACCTGGTTCGCGAAGCCGGCGAGCTGCTCGAATCCGAGGAGCGGCGCCGTCAAATGAAGCTGGAATTCGCGATCATCCGGAAATCCCTGGGCGAAGAGTCGGCCTCCGAGAACGCCGGCAGGGAGCTTGAGAGAATCGTCTTTCCGCCCGGCTCCTAGAATACCCTGAAAACTTCGAGGGGGATTTGGTGCCGGCCCGAGGCCTGAGGGGGTATCGTGATTATCGAACCCAGTCTTGAGGCTCGCCTTGAAAATTTGACATAGCCGGTTCGTTTCACTGGACGGTGAACCAATTCTCGGCCGTGGCCATCTTGTCCGATACCGTGTCCTTGACGTGGGTGATGATTTTGTACTT
>Ga0315288_10011561_pt1 | contig 11112 bp, 9 predicted proteins | sample YL17G11_20_MG_FD_203454 | JGI IMG/M metagenome (GOLD analysis project Ga0315288, IMG submission 203454) | Sediment microbial communities from Yellowstone Lake, YNP, Wyoming, USA - YL17G11_20 | ecosystem: Environmental > Aquatic > Freshwater > Lake > Sediment | place: USA: Wyoming | collected... | reverse complement strand
CTGCGGATTTTTGTCACGGCGCTGCCGTCCCTCGACGTGGACCTGGTGCCGGTGCTGTGGGGTCTGGCTGCGCTGACGATGGTGGTGGGGAATGTGGTTGCCATCTCGCAGACCAACATCAAGCGGCTGCTGGCCTATTCCAGTATTGCCCATGCCGGATACATCCTGATGGCTTTCGTGACGTTTGGGAATCCGAAAGTCGCGCCGGATGCGGTGGCCTCGGCGCTGTTCTATCTGGTGACTTACGCCATCACGTCCTTCGGAGCCTGGGCGGCCGTTATTGCACTGGAAAAGCCGGAGGGAAAAGGCTTGGAAATCAGCGATTTCGCCGGTCTGGGGCGCAAGCGCCCACTGCTGGCGGCGGCGATGACGGTCTTCATGCTTTCGCTGACCGGGATGCCTCCCACGCTGGGATTGGTGGGCAAGTTCTACCTGTTCCGCACAGCGGTCGAGGGCGGCTTCATCGGGCTTGCGATCATTGGTATGCTGACCTCACTCATCTCGGCGTACTACTACCTGCGGGTGGTGGTGATGATGTACATGCGCGCAGGCAACCCCGAGACAGAGCATGAACCCTGGCTGGACCTGACCTGGGGCCTGACCGCCTTGGCGACGGTGGCCCTGAGTTTCCTCCCGATGGCGCTCTTCGCCTGGGCCAGCGGAGCGGTGTTGAAGCTGTTTTAGGAACCACATGGTCTACGTAGATATCTGAACCACCCGCGCCTGGGGATAGGTCTTGTAGGGGCGACCCATGTGGTCGCCCTTTTTCGTCTCTGTTGCCCCTTTTCTTGGGGGAGTCGTAGTTCTTTGACGGCGACATCGTACCCAAAGGGTAAGCAATCTCCTCGCAAGAATGATCCAGGACAGCGATGAGCTGTCCCGTTTTTTTGTCTGGCCAATGATTACATCAGGCACAGCTGCGGTGCTGACACTGACGCGACTTTGCCCCAGTTGAATTGCTAAAAATCGCGCCGCTTACCCGCGCTGCGCAGTAGCGGTCGCCTGCATGTGGGGTTGGGCGGCTCATTCCTACATTCATTGTTATCATTGCTTTATCTGTCGGTCCCATCTTGCTTTGATAGCGTATATTTCACCAAGATGTCTCACATTGTCAAGCAATGCCATTTGTATGCATTGATATTTGGTATATCTTCCATCAAAACCTGCCGCTGGTGTTTGCAGCTTTTCTATGGGTGTACTTGCCAGATACTCCTTGACCACACCGTAAACATTATCCAAATACCCAAGTATTTGTTCCCTCGTAAAGTGCGGTATCGCAGCTACTTCTTGTTGTGTATATCCGGTAAGCATCCCCCATCCATTTTGACCTATACCGCGAGGGTCATAAGTCGTTTGTCCTGCCCAGCCATGCCGAAACCAACATTCTTCTTCTGACAAATCTCCTTTGGCCTGTTGCGTTAGAAAGACATCAAAGATTCTTGCCATATGCCAAACCGTAATTGCAATATTATTGGCATCTACCTCAGGCTTCCAAATCACACAATCATCACGCATGACATCGAACACACGGTGTAAGCGTCGCCTATTATCTTCAAGTAGATCTATCAGCACGTCATTTGCATTCATCATGTTTATAAAGCTGATTTTCTCAACGATCCTCTATGGGTTAGTGTTGTATAGCGCATCACGTCACATTAGCCTGGCCGCCCAACGGTTTGGCGGATTCTCCCCGAAGGGAATCGCGTAGCATATCATTCTCGAAGGGAACATCGGCCCCTTAGGGGATATCATACCCGCAGTGTGCTCCCGAAGGGGGCTGCTGCAGCGGCGGGGCGGATTTGCAGGACTACTTGATTATGACACAATAATATTCAAAGATGCGTTGGTTTACGCGGGGCGATACCCCCGTCCGGTGGATGCTTTGTTCGGCTGCGTGTACCTCACCCGGCTGGAGAGGCGGCCTTGGGCGCCTCTCCAGCATATATGTAGATGCGGTTGCGTCCTTCCTGTTTGGCGCGATAGAGCGCTTCATCTACGTTGTTCACCAGCGATTGGCAGTCGCTGGCTTCCTGGCTCAGGCTGGCTACGCCAATACTAACGGTAAAGCGAATCTTCTGCGGCTTGTTGGATAAATTGGTCAATACCTGCTCATGGGTCTCCATATGTTGACGCAGCCGTTCCGCCAACGCCGCGGCATAAGACGTGGTTGTGTTTGGGGCGATGATCAACACTTCATCTCCACCGTAACGAGCGGCAATGTCTGAGGCGCGAATACATTGTAGAACCAGCTTGCCCAGGTAGTTCAGTACAAGGTCGCCGACTTGATGGCCGTAGGCGTCATTGATGGGCTTGAAGTGGTCAATATCGATCAGCAGCAATGAAAGTGGCAACGAATAGCGCCGGGCTCGGGCGCATTCTTCCGCGAGCCGGCGATCCAGATAACGGCGGTTGTAGATCCCGAGCAAAGGGTCACTGATACTCTCGTGCTCCAGTATTGTCACGCGGCGGACATCAGTGGCGGTTTGGAGTGAAAGGGCGGCTGTCAGCCAGACGAAGCCGGCTCCGAAGAAGAAAACGCCAGGAACGATGAGATCGGGCCAGGTCGCAGGATGACTCCAGAAAGCTGCGGCATAGCTGATGTAGCCAACAATGAAAAGGGCGATCAATCCCATCAATGTGTACCATCTGCGGCGCACTTGTCCCGACGGTAGTTGAGCGATCAGTCGACGAACCCGGAAAAGGGCGCCGACCAAAACACAAGCACCTGCAATCACCAATCCATTTGCCAATAGGTTTAGCATAAATGTATGAGTCTCCTCAATTTTTCTTACGCTTCACTGCCAGCATGGTGATGTCGTCAATTTGAGCTGCGCCGGCAGAGAAGGTCTCAACCTGTTTTTGGATCTGCACCAGCAGCGCGGCTAAGGATTGGTTCCCGGCAAATAATGGGATCAGTCCCTTCTCGCTGAATACTTCACCGGTGGGGTTGGCTGTATCGGTCAAACCATCGGTATAGGCAAAGAACGCGTCGCCCGGTTCCATCATCACTTCCCGGAGCTTGTACTCTGCATCGGGGTCTCCACCCACGGCGGGACCCGTAAGGGTCAGGATTTCCTTGACCCCCTGCTGGTTGATCAACATGGGCGGCAGGTGGCCTCCATTAATATATGTCAATACGCCCGTGCGTACATCCAGTATCCCAAAAAAGATGGTGGCGAACATGCCTGTATCGCCGTGTGTTTCCGCGATGTAATTATTGGTCAGCGAGATGGCGTTCTTTAGCCGCTCTGCGGAGGAACTCCCGTCACCCGCGCCTGCCCGCGCATAAAAATTAATATTGGATACGGCGCGTAGAAAACTGCGGAACAGGGTCATGAATAATGCCGCACCCAGGCCCTTGTCACATACATCCGCAATCACTAGGCCGATCCTCTTTTCCGGCAGTTTGAACACATCATAAAAATCTCCGGCAACCTCACGGGCTGGCTGGAGTGAAGCAGCGATCTCCCAACCTTTTGGCTGCGGTAGGATGTCAGGCAGGAATCCCGCTTGGATTTCGCGCCCGACCTCAAACTCGTGTTCAAGCGCCATGAGATATTTTTTCTCCTGCTCCCATAGACGGGAATTTTCGAGTGCAACACTCATGGAATTGGAAAGAGTTTCTAATAGACGTACGTCAGACTCGCTGAAAGCATGTTCTTTTTGCATATTCACCAGGACGATCTCACCTCGCAAAGAACCGGCCAACGTTAGCGGGACATACACAGCGGACTTTGGGAGCCCTGCACCCGTGGCATCCACACCTTGATATTGGATGACTGCCTGCTCCATGTTCTCATTGATTAGCAATGGCTGAGGGTTTTGAAGTAAATGCCCGATAAATCCCTTTCCATCCACTTTGAACGGCTTGAAAGGAATCCGCCTATTATTTTCAACCAGGTATGGTGCCGTTAATAGATCGGTTTCAGGATCATAGATCCCAATGGAGAGATCCGCTTCTTGAAAGATCTCGCGTATCTTCTCCCCCACCAATTCGTATATGGAAGCCATGTCCAGTCTTTGAGCCAGCCCCTCCTGAACGCTGTTGATGATCTGCAATTCTCTTGCGCGTTGTTCGGTCTCTTTGAGCAGGCGTTGGGTCTCATCGAAAAGACGTGCATTTTCGAGTGCGACACTCATTGAAGCGGCAAGAGTTTGCAGGAGGCGGACATCGGCCACTGTAAACGCATTTTCCTGTTCTACATTTTGCAGGCTCAGGATGCCGGTCACCTGGCTGCCAACCAGCATGGGCACGCCAAGCCAGGTTTTGGGTGTAATCGTGCCAGGCAGGGTGGGCTGCCCCAGACGCGCCGCCTGTTCGCCAACGTTGGTGCTTACCAGAACAGGCTGCCGTGTCTGGACGATCTGCGTGCGAAAGCCGCGGATCGGGAATTGACCTTGGGCGTACACGCGTTCCCCGCGTTCGATGGCGTAACGATGTTCGATCGAATCGGTCTGCTGGTCGTAGGTGGAGATCATGACGACCTGGGCGTTGAAAATATCACGGATTTCGTCTCCAACCAGATCGTATATGGCTTGGACCTCCAGACGCGAGGCGAGCCCCTGCTGAATAGTGTTTATGATTGCCAGTTCCGCCTCGCGCTGGAGGAGTTCCTGTTTCAGCTTCGGGCTCTTATCCTTGGACATTGACGTTTGGTCAGCCATCGCCCCATTTCCTTACTCTAGTGTGGAAAACGCTCCCGCACTTTTGCCGCGATCTGGCGATCGGTCATCTTGTCCACTGTTTCGATGACAAGGATGCGTTCTTTCACTCCCTCGTGCTCAAGACGTTTTACCAACTCGCCTTTGGCCTCGCCGGGACCAAATATTTGGATTGTGTCTGCGCCACGAATAACAGCGACGACTGCCTCGTAGTAGCTGTTGAGACGGTTCCCAAATTGCCGGTCCCGCACATCTTCCGTCGAGCCGTCTTGGGATGCTGTCCCACCGGTAAAGCGGACGTGTTTCTTCATGTTTGAGGTAATTTCCTTAATTTCTTCCCCTGCCTATGTAACAATAACGATCACGGCCTTGCGATGATCGATCCACAGACCTGCTTGCCTTTTCATAAGATTTCTCCTTTGCTCAATTTGCAGACGGCAGTCGGAGCCTACATCTCAATGCTTTGATGAATTGATCCTTCTGAAATCGATGAAGCCTCGCTGAACGTCCAGGGATGTCAATTGTACCCGCAGCCGGTGACCTACATCCATCCCCTCGAATCCACCCACCAGTTTCCCTTCAACCGGCATTGTCAGCAGCCTCACCCAGGTGCCTTTCTCGGAGGCGCCTGTGACGATGGCATCAAATTGCTCTCCGATTCTCGCTTCGAGCAAAAGCGCAGCCGCGGATTTGCCAACCTGGCGTTCGACTTTATTGGCGGCATCTTCCGCCTGGGTGCAATGGGCTGCCAGAAGATCCAATTCGTCTATCCGGTAAGGCACAGACCGGCTGTTGATGGCCGCTTTCAATAGTCGTTGGGTGAGCAGGTCGGGATAACGGCGGTTTGGAGCTGTAGAGTGGGCATAGTCCTTGACTGCCAGTCCAAAGTGTCCCGGGACATTCCCTTCTGGAGGCTCGGCAACGTATTCACCGGAGCCCAAGAGCTTGATCACTGCCAGGGAGAGGTCAGGGAAGCGCACAGGATCCGCGGCTTTCGCCATGATGAGGAACTCCTCCAGCGCCTTTGAATCTGGAGTATCCGGGAGTCCGATTTTGTGTTCCCGCGCAATTTCAACGATCCGCTCCCAGCGTTTTGGCATGCGTACCACCCGGCGGATCGAAGGGAATTTCCTGGCTGAAAGATAGCGGGCGGTCACACCGTTTGCCGCCACCATGAAATCCTCAATGATTTCTTTGGCACGGTTCTTTTCTTCTATTTCCAGAGCACGGATTTGATCACCGTCGAATACAGGTTTGGCTTCAATGGTTTCCAGAGTCAGCGCCCCGTGGGTGTGACGGAGATACTTCATCCTTTGGGCTGTCCTATCCTGCAGGCGCAGGTTCTCATCCAATCCAGGCACTGCCGCGATGGCCTCCGGCATGCTGCCGCTCCCATCCAGCCAGGCCGCTACACTGTTGTATGCCAGCTTGGCATGATTGGTGACCCGCGCCTGGTGGATATTAGAATCCTGAAGTGTTCCATCAGCAGCGATCACCATTTCAACAACGATCGACAGGCGTTCCTCACTATAATTCAGGGAGGTGAGGTCGGTGGAAAGCCTTTCAGGAAGCATTGGAAAGATCTCAGCCGCGGTGTAAACCGAGGTGGTATTATGGCGGGCGTGTTTGTCGATGGCTGATCCATTTTTAACCAGCGAGTCCACATCCGCCACGGCAACCAGGATCTTTACCTTGTTCCCGGGCATCCCCTCGGCAACGGTCAACTGGTCCAGGTCACGCGAGTCATCGTTGTCAATGGAAGCCCACAGAAGATCCCGCCGGTCTCGAATCACAAGGGGACCTTTGGCAGCCTCGCCATCTGTTGCTGCCGGGTGCTGGAGGCGTTGAAGTTCAGCGAGTGCTTCGGAAGAAAAATCAGGCAGCAGCCCGCGTTCCAGCATTACCCGGTGGGCGATGTTCTGCAAGATGGTGCGGTGGTTTGTATGATTTGAATTCATCATATAATTATTCTACTACTATTTACAACTTGAAATCATGCCCAGCCTTCGGCGGCCAGAGCATCATGCAGTTCATCTGGATGGTGGCGGCACCAGAATTCCAGGTGGCTGGACTCGGCGTGCGCTTTGCTGTAGGGCAGCCCTTCTGCCATGCGATTCCGTTCGTGCAACTCATGTAACAGCACAAACCCCCGCTCCTTCTCTTCAATGGCATCGTCGATCCAGACCTCACCCTCAGGAACGAATTCATAAACGTGGTCATGACCACCAGCCGTGAAGTCAATGTCGAATGCGCTTCGCACCAGCCAGCCATTCACGATCCATACACTTACGCCATTCTCCAGCTTCTTCCAGAGATGCTCGTGCACTGTGCCAGCATCCGGCAGTTCCTTCCCTTGGTGTGTCACCTTGCGGACGTCTCCGGCTCGCCGCCTTTCTCTGCGTTCCACCCGGTCGGCCTGGGTGATCACATTGCCATAGGATGCGCCTTTCGCCATGAGGTCATGCTCTACCAGCAGGTGGTCAATAAAGAACGCGCGCTCATCGTGTTCGGCTTCCTTGTCGATTCAGAATTCCTTCTCGGGGATGTACGCATACCGGTAGTGTTGGCCGAAATTCGTGAACTCCTCATCGATGTGCCCGCGCACGTATGTGCCATCCACGATCCAGACCTGGTAGTCACCGCGCGTTTCGTCTTTTTGAAGATATGGTGGTTTAAGCGACTCTGCCAGAGCATTCTCCCTGATTCAATCTGACGGGCGGCATAACTGGTTACTTCGCGTAGCGCGTCGTCCCCGCAAGAGGTTCTCAACAGGGAATAACTCCTCATGAGGTTTTGCGACCTTATCGCTAGAGTATAGCATCACCCCGGGAAACACACAAATCCCCAGAGATCGGGGTAGGTAACTAGGGGAGCTGTCCTCACCCTTGAATCCTCCAACCTGACGCCCAGACTGGGGACATGATGACACACATCCCCGAAGTTAATAATCACGAGAGTATTAAGAACCTTTCCACCAGATGGGGGTTAAAGTTATCAAATACCTATCCATCCTCTATCAAACCAGCCGCCTTTTTTATTTTGGTGTATAATGCGGACAAGTTTGGTAAAATTTGACGAAAGTCACCGGAACGGATTGCCTGCTTCCTTGGTAATACTTTAATAAGAAATCGGTGGCAGGGGGAAAAGTTAAGCATCATGCGTCCTTATTGTCCTGGTGGTTGGATTTCGCCGATCAGCTTGATCGTTCAACTAGAAACACCCGTTCTCGCCCAGCGCGGAAAACTGGTCGAGAACAAAACCATTCTTGCGTTACTTTTTGGAGGTTTCGATGAAGATTCTATTGATTTACCCGGAATTTCCCGATACGTTTTGGAGTTTCAAACATGCCCTGAAATTTATCCGTAAAGAGGCCTCCACCCAGCCTCTTGGCTTGCTGACTGTAGCCGCCATGTTGCCCGCCGAATGGGAAAAGCGCCTGGTGGATTTGAACGTAGGGACGCTCAAAGATAAGGACCTGGCCTGGGCTGATGTTGCTTTCGTGAGTGCCATGGTTGTTCAAAGGCAATCCACCTACCAGGTGATTGCCCGCTGTAAAGCTGCCGGGCTGAAAGTGGTCGCCGGGGGACCGCTCTTTACTGCCGAATACGAGCAGTTCCCGGATGTGGACCATTTCGTACTGAACGAGGCCGAGATGACCCTCGCCCCGTTCTTGCGGGACCTTGCGCGGGGTCAGGCTCAACGCATTTACACCTCCGATGAATTTCCCGACATCCAGCAAACGCCTGCCCCGTTATGGGAACTGGTGGACCGGAAACGTTATGCCACCATGTCGATCCAGTATTCGCGCGGCTGCCCCTTTGACTGCGAGTTCTGCAATATCACCACGCTATTCGGGCACAAGCCGCGCGTCAAGACCTCCGCACAAATAATCCGCGAATTGGACGGGTTGTACCAGCTTGGCTGGCGTGAGTCTGTCTTTTTTGTGGACGATAACCTGATCGGCAATAAGAAGCAACTCCGGGAGGACCTGCTTCCGGCGTTGATCGAATGGCGTAAGGGCAAGAAGGGCATGCCGTTTAATACCGAGATTTCGATCAATATTGCCGACGACGAACCCTTAATGAATATGATGACCCAGGCTGGTTTCACCACAGTCTTTATCGGCGTTGAGACACCGGATGATGACAGCCTGGCCGAGTGTAACAAGAAGCAGAACCTGCACCGCGATCTGGTGGCGGATGTGAAACGTATCCAGCGCGCCGGGCTGCAGGTCCAGGGCGGTTTCATTATTGGATTTGACAACGATACCCCCTCCATTTTCCAACGACAGATCGACTTCATCCAGAAGAGCGGCATCGTGACTGCCATGGTCGGCCTGTTGCAGGCTCCCGTCGGGACCCGCTTGTATAAGCGCATGGAGCAAGCCGGGCGGCTGGTCGGGTCGTTCTCAGGCGATAACGTGGACGGAGCCACGAATATCATTCCTAAAGAAATGAATATTGATACGCTCAAAAAGGGTTACCAGGCCGTCGTGAAGACCCTGTATGCTCCCAAGAATTACTATGCGCGCGTCAAGACCTTTCTGAAAGAATACAAGACACCCAGGATCACTATCCCGTTGAACGGGGAATATATTCGGGCATTCTTTCGTTCCGTTCTCCACTTGGGGATTATCGGCAAGGAACGCGTCCATTACTGGAAGCTCCTCTTCTGGGCCCTCTTCCGCCGCCCGGAACTCTTTGCGCTGGCGGTCACCTTCGCGATTTATGGGTATCACTTCCGCCAGGTGATGGACTTGCACCTCCAATGATCAAGCCGGGCGGAGGTTTTTAAGCTTAAGAATTTCAAAAACAGGTTACCAAGAAAGCCTCTGGAGCAAATTTGTTGCTCCGGAGGCTTTCATATTCGCACTACTATCTACCTTCTACTGGGCCGCACGCGCTCATCGTAACGCTCTTCGGCGATACGCCGAAATGTAGAGGTCAGGACGTGCAGAGGGGCAATGACGCTGTGGCTCAAAATCAAGCTGACAACGATCGCTACAATCTCAGCAGCTAGCGCAGCCAGAAGGAGTGCCTCATTAAAGCCTATTTGAAATGCATGTAAAGCTTTTGTGAAGATTGTTGTGAACGATTTTTCCGAAATTGAGGGTCATAAGTGTAAAAAGAGAGACGACCGTTGAGGTCGTCTCTCAAAAGTACAATCATATTTATTAAGGCATATGACCGGAGCCTCCACCCGGTTGGGGAGTCCTGTCCGGAGTTTGAGAACCTGAGCCATATTGACCCTGGGTTCCGCCAGGCTGGTTTCCGCCCGGACCGGGACCGTTTCCAGTTCCGGACGGCCCAGGCATATCCGTGGGACTCATCGGGCTGGAGCCTTGGGGATTATTGCCGGTTTCGGGGGTTTGTTCACTTGAACCTCCCTTATTCCGGAAACGTTTCTGGATCTGCATACGGAACCCTTGCAGGTCAGTTTCGCCCATGGTGGCCAGTCGGATTTGCTCTTGAAGACATGCATGTGTCCTCAAGAGGAGTGGTTCTACGGATTCTGGAGCTCCAGACATAAGATTCGTCGTCGTCTGGTACTGAGCTTCGGCGCGCTGTCGGACTTGCTCCAACTGCTGTAGTGCTTGAGAGTCATCCAAGCCGGCAGTCAGTTTGAGCGCCAGGTCCAGTTCGTCCTGCAGACGGGTCTCAACTCCCTCCGGGATCGGTTTCCCTGCAGCCAGCAAGCCGGACATTTCTGCCATCCGGCGATCGGAGAAATCAAGCGTATAGTTCAAGCGCCTTTGAGCAGATCCCGTCAAGGAGAGAATGGCATCCTCACTCCAGGTTTTCACAGGATATAAAGCCTGATCCGGCAGGCTATCCTGGGCAGCGTAGACCGTCGCACCGGTCCCACCAAAGAAGAAGACCACAGCTAAAACAACTGCGACCAAAGTATTCAACACGGGAAGGCGCTCCTTTCTCTGAAACAGGGGGAATATTGTGTTGCTCCTCCTGTTGTGACGCTGCTCCGTTTCCCGGGATATTGCTTGCCGAAAAACCGCTGCCTGTTTCAAGAAATTTGCCCTGCCTTGCGCCGCTGACTGCGGGTCGCGCGGAGGAATATTTTGAAGGTCGTTGAAAGCATTTTTCAGCTTGGGATCCAACTCATCATTCTTCATAGGAATTCCTCGCGGTTCAAGATCCTTTGTAAGGTGGCCAGGGCACGATGTTGCAAGGATTTAACCGCCCCGACTGGCTTCTTGAGAGAACGGGCAATCTCCTCGTTCTTCCAGCCATCTAAGTACTTTAGCGCAATCACCTGTAGCTGGTCTGGCGTAAGCTTCCTTAGTGCCATCCGGAGCCCTTCCTGCCGCAGATGCCGGCTCGTATCCGCTTCGGGATTGGCATACTCGTCACGGTGCTCTTCCGTCAATTCTACCGGCTCCTTTGGCTCTTGTCGGTAATGGTCGACGATCCAGTTGTGCGCAACACGGTAAAG
>Ga0315288_10011560_pt1 | contig 11113 bp, 17 predicted proteins | sample YL17G11_20_MG_FD_203454 | JGI IMG/M metagenome (GOLD analysis project Ga0315288, IMG submission 203454) | Sediment microbial communities from Yellowstone Lake, YNP, Wyoming, USA - YL17G11_20 | ecosystem: Environmental > Aquatic > Freshwater > Lake > Sediment | place: USA: Wyoming | collected... | reverse complement strand
GCAATTCAAGAAGCTCTAAATAGGGCAATAGGAAAAGTAAAAGATACTTTAGAATTAGATGGACAAATCCAACTAAAAGAAGAACTCAAACTTGGTGAAAAGAATAGGAAGTTATTGGAGGATTTTATAAGATTAAGAAAAACCAAAATATAAAGGTCGAGAGGCAAAATAACTTTAAAATAACTTTAAATAAAAAAATGTATAATAAAGAATACTATTCTAATAAACGAGCAAAATTACAAGCACAAAATCAACAGGTTTTACAGAGATTAGTAAATTCTGCTTTTGATTTCGTTAATGGAAATACTGATTTACAAGAAAGAATAAACGAATTAAATGCACAAGAGCAAGAAAGTATAGAAAAAGGTGTAGAACCTAAAACAGGAATAGGGGAGGTTAATCCAGAAGTAAAAAAGAAATAATTATGGAGAAAGAAAAACCTATAACTCCAAAAATTAAACTGGAAGATTTAGCAGGCGGTGTTGATATTTCTCAGGCAATAGAAGATGAAAAAACTAAAAACTTTGTGAAAGAATATCAAGCTCTTTGCGAGAAGTATGAGAGAGTAATTGCTCCATCAATTCAATTACTAAAACTTCCTAAACAAGATGATAACATTAATAATAATACTCCTAATAATTCAGGCAATAAATAATGGCTTGATTATCTATTTGCTGTTTAAGAAAGAATCCGGGAGTGAAAGACACGAGCCGTTAGTTAAGATTTTTACTCCTAAAGGAAGTGTGATGGATTGGCAGCCACCAAAACAAGAAGAAGAAAAAGCAGAAGAACAAATAAGAAAAGATTTAAATTTATGACGGATTTAAGTTTTGAAGAACAAAGAAGAAAAGCTAAATTGTCAGAAGAAGATTTTGCAGCTATCCAACAACCTGTAGACCGTAAGACAGGAAAGACAAATCCTAATTTTAATAAGATATACGGATCATCACAGAAAGTTAAAGAAAGAATAGCAGATGAACAATCCCAAAAAGAAATAGAAGAAGCTGTGGATAAACAACGAAGAAAAGAAATGGAAGAAGAGGATCGACATCTGCATCCAAAGTATTTATAGTTCTTTAACAACTACGGTCAAGCTGAAACAAAAAACATGACGAAAATTACGAAACTTATTTGGCGTTTAAGAGATTCACCAACAGCAGAAAATCTCCAAGAGTTAGTGGAATCTGGTTTACTAACCAAAGACGAAGCAAGAGAAATTTTATTCAGCTTACAAACAGAAGAGGATAGAGATGTAAAAAGTCTTGAATCCGAAATCAAATTCCTTCGGGAATTGGTCGAGAAAATGGCAAGGGATAATAATCACATAGTGCGGATTATTAGAGAAGTTGAGAAGCCATATTATGCAACGAGTTGGTATCCAAGTTATTCAACTTGGTGTGGAACAGCTACTTGTGGAACAGTTACTATATCAGGGGATGATGTAGGAAATACTACATCAGGAAATCTTCCAATATCGGGTGCTGCTGCTATACAAGACTTCTCATCCATTAAAACATTCTAAATTAAAGTAGCTTGACCGCAGTTTTTAGAAAACTATGGATTTAACAGCAAGACAAGTCAATAACTATCTCTGGAAAGAATCACCTCTACTTTGGACCATTGATAATGAAATAAAAAACGAGAAAGGATTATTAATGGAGTTCAAAAATCACCGGTTCTTAAAGGACATATACGATGATTGGACTCCGATTCAAGTAATAAGAAAAGCCAGTCAAATTGGATTTTCGACAATGGAAATAATAAAAACTTTTAATGCAGCACGATATAGAAAATGGAATATTATATATACACTTCCTACCTTTGGCGATGTCGGACAATTTGTATCATCAAAAGTCAATGCATTGATATTAATGAATCCTTTGTTTGCTAATCTTACAAAAGATAAAGATACAATTCTCCAGAAAAGAATAGGCACAGGATTTATTTATTACAGAGGAACATTCACTTCTAAAAAAGAGAAGATGGAATCAGCAATAGGAACAATGTTCTCCGCAGATGTTCTGGTAATGGATGAATGCGACAGAAGTGATCAAGTAATTCTTGAACAGTATGAGAGCAGATTAAAAGCAAGTGAATACAAAGGGCAATGGTATTTTTCAAACCCGACAAATCCTTTTACTCTATCCCAAAAGACTTGGGAAAAATCTGATCAGAAGCACTGGTTTATTAAATGTGAACATTGTAACGAATGGCAATATCTTGATTTCTTTAAAAATATAGAAAATAATAAATACGTTTGTCAAAAATGTAAAAAGGAATTGTCGGATGATACAAGAAGAAATGGACAGTGGGTTAAAAAATACGAAAGAGATATTTCAGGATATTGGATAAGTCACTTAATGTGTCCATGGATCTCGGCCGCAGAAATTCAAAAAGAATATGAGGGAAAAACTAAACAATATTTTTATAACTTTATATTAGGTTTACCTTACGTAGGATCTGATGTAATGATTGATAGGCAAGTTATTTTACAAGCAATTGATTATTCAATACCAAATCTTCAACAGCATAATGTTTTAGGAGTTGATCAGGGATTAAAAAAGCATTGGGTTCTCGGAAACAGTCAGGGAATATTTAAAACTGGTGTTACGGATAAATGGGAAGATATTGAAAAGATAATAAAAGTTTATGATGTTGAAAGTGCCGTCTTTGATGCTTTACCAGATTTAACAGAGCCGAGAAAATTAAGAGATAAATATCCGGGAGTTGTTTGGTTGAGTTATTATAAAAAAGAAATTAAAAAAGCAGATTTTATTAATTGGGATAATAATACAAGAACAGTTTACTCAGACAGAACAAAAGATATTCAGATGGTGATTGATGAAATGATTAATAGAAAAATAAGATTTCAGATGAAGCCAGAAGATTTAGATATTTATATTGAGCATTGGAAATCACTTTATAAAATTATTGAAGAAGATAGTTTGGGAATAGAAAGAGATGTATGGGAAACTAATGGCGAGGATCATTATGTTCATGCTACAATTTATTTTAGATTAGGGATGGAAAAAGCGGAGAAGGGTGGAACAGAAATAAAGTCATATGAACAAAAGCAAGAGGCATATACAGGAACAGCTCCTGATATAAAAAAGATGGCAGAAGACTCTGCTAAAAAATATGATTTATAAAAATTCATCAGAAGAAATAATTATAAGAGTATCATTATTAGAATCATCAATGATTTTAAAACTTAGGCAATATGATTATGGAGAATTTACTATAGTGAAAATGGGCGGGAATCCAACGAGAATAATTCGAATAGAAGATAGTAAAATTTTAAAAGAAAGCGATGGAAAGAGTTTAGCAATTTCTATTAAAGGAGAAAGTGCTTGACTTCTAAAAAATAGTTTGTTATAATGGTTGATACAATTTAATATGCCCTGCAAGGGGAATTACGAACTAACAGCAAAACTGAGCTCGTAAAGAATTCTAACAAAAAGGTTGGAGTCTTTATGGGCTCTTTTATTTATAAAAATTATGGCTGAAGAAATTAAAAATATTACCGAAGAAACAAATAAAGTCGTTGCCTCAGTTAGAGATAATTTAGTTTATAGTGCAAAAGATGAAGACCTAATCCGAGCAATTAATACTGCTATTACAGAAAGCAAGGGATTGAAAGATATTGTTGATGCTGTAGGCAGACAGAATAAAACACTCTGGTTGAAAGGAACATTAAAAGATTTATCAAGACTTCATCCAAAGAAAGCATCTATTACAAGTAATAGAATCTTTACAGACCTTGAAACAATGATTCCTATTATGACTTCAGTAATGCCAGAACCTACAATTCTTGGAGTATCTGATAATAATATTAAAGAGAAGATTAAAAAAGGATTAGAGATTGCTTATGAGGTAAAGTACCAGATGCAACAGAAACTCCAAACAATTATTCGCCATTGGTGTTTATTTAGAGTTGGAATATTAAAATATCGTTGGGATAAAGATAAAGGATATATTACTGAATCAGTTTTAGCTAAGAAAATAGGAATGGATAAGAGAGCATCTAATAAAGGGAACTGCGAATATATCTGGGAGGAGATGGAAGATACTTTAGAAAATCTTCAAGAGAAGTTTCCTAAATCAAAAGCTATTTTGAGGGAAATGGCTGGAGGAGATAATCCAAAGACTAAATTAAAGTATATTGAATTTTGGGGAGGAACTGGAGAATGGATTGCTTGGATAATGAGGGATTATATATTAGACAAGATGAAGAATCCAAATTTTGATTATAAAAATACAGACAAAAATCTTTTTAAATTTCCACAGTTTCCTTATCTTTTCTTAAATGTATTTAATCTCGGAGATGAAACTGGATTATATGATGAGACATCTTTAGTTGAAGAATCGAGAGAGCTTCAGGAAGGTGCAAGCCAGTTAGAGAGACAGATCTTAGATTTGAATGAAGGCCAGAAAAGAGTCTGGGTTGTTTCAGGGGAGTCAATGAGTGAAGCTAAAGCACAAAGTTTAGTTGATCTAACTGGAGACTTATTAGTTTACTTAGATAGAAAAGCTCCTCCCGGTTCTGTTGCACAAGTTCAGTCGGGAAAACCGGATGCTTCTTTGTTTAATCATTTATCACATATTCTTACAGAAATTGATAATGTGATGGGTATTCATTCAACTTCAAGAGGTGATAGACAAACACAAGAAACTTTTGGTAGATCCCAGTTATTAGTTCAATCAGATTATGGCAGATTAGATATGATTGTTAGAAATGTAGAGCAAGTGATTGAGGAATGGTTTAATTCTTATCTTCACATGTTAAGAGTCTACGCTTTAGAGGCAGAAGTTCTTTCAAACGGAACAGAAACAGTTGAATTAATTGCAGATGAAATTCCTTCTACGACAATGATAATGATTAAGAAAGGTTCGACTTTGCCTACAGATGAAGTTAGTGAAGCAAAGAATGCTATCAGTCTTGCTCAGTTTGGAATGATTGATCCTGCTACATTATTTGAAGAATTGGGATATACAAATGTTGATAAAAGGACACAAGATTTATATCAGTGGCTTACGGCAACTGGAAAGATAGTGCCTCAACAAGTACAACCTCAACAAGCTCCACAAGGACAGCCACAAGGGCAACCTAATGCACCACAGGGGCAAACAGGAGACGATCAACAGAAAGTACAACAATTACAAAGAGTTCAACAACTTTTACAATCACCAGAGTTTCAAAAGCTACCTCCTGAAAAGCAAAAAGAAATGTTGAACAGGGCCCGAGAGGTAGTTCAATCTATTAAAACTATAAAATAATATGCCATTCACAAAAGTTGGGGAGAATAAATACAAGAGTCCATCTGGTAGAACTTTCAATACAGCACAAGTTAAGTTATATCATGCTCATGATGGTTTTCCGAAACAACATAAGTCAGAGGTGATGTCATCTTTAAAAAATAGATTAAAGAAAAAATAAAGGTCGATTCAAAAAATTAACTGTTCAGCATCTTGAAAAAGCAATACTGGACTATAAATAAAAAACATGGAAGAAAAAAAGGATGATCAAGTTGCAGATAGCATCGTTAAAGAAGACGATCAACAATCTGCAAACAATCAAGAAGAAACCAAAAAAGAGGAATCAATGACTCTTGAGGACATGACTTCTTTAGTTAAAGGACTTCAAAAAGGTTATACCGTTAACGCTCAAGCTATTGCTGAAATGAAAGACAATCTTCAACCGATTGTCAATCAAATCAATGATCAAGCTGGAAATAAAACTGGTGATGATGAGTATCTAACTGTAGGAAAATTAAAACAGATACTTCAAGAACAATCACAGCATCAATCAGCGGTACAGCAACAGTCTGAAACCTACATTGATAATACTTTGACTCAATTAAGAGCACAAGGAGTTATCAAAACTAAAGATGAAGAGAAGGAGTTGATTCAGTATGCGGTAGATAAGAAAGAACCTGATTTACTAAAAGCTGCTGATCGTTGGCAGGAAGTAAAACAGGCACGAGAGGAAGGAAAGAAAACAATTACTGAAAAAAAGACTCAACAAGAGGAAGGTTCTAAAGTTGGCACTTCTTCAAAAACATCTACAGCAGAACAAGGAGGAGTAGATTATAGAAAGATGAAGTCAACGGATTTCAGTGATTTCTAATTTACTTTAACATTCTAAAATAGATATTCCATAGGAGGCAGAAATGGAGGCGGTCGCTAAATTAAAAATTAAAATAAAGATAAAGATATGGACTTTACAGCTAATCAAACAGTAAACACAAGTACAGTTGAATACCTTGTTGCGAAGACTGTAGATACGATTTTGAACTTTTCACCTGCAACTCTTTTTTTCTTGGGTCGTCAAAAGTCCTGGAAAGGGAGTGAGATGAGAATGCCTATCAAATATGCTGCCAATACACAAGGTATGTCTTTTGATGGTTTAGAAAAGTTCAGCACTACTAAATCTCAGAACTTCATTAACATGAAATTCTATCCAACTGGAAGAGAAATTCCTGTTGTTATCAGCCAGATAGAGGCAGATGTTAATGAATCGAACAAGGTCACAGATATTATCGCTAGACAGTTAGCTTCTGACGCTCAAGATATGGCATCTGATATTGCTACCTTATTCTACACAATTCAAACAGGCAAGAATTTCTTGTCTCTTTTGGATGCTGTAGATGATGGTAGCTTGGGTGCTACTTCGTATGGTGCATTGTTAAGAGCTACTTATACTGGAATTAAAGGCAATTATACAGCTACGATTGGCAACTTAACTCTTGCTAATCTTGCAACTTCATTCAATCAATCAGTTCATGGTTCAGATTCTCCTGATTTGATTCTTACTACAAAGACAGTTTGGAATTATTATGAAAAATTATTAACTCCAACCTTGTCTAACCAGATTTCGAATAACACTTTATTGGGTTATTCTAAATTCACTGGAGCTTCTGCTAATGGACTTCCGAATATTGCTGCTCCTGGAACTGACTTGAAAGGTTATCAGGGATTCAATGCGATATTCTATCGTGGAGTTCCTGTAATTGCAGATGAAGTTTGTACTGCAGGCTATTTGTTCATGCTTAATACACGAACATTAGCTTTCTATGGGTTGCCTTCAACTCATCCAGATTATAAATCAGTGAAGTTTTCAGATACGAGTTTGGAGTCTGTCTACAATATTCCTGTGACGACTGGATTTAGTTTCTCTGGATTTAACACTCCAATTGACCAGTATGGTAGAGTGGGACACATTCTACTTATGGGTAATTTGGTTTGCAAAAACCCAAGATTGAACTCATTGATGACTGGTATTACAGGTGCTTAGTACTTAGTTATTGATTTCTTTTGCTGGGCTTTCTTAGTAAAGTAAAACCCAGCCAGATAGTCGTATCTGCCCTTGACCTCGGGGTTGGAAAACCAATTTACGGGAGAGGGGACTAAAAAAGATTAAAAAACAAAAATATGTCGTTATTAAGAGAAAATTTAAGTGCGTTGAGATACGGTGCGAAAATACTCCCAAGTGAAGTACTTAGTACCGATGGGCGGAATGTCTATTATGTAAAGAAATCAGCTGATACAGATTACTCTGATTTCTACTCAAGGAATCATGCGGTTCTTTCTAATGGGAAAGACAACATTTATAACACAATTACTGCTGCTTTAGCAGTGGCAAGTGATTATGATGTCATTTATATCTTCCAGGGGGTTTGGACAGAAGCGGCTACTTTGAATATCACACAGACTGGGTTGAAGTTATTGGGTTGCCAAACATCGGGACATCAATGGGGTCAACCTTCAATCAAGGGGAGTGGAACAAATACTTCAATAATTTCTGTCAATGCCAATGAGGTAGAGATTGCTTATTTGAGTATCCATCAACCAGTAGCATATGCAGGAATTAGGGTATGTACTACTGATAACTATTGGAGGACTCATGTCCATGATTGTTATTTCGGGGGGAATGGTGTTGGAACGTATGGGATAGTAATGGGTGATACAACTGTGGGTGGTGGGGCATTTGGAACCACAGTTGATGCTCCCTGTACAATTGTTGAGAGATGCTATTTCCAGAATTGGGTTACCGCCAATATCTTCTTTAATTGTGGATATGGAAGCACAGTTAGAGATTGTGTTATGGCAGTTAATGCCAATGCGATCGGAATCCAATACTACACAGATAGTACAAGCAGACCATTCGCATATATCCTTGACAATAGGTTTACTGCGGCGAGTAATTCAACCTCGACTGCGATATCTATTACCAATACACCAACAGCTGGATACTTAATGATTGATGGGAATCATTTTATTGTATTCGGCAGTGATGCACTTACCGTTAGTAAAAGAACTGGATATATGGGGATTAATTACAACGGAGTCACGGTTGTACCAATAACATAATATCTATGAGTAAACTAAATATTACTGGAATATGTCCATGGTGTAATGGAACAGGAACTACTACAACTCCTCAGGGTATTGATGGTAATCTTGTAACAGAACCTTGTTCTCATTGTGAATCAACGGGGTATTTAGAAACAATTTCTAGATTAGATATTACCGAAGTTATGGATTTGTTAGATTGGATTAAAAAAAAGATTAAGAAAATTCTTGTAAAACTGGAACTTCCAGAAGAATAATATCTACTGTTAATTCTGCGATAGTTAATAGCAGGAATATAGGGGAGCAGAGATGTCTTAAAGTAGAATTTGACTGAAAAGGTCGGTTCGCTATCTGAATCCAGCGAATGAAAATAATAATAAGATTCAGGGTATGTTAAAACTTATTTAAACAAAAATATGATTAAAATAATTACTCCCTTATCTCAAGTTGACACATATGCTGGCTTTACTTTAGGCACCCAGACAATGGATAAAAGTGGAAACATTTATATCTATATGCTTGGTGTTGCTTCAACTATTGTCGGCTCTTGGGTTACTTATGATGAGGAATATACTACCACTTTATTAGTTGCTGATGCTAAAGGTCCTGTAGCAGTTTCTATGGGGATCAATGTAGCTTCTAAATACGGATGGTATCAAGTCGTTGGTAAAGCCAGTGCTTGTATTTCTGCTAACTCTGCTGATAATGCTCCATTGGGCTTTGAAACTACCTCTGGATATGCTGGAGATGGTAGAGCTGCTGGAGATATGATTTATGGCGCAATTTCCAGGGCAGCCACTGTTGCTGCAGCTGTTTCTACAGTTCAGATTTGGTATCCATTTGTCACTGATGGTGCAACGGTCTAAGTTGTATAGTGATTTCATTCTACTTCTCTTTTTACAAGGGAAGTAGAAATGAGATTATTATAATCTCAGCCGTTAAGGTCGAAGACGGAGGCAAACTTAAATATAAAATTAAAAACATGTTAGAATCAACAGAAAGAAATAGTCTAGATGTTATCAATTTTACTAATGTTAGTAATTCAGACTATGAAGGAATGTGGGGTGGAGAGATAACAATTATTAAAGCAGGGGAAACAAAACCTTTTCCAAGATTCTTAGCATATCATTATGCTAAGCATTTGATTGACAAGATGTTGCTTAGAGGGGGTGGTGATTATGGAGATGAAGTGCTTAGAAAGCCATTAGAAGAAAGAATTTTGGGCACTGTCAGCATTCCAACAGAACTTCCAACTCCTGCTACTCCTGTTCCAGAAACTCCTCCAGAACCAATCATTGGAGAAGCTGTGACTCCAGGAGAAGAAAAGGGAGAAGAAGGATTTGTAGGAGTTCCTGTAGAAGTTCTCCAAGAAAAAGAGATAGAGGTTCAAGAGAAAGAACCAAAACCAAAAAAGAGAGGCAAAAAGTAAGTCTATATAGAAATTTGTTTGGAGGGAGTAATTGGGAGATTGCCTCCACCTGATTATTCTCTCCAAAGAATTAATTTTAATAAATAAAAATTATGCCGAATGTTAATGATTTCGGACTTCTAAGTCCGACTTACAAAAATACAGATGCTTCTGTTTTAGTTAAGACAGGAGTCGGTAAATTGCGAGGAATCTTTGTAGCATCTACTTCACAAGGAACGATTAAATTGTGGGACAATACCAGTGCAGCCACAACAATATTGGTGAATACCTTTTCTCCTGTTGCTGCGACTTACTATGACTTTGCTGATGTCTTGTTTGGGACTGGTCTTTATATCACGATTGGTGGAACAATAGATTGCACAGTATTTTATTTTTAAAACTATGCCTAATGCAAATGACTTTGGATTATTAAGTCCAACATATAAGAATGTAACTGACTCAGGATTAATCAAGACTGGGATAGGGAGACTGAGAGGAATTTATGTTACAAGTTCAAAATCAGGAACAGTTGAGATTTTAGACAATGTAGAAGATGCAATTCCTGTTCTTGTTAGAGAATTTGCAGTAACAGCAGGTTATTATTACAAGTTTGGGGATGTTACTTTTGGAACAGGTTTGTATCTTGTTTTAAAAAATGCCCCAGATATCACAGTATTTTACTTTTAAATATGGAATTAAATGAAATACAAATTTATAAAAAGAGAGTTGAAGATGAGTACAATAGTTTATTGACCTATCGACAGGGAATTAGAAAGCAAGTAGAGTTGGATGAACAAGATCTTGAAGGGATTGAGAGAGAAAAAAGGGTTCTGATTGACGAGGTTAATAAAGATATTAAAAAAGTAGAAGTAGAATTGAAGAAAATTCAAGAAAGCAAGAAAGATTTTATCAATAATTTAAATATAAGAGAACAAAATTTAATTATGAAAGAGCAAGAAGTTGAGAGGCAATTAGAAGAACTGGGAGGTAAAATCAAGGAGTATGATAATAAAACTTCTCAACTAGAGAAATTATCCAATTTGACTAAAGAGGAAAGAAACAGAATTAAAGAAGAATGGGAAGTTATTAATTATAAGAAGAGCCAAGTTAATACTCAGTTAGCAGTTATTTATAAACAATCAGAAACTTTAAAAATAGAGAATCAAATAAGTATAAAAATGAGAGAACAATTAGAAATTAAACAAAGGGATTTAGAATTAAAAGAGAAAGAGTTGTCTCAAAGAGAAGAAGCAATTGATAGACAAGTGGAATCGATACAAAGACAAAGAAAAGAAATTGATAAAGATAGATTACATTTGTTCAGTCAACAATCAACTTTAAGATTAGCTTTTC
>Ga0315288_10011559_pt1 | contig 11114 bp, 5 predicted proteins | sample YL17G11_20_MG_FD_203454 | JGI IMG/M metagenome (GOLD analysis project Ga0315288, IMG submission 203454) | Sediment microbial communities from Yellowstone Lake, YNP, Wyoming, USA - YL17G11_20 | ecosystem: Environmental > Aquatic > Freshwater > Lake > Sediment | place: USA: Wyoming | collected... | reverse complement strand
CTACCGCCAATATTACCAGTCCGCTGACAGCTGCAATATGTAACGATGGGATATCTTCTACTACTGTCGTCGTGGCACTGACAGGTACGCCACCCTGGTCGCTCACCTACAGGTTGGGAACAGTTTTCACTACATTGAATAACATAGCTTCTTCTCCTCTATCTATTGTCCTCACATCCGATTCACCGGGAATTACTCAGCCAATAAGCACTCCTACAGTATTTAATTTTAATATTACCAATATTAACGATTATGTAGGGATCCCGGGAACAACAGATTTTATCACAACAATCGGAATAACTGTCAATCCTGTTCCAACCAATACAATTAACGGTAAAACACTGGTAGGTACAGGTGAGGTGGTAATATATTCAACTCCTTCGGATGCAGATACCTATGCCTGGACCCTGAGTTCGAACGGGACACCTTTGACTGGAAGTGCATCCAGCTATACAGTTACCTGGGGGGGTGGCACACCCGGCCCGTACACAATCAGTCTTATAAAAACAGCTTCAAATGGTTGTCAGGTGACCAACAGCATTCAGGTCACAACCAGTACGACACCTACTCCAGTTATTACAGGTAATCAATATGTTTGCGAAGCCTCAACCGGCCAGGTATACTCAACACCCAATGTTGCCGGGCATGATTATACATGGATCATTTCTCCCGCAGGAGCTGGTAATATTACATCCGGATCAGGGACGAACAGTATAACAGTTACCTGGAACGGTGCTTCATCCGGAAATAGTGTCAATGTGAGAGAGCATATCACATCAAGCGGATCACCCGGGATATTCACTGATGCCACGCTGTCTGTTGATATTGGCATACAGCCTTCAGCTGTCATTCCATCGTATTCGGTACCAGCTTCGGTATGTAATGGCTATACGGCTTCTGTTACTATAAATAGTTCTCAAAACGGTGTACGCTACCAGATAAGACGGAATTCCGACAATTCAAATATAGGTGCTCCGGTAGACGGAAATGGAGGCACTATAACACTTACAACAACAGCCATCACTTCCAGTACAACCTACAATATCTATGCTTATACGCTGCCTCCGTTCAATTGCAGTACTCAGCTGAGCAACCCGGTATTGACATTTACAGTAAATGCCTTACCTGCACTTAATTATGGTACATTATCAACTGGTGATCAATCCATTTGCAGTGTGGACATTCCAAATAATATCTCCTTTTCAACAGTTCCCTCGGGAGGTTCCGCGAATTTTACCTATCAATGGTATTCCTATACAGGTTTAGCCGGCACCTGCCCATCAGGGACTATTGTTCCGGGAGGCTGGACTCCAATCGCCCTCGCCACATCAAATAACTATACACCTCCTGCATTAACAACCTCTATGTCATATGCGGTTATGGTAACACCTGAAGGTTCTCCCGTATGCGGGCCAGCTATGTGGGCTGGTGGATGCAGACAGGTGACGGTTACTCTCTTGCCGGTTGCAACCTTCAATTATTCGGGGACTCCATACTGCCAGTTTGAAGCAAATCCATCCCCGACATTTATAGGTGGTGGAGTGGCAGGAATATTTTCGGCTGCTTCGGGCCTGGTCTTTGTAAGCACTTCAACCGGGCAGGTTGATCTACTAGCAAGCACGCCGGGTACATATACGGTAACAAATACCATAGCTGCCTCAGGTGGTTGTGGAGTCGTAACGGCCACAAGTCCGATCACAGTTATTTTCGGTCTGGCCTGGACCGGAGCCGTCGGAACTGACTGGAATACAGTTGCAAACTGGTCATGCGGACAAATCCCTACTTCAGTAATTTCTGTCCAGATTCCCAATGTGCCCAACAAGCCTGTAATAAGTGCCGGAGCTTCAGGAACTGTTAATAATTTAACAATTGATGCAGGCTCTTCTCTTACTCTTGCAGGAAATACAATTCAAATCGCAGGTTCAATCACCAATAACGGAACATTCACCGCTTCCGACGGTACAATAATAATGAACGGATCATCAGCTCAGACAATAGGTGCCTCCGTTTTCAGCGGTAATACAATTAAAAACCTTACTATAAGCAATACTTCCGGTGTCAGCCTCCTGGGCCCGCTTAATGTTACCGGAATCGTTAATATTCAGAACGGTACTCTTGCGTCAGGTGGTTTTTTAACTCTGGCCTCATCAGCCTCCGGGACAGCATTGATAGATGGTTCAGGTGCAGGTACATTAACAGGGGACGTAACATTACAGCGATACCTGCCTTCCGCATTCGGTTATAAATATGTCAGCTCACCATTCCAGGCCTCAACTGTTAACGAATTTGGTGATGACATTGATCTGGGAGACCCCTGGCCTACATTTTACAGGTATGATGAAAGCCGTACCACTTCCGGTTGGATCAGCTATGTAACAACTACTAATCTGCTGAATCCTCTGGAAGGATACGCAGCTTTTTTCGGTTCTTCAGCAGTACCATTTACTGCAGATGTTTCGGGTGTAGTAAATAACGGAGATCTCTCAACCACTCTTTATAATCACAATAATACATATACCCGGGGATTTAGTCTTGTTGGCAATCCATACCCGTCTCCTATTGACTGGGATGCTGTATCAGGATGGACAAAGACAAACATTGACAATGCCCTCTATTACTTTAAAGCCAGTACAACCGACGAGTATGGAGGTACTTACGGCACTTATATTAACGGTATCTCGAGTGATGGACTGGCATCAGCCATAATTCCTTCAATGCAGGGTTTTTTTGTGCATGTTTCCGACGGTGCATATCCGGTAACAGGGACCTTAGGACTAGACAACAGTGTGAGAGTTACAGACCTGACACATCCGTTTCTGAAATCAGAAGGAAAAGGACAGTTTCCTTTGATCCGTTTAGGAGCAACTTTTGCTGATGATATTGCTTCCACAGATCCAATGGTGATCTATTTTGATGAAAAAGCCCAGACAGGATTCGACTCTTACCTTGATGCCCTCAAGCTGATGAATACTGACTATTATGTACCTAATCTCTATGCCTTGGGTACTGACGGGACTAAGCTATCCATTGACGCTCTTCCGAAAAACCAGGATACTCTTTGCACGATCCCCCTTGGTCTGAAAACCAATATTGATGGTTACATTGTTTTCAGGATTAATAATATATCGGAAGAGGTTCCCGGTATGAAAATTAATATATCTGACCTGGTGTCAGGTACTGAAAATGACCTTCTTAATAGTAAAGAATATAAGGTTTATCTGGAAGCGGGTGAATATAAGAACAGGTTCTTCCTAAACATTTCGGATAAAATAACTGAAATTCCGGATACAAGTTCAAATAAGAAGTTATTTTCAGTTTACAGCTCCCATGGAATTGTAAAAGCTTATTTTAATACTGACAGGATTGGTTCCGGTTTGCTGTCAATTTACAATCTGACAGGTCAGGTATTATTTACTACAAGAATTTTAGATTCGGGTTATTATGAGTTCAATCCCGGTTTCAAAAATGGCATCTATATTGTCCGTTTTGTAACGAAAACATACCAGGATTCAAAAACGATATTTATAGAGAACAGATGACATCTGCCAATAGAAGTGACTGCTGGTTCCGGATTATTTTTATAATACCGGTTGTTTTGATGTATTCCGTTTCTCTGGAGCTAAAGGCCCAGGAACCGCCTCCGCGTCCAATCAGAATAAATGCAACCGCTCAGGGCCTCAGCTTCGGTGCCTTCTATCACGGCGTTGTTGGAGGTACCATAACAATTACACCGGCCAGTGCCCGCTCTTCAACCGGAGATGTAGTGCTCTTTGGTCTGGGATATCCTTTCTCCGCGGCATTATTTCAGGTCCATGCATCCCCCGGAACAGTCATTGCAATCCTTAATAGTCCGGATGTACCTATTTTCGGGATCCCTTCCGGTTCAATGAACTTGCATATCGGAAGCTCAAATCCGACTTCACCATTTGTTACCACTGTTCCATATACTGTTGCAATACCTCTCTATATCGGAGGAATTCTGACAGTAGGCAATTCCGCTGCCAATCCGCCTGGCAGCTATACAGGAACATTTGACATAACTCTTGTAAGGGAATAACAAGGTTAATTAATAAGTGAAAAAATAAAATGACGTTCATAAAAGCATACTCCAAAATTCATCATTCAGGGTGTATGCGCTTCATTATGAACCGTTATGCCGGCATGTTTCTGTTTCTTTTGTTCTTTTCCGGCATGGACAGACTCAATTCCCAGGATCTTCCGGAATTTGATGAAATTTCAGTTTTTCTTGATATACCCGGTATGGGCGGAGCAGAAATTGATGCCCTAATAAAAGCTGAAGAATTATATCTGCCTGTCATTGACCTGTTTGATTTTCTTAAAATAAGGAATGTTCCTTCAACAGGACTTGAGACTATATCAGGATTTTTTGTAAATCCTGATGCAACATACGTTATCGACCGGACAAAAAACCAGATAGTTTACCAGGATAAAACATTCAATATTGAACCAGGCGATCTGATCAGGACTGAATCAAACCTTTACCTGAAATCATTGTATTACGGGAAAGTGTTTGGCCTTGATTGCAAATTCAGCTTCCGGGCTCTTTCGGTCACGGTTACCAGCAAGCTTGAATTGCCATTGATCCGCGAAATGAAGCAGGAGGAGATGAGGCGAAATATCGCCCGTCTCAAAGGTGATGTACAGGCTGATACAACTATCGGACGGACATATCCCCTTTTCAGATTCGGCATGGCCGACTGGTCAGCGATTTCATCGCAGGAAATAAACGGCAAGTCCGACACAAGGCTTAACTTGTCGCTTGGCGCAATGATAGCTGGAGGAGAAACGACTGCTTCATTATACTATAACAGCTCCGATCCCCTTACTGAAAAACAGCAATATTACCTGTGGCGCTACGTCAATAACGATTTTGCCCCCTTACGACAGGTGATGGCAGGGAAGATACAGACAAATGCTATCTCTTCAATCTACAATCCAGTTATAGGAGTTCAGGTAACCAATACTCCTACAACCTACAGAAGGTCATTCGGCTCCTATACCCTCAGTGATAAAACAGAACCCGGCTGGATCGTCGAGCTCTATGTAAACAATGTCCTGGTTGATTATGTAAAAGCCGATGCCTCAGGCTTTTTTAATTTTGAAGTCCCCCTTGTGTATGGCAACTCAATAGTAAAATTAAAATTCTTCGGCCCCTGGGGCGAGGAACGTACACGCGAGCAGAATATATCCATTCCATATAATTTTCTCCCCGAAAAAACACTTGAGTATACCCTCAGTGCAGGTATAGTTGAAGACACTCTTGGAAGCAGGTTTTCGAAGACGAGCATTAGTTACGGGGCGAGCAAAAGCCTGACTGTTGGCGGCGGGGCTGAATATCTTTCATCAATAACTTCCCAGCCTTTCATGCCATATGTAAATGCATCCCTGAGGGTAACAAGCAACCTCCTCCTTTCAGGCGAATACGCATTGGGGGTAAGAACAAGAGGCACCATTTCCTACAGGCTTCCCTCAAATCTTCAGTTCGATATCAATTATACATTATACGATAAGGACCAGAAGGCTATATTCTATAATTACAGGGAAGAGCGTAAAGCGACATTATCAATGCCTCTTAAAATTGGTAAATTCTCTTCATTCCAGCGATTTTCAATTTATCAGATCATTCTTCCTTCCTCAAAATACACAACAGGTGAATGGCTTATCTCCGGATCTCTATTCGGTGTGAGCACTAACCTTACTACGTATGCAATTTTTGTTGAAAATGTAAAACCTTACCTCTACAGCAACCTGGCTATGGCATTCAGGCTTCCTGCCGGAATTATCCTCATGCCTCAGGCTCAGTACGGATATTCTGAAAACAAATTATTTTCAGTAAAAGCCAGACTCGAAAAACATGTACTGAAAAATGGTTTCCTGAATCTTTCGTATGAGCAGAATTTCAGGAATAATCTGAAGCTGGCGGAAGCAGGATTCCGTTATGACTTTTCATTCGCACAGGCAGGTGCTTCAGTCAGGCAGTACAATGATAAGACAAGCTTTATCGAGTATGCGAGAGGAAGCCTTCTCCACGACAGAAAGACAAAATACCTTGGAACCGATAACCGTCCCAATGTAGGCAGGGGAGGAATTTCTGTAATTCCGTTCCTTGATCTGAATGCCAACGGGAAAAAAGATCCGGGTGAACCAAAGGCCCAGGGACTGAATCTGCATTCCAATGGAGGGCGAATTGTTAAGAACGACCGTGACACTACCATCAGGATACTTGGACTGGAACCTTATACCAGCTGCTTCATTGATCTTGATCCCAACAGTTTTGATAATATCTCCTGGAGATTATCCAAAGAGACTTACAGTGTTGCAGTTGATCCAGATATCCTGAAGAATATAGAAATACCTGTAATTATTGCAGGTGAAGCAAATGGCTATGTCTTCGTGGAAAGCGAAGGGGAGAAGAAGGGTCAGGGACGTATCGTGGTAAGCTTCTTTGACAGCAGCCTTAAACCTGCTGGCAAGACTATTACTGAAGATGACGGGTATTACAGTTATTTCGGGCTCACTTCAGGGAAATATACGGTCGGCATCGATACCTCCCAGTTGCGGAAACTCAATATGACTTCAGATCCTGAGACCATCGAGTTCACGATAGAAGGAGGACTCGATGGGGATATTGCTGACGGACTTGATTTCATTTTGAAAATGGTTCCTGGAGATACAACAGCGGCCATGCCTGTTATTCCCGAAATGCCGGGAATTAAAAAGGATACCACATACCTGATTCTGCATGAATTGTCCGAGGAGGTCTATACAATAACCGAGGACAGCTGGGCCATTCAGATCGGAGCATTCAAAAGCAGATCATATGCTGAAGGTTTCCAGAAGATGCTTAGAAGTGAACTTGGCAAGGATGTCCGGATAACGATTGAGGGTGAATATTACCGGGTTCGTATTCTTGACCTGCCAACCCGTAAGGAGGTTGATGAGAATATAGTAAAACTTAATAAACTCGGATTCAAGGAGCTCTGGATAATCCATCTGTTAGCCAGACAACAGCAAAGATTGCTTATCACAAGAGAAGACTCTCTTGCAAGAATAAAAGTATCACGAATTGAAGGAGAAGCTCCATTAACAAGCGCTGAATTGGCTTCTATACAGTTCGGAGCTTTCCGTAAGAAGTCCAACGCGATTGAACTCAGAGACCGGCTTGCAGCCACGGTTGATAAGAATATTAAAATTGTCAAAGAGGGTCGATATTATAAAGTTCGCCTCACTGAACTTCCCCTAATTAAACAGGAAGTTCTAAATGAAATGAAGAAGCTGCAGCCACAAATTGGCCGTCTCGGACTGAAAGACATGTGGGCAGTACCTATTGTAACAAAGCCGGTTGAAGAACCGATGGCAAGACAGCCGGTAATAATACAAAAAGCTATAGTTCTGCCTTATACGTCTGTCAGAGTTATCCGGGAGAAGCCAAGGGGACTGATCCTGGAAGAAAAACCTGAAATACTTGAACCGTCAATAGCCCTGCAGGTAGCTATATACATTAAGCAATCCCAGGCATTGCGTGCACAGAAAAGAATAATGTCGAAACTGAACCTGCCAGTTGAAATAGTTAAACAATATGATTATTACCATGTAATAGTCACTGGTTTCTATACGCGTGAAGAGACTTATCAATACTATCCTGAACTCGCGGGATTAGGTTATCCTGGGATCACACTTATTCCAGACTATAAAAGGCAGAAATAACTCATCCTCAGTTACATGCTCCGATTAATAATTAACCTAAGTTGCTAGTTACTAGTTGCTGGTTGCAAGTTGTTTGAAAACGTGCATTTTGAAAATGTTAAATAATTTGATGAATAAGTGACGGAATAATTTATCACGCTATTAATCTGTAATTTACCAGCAACAAGTACCCAGTAACCAGCAACATGAATTAATTAATTGGTTATCGCTTGACTTTGGTTCAGGGATGGCGTAATTTTATATTCTAAATATTGTGAAACCTGATGGCTGGAAGGCTAAAAGATCCGGTTCAGTTCTGGCAGGAACTTAAACAGAGGAAGGTCGTACGTGCAATGACAGTGTACATTGCCGGTGCATTTGCTCTGCTCCAGGCTGTCGATATGATTTTCCCCCGCATTGGTTTACCCTCCTGGAGCGAAACACTTGTTATGATTATACTGGCAGCCGGACTTGTCGTTGTAATAGTTCTTACCTGGATCTATGATATTACCCCTGAAGGTATTAAAAGAACCAATGACAGGGAACAGGCTGATGATGAGAGCAAACCAGAGGTAGAATATGTGGTTACAGGCTGGAAATCATCTATGTCTCAATCACGTGAAGAGCTGATCTCATACAACAATGGACTTTTAGTAGAAAAAGTCAGTCAGGATAAAAAGAAAAATAGGATATATAGTTACAGCTCAGTTGTAGTTATTCTTGCAGTCGTCGTTCTCTTTACTTTTTCCAGCGCGAATACTGTTCCTTTTGAAAAGCGTGACTGGGTTGTGATTACTGATTTTGAAAATCTTACAAATGATCCTGTATTTGACAAATCTCTTTATACTGCCTTTTCGCTTACTGCCAATCAATCCAGGTATATCAATGTGTTCCCTAGGTCGAGGATGCTTGAAACCCTGAAAAGAATGAATTTAAAACCTGACAACCCGATTGATGAAAAAACAGGAAGGGAAATTGCTGCCAGGGAGGGTATTGATATTTACATTGTGCCGAGTATAAGTGAAGTCGGAATCAGATACGTAATTGCAGCAAAAATCATGGATTCTGAGTCAGGCAATATTCTAAGATCTGAAGTATTAAAAGCTGAAAACAAGGATGAAATCCTTTCAAAACTGGACATGCTCAGTAAAAAAATCCGCCGCAATCTTGGTGAATCAAGGTATAATATTGCAGGCCAGGATAAACCTCTAAAGAAAGTGACGACATCATCCCTTGAAGCTCTTAAAATTTATTCTCAGGGAATCGACCGTCATCTGATGATGGATTTTGAAGGTGCCAGAGAAGATTACGAAAATGCTTTTAAAATTGATACCGGTTTTACATCAGCAAAAGCATCGTTGGGGAATCTACTTATTGAGAGATTTGACCCTGTAAAAGGGCGTGAACTGCTTTCTCAGGCAGTCAGATCTGTTGATAATCTTACAGAACGGGAGAGACTTGGAATACTTACCTTCTATGCTGTTAATGTTGAAAAAAACCTCCCAAAAGGCATAGAATATGCAAAAATGCGCATAGAATTGTATCCCGACGATGCAGCAGCCCGGAATAACCTGGGTTGGTATTACTTTAATTCAGGTCAGTTTGAGGAAGCATTGAAAGAATACAAAGCAACTGTCAGGATTTTTCCCGATATGGCACTTCCTTATGGTGGAATAGGATGGATCTATCTCGAAAAGCTTGGAAGGATTGATTCTGCATTGGTATGGGTTAATAAAATGATGACCGATAATCCCGGGAACGTTTGGGGGTATTTCTATCTGGGTTCCGCTTATCTGGGTCTCGATAGTCTTTCAAAGGCAGAGACAGCTTTCAGGAAAGCTTATGAAATCAATCCTGACTTCTTCATGAATACATATCGTCTGGCCCATACTTATCGCCTTATGGGGCTATATGATGAAGCAATAGATATATTAAAGAAAGTCAGGGAAAGCAACCAGGATGAAATTTCTGCACTTTATGACCTGGGCATCAATTATCAATCAACGGGTAATAAAAAAGAAGCAATGAAGTATTATTCCGAATATAGAAAAATTGCACTTGAAGAATGGCTTAAAACCTACCCCAATATGCCAGAAACATATTTTGCAATTGGGGCAGTTGCTGCACGAATGGGTGATTTTGAGTCTTCCAGGAAGGCTCTGCAGAAAGCAATTGAGATTGATTCCACAAAACATGAGAGATTTGCTGAATTGCTTTGCCTGCAGGGCAAAATTCCGGAAGCCATTAACGAAACTGAAAAAGCTCTTAAAAAAGGATATCGCGATATTGTCTGGCTGAAAATTAATCCCGACTATCAGGTGTTGCAAAATGAGATCAGATTCCGAAATTTACTGAATAAGTATTTTTAGTAAATTTCACACCGGTCAAATTTCCTTTACGATTCCACGAAAATTCTGAAAAGTTCAGTTATTAATTTATTTATCTGGTTCAAATCATGCCGAAGATTGTAATTATCTCTCCAAGCGTAAGAAAAGGCCGGAACAGCCACCGAGTTGCCCTGTACTTCAGTAACCTTCTGAAAGAAATGGATATCTCTGATCATGAAATTCTGGATCTAATGGAGTATAATTTTCCGCTTTTCAACGAAAGACTGAAATATCAGGAATCACCGACTCAGGGTATGATCAGTTTTTCAGAAAAAATCAAATCGGCCCGTGGAGTGATAATTATTTCGCCCGAATACAATGGCGGTCCTCCTGCGAGCTTAAAAAATGCCGTCGATCTGCTGACTGATGAATGGAGACGGAAACCTGTTGCATTTGTGACTGTATCCGATGGAAATTTTGCCGGGACGCAGGCTGTGATCCCGCTTCAGTTTACTCTTTGGAAACTCGGTGCATTTACCGTTCCGGGCCCGCTGCGGATCCCGAATATCATTTCTGCATTTGATGAATCCGGGATTCCTGCAGATAAACCAGCAATGGACAAAAGAACTATCGCTTTTGTGAATGAGTTTCTAAGATACATAGACTCCATAAAATAGTGCCGGGATGCGGCAGGGTAATTGCATGTCTGTTTTGTATTAACTTTGGATTTTATCTGTACCCATGAAAAGAAGTCTTCTTGTTTTTTTCATCTGTAGTATCCCCTTGTCTCTTCTGTCCCAGAAGGTCTCCTTGCAGTTGACCAGGACAAGAAACGCTTCAGTATCAGAATGGCAGATCCTTGATGAAAAATACATGCCGGTACTTATGGAAAGTGAATACCCTGCTGAGGACACCATCACTTTTTCTCTTGAAGCCGGCAAAAGATATTTTTTTCTGATTTCCATCTCCCGGATTAATTACACCGATACTTGTCTTTTCTCTCTCTGGCTTAATAATGATTTTATTATGCTTATTAATTCAGATACCGGAACGGGCGATCACTTTTTCCCGTTTTTTACC
>Ga0315288_10011557_pt1 | contig 11115 bp, 6 predicted proteins | sample YL17G11_20_MG_FD_203454 | JGI IMG/M metagenome (GOLD analysis project Ga0315288, IMG submission 203454) | Sediment microbial communities from Yellowstone Lake, YNP, Wyoming, USA - YL17G11_20 | ecosystem: Environmental > Aquatic > Freshwater > Lake > Sediment | place: USA: Wyoming | collected... | reverse complement strand
CGCTCGGGTGGGCCATACATGTCTCGTAATGCGCCCAAAAGTCCTGCAACCTCTGGATTTTGACTGTGAGAACTGTTCATCGCAGCCCTGAATCTTGTGAGTTCTCTTGACAAAGCCGATGTAAGTGCTAACTGTCCAGTAGAATCGCTTGCAGCATCCAGAATCTGGATACCTCTAACTTCTCTTGCGCCAGGAGCTCCTTGTTGGAATACTCTTCTTCTAAGTTCTCCAACTGTGCTGGAAAGCAATTGAACTTGTCTTAGTACTGGTCCAGCGCCTAGTTCATCACTGGCAATGTTCTCGGTGTGCATGTCAGTTCCACCACGCATTGCCAGATTCAACGATACATTGACTTGTCCAAGTTCATCCATACCAAATGAAACATTGGTAATCATGTACTTTTCTTTGCATCTCATACCGTTGATTAGATCTGCATAAGAATTTTGTGCACCAGGACCGTCAGGATGGCTCCAACCATATTCAATTAGGATCTCTGTATTGCTATAAAGATCCGGACGCACGAAGTCAGCAATTTCAGCAAGTCTTGACCTGTCATGAAGAACAAAGTTCATCTGTGCCGTCTTAAAGCACATGATGCCTGTAGTCGGACGAACTTCAATGGATAAGTCCTTGAAGGTTAGGAATGGTCTAAACTTATCAAGTACAGGTGTGCTTCTAACCGATGGGTCATCAATCTCATTGGCATTCACTAGTGTAATGGGTGCTGTAAACAACTCCATACCAGCTGTAGAGTATTCCTGATCATTCCCATCACGGTTTGAACCTGTGATAACATTTGCGTCTAGGATCAATCTCGTTACACTGTTCGTTCCAGAGCCACCAGAACTTTCATTGCTTGGTGCCAGAACAGCTCCGAACAAGAACTTTTCCAGAGAAGCATTTTGAACTCTGTTGTTAGGATCTACAGGCGCACGACCAAATTGAAACTGAACATCTAGAATTGGTACACAACGAGCCATTTCAATGGATGGAATACTATTCAAAAAAATTGTGCAGGCATTGGTATTTTTTTGAGCTGGCGTAACTCTTATGTGATTTTGTAGGATTACACTTAATCCAGGTGAATTGAACCTGTTTGGATTATTAATGTTCGAATTAATTGTATTTGAAGAATTTAGAAGAACAGTTATAGCATCATGATCTCTATTCAACGAGCCTTTAAGAACATGTGAACTAGAATCAGCATCTGTGTTACCTTCTGCGTTAGCGACACTAGCATCATCAGTAAAAGTTCCGGGCCCGTAATAGATCTGGATTATGTTATTTACTCTTTTTTGAATATCATTACTGTCACTAAGTGATTCATTTAAGAGTTTGATAAGATTCTTTGTAGTGTGAGCACCAGTACTGGTGTCAATCATCAGCTCAATTAATCTTGTTACTTCTGGTGGTGGAGCTGGTAAGTCAAATGTGGTATTGTTAGAAATTCCTTGAATTTCTGTCAAGGCAATTTGTCCAGCTAGATCTTTGACCGTGTAAAGACCAAAGTACTTTGACAGCTTGTTGGCAGCTGCATTTAGTCTTGTTCTGTTTGTGACTGGTGCATTACTCTGGGGCATGATGTGTTACTGTATCTAGTGACTAACCAACATATTGTGTTACATCATCAAGGATTGGTACCTTGATGATAGTACCGGGAGGTACCTGTGGCGACCAGCCGATGTCACTAGCAGCTGCAATGATCCACCAGAGAGTGCCATCTCCGTAGAATCTACCAGCAACGATGTCAAGTCTGTCTTCCTGTGAGGAGATAAATTGTTGAACACGAATGTTACCGGCAATTACGTTATCTCTTATAGCTGGTATCGCATAAGAAGTTCCATATGAAGAACCAAAACCCAAAACAGTTGTTCTTGCGTATCGTCTGAATGCCATTTGTTAACCTCCCGGCCTATTCGTTCCGTTGCGTGGTGGAGGAACAAATTTTGCCCTAGCAGTTGAAACTCTGCTCTCAACGTTGTCTGTTGTATCCAAAGGATCTTTGTTGAAAGACTTCATAATCTCACCAGTGTTGTAAAGAGGTGCCGTGTTGAATCCGTTGTGATCCAAACCTGGATTGATGTCATGAACAGGCATGAACTCAACAGCCAGTTTCATAGACATAGGTGCTCTACCATTGGCTCTGTCTGTTGCCCAACGAGCATCTGAGTAGTCAAACCTTATACTCTTGATTACACCAGCTAAACCTCTGCCTTTGGTAGAAGCAAAAGCTTTCATCACAGGATTTGCAGTGTCAGTGTCGCTGGCATCAAAGAAATCCTGAATAGCTTGAGGTGTTGTAGTGTTGGTTGTAGGTGCTGGCGCGCCTGCTCCTGCACGCTGCGCTGCTCTGGTAATTTGATCTGGTAATGGTGTCAAAGAAGACTGATGTACCAAGTATGTTCCATCTTGCTGCGCACCAGCATTTATTACCCTGACGTGGTAAGATCTATTATTTGGCCCTTCGCCAATTGGTATTGTGTTCATGATTATGACCCTAAGAGCAGATGCTGCGTGCAAGTTACGGGCAGGTCCCGTTGCTGGTACATTTGTGTGATCAATAATATCAGAGGCACTGTTTGAACGCGGAGTTCCAGCATTGCCTCTTCTGGTGTTGGTGTTGTTGGTTGGTGGAAGACCATCAACTCTTGGATACAACATTCTATCTGCGCGTGAGCTGGTTGAGGTATAGTTGGGTCTCAACAAGGCTTCTTCACTATTGTCATACTGTCCAGCACTCATTCTGTTACGTGCTGCATCTTGTCTGCTAGCAAACGTATCATTCATTGCAAAATTACCAGCTTCTAACTGGTCAAGTTGAAATTGTCCGCTGTCAATACCAAACAACCTAGCAACAGCCATTGTACTATAGTTCGTTTTGAACAAGTCTCCGAGTCTTAGTCTCACAAGAGGTGCAGCCGAAGGAATCTGAGAGAATGGTTGAACGAACTTGTTGTTTCCAGTTCCAATTTGACGTCCGGTTGTGTATTGTGGGTATACTAACGTTACGAATTTGTTAATCTTCCACCACATCTGGTCAAAGTCTTCTGGATTGGTTGCTACAACCCTGAATGACAATGAAATAGAACGCTTGGTGTTCTTGTAGATCGGCACGGAACCAATGCGTCCATAACCTTCAATCTCTTGATACTCGGCATCATAGCCATCACTAACATCTTCAAGGAAGGCATGGAATGAGATGATTTCATTGGTTCTAAGATCTTGCCAGTAGAACGGCATGTAGTCAGCTTCAAGATAGTCTTCCATTTGCTTGACAACAGCTGGTTTGATTCTGTTATTTGCAGAACGATTCTCATGACTTGGATCTGCAACGACATTTTTTGAACTGATAAGTGAGAATGCTGTGTTTACAGGATTATCTTGGTTATTTGTTCCAACAAACAACGATACACCCTGAAGCACGTTACGTGGAAGAAGATATAGAGATTGTACACTGTTTTGTTTCCAAGCCAGTGTGCTGTCCGCAAGTCTGTTCTTTCCTTGAAGAACAGCTATGTTCAATGGACCACCCTCTTCCGGAAACAAGTCACCAGCAGCGAAGCGTTCTGGAATGTTGTCTATGCTTGAGATAAATGCGTTGACAACACCATTGAGATTGATTTCATAACCATCTTCTTCATGAGTAAGGGCAACATCTCCTATGCTAGCAACGATGTTAACAAACTTTAGGAGAGCCGAACTGTTGAACTTGTCAATCATAGCACCAAGCGCGAGTGGATTGCCGAGAATGGTAACGTCATTGACACCAAAGGCTCCATTTGGCGGTGTTCTGTTGACTGTGGAGTCAATAGACATAACAAAAAAGTCGGTTGTACTACGAACAATCGTTCTAAGAACAGTGTTGTAGTAACCGTGATGCCTTAAGAGTTTTCCAGCTGTTGGAATAGGACCGTTCTGGGCATCAAAGAATATGTTAATACCTCTGTCAACACAAGCAAAGAAGTTATGAGTTGTTTGATATACGTCTAGCTGAATTGCATCATTCTTGTATGCGCTGGTTTCACTGTCTTTTCCAAGATAGCTGCCCATTCTCTTTCTTCTGTCTTGAAACGCTGGTGAAGCTGCATTTGCCGCAGGATTTGTGGCTACGTTAGCATTTGGAGCAACTAGTGTAGCTAGAGCCTTCATAAGTCCACCAACAACAACCAATAGGAGACCAGCGCTAGCAATACCAGCTGTGTCAACTAGTCCAGAAAATGGTGCCATCCAGTTGTTGACGTTACCATATGACAAGATCTCGTTCTTCTTGATGTTGTCATCTAGACTTGGCTTGAGGTAATTTGGATTCACGTCATGCATGATTTTTGCAGCGTTGAATCTACTGACTCCAACCTTCTGACCCATTCTTGCGAGACCTGGAACAAGCTGAGCTCCACGAGCTGCGAGCTGTTGCCCAACATCGTTGGGGTCTGTAGGAATATAATACTCTCCAGAAGCCTGAAGCATGGTCAAGAGTCCAATCTTCTTAAGGTCAGCTAGTTTGATTAATGTAGCTGTGTCACCTTCAGTTGATGGAAATTTTCTAGGACCGTGGACACCAAACTTTTGTTGAACGAAACCAACGCCTAGGTTGCTTTCATCTTCAGCTACAGAGCTTTCACCCTGAGAACCAAGCGTTCTTACGGCAATGCCATCAAATCTATCAACACCAGATCTTGGAAGAAAGCTCTTGCCTTCCCTGAATCTGTTGTTGTCAAACAAGACTTGATCCATGCGTTTGGCAAAGTCTGAAACTCCACCCTTCTCATTGATGTCTGTAATAACATCGGTAATTGAGGGAGCATCACTGTTCTCGTGACCCTTTCTAATAGCAAAGGCACTACTTCCAGTGTCTAGTTGACCTGTCTTAGAGTGTTTGTTGAAACTGCTAACTGCTGTGGCACCTTCGGGACCTGTCTGTGCCATGTCTCCTGTGTAACTCTCCTGGTTGTGATCTCCAGGAGGTGTCATAGGAGCCGTATAGCCCTGAGCATCGTGCGTAGCGAATTCACTGTAACCAGTTGTTACAGGAATGTCATTCTGGACTTGGGCGGTCATGGCCGCAAGATAATCTCCAAGACGTTGCTTGACAGGCAGAATAACATCGTCTTTATCAATCAATATTGTGTTGTCGGGACCAGAGTTATCAAGTTTTATGATAAGTCGGTCACCAAGACGAATGTTGTTAGCTGATATTCTTGGAAGTCTTGCCATGATCCAATGTAACTAGCGTTTCTTGAGAATTTCAATCGGAAGTAAGATCTTCTGTTCAAACTCTTCACAGAGCTTACGAAGAGAAGCAACGACTTCTTCACGTTGTTCTTCTGGAAGCATAGCGAGATACTTTTGATACTGCTCGGACTTTGTAATATCATCAAATATAGCCATTACTCAGTTCCTCCGGACGTGTTGATGGTTGATCTTGGACGAGTTGTTAGAGCAAGTTTCCAGCCTTTATGTGAGTTTGTTTTACCTGATAGAACATTGTGGATAGCACTGTTTGTAAGTTCATGTAGTCTGCAAAATTCGCTTAAACACTCAATTTTTGTAATTAATTCTCCTGTTGGAGACATAAGATTGATATTTTCATAACTCACTACACGTTTTGTCTACCAGAAATTTCAAGACCTAATGACAATAATCAATTTCTTCAATACTATTAAAGACTTGTGTTGAGGCGAGTCCTTGGGTGAGTTGTCAGGGCAAGCTCGAGCGCCTCAAGTCCAGGTTGATCAATTTTAACACTAAAGTTCACAACTATGGTAAAGTTTCGGTTATCAATTCTATATTGCCCAGCAGCTCCAAGCCCCAAGTTACCAGCAACTGACTGAAGACGCGTTTCAATATCAAGAGCATGAAGTCCCTTAAGAGCTGCACCTGTGGCATTGATGGAATCCACCATTGCCTTGACAGCTCCACTCACACGTTCAATATGAGCATCTCTAATATTAGTAACCAAATTTGCAATAGAACCAGTAAGTGTTGAAGTGCTAAGTCTAGTAGCTACGCTATCAATACCAGCTTGAATTGAGAACAAAGACATGTTAAGTGCTGCAAACTTAGCATCAATATCAGACGGCACCAGTACCGGTCCAGAGATAAGATTTGTTACAGCTGTCATAATGGATGTAAATGCCGTAGCTCCGGCAGCAAGATTTCTTGCATCTCTAGGGGTCATACTAGAAAATGCTGTTGTTGCAGAAGATAAGATGTTTGGCAAGTGATTAGAAATTGAGCTCATCATTGACTCAATGAATCTAGACGCTTCGCTAATAGCAGTTACGTTTGCATGAGCACCAGTTGTTGCTGTTACCAGAGTTCCAATGGTTGTAGCAATCTGTCCAATAGATCCAAAGATAGCGGTCATTGCTGGCAAAACACCTTTAAGGATTGTTACAGTGTTGGTTGAAAAGTTAGCGGATTCAATAGCGTGAAGGAATCTCATTATCAGTGTAGCTACGTTACTAACGATGTGAGAATCCATGATACCACGCAATACATCATTGACAAACGTTGTCATTGCGCTCAATTGTCCAGTAAAGCTAGCCCCTTTATTCAACTCTCTTATCATCTCTGGAGAAAGTCTCAGTGCTGTAGCAATGCCGGTCATAGCACTCAAGATGCCGGGAATTGTTTCAATTGCTCTTTTTTGGTCTTCTGTTATTCCTGGACCTATGCCAGTGATGATGTTCTGAACTCTGGTCATCAAGTTTCGGATAGAAACATCCATTTGATGAATATAATTTGACATTCCTTCCAAGTTTCGGCTTGTTGAAGCACCAGTAGTGAACTGTGCCCATAACCCTGGCTCAGCCAAAGATTCTGCGGGAGCACGTAGTGCTGTAGCTAGTCCAGAAATACCGGTCAATATTGTTCCTAGTGCTTCAGCTGCTTTAAGCTGTGCTTCACCACCAGCTAATTGATTGATTACTGGTTTAAGACTATCAATAATACCAATCACACCGCCAGAAATAGACCGAATTATGGTCTGTACGGAAGCCAGAGTCTTTCTCTGTTCTTCGGCTGGATTACCAAACACGAACTGAATGAACGATGGTCTTGTTTGTTCAATGATTGTTCCAATATTTCCAGCAAAACTACCAACAGCGCTCATGATTGCCGCAAATGCCTTGGCTTTTTCAACAAAGCCCGGGCCGGGATCAAAAGCTTTGAGTGTGTGCATGATTTTCATGCCTTGCTCTGCCATGATATCAATTACGGCAACAATTGCAATTAAACCTGCACCGATCGCAAGAGCTCCAATTCCTGTACCAATCATTGCCCCGACAATTCCTGCAATAGCTGCCACACCAGCAGCTGCCAAGAAGAAAGCTCCTGTGCCTGCCATAATAAGCGCCGTTTTGCCAATATCACTGAGAGAAAAGTCTTTGAAAGCTAGAATAAGTCCATAAGCCCCAAGAGCCATTGCAGCTCCAACAACTCCAACAATTAGAAGTCCTAGGGCAATACTCTTTAACATGCCAGCATTAAGGTCTATTGCCGAGAGAAGTTTTACTGCACCGGCAATCAAGACCATTGCACCGGCCGTAGCTACCATAGCAAGAGCAGCACCACCTACTTCAGTAATACCAAGACCATATTTTTTCATTGCTAAGGCAAAAACGAAAACTTCAGCCAAAAGTGCTGCCATACCAAGAACGATCAGTGCTAAGAGTCCCAATTTTTGAAGTACTGTAGTGCTTGGATTAGTACGCGCAACGGCATCATTTGCGTTACCAGCAGCGGTAACGGCTCCGGTGCCAATATCTGGTTGAGTTGGTCCAGCAGCAGGAGAAGCAGCAACAGCCTGCACATTACCAGAAAGTCTTCTGAATGCATTGCTAACCAAACTAGTACCGCGAGATACTAATGTGCTATTGGTTAAAGCTTTACCCAAACTTCCCAAGAACATGGTTATGAGTGTAGATGTAAACGTCCTTCCAACCATACCAATAACACTAGGTCCAAACAAAACACCAAGAATCAAGGGAGCATGCTTGAGCAAGAATGGCATAACATGGTTGTACAAGACTTCATGAAAGAGATTCTTAAGAGCTAACCAAAGTGGAGGCCAAGCTGATTTCAAAGCTTCAATGATAGGCCCTAATATTTCTCCTATGAATCCTGTAGCTTCCCCACCAGCTCCACCCATACCTGGAAGAGCAACGTTACCTTGTAGCAGATCTATAATATAGCGTACGCCTGTTGTTATACCTTCAAAGGCTAGCTTGAGCATGCTAGCGCCTATTTGCGCTAACGCTTTGAAAAAGCTTTTGAACCCATCAAGCACACCTCTGCCAGCAGCAGAATTACTCTTGAAGAAATCAAAGAAGTTCTTCTGAAGCTTCTTTAATAGTTCAGGAAGAACTGTCTGTGGATCTTTTGTCAAAGCCTTGAAGAAATCTCTGAACGCTTCAACTACGTTCTTCATCAAGTTACGAATTTTTGATGGGTTAAAAAATTCTCTCAGTCCCTTGAGAACATCATTCACTCCAGGGAACATGTCAACGAACATTCGTCCGACACGAACACCAGCTTGAAATACTACCATGAGAGATTTCTGTAATCCATACATTAACTGTCGGAACTCAGTACTTCGTCTTATACCAACAGTAAATCCCTGAATGAACCTGTCAAAGAATCCGCCTGCACCAGCACTTCCAGACTTCACAAGTCTCTCAATAGAATCAGCTAAGCCCTTCATAGCCTGCGCTTGAGTCAGTTGTTGTTTGTGAGCAGCTCCACCCTTTTTCTGAATATCTGCATAGGACACAGCTTGGTTCTTCAGAGAGAACACAAGATCCAAAGCATCGTCTCCAACGCCAGACTGCTGAGCTAACAGAGCTCTTTCTTGTCTGGTCATACTCTCAACGGAACGACCAGCATTGAAGAATGCTTTTCGTAACATCTCTACACGTTCCGCTGGATTTTGAGCTTTCATAAGTTCCAGAGCGTCAACGTTCAAACCAAAAGCTTGGCTTAGGTGAGCTGCGCCAGAAGCTGCATCTTCAAAGTTGTCAAACTTGTCAATGACGCCAACAAGAGCCTTGATGTCAACACCAAGTTTACGAGCATAGACAGATACCTGAGCTAGTTGTTGAGGAGCTAGACTTCCAAAGTGTTTGAAGTCCGCCATCATCTCACCCATGTCTCTGGATATCATCTTAGATGACAATCCAAAGGACTTACCTAACTGAATAGAAAAGTTAGCTACCTGTCTCTGTATTTCTGTTATGTCTTGTCCTGTGGCAAAAGCTCGTGCACCTAGAGCCTTCAATCCAGCCTCACTGAGACCAAGACCCTTGTTGTAGGCAGCGAAAGCTTCTGAGTTCTTGATAAGTTGTGGAGCTAGGACTTCAAACAAAGGGCCCAACTGCTTTGCCCACTCGGCAACTGCTTTAAGTCTCTCAGCAAGATTGCCCATAACTCTGTAGACAGAAAGTCCGGAGTTAGCTAGCTCGCCTTTCATGGAACGAGAGATGTCAATGATTGCTTTACCCGCTGTTGTGTGTAAAGCACCAAACTCTTTACGGATGTCTTCTAGTGCTTGAGCTAACTCGTTACTGCCACCCGTGTCAGCCATGGAAATAAGACCACTGAGCATCTTAAAGGGAATAGCAATGATGGAAGCAGCTAAGTCTCCCATGAATCCAAGCATGCCTTGTCCAAGAGACGCAACCGTTCTCATAGCATTGCCGGTGAACTTAAGTCCAGCAATGAATCCAGTCATTGCGCTACCAGCAACGAATCCAAGTTTTCCAAGCTTCTCAATTGAGTCCAGTGTCTGTTCGTTGAATCCAAGTAAGTTCTTGGTTGCTTCAGTAACAGAATCCTTTACTTGTTCGTAAACAGACTGATTCGTGCTGCCAAGCTTGGAGGTTGATGCCTGTGCTTTGTCAATAGCATCTTGTGTCGCTGTAACATCTTCAGCAACGCCCTTGTAGTTGATTTTTGAGAGACTGTCCACTAAATCCTGAGCGAGCGAGATTTGACTCTTCATCATCTTCGCTTGAGCTTCCATGATCTTACTTTGCTGTTCAAGCAAGTCATTCAGCTGCTGTTGGATATCAATGTTAGTGGCCATAAGGATTCGTACCTATAATTACAGTTACACAAAGTTTAGGATAACCCATGAGCAACTATAAATTAAGCGCCGTCGGAAAACTGTTCTTCGCAAGCCTTGTCGCTGGTATAGCTTCAGGCGTTACCAAGTCGGTAATGAAACTCAAGGGAACTCCAGAGCAAGTCAAAGCAATCACAGATGCAATTATGGCATCAAAAGATTTCCAGGACGAAATAAAGAAACCCGGAGCAACTGTTGAGACTGTTATTCAAAAGATGCACCTCAAGAATCTCACAGCAGCTGAATTCAAGAAGATTACCGGAAGACCTTGGCCTCTCTAGTCTTTCTCTTCTTCTCTTGTTTTCTTGCTCTTCTTGTCGTCAGGTAAAGACTTCTCTATGCGAACTGTGAGAAGTGACTTTCCATTAACTGTTGGTTGACCTAGGTCATCTGTACCAAGAGACTTCACAACCATTCTCTTGTTCTTCCACTTACCTGCGAGAACAATGTCACCCAGAGCAAGATCAATCGTCAGCTCAATGAGTTGTCTAAGTAAGTGTTCGCTCTTTGCATCCATAACCCTAATTAGTTGTAATGTCGCACAAGAAACTAAAGTCATTTCAGGTTAATCTCGTTGACTCTCGGAGCGGCTACAAGAAGTCCGTCTTGTGCAAGACCTATGAACTCCCAAACGGGTTGGTTGAGACCTTCTTCATAGACAATGACAAAGACAGTGTCCAGATATTCGCTATAACCAAAACAGGGAATGTTCTGTGTGTAAAGCAGTTCAGGGCAGGTCCTGAAAAGGAACAGCTTGAATTGCCCGGTGGAGGTCTTGAGAAGGGTGAAGATCCGGTTGAAGCAGCTCAACGTGAGTTACTTGAAGAAACGGGTCACAAGGGAAGTAAGTGTATCCCTATAGGCAAACTGCCATACTCTCCTTACTCAACTGGTAACAGACATGCGTGTCTAATCGTTGAGTGCGAGAAAGTCGCTAGACTAGACCTTGATCCAAACGAGTTCCTGGAAGTATTAGAAGTTCCCTTGAAAGA
>Ga0315288_10011555_pt1 | contig 11116 bp, 14 predicted proteins | sample YL17G11_20_MG_FD_203454 | JGI IMG/M metagenome (GOLD analysis project Ga0315288, IMG submission 203454) | Sediment microbial communities from Yellowstone Lake, YNP, Wyoming, USA - YL17G11_20 | ecosystem: Environmental > Aquatic > Freshwater > Lake > Sediment | place: USA: Wyoming | collected... | reverse complement strand
CGCCCACGGCATACCTGTACTGATGATTCTCCAGGCCCAACGAATTCTCTCTCGCCAACCAAACGGGCGGTTAGTGTCTATGAGTTGCCAGACGCTCAACTCAAACATCTTTATTGGTGGTCCTTTACCGTATGTCTCTTCGACGCGAGACAGTTCAAATGAACATGCCAAGCAATCACATTTGATGAACAATGAGTCCGTCACACCTTCGTTTTTATTATTGCAACATGCCATAGTTCCCAATAACTATTGAGAAGAAACCAATTCTTCTTTAGTATCGCCTTTAATGGGTAAGTTGTCAACATCTATTTCTTCGACACCAACAAATCGGTGATATCCGCCGGCGGGGTGAATAGCTACAGATTCTTGATAAAAATACTGTATCTGATGGAAATTTGAATTCCATATTTTGATACCGCCTCTTGGAAAGGTTGGTTCACCAGGTTTATGAAAAGAATATAGATACAATCTATAGAAATTGGGATAACGAGCAACAAGAACCCTTGTCCCCATCTGGGTCGTTTCGTTGATTTGTTGACACAGTTTCACTCCTGTAAAAACCTGATGCGAAGTTCCCGAACTGGGATTGAACACTACTTCTTTTCTTTCGTAGTATTCTTTTATTTCTTCGGGATTCTTGGGCTTGCGGCCCCCATGTTTGGGTTTTTCTATATTCTTCGTTGACTTTTTTCTACGCATGATTTACTTTGTACCATACATGATAATGACCTGTTGTCAACATCGTTTTGGTCTGGATATAAATACTTATAGATAGTATGAATCTAACGGGTGTCGCCAAACAAATAATTTCAGAAAATGAAGTCCAGTTGGACGACCTTTCACAAGAATTTGAAGTTCCACAAGCCGGCTTGGATTTTCTCCAAACGAAACTTGAAAAGCTCAACCGAAAGGCTGCGCAGTGGGGAATTCCGGGTTTAACATTGAAAATCATCAAGGAACGGGAAGAACCTATCAAGAAATTGGGTATTTGGGGCGGTGAACCAGAAATTGTTGGACATAAGAAATACTACACCGTCGCTCTTGACGGAAAGCCGCCACAAGTCGAAGGCTACACTTTCATCGCAAAGATTCAACATACCACCGGTGGAGAAAACATCCTCAATGTCGCTCCTGGTTCTCCCATAAAGAATCCTCCCGCAATTTATCATACCATTAAAGGTGAATGCGATGTCTGTAAAGAAAAACGTGAGAGGTTCAACACGTTCATTCTACAGATGGACAAAGACAATGACGAAAAATTTCCCGACAAAAAGAAAGGCGAACTGATTCAAGTAGGCAGTTCTTGTCTTGGCCGATTTCTTCCCGGTATCAGTGTCAATGCTCTTATTAACTATGCCAAACTCATCGAAGACATTCGCCAAGCCCGGCAAACACAATGGGAAGATAATGACTTTGAATCGGGAGAACACGAATATTCCGGCCCCAATCCCTGGAAACGACATGCCCCAACCGAGACTTTGATGAAGTATATCTGTCTTGTTTATACCGTGAGAGGAAAATACATTTCCAAAAGCAAACAACAATTCGGAGAAATGCCTACTTCCGACGAAGCTCTCTCCACAATGTTCGCTCGGAAACCCGACACCTATATCCACAAACGCATTAAAGAAAACGAAACATTTATCACTCAAGCTCAAGACTTATCGGCCAAAGTGGTTGAATGGATGAAACAAACCGATTTCACCAAAATGACCACCGACCCTGAGTGGACCAATTTCTATCACAGCCTGAATGTAGTGGCTCATGCACCCACTATTGACACCAAGAATGTTGGATATCTTGCCGCAGTCCTATCCACCTACAATAGAGAAGAATCCAAGAAACAGCAACAGTTACCAAAAGGACAAAAGAAATATGTTGGAACGATAGGTCAAAGAATAACTTTCAACGGTAAAATGACATACACAAAATCGTTTCCGTCTCAGTGGGGAAGTGGTATGGTTACGCTATATCGGTTTGAAGACCTTGATGGTAATAACATCCAATGGTGGTCATCCAAAAGTCTGAATCTTCAAGTAGGGCAAACCTATCCAATTTCAGGTCTTGTCAAATCACATGAGGTTGATAAATACAATAAACAACCAACCACGGTGATTAAAAATGGCAAGCTCGAAAAAATGTAAGCCCAGCTTCTCAATACGTTGGTTGCACATCAAACTGCATCTAGGTTGTTTGTACAGATTGACCAAACAACTTCTGCGCAAAAAAATAGCTCTTACGAAATTTTTCCGTAAGAGCTGGTTCTATTTCAAAGGTATCGGTCGAGCGTTATTCAGATTTAAGCTGGATTAAGTCGTATTCACCACGACAGGCGATATAATCTGCAACGTGAATGATTCTTGGCAGATTTGTTTTGAGATATAACTCGGGCCGAAAACCAACCAAATAAGTTTTTGCTGATTCTTTATACATTCCATCGGCCAGTTTCATTCCAAGGTATTCCTTCCAAGTGAATTTCACCCCGTAATGTTGGAGAACGAAAGCAGCTCGGTCAGTGACTTCCATATACTGAACATTCGGGTTCATCTGATATGGTTCGCCTTTCTTCGCCTTCCAATTATCCATCTGCGGAACGTAATAAGGGCCGGTATGATCGCCCAACTTTCCCAAATCGTGATGAAGTGCGGCAAAAATCATCTCTTCATCGGTAAAGTCGATGTTCATTCCCATTGCGGTTCCAAGTTTCTTGACACCAAAGGCGCATTTCACAACACGCATGACGTGAAGAAGGTAGCCACCAGGAAAAGCGAAGTGGAAGTGTTCACTCAAGGAAGCAGGCGCAGTCGCTAGTTCCTGTCCCATAGCTTCATCAGCATACATCGCAAGCAGTTTTTCTTGACGTTCGCCGGTGAAGGTTGAAGTGATAAAAGCCAAAAATTCTTGGTAGTTGGCAACGATTTCTTTTTCGGTTAGGTTTGGTTTCTCAATCATAGTAATCAACCTTACATCAAGAAAAAGAGGAAATCAACTTATTATATTGAGGACAAAAAATGGCGGAAGATGTAGGAGTCGAACCTACTCCCGTTTTACCGGGGCCTCAGTTTTCGAAACTGGCCGATTTCCGTTATCGTAATCTTCCGTAAAGTGGCGGATGGTGAGAGGATCGAACTCCCGCTGGTTTTACCCAGGCTCTAACTTTCCAGGCTAGCCTATTACCACTCTAGCAACCATCCTAAAAATAAAATACGACGGAACAACTGCTGGAGTCACGTCCAGCCACATACCTCCTATTAGGCGGAGGGTCGCCTACCACGGTCTTCGGTTGAACTTAACAACCTACTCATTTTCCGTGCTTAGTCCCGTGTGTCCACACTACGGGATTTTAGTTAAGCGTCCGTCGTAAATCTGGCTGGGATGCTTGGAATCGAACCAAGTCCAGAGCTTTCAGAGAGCCCTGTGCGGCCTTTACACCACATCCCAAAAAATCTGGTGGAGCTGAGGGGAATCGAACCCCTATCTTCACAATGCCATTGTGATATCCTACCGTTGAATGACGGCCCCATTACAAGATGCGTGATTTACTCTTTTCTGAGAGCCTATGTGTATCACTTGACTTTGTGAGACGTTTTTAGCGTAGCCATCGCTACGACCGGTGTTAATTCGCTTTGTTGCGGGCCGGATTTATCCCTATTTGGGGTTTTTTCTTATAATAAGATTTGCTGTTATCGCATCTTAAATCTAAAAAGCAGTCCAGAGTTCCTTCTGGTGGTCATGCGCAGTCTAAATCTGCTTTACCAGCTTTCGTCACTGCTTTAAATCTGGTAGCGGAGATGGGAGTTACACCCATCATAGCACTTATTCAGTGCGACGGTTATGAGCCGTCTTGGCGTCTTCCGGCCTGTCCCCGCAAATCCTAAAATCTTCAAAGAACAACTGACTACCTATAAATATAGACTCATTATTTCCAAAAGTCAAGAAAAAGTTTTGGTGGAGCCAACGGGAATCGAACCCGTATCTGTTCGCTGCGAACGAACCGTCCTACCATTGAACGACGGCCCCATATCCGGTTTCAGTTTAAGCATAAACCGGAATAAAAAGCTTGCTATATTAGTGTGCCTAGCAACTGCCTTTTACCGAATTATTATGCGTAATCAAAGACTAACGCTGCCGCAATCGACTTTTTAATTTAAGGTCATAATCGATTAACCCATTTTTTCTTAAGAAAATAAAGTGAAAGAAGCGTGTTACCATTACACCATAAACAGGATTAGAGCCTGAATTCTTCTTCCACTGGGGGCGTTTGCCCTTCCACCAATTTGACACATCATGTAGCCGCGTTTCTGTTTTATCCTTACATTTATCTAAGCACCAACCCGGACCTGATGACGTGGAGCACTACACTCGGTCCTGTTTGGCTTGCTCCTAATTTGTGGTATTAACGAACATCAGCACTTTATAGACTCGGCCCGGACTCCGATGTTCTCCCAATCATCTGCTCTGGAGACGCGAACTTCCTCTAACCTTTCGGTCAGCGTAAGGTCGATCATGTCAAAATCTTCAAAACCAACCGAGCCTTTTTCAGCTTCTCTTTGGTCTTCTCAAACTCTTCAGCACTCACCGCTTTTCGATAGTTTTCACTATTGACTCTCTTTTCCAAGAAAGCAATGTAGTCCCGTTCTTGTTTGATACGCTTTTCTGCTGCGTTCATAAAATCTGGAGCCCAAGGACGGTTCCGCCCCGTCGTTTCAGCTTTACCAAAGCCGTGTACTGCTATTGTACTACATGGGCAATTACAGTGTCATTGCTTTATTCCATTTATACCAACAGAATATCAACAAACAAATCAAAAGTCCTGCTACCACTAAATCAATCACAAACTAATCTACACCACTCCAATCGTTTTGTCAAACGATTTTATAGATTAGTGACAATCGTTGCTTGAAAAATAGTTAAATTAGACGGAATATTAACCGGAGCTGTCTTCGGTATGGTATCCGTATTGGAGAAACCCGATTCTCCCGCCGCATTCTTGGCTGTCACCTTAAACGTCAACGACTTGGTGACGCCCGGCGTAACCTGAATACGAACTTTAGCTACATTATTTGTAGCTGGCACCGTTACGGCTGCCTGAAAGTTGGTGCCGCCATCACGGGCATAATACACCACAAAATTACTGACCAAATTGGTTGTTGATGTGTTGTAATTCCAGCTTAACCACACATCAAGATAGTCAGCCGCAAATGACGTTAAGGTTAAACAAAACACCGATAATAGGATTGTTGCAAGTAGTTTTTTCATATTCATAAATATAGGTTACTTCTTTACGGATTCAACTTTGAAAACATTTAATTGTGTTGGAGCCGGTAAAATTTGTGGTGGCGCCGACAGAGTAAACGACGATACAGGAGTACTGTAAATAGCCAACCCATTCGTCCACATCCAGACATAGCCTCTAAAGTAGTATATCTGAGGCGTCAGATTAGTCAATGTAACCGAATAGTTTGCTACACCATTTGTAGGCGGTATCGAATCTTTTCCAACTGAAACCGTTAGATTCGTCGAATTAGTTCCATACCTAAACCATGCGTTGACAAGATTAGTGGTACCCAACGCTTTAAGAGCTAACATTGCATTGGTTGAAGTCAGATTTGTTGCAGGATAACAAATCAGATTGGTGAAATTGAGCGTCGAACCGATTATAGCTTCATTACTGGGGTCGCTTTCCATTCCATTTGTTGAAACTGACCTAACCGTAAAATAATATGGAACATTTTCTGACATATTAGTAACCATATAGTTTGTTGAAAGTCCGGCTGAAAATACATTTGTGTAAATTCCTGATGTTCCTCCCATATACAGCTTGTAATTTACAACGCCTTCAACTGCGGCATTCGTTGCTGGTTCCCACGCCAACATTGTTTTGTATTTAAATACCAGTGGAGGATTTGTTATTGGCGGTGATGTTAATACTGAATCCATTGAATTAGTATAGAGAAACATTCGTTCCGCCGGTGTCAAAACTCTTTTCCAAAAAGACACGGAATCAATAAGACCATCCATGTAATTATTATTGTCGTGCGTTCCTCCAATACAAAAATCATACGGATCATCCCAAGTTCCCGACCAAACATCTTGATTTATTACACCATTGTCAGTTTGTATGTTTATGGTGTAATTTGTACTATTATACCAAGCGACAATAAAATGCCATTCACCAACGGCTATAGTATTATTAACATCAAACACACTTTCCCAAGCAAGTTCATTGCCTCCACCGATATAGAATGCGTAGCAACCATACGACGCCAAATACAACAATTGATAAGAATATAGACGACGGTTGGTATCAATTCCATGTGCTTTACTAATAACGGTATTGTAGCCAAGACTCTCTTGCTTTACCCAGGCCGCAAACGTAAATGAAGTATTAGTTCCCAAAGATAAACTAGCACTATCTGTACAATATAGCTTTTGAGCTAATGTATCTTCTTCAAAATCCACTGCGTTGTCTATTTTTCCGGCGGCATAACTAACAAAATGAGTATTCAACAAATGATTGGTACCAAAACTGTCGTATCTTATTCCATTAGTTTCATTCAGTTTCCAATGAGATATCAAACCGATTCTTAGATCATCGCCAAATGCGATACCTAAAATAAAGAAAAAAACTAATACTGATATAACCTTTTTCATATTTATTATTCGGTTTTTTCGCCGATTCTTTGAGCCGCTTTAGCAACTCCTAAAGCTGCTGTCATTGTGACCAACGAACCATCTAATGCTTCCATTTTTCCATTTTTTAATGAGAGATAAGTCCAATTAAAGACGACGACCAAAATCCACAATAAAAAAGCTAAACGCATAGAGGAAAATCCGCCTGCGTTATCACTCAATACTGTCCAAAATCCCGGAGCTTTTTCTTTAGTTTCTGCCATAGTTTTCCTTTTCAGTTTTCCTTTTCAAAAATTTCGTCAGTCAATTTAACAATCCACGGATTCGGATGTGAATGTGGATTTATTCTAAAAACTTCCTTCATAGCTTCATCTTTACTCATTCCCTGACTTCTAAGAATTGCGTAAGCAATGGCTGGGCTTCTTGAAACTCCCGCAGCACAATGAATTATGTGGACTTTGTATTTTTTAGCAAAGTCAACCGCCTTTAAAATGTCTTCCTTGGTCGCAAATTTGTATTTTTCCGGCAACGTTCTGTGTTGAGGATTATCAAAATCCAAGTCATCCACATCAAGTTGCAAATGATGTTTGCACAAACTAGCGTCAACAGGCGTTTCCCTTTCAACACTAATCACATTTAGTTTATGTGGGTAGCGTTGAACTGCCCATTTAGCACCTTGTATCGGTAAAATGACCATAGTATTTAAAATTGGTGCTGCTGGTGAGATTTGAACTCACACTGCCGAAGTTCTCAGCCTCGTGCCTCCTGCCAGTTGGGCTACAGCAGCATTAAAATCGTCTTGTAAGGTGCCATTTCTTACACTTTTTACAGCGGTATGGTTTTATGACACCTGTTCCACCATACGAATCATCCATGAGAAAAACGGCACTTTCACCAGCCTTTTTTCTTGAGCCATACTTCTGTTTTCCATAACAGAGGTCTTCGCTCTTATAAGTATAACCGACAGAGTTCCCATTGTCAACAAAAAGCTTCATAAAATGGTGCGGAATAGTGGAGTCGAACCACTGACTCGTCGGTGTAAGCGACATGGTTTACCGCTAGCCTAATCCCGCAAAATCTGGTCGGAGTGGTCGGATTTGAACCGACGGCCTTCTGGTCCCAAACCAGACGCGCTACCAAGCTACGCCACACTCCGAATTCGTTGTTGGTTTACGAAAGGAATTATGTCACAATAGACACCTTTCACCCACTCTCCACGACCACGGTTGATATCAACGCCGTGTCTTTTTTCAGCATCGTGAGCCTGCTGACAACGATAAAATCACCATCTATGGCACTGATACATTACAATCGGCCACAGCAAAACATTGGATAGAATGGATATCGCATTCAGTTCGTGTTTTTTCGTTATGGTAATCATATAAATTGCCCACACGACTCCGATACCTAAATATCCTACTATTCCAACAACTAACATAAAATTTGGTGGTCACTGATGGTTACGCTCCATCATCTATTCTGTGTGAGAGAATTATTCTACTACTAAACTAAGCGACCGAAAATGGCGGAAGGTGAGGGGATCGAACCCCCGCTGGTTTTACCCAGGCTCCGATTTAGCAAACCGGCCTATTACCACTCTAGCAACCTTCCGTATGGCGGCGGGTGAGGGAGTCGAACCCCCGCTCCGTTTCCGGAGGCATCAGCTTTCAAGGCTGTCCCATTACCACTCTGGCAACCCGCCGTTGTTGATAAATATACTTCATCAGAAGCAATCTGTCAAACGAAAATACAGTAACTCAGAAAAATCATTATATTTATATCCGTATGATGAATGATTTCCTAATCAAATACCATCCGTGGAATCTACTGAAGGAAAATACCTTTCCTGAAAATGACCAACTTCTTGTTATGAAAGGAGTTATGGATGGTAAATCCTATGATAAAATAGCTAAAGAGCTTTCCAGTACCAACAGAATCGTAAGAAATAACCTGGCAAAAGGTATGGAAACTGTCAGGGTCAAAAATCTTTACGAATTAATCGTGTGGGGATTAAGAACAGGTGTAATCCGTGACACTCCAATCGATCTTGAGAAAATAAAATCAGTAAAGAGTTATGGTTTTGAAAGTTATCCAAAGTGGTTACAGGTTTTAAACCTCACCGTATCAGGACGTAGTGCTCAAGAAATTTCAATAGAAATAGGTATCACTAAAAGTTCTATTGAGCATTACAGAGATTTTGTGGAAAAAGAATTTGGTTTGGGTGGTTCACTCGCTGAATATATCCGTTTTGGTTTTAGAGCATTAAATTCCATTTCTGCACCTGCTTCAGTAAGAGGATACAAACCATTTAAAGCTTGGAAATCTCCCTATTCTACTCTGGAACAGCCTCCAATGTTATCAAAATTTAGACCAGCAAACATAGACCCAAATATTCCTGTTTATGATAAAACAGCAAAACGGGATATACCACCAGCCGATTTTAAACCAAAAATATCAATCCCACGTTCAAAATCGCCATTTGCAAAAAAATTACCTCCTCCACCGGTTAAAAGCACTTCTATCCAAACCGCTCTACATCTTTTGGGTATTGATAGGAATATCATTGCCCCTAGAAATTTAAAAAGTAGTGGGTCGTTTTGGAGTTATCCTCCCGAACATATTTGGAAATTATTGTCGTTAGCGAAACGACGATATGAACTGGAAATTGCTCATGCTCATCCAGACCGTGGAGGAGACATGAAAAGAGCTGCACAACTTAATGCAGCATGGAAACTGGTAAAAAAGTTATTTGCTCGGCGCGGGTTTGAAATGCACCGATAAAAATGGCGCAGCCGACAGGAATCGAACCTGCATTTTCATTTCCATTTACGATTCTACTGTTTAGGAAACAGCGTCGATACGACTGCAAATTCATACTCATCAAATCCGTCGGGTGGAGTTTTTTGGGTGGAGTCGGATTCGGTGGTATAACAACAATATTACTAATTGTACAAAAAACCTCATTGGACGGATCACTCTCCAATAACGAATTATCGTCTCTAGCCGTCACCACGAAATACCAAGTCGCCGGGGGCATATTAGAGACGGTCGCCAATGTTCTATTTCCCACATTGGTCTGAAAGGTGTAACTTCCGCTAGCCGTCCCCCAGTAAAGCACGTAACTTGTAACATTAGTATCAACACTAGGGTCCCAGGCCAACGTCACCGATTGAGCACCAAAACAACTTACACAGAGTAACATTATTAATACAAAAATAGATTTCATAGTTAGTAACCATACAACATGATTACAACGATGTCAAATCTTTTTTGAAAAAAGGCCGGTCCCCTTTCTTATCCGGTATTCAACGTAGGTCACTGAATATTGTCTGCTTTGGATTTGCGACTTTACTCAGCTACTCCGTTGGGGACAATATGGCGGGATGAAGGAGACTTGAACTCCCAGTCTTCGGCGTGACAAGCCGGTGCATTATCCAGTTATGCTACCACCCCGTTAAGTTTATCTTGGTCCTGGACCACGACGTTCGCCACCTTGACCTCTACCACCTGGGCCCATTGGACCTCTTTGTGGTGGGAGATTTGTTTTACAAACCTCACAGGTCTGTCGATGTTGTCTTACCAATTCCATCAATTGCTTCATTTCATCACATTTGATTACGGTAGGTGGTCCTTGACGCCTTGGTGGTTGATTTCTTGGAGCTTCTTGAGACATGGCTAAACTGGCCATACTCAACATGCTGGCTAATACGATTGTTGATAGTATTTTCATAGTTGTTTTGTGGAAATGTTTGTTAACACTTCCTCTTTCTACCTGTACAAGCGTATTTCCTGACCAAAATCCACAGATTATTTAAAACTTCTTGAAACAATTCCACAGACCAAACAACAGTTTGTGAAAACCATACGACAACATCCTCTTCTCAACATCCTCTTTTGGTTGTCCATTGACTATTTCGTATTTTGCAACAATCAATCCTGTTCGGTCTTGACCATGAAGACAATGAACGTATGTCCCCGGCGTTATATTGGTAACGGCCATATCCACTTTCCACATTGGAACGGGGCCTAAAAATTGTTCTTTGGAATTGATTGGGTCATAAACCACTTTCATTCCAATACACACTGCAGAGTCATCCGAGCCTTCCGATTTCAGATTAAGTTTGACGATATTACTGACCCCAAGAGATTTCAGATAGGTGAATTCGGTTGGTTGGCCACCTCGATAAATAGCTTTGGATAAATCCACAGGTCTAAAGTTATCGATTCCATTAGTTGTCGTTTGGATTGTAGAGCATCCCGTTACGAATAACAGAATAACCAAAGCTAGTATTGTCGTAGTTTTCATAAATTTTGGTGGGCCCGGTCGGAGTCGAACCGACACCTTACTGGTTAAAAGCCAGAGATGCTATACCATTAAACACTACGGACCCATAAAAGCTAGATGCGGTTTTTTTGGTTTGTTGATTAAACAAGTTTTTTGTGTTGCTGTCCGCATCTAAAGTAATATACTGGAAATACATGG
>Ga0315288_10011554_pt1 | contig 11117 bp, 4 predicted proteins | sample YL17G11_20_MG_FD_203454 | JGI IMG/M metagenome (GOLD analysis project Ga0315288, IMG submission 203454) | Sediment microbial communities from Yellowstone Lake, YNP, Wyoming, USA - YL17G11_20 | ecosystem: Environmental > Aquatic > Freshwater > Lake > Sediment | place: USA: Wyoming | collected... | reverse complement strand
TGCAGCTGCACATGCTGCCAGCGAACTATGGGGCCTGCGGCACGGTCCACAGCCACCCGTCGGGGGTCATCAGGCCCTCGGAGCAGGACCTGCGCCTGTTCGACGGCTTCGGGCTCGTCCACATAATCGTTGGGGAGCCCTTTGCCGACGATTCCTGGCACGCCTTTGATGCCTTCGGGAAACCCATGGAGCTCGAGGTCCTAAGCTAGGGCGCGCTCATTACTTCTTCATCTCGGCCCGGGCCCTCTCGATGTATATCCTGGCCTTGTCGGGCTGCTTGCCCTTCAGGAATGAGCTGGCCAGGGTCGCCAAGCTCTTGGCCTTCTTGATGTCTTTGCCGCCCTTCTCGAGCCCCTCGATCTCCTTGGACAGGGCATCGAGCTCCTCCTTCAGGGCCTCCTCCGCGGCCTTCTCAGGCCTCTTCGCCTCGGGCTTGGCCTCGACCTTGGGCCGCTCCTCCGTCTTCGGGGCCGCGGGCTCCTTGGTGAGCGCCTTGTCCTTGGCGATCTTGGACCACACGATCTTCTTCTTGCCCGCCTCGTCCTCCTTCTTGAGCTCGGGCACCTTGACGGGCCTCAGAACGGCATCGCAGCTGGGGCAGACCTTCCAGTCCGCCTCTACCTCGTCGCCGCACTTGGGGCACTTGCCGGCCACTGCGGAGGGCGCCTCCACCTTCTTGGGCACCTCCCTGGGCTTGACCTTGACCTCGGGCTTGGGCGGGGCCACGGGCTTGGGCGGCATGGCCTTCACGCCCAGCGGCGCGTCGCAGCTCGGGCAGACCTTCCAGTCCGCCTCCACCTCGTCCCCGCACTTGGGGCACTTGCCGGCTACGGCCGGGGGGACCTTCTCCATTATCTTGTCCACAATCGGCAGGGCCTCCTTGGGCTTCTCCACCGCCGGCGGCTTGGGGGGCACCTCTGCCTTGGGCACAATGTCCGCGTCGCAGCTTGGGCAGACCTTCCAGCCCGGCTCCACCGCGTCCCCGCACTTGGGGCATACGGGGCCCTTGGGCGCGGCCTTCTCGACCTTGGGCTCCTCCTTCGGGGTGGCCCTGGCATCTTCCTCGGCGATCTCCTCCGGCTTGATGGCCACCGTCTCGGCCAGCTCCGTTTCCGGGGCCGCCGGGGCCTTGAAGACCATGGTCTGTCCCGAGGAAAGTTCGGCGTTGCACTCGGCGCAGTTGGCCAGCCTCCCGGCGCAGCGCTTGTGGTACCTGGCCTGGCACGACGAGCACTTCAGCACGGACATGCCGTCGTTGAACATCACGCCGCAGTCGGCGCAGGCATCGTCGCTGACGTAGCCCACGGCCTCGTGCTTCTTCTCGACCGCCTCCACCTCGCCCTTCTCCGCCTTGCTGAAGTTGAAATGACAGTACGGACAGGTGAACATATCCTTGGAGACCTCGTTGCCGCACACCGGGCACGACATCATCGTCCGCTTGTGCTCGCGGGCCCTCCTGGCGGCCGCGCAATCGTCGCACAGGCCGCTCGGGTTCGTGGTCGTCTTCCTGCAATCGATGCAGGGCCTGGGTTCTGTGGCCCCAGGCCCGAACTTGAAGTCCGTCCGGTCGTAGGGGGACGCCTCGGCCTGCTTGGGCTGGTAGGTCGCCGGTTTGGTCTTGGCGTCCATGATGGCATTTACGGCCGCGTCCTCCTTGGCATCGGCCGCCTTCTTCTTCTTGTAGAGAACGAAGGCCACCACGATGACAAGGACGATGACGAGTATGATGGACCCCAGGACCAGCGGGTTCAGCAGCGGGTTGAGGACCACCGGCTTGGGCTTTGCCTGGACATCGATGACCACGTTCTTGTTGGAGTTCCCGTCGATCTGGTAGGCGGTCGAATCATCTAGGACCGCCCACAGCGTGCTCCTGCCCGATGTGTCAGCGACCCAGGTGGTCGTGGCCGTCACCGTGTTCCCGACGGTGATGTTGTCGACGGTCTTCTCGGACGTGGGGTTCCCGGATATCGACCCGAGATAGAACTTGACCTTGACATTGTGGGCGTCCGCATCGCCCGTGTTCTTGATCTGGACCGAGATGTTGATGACCTGCCCCTCCTTGGCTAGGATGGGCGTATAGGTCACGTCCATAAGCTTCAGTTTGGGTATCACAACGGTGATGTTGACGGTCCTCGTGACGGTCACGTGTCCGTCGGAGGCCGACAGGGAGGCCTGGTAATTCCCGGCCGTGTTGTATATGTGGTTCAGGTCCGTCTTCGTGTCTGTCTTGTGGTCCCCGAAGTCCCACGAGTAGGTGAGCGGGTCCTTGTCCAGGTCGTAGCTGGACGAGGTCTTGAAGTTGACCTCCTCGCCGACGAGGAACGAGTCCCCCTCCTTGGGTCGGTCTATGACGACCACCGGGGGCCTGTTCATGTTGCTCACGACGACCTTCCATTCGGTCTCTATAGAGAGCTTCCCGTCAGTGACGTTGACGCTAACGAAGCACGGGCTGCACTTGGACGAATCCCATCCATCGGCCGGCAGGAAGACCGTCTTCAGGTCAAAGGTCCCCGAGCTGCCGTTGCCCGTGGCCCTCTGGACAGAGTTGATGGACCAGTTGAACGTGAGATCGTTGTTGTCCGGGTCGGTGGCCTCGAAGGAGAACCTCTGGGTTTCCCCCTCCTTCATCAGGACATCGGTCTCGCTGGGGTCAAGGGTCGACAACACCGGCGGGCGGTCCACGTCAGTCACCGTGATGTTCCACTGGACGGAGTCCGACGCGATGCCGTCGCTGACGACCACCTTGACGAGATAGTTGCCGGCAAGGTCGTACTTGGGCGGGTTATCGTTGAAGGTGTAGGTGTTCGAGTTCTTGACTGCCGTCTGCTCCACGCCGTTCAGGAACCAGGCGACGGTGAGCACCTGGGTTTGCGTCGGTGTGTTGTCAGGGTCCATCTTCTCGATGGTGAATGTCGCCGGCTGGGCCTCGGTGATGGTGACCCTCGACGATGTCTCGGGGTCCGTGTTGAAGATCCGCGGGGGCCGGTTGATGTTGTTGACGTTGACGGTCCATGAGACCCCGATCTCCGGCATGCCTCCGAAGTACGAGTCCTTCAGCGTGAATTCTATTGTGTGGGAACCCTGGGAGACGAAGTCCGCGGAGTATGTCAGGTTCGAGTAGAAGTGGGTCTTGTTGAACGCGAACTTGTGGTCGATGGCTGGCTTGCCGTCAACCTTCCAGCTGGCTACGACGCTCTCGTTCTTCTGGTCAAGGTTGTCGTCGTGCCACTTCACAGAGAACGAGATATCCTTCCCCTCGTCGATTGTATTGCTGGACTGGGCCGGCGTGTATCCCTCTATCACCGGCGCCACCTCGGCCTCGGAAACGGTTATCTTCCCGTCCTTGACGGTCTCCGAGATCCCCTCGTCGTCGAGCACCGTGAAGTTGACGTAGTATTCCCCTGGGGCCAGGTTGTTCATGTTGAGGACGTCCAGAGCTCCCATGTCGTAGGCCTTGGTGTTCAGGTAGAGGGTCCTCTTGAGTGTCGATAAGTTGTTGTCGGTGGAGGTCATCTCGAACTTAATATTCTGGCCCGTCTGGTAGACCTCGCCATCCTTGGGGCTCTTGACTATAACTATATGCGGGTACTTCTGGGGGAGGTTGGCCACATCGAAGGTGTTGACCTGGGATGCGAGGGGTTGGGGCCAACCGCCGATGCCTACCCCCGTACCGGCGTTGTCCTCCCGGACAAAGAGATTGAACCCCTTCGAAAAAGAATAGCCCAATGTGCCTCCCAGCTCGTCCAAGGGCCCGTCGTAGGGTATCTTGTACTCCTGGAACCTGTGCTGCGTCCCGGAGTTCGGGGTGGTCACAAAGCCCGCGGCAATGACGGAATTGCCTCCCTGGCCAACGGAATATGTGACGGCACCGGTCACGGCGGAGTTCCAGAAGGTCCCGTCGCCCCAGGCGATGAGGCCGAAATCGGCGTTCTTGCCGCCAAATGAGATGCCAGACGAACCGGGCGCGTTCGGTTGATAGGTTATCTTGCCGTCGTTGTTGCCGTCCCATATCATCGACGTGTATTCGAGCTGGTTCGCCGACCCGTCCATGTCCTGGTCGATATCGGAGACCACGTCCACGGCGACATAGAGCCACACCCCATCTGCTTCGATGTATAGCTTGACCGTGTTCGCGTTCACGCCCACGTCTATCACCTTGGCGCTGTTCCATTCCGTGGGGTTCACCCAGGTGCCGTCTATGGTAGGAGCTGCCCAGGACATCCTTGGGATTAACACCGCCCTGGGTCCCGCCATCGGGCCGTCCCCCGCCCCATGGAGCAAGGCAGAGGCCATCGATGACATGCCTAGGACAAGGATGAGGACCATTGAGATACTAATCAGCCTCTTGGACCATCCATGCACGGACACCACCCTCACATTCTGAGGACTTCTCAGATTGGCCTCTCTGCGGAACGGGGTAATCAAGTTCAATATGACTAATCCTATATATATCATTCCTATAATAATATTTATTAGGATAAAGATGAGAAACGGAATTCAAGATAATGGACAACAAAAAATGAAATAAAAGAATAAAAAAGAAAGATTTTGAGCGCCCTCACTTCTCGGCCGGAGGGGCCTCCTCGCCGCCGCCCTCCGCCGCCTCTCCGCCACCCTCCCCGCCGCCCGTGCGGTCCTTCTTCTCCCTGGCCGCCCTCCTCCGCTCGAGCCTCTTCTTCCTCCTTTCTGCCGCGGTCTCGGCGCCCTCGGCGGATATCATCGAGAAGGCCTTGTCGTACCTCTCCTTGACCTCGCTTGCAATGTCCTCGGCCTCCTCTGATTCCTCGAGGGCCACCTCGAAGTTGCCCGCTTTGAGGGACGCCTTGGCGTTGTTCAGCAGTGCGTCGGCCTCGTCCACGTCGATGCCCAGCTCCTTGACCTCCTTGATGGCCTCATCGGCGTACTTGACCGAGTCCTTGGCATCGCACGAGAAGCACTGGACGCCCAGCTCGGTCGTGGGCTGGCCGCACCGCGGGCACTTGAAGGACTGGTAGGATGGCGACACGTCTCCATATCCGCCGACGCCACCCACCTGTCCGCCATATTGGTCGTACGTGCCATAGCCGGCCCCTCCGTACTGGCCATAGGGGTCCGCCCCGGCGGTCCCGCCGGTCAGGTCCGCGAAGTCTGCCTGCATCTGGGCCTTGAGCTTCGCTTCCATTTCGGCCTTCTCCTTCTTGGCCCTCCGCTCGTGGGACCCCTGGGCCGCCTTCACGCCGAAGTAGCCCACCAGGGCCAATACGATGATGACTATCAGGATGAGGGCGAAGATGGTGTAGTCCACGGGCTTCTTCTCGACCACGATCTGGGCGCAGTTAACCGTCTGGCCGCGGGTACCCGGGGGCACCACCGATGTGCACAACTTGTGTATGCCAGGCGACGGGGTCCAGGAGATGTTGATATCCGTGGGATGCGAGGTCCCCATGGGCACCTTGGGGATGGTCGTCGAACCGACGGGCCTGTTTCCGTCGTTCAGGACAACGCCTATGTTGGTGGCGTTGACCGCCCCGTTATTGGTGACCGTTATGGACACCTGCACCTTCTTGTCCTCGACGTACTTCAGGCTCGGGTCGAGGGTGATCCTCACAATCAGGTTGGGCTCCTTCGGGGGAACGAGGTTGATCATCACCGTGGCGTAGGCCTGCTCTACTGTGGGAGTGTACTTCACGGTAAGACGTATGTTATGTGTTCCGACCCCGCCTAGGTCCTTCGGATTGACAATTAGCGTACATCCCGTGCCTATGTTCCTTCCGTCCACGAGCCATGTGTAAGTGAAGCCGTCGAGCTTGCAGTTCGGGTCGAAGTTCGAGTGGCCCTTGAACGTGATGCTGCTCACGCTCGTATTGTACTCGGCCCCGGCCGTCGGGACCTCGATGATCGCCTGCAGGGTCTCCTTGTAGTGTATGGCGATGTTGCCGATATGGAGGGCCCCGACGCTGTCGGTCAGCAGCTGGACGGGCACGTCCACGAAGCCCTTGGCGTCGGCCCTGTCCTGGTTGGCCTTGACATATAGGCTCAGGGCGGTCTTGAGGTCGGGCTTGGCCTCGTAGGTGTAGGTGACATTGACCTTGTCGAACTTCAGTGTGCCCGGGTACGTGGCCGCGATCTTCAGGGGCACGTCTACAACGAGGTTGCCGTAGGGGTCGTAGTCCTCCTCGGCCGCGTGATATGTGTCCAGGTACTTCTGGACCTCGGCCTTCAGGACGCCCCCATCGTTCTTCCCTATGGTCTGCGCGAAGGGCCCGAGGTTGTTGTAGTAGATGGAAATGCCCTTGGCACCGCCCAGGATGATGTCCATGGCGTTGTCATTGTTGAGGTCGCCCAGGGCGAGGGAGTTCTGGTCCTGGCCGACCTGTGCGAGCTGCCTGCCGTCCTGCAATATGCCGTACTCGTTCTTGACGCTGTATATCCAGCCGTCGGCGTTGAGGCCCAGTACGTCCACATCGCCGTCCAGGTCCAGGTCGCCGGCCGTGATGTCCTTCATGGTCTCGAGACCGCCCCTCAGAGACTGGGCATCCTCGAAACCGCCGCCCAAGTTGTAGGCCACGTAGAACGAGCCGTCCTGGCTGCCGGACACAAGGTCCGGGCTGTTGTCCCAGTTCAGGTCCACGACCGCGAGCGAGGTCAGGTCGCTACCGCCCGAACGGACCGGCTTGGCGTCCTGCCAGCCCTTGGCCGTGTTCTTGACCGTCCACCAGGTCCTGTCGTTGTTCGCCCCGACCAGGTCGTTCATGGCGTCCAGGTCCGTGTCCACGACCTGAACCTTGTTCATGGCCCCCGTTCCGGCCTTGACCTCGATGGGATTCTTGAACTGCGATTTAGTATTATCATAAGTGGAGACGAAGAACTGGCCTCTGAGGTATCCGCCGACGACGTCACCCCAACCGTCGCCGTTCACGTCGCCGAAAGCGACGCTCTCCATCCTGCTGTTGGCGTTCGGTGATGATACCATGAACCCCGGATACTGCAGGTTGCCCATGCCGTCGTTCAGAAGGACGTAGATCTTCCCGTCGGCCGCAGATAGGGCCAGCTCGTTGCTGATGTCTTGGTTGAAGTCTCCCAGGGAACAGTCCAAAAGTTCTGGTACGACGTTCCCCTGGCCCACGACGATGGACGTGGTGTTGGGGCTGTAGCCGTTGGGCTCCAGCTTATTGTGCAGGAACACGAAGAGGTTGCCCCCGTTCCCGGCCGCGACTATGTCCTTGTACGTGTCGAACAGGAAGTCCAGGTGGTCGACGCAGACCGAGTTGATGCCCACGGGGTTCCCGTTGAAGTCCTTGGTCGGGATGAATGGCCCCTTCGAGAAGCCTATACTGCTCTTGTACCAGACGGTCTTCGTGCTCTGGCCGACGGTCATCCTGTACTCGTACTGCCCAGACTGGGTGTTGTTGACATCGAATTTAATGTCCTGTATCTTGGCCCCCACGGGCAGCGGTATGTAGAGGTACTGCGTGTCCTTGGAGCCGTAGGTGGGCTCCTCGGTATCGGACTCGTTGGCGAACAGGGCCTGGTGGCCGAAGGCCCCGGTCCACACCCAATCGTCACCGTTGCGCCCGACATCGAGCCTGGGCCTCTCGGGATAGTTCACTTCCTCCCACTGGGTCCCCGGGTCCGTGATGTAGGGCTCCCCCGTTATGCCCAGTGTGGCGCTCTGGAGGCTCCAGCCCTTGTTGAGGCTTAGGTTCATGGTGAACGCCTTGGCGACGGCGTTGGTGTCCCACACCAGGTTCATGTCCGTCCAGCCTTCCTTCGTCTTGGTGACGTCGCCCTCCTTGGTCTCCAGGGCCATCGCCGTCGGTGCCGTCGTGAAAATGGCGCAGCAAGGCCCAAAGACAAAGATCGTCACAACAAGGGCCGTCAGGACTGTCTGCTTCTGCATCAAGGACCACCGTCCAGATGTAAATAAGTCAAACTGGCTGATACGAATGGGGCTTTAATAATATAGCGTATGTATATACGTTTCGGTTTTTTCACCGTCGGCCGCATCCTCGGACCTCCACTTGGAGAGGTGTATCTGGGTAATCCAGTATAAAAGATGATTCGTTATGGATGGGATTCTGGGGCCGGGCACGGCCCTCTCATCAGGTCGTTCCCTCGACGGATGGGCCCGGGCCGTGGACGGTGGGACCGCACCCGTGGCAGATATTATCTAGCATTAAAGGCCCACGGGGTCGTGGTTCGGCCGTTCGTTGTCTCGAAGCGGCATCAATGGCCCCTCTGGGATCGCAACGCCTCATTCCTCGGAAGGGCCGGTCTTTGGCCGTCGGGTCTTCGAGGCTTTCGGCCTCGACCTCTTTTTCAAGCGGTCGTATAGGATGCCTCCGATGAGCGGGAGGAATGAGATGATGATGATGGCCACGAAGACGGTCTCGAGATGGTCCTTGACATATGGGATATTGCCGAACACGAACCCTAATGAGAGCATGAGGGAGACCCAGCTGAATGTACCGATCATTTCGAAGACGACGAACTTCCTGTATTTCATGGCCCCGACACCGGCCACGAACGGGGCGAAGGTCCGTATGATGGGAATGAACCTGGCGATGACGACGGTCTTGCCGCCATGCTTCTGATAGAACTCATGGGCACTGTCGAGGTGCTTCTTGCTGAATAGGCGCGATTTCTCCTGCTTGAATATCTTGGGCCCGACCATGTGGCCGATCCAATAGTTCAGGTTGTCCCCGATCATGGCCGCGGCCACGAAAACGACGAAGAGGGCCCAGGGGTTGAAAAGCCCGATGGCGGCCAATGCGCCGGCCGCGAAGATGAGCGAATCCCCGGGAAGGTATGGAAAGACGACAAGGCCGGTCTCGCAAAAGATTATAGTGAAAAGTATCAGGTATGTCCAAGCGCCGAACTGCTGTATCAGGTCCTTCAGGTAATCGCTGATGTGAAGTATGAAATTGATGAGGTCCATGATAGAGGTCATGCAGGTCATGCAATGTTCATCCTAGGGTGCAACAGCCCGTTTAGGGGCACGTTCCTCCGATACCTGTTGAGGAAAAAGGGCCATCTTTATATAAAGTATTTCATTCGAACGAAAAGGAAAGTACAATGGGCTCAGCCGGATTCGAACCGGCGACCTGCGCTGTGTGAGAGCGCCGTCATAACCAACTAGACCATGAGCCCGTGTTGCATTCGCTGGCCCGCCCGACGGACCTCGCGTTTAGCAACATATTGCGGCGGATATTTATTCATTTCGGAGATGATGTTGGACCCATTGAAGGAAAAACGATTGCGGCCCGCCTTCGTACACCGCAAGTCTTTTATCATGACACTGCAATCCTTCAACTGTCTCCCAATGATCCCCGCAAAGACCTCGGACGGAAGCAGGGGCGCGGCCCAGGACCTGGCAGCCCTTCCTCCCCTCAGAAAGGGGACGATCTTCCTTCTTCTCGAGGAACGGCCCTCGATCACATACACGGTCCTCAACAGGTTCCTGTCCCAGGCGAACAAGGATGGACAGGACGACGAGACCGGTTCCACCGGGCGGCGCGGCCCGGCGAAGGGCCTGGTCGTGACCAGGCAGTTCCCGCCGGATCTGGCAAAGGACCACGGCCTGCGGGATATCCCCATCCACTGGTTGACGACCAACCTGCGGCCAGACCAGCGGACCATCGCGCCGTCGGCCATTACAAGGCTCAACCTCGTCATGACCGAGTTCGTGCAGGAGGATTCCGAGGGCCTAGCGGTGGTGGACTGCCTGGAGTACCTGATCACCCAGAACTCCTTCGAGGTCGTCCTCAGGCTCATACAGGCCTGGAACGACAAGATAGTGGGCACGAGGAAGCGCATCCTGCTGTCCGTGGACCCGCTGACCCTGACCATACAGCAGCTGCACCTCATCAAGAAGGAATGCCAGGAGCTGAATCTCTCGTAGAGGAGGCCCGGCCCCGGGGCCAACACGCGTCCCATTATTTCTACTATATGATTACGTACAATCTAAGAAATACATTTATATAAGAAATAATATGCTCATTAGCAACCTTCGACCAAGCGCGATACCCGAATCTTGGACCAGAGCGGCGCACGGCCGAGGACCACGCGATGATAGTGAAAGGGAAATGTTGGACCCAACGATGCTGCACTAAAGGTGCGGGAGGGCCGGCCCGTCGGCCGACTAGCCCAATGGTGTGCGTCTTGTGACCAGATTTCCGGCGGGAATATGAACTATAAAGGGGAAATGAAACATGGCCTACAAAGGGGACACAGATGAGGAGAGGGGCGGGATTAAATGGTCGGACGCCGTCGTCCCGATCGTCCTGATCCTGCTCTTCGTGCTTGCTTTAGCCATACGTGGTGCGTTCTACTGGGGCCCCGCCGCTGCAACAACCAAAACATACGGCGACCAGGCCTACCTGCTGTCGGGCAACGACCCCGACTACCACAAGATCACTGTGGACTACGAGCAGCAGACGCACAAGCAGAGCATCTGGGACCCCATGCTGGACTTTCCGCGTGGCGGTGCCAACCCCAACCCTCCGCTGTACTCATGGTCCATCTCGCTGATGGGCTATATGTTAGCCCCGTTCTACCACGGTGACGTCACCACGTCCACATGGGTCATGATGGAATGGGCCGCCGCATTCTGGGCAGCGCTGACCATCTTCCCGGTCTACATATTCACGAGGGACATGTTCGGCAAGAAGGCAGGCATCTGGGCCGCATTCTTCATAGCCGTCATGGCGGGCAACGTCGAGAGGACCCCGGTGGGCTTCTCGGACCACGACGCGTTCTATGTGTTCTTCATTGTGCTGTCCTTCCTGTTCCTCATGCGGGCGCTGCGGATGCTCAACACCCGGACCTACGTGAAGAATTACTTCAACGCCAAATCCCTCGCGACCGGGACCTACGAGTTGCTGGCCGAGAACAAGAAGGCATTCCTGTACGCCACACTGGCAGCCCTGTCGATATCGGGCGTTTTCCTTGCATGGAAGGGCGTCGTCTACATCTATGCCATACTGCTGGTCTACTTCATCTTCCACCTGGCCATCAAGAAGTTCCGGAAGGAGGAGGGGCTGGGCATTGCCCTCATAATGCTGGTGACCGTGGGCCTGTCCCTTGTCATGACCTTCCCGTACTACCGCATCGACTACTACACCGGCTGGTTCGAGTCG
>Ga0315288_10011551_pt1 | contig 11118 bp, 5 predicted proteins | sample YL17G11_20_MG_FD_203454 | JGI IMG/M metagenome (GOLD analysis project Ga0315288, IMG submission 203454) | Sediment microbial communities from Yellowstone Lake, YNP, Wyoming, USA - YL17G11_20 | ecosystem: Environmental > Aquatic > Freshwater > Lake > Sediment | place: USA: Wyoming | collected... | reverse complement strand
ATGCGATAAAAAAATAGGACTTGTTCTTCCCGTTGTAAAGCTTCGGGATGTACACCGGACCACCCGCGGTAAAACCGAAATCGTTACGATGGAACACGGACTTCGCCCGGCCGAGCTTGTTGTTCAGCCATGTATTGGCATTCAGGCGCTGGCTCTGATAGTACTCGAATGCGCTGCCGTGCAGCTCATTGGTTCCGGATTTCGAAACTATCGTGACCGTGCCGCCGCTGGACTGGGCGTCGGAAGCCTTGTAACTGCCCGAATCCACGCGAAATTGTTGGATTGCGTCCACAGGCGGAGTGAGTAGCCGCTGCTCGCTGAGGAGGTTCCGCCAACCTGTCTCCACGCGTTGTCCGTCGACATTCACGGACCAGCCGGACGACTGTCCTCCGCCGATGCGCATGGAGGGAGTGTTGCCGCTTCCCTCTCCGGTATCCGTGCGGACCTCCGGCAGCATGATCATCAGGCTGAGCGGGGTGCGAACACCCTGAACCTGGCCGACGGGAATCGGCAGGTCCTCCACCTGCACGCGTTCCATCGAGGACGATACCTGCGGGGATTCGGTCTGCAGCGCCGGCGGAGCGGCGGTCACCACGATTTGCTCCGCGACCTCCCCGACCGTCAGCACCGCGTCGATCCGGGCCGCTTCTCCGCTGGTGACCACAATGCCCGACCGGGACCATGTCTTGAATCCCGCCAGCGATACCGTCACTACGTAGCTTCCGACGGGAAGATCCGGAATGGCGTAGTTGCCCGTCGCGGAGGACGCGACGGCATACGGCACATTGGTGGCCGCATTTCTGGCCGTGACCGTCGCGGACGGAACCACCGCGCCGGTGGCGTCTTTCACCAGACCGGTGATGCTGCCGGTGGTCCCCGTTTGCGGCAGGGCCGCCCGCGGCGAGACCGTGAACGCGGCGATGATCACCGCCGTTTGCCAGAACTTCGATCGTGGAAGTCTCATCTTGTGCTCCTGTTACTGTCGCTGTTCCGTCAGAACAGCAGTTTCAGACCCACGAAGACTCGGCGCTCTTCCTGGGCCGACTGAGTCTTGCTGACGGTGCCGAACAGCGAGTTGGTGGGCGACATGTTCGGCGGGTCGAAGTTGGGATGATTGGTGACGCCTTCGGCCTCACCGCGCAATTGTAGCCGCAGCTTCTCGGTCACACGGAAGCTCTTAAAGAGCGAAAGGTCGGCCATGTTGAGGCCGTTGGCGCGCGCGCCGGAAATGCGGCTCGGGAAGTAGCGGATATTGCTCGCCAGTTGTTTGCTGGACGCGCGTTCGAAGCCGGTGGTGTTGAACCAGCGCTCCACGCTCCGCTCGCCGGAGCCCAACCCGATGTCGGTGAAGTTGCCGGTGTAGATGACGTTGCCCCATTCGAGCGGCGGTCCGCTCTGCAATTGCCAGTCGGCCTGCACCTGCCAGCCGCCGATCACCGCGTCGACGATACGGCTCGCGTTCGAAGCAAAGCGCTTGCCCCTGCCGACCGGCAGTTCGTACATCCCCAGAAGGACGAGTCGGTGCGGCCGGTCCAGGTCGCTGACCACGTGTTCGGGAGCGCTGTCGGTGGGGTTCCGGTAACTGGTGGCGTCGAGGGTCTTCGACCAGGTGTAATTGGCCTGAACCATCAGCCCCTTGCTCATGCGCCGCTCGAAACGCGCCGTCAGGGCGTTGTACCAGGAGGAACCGGCGGGCAGCCCCGTGGAGAGCCCACCGAACTCCGGATACGGACGTAGCAGTTGCGAGCGGCCGATGGTGCGGGAGGCATAAAACGAACTGGCCTCGAATCCGGGGATGCCGAAGAACGGATTGGTGACATTGGCCGACAACCGGTCAATAGTCGCCTGGTCGCGCGCCGTGGAGGTGCTGAGGTATTGAGCCGGCACCGCGTTGAAGTCGGTCGACACCCGCAGTCTAGCGGTCTTGCTGCCCATGTAGCCGATCTCGAAGACGGAGTTGGCGAGGGGTTGCATCTGAATGGAGGCGCTCCAGCGCATCGTGTACGGGCGGCGGCCACCGACGGAACTGAAGCCGGGCGACTGTCCGAGGTAGGTGAGCATGCCGCCGGATGCGCCCGCCGGCTGCGCGAGTCCGTTGGGCAGCGGGTTGGAGATGGACGCCACGTACGTGACGCCATTGTCATTGCTCGGGATGATGTTGGTGCGCTGGCTGAATCCAGGCTGGGTGGCATCGCTGAAGTCGGCGCCCACCAGGCCATAGAACATTCCCCATCCGGCGCGGACCACCATCTTGGGGCGCGCCTGCCAGGCCAAGCCGACACGCGGCATGAACGAGCGCCAGTAGATTTCCCGCTGCGTTCGAGGCTGGCCGCCGGTGCCGAGAAAGGTCAGTCCGCCGGGAACGCGGAAGGCGGAGGGCGCGATCTCGGGAATCGGCGCCTTCGCGTAGGCCGCCTGCGCGGCTGCCTGCACGGGATTCGCGGTGATGAAATCGAAATCGCGCGAGGACCGGTTGAAGCGCTCGGTCAGCGGCGTCTCGATTTCCCAGCGCAGCCCCGCGTTCAGCGTGAGGGTGCGGCTCAAGCGCCAATCGTCCTGCGCATACAAACCGTAGAAAGCGCTGTGCTCCGCTTTGGATGCATTCACATCGGAGAAGCCGCCGGTGGGAATGCCGAGCAGCAGACTGGCGATGCCCTGGCCGAACGGCGCCACCGGCGAGTTATCGACCGGTCCGCGCGTGTAGGTTTCGGCGAAGTTGAGGCGCGGGGAGACGTTGCCGTAAGTGTAGCCGTTGTCGTAGACGGAGCGCCCGTCGAAACCGAACCGCATGCTATGCGATCCGCGCGTCCAATTGACCGTGGTGAGGAGGCTGTGAGTGTAGATCGGCTGCTTGAACCCGCCATCGTTGCCCAGTTGCAGCAGCCCGTTGACCATGATCTGCGGGAACGAGATGGCGGCCGCGGGTGAGAGTTGCGAAATGAGCGACTTCGAGAAGCCAAATTGCGTCAGATCGGTACCGATGTTGTCGTACGACTGGTACTCTTGAAACCACGTGAAGCCGTAGCGGACATCCAGCACCATCGAATTATTGAGGATGAACACGTTATCCAGGGCCGCGCCGCGGTGCGGGCGGCGTCTGATGCGCCCGCGTACGTCGCTGCCGGGGACGAGCTGGTCCATGTGCCCGAAAAAATCGGACTGCGAGTAGCGCGCGAACATGCGGTGTCTTTCCGTGAAGTTGTGGTCGATGCGCGCCACCGGCTGGTAGAGATCCTGCGTCCCCGGGTGGGTTTCGGAGTAATTGTTCTGCCCGTCGGCGGTGCCGGCGACGTTCGGCTGCGGATAATACTTGAGGATGGTCCGCGCGGCGGGGTCGATGCGGCTGGCCGGGATGCGGTTGCCCGCGAACGGCTGGCGGCTGTAGCGCCCGTTGGCGGCGGGAGTCGTGGTGAACGGATCGTAGATCTGGTACTGCGAACCGAGGGCCAGCAGCGCGGAGAAGTCGCCGCCCCGCTCGGCGTCGGTGGGCACTCCGCTCAGGCTCGTCGTCGCCCGCCGGCGGTTGTGGCTCTGGTAGCCGAACATCCAGAACGTCTTGTTGCGGCCGTCGTAGATTTTGGGCATGTAGACCGGTCCACCCACACTCGCGCTCTCGCGCAACCATCGGGCCGAGGGCGTGTTGGCCTTGATCTTTTCCGGGGTGATCGGTCCGGTGGCGGGGTTGAAAATGAAGTTATCGGTGAACCAGTTGCTGGTCATCATCGGGCCGCTCGAGACCGTCGCTCCGATCGAACCGTGCAGCGCGTTGGTGCCGGTTTTCAAAGTGACGTTGACGCTGCCGCTGCCGCCGTGTCCCACCGAGGCGTCGTAGGCGTTGGCGTCCACCCGCACCTCCTGGACCATGTCGGGCGGCGGGACAAAGGCCGTGGTCCCGCCCTTGCCGTTGTTGCTGACGCCATCGATGTTGTAATCGGCGGTAGCGGCTTTGCCGCCGGCTATGCTGATTCTCGATGCGTGATCCACGTTCCAGGGCCCGTCAATCGGCTGGTCGGTCAGAATTGTCCCGGGGGCCATGGTGAACAAATAAGACACCGACCCGCTGCGCAGCGGCAACTCCGAAGCCAGCCGGCCGGGCATCACCTGCGAAACCGAGGCGGTGGTGGTTTCCAGAACCGGCGCCTGGGCCTGGACCTCGACCACTTCCTTGATGTCGCCAGGAGCGAGCGTGACGTCGAGCCGGATACGGTCGCCCATGCGGAGTTCGATGCCGCTCCTCGACCAGGATTTGAAGCCCGTGATCTCCGCCTCCACTTTATAGGCGCCGGGATTCAGGTATGGAATCTCGTAGGCGCCCTGCGAATTGGAAACACCGGACGCAACCACGCCCGTTTCGGTGTTGGTGGCGCGTACCGCGGCGCCGGGAATCAGGGCGCTCGAAGAATCGGTGATCAGACCGGAAATGGTGCCTCTGGGATCCTGCGCCATAAGGCAGATGGGAAGCAGCAATACCAACAGTGTTCTATACATGAGTAACCCCTTAGCCACGGTTTATCATAACAGCAGCCGATTTGCTGAATTCAATCGAACGGACGATGGACCAGTGCCCGCTTTGCCTTCGTTGTTCGAGTTCGACGGCCGCTCCACCCCGGCCTCGTTCTGCACGGTTCCCAAGGCGAGTTGCACGTCCACGGTGGCCACCAGCCCTATCAGCGTGCCCCTGAAACGTCAGCACGACCGCCACGAACGGAGTGAAGACTGACTGCGTGGGCATACACGGTTCTCCCGCCTGTCGAAATGCTGCATGGAGCGAGACGATTATGGCACTGGTGGGCTGGAAAAACAAGTAAAGGGTGCAGGGCTTGCTGTGAGTTCCCTGTAAGCGCGGTCATCAGCAGGGGGCGGTCAGCCCGGCAAAACACGATGGCTTACCACGGTCGCGCCAATGGGGGTGGGAGGGTCGAAACCGCTACCGCGGGTCGCTTCGGGACCTCACGGCTGGATCGGACTACTGAACGATCCGGTGAGCCACGATCTCCACCCCAGTGGAGGTGTTGCCGACCCTGGAAGACCTGAGGAAAACCTCGAAAAAGCGGTTCTTGCCGGTATTCGTAAGGTTTAGCTCGCTCACCAGTTTGGACATAAGCTGCGGGTCGAAGAGCATTTCCCAGGCTGATTCGGTGCCTTCGGTGCCTGTGCCGTGAACCATCAGAACGTTTCCGTCGCCAGACAGATTCGGCAGCAGGGCCAAGGTTGAATAGATCTCGCTGGATTTACCGTCCTCTCCACCGACGCGGTAGAGCCGGAGTTCGCCTTGCCGCGGAGAAACATTCCGGATGAAAGCCCGCGAGCGGGCATGGTCGTACTCGTAGCGGAAAGACAGTTTGGACTCGAACAGTTCCACCCAGGGATTCGAACGGGCGCTCCCGATCAGGATGATATGGTTGCCTTTGAAGTCGAGTGGGTTGAGGTCGCGGGCGGACCGAACGATGAGCCGGCTGCGAACGATCCCCGGCAATCCGAGCAGGCTCGACACAAATCGCACGCTCGTGAAGCTGGTGAGATGGGGCGATCCGGCCACAATCGCGGCACGTTCGGCCTCGCTCATGGGCTCGTTGAATTGCACGAGAGCACCGGGCTGGCGTTTCAAATAATCCGACAGGGCGAGGCGCCGCTTCAATATGTTCTGTACCAATGCTAAGCCGGAGTCGGCGAGCGCGACAAAGGTGTTGTGATGGTCGTCAAAGAGTCTTGGCCATAGGGGACCGGCCAGAGCGCCCGCCCGCGAAGATTCCAGACGCGATTCGAGCAGGCGGTTCTGCCGGAAAAGCGCTGCCGACAAGGCGATCAGCAGGAGCATCACCGTGGCAATCGCAATCCGCCCGAATACGGCCCGCGTGCGCGGCGGGTTGCCAGGGGGAGCAGATTCCGGCGGCTCGGGCGGTGCGGCGGGCGCGGGCTCGACAACGGGCAATCTCCGCTCGAACTCTGGAATGTAGGCGCCCTTCGGAATCCGGACGATCACCGGCAGGCCGGCTCCCTCTTTGCTGTAGAAGTCCTCCAGCTTGCAGCGCAGATGCCGGGCTTCCACCCGTACAATGTTGTCTTCCGCGGGATAGTAATCGTCGCCGCGCCGGTAAACCGCACGGCCGATATCCTGTTCGTGCACCACGGCGGCGGCCCCGGAATCCGTGGCCCGCTCGCACACGAAACGAAGGAAATCCTGCAGCTTTGCCGCGCGCTGAAACGTTCGGCTCTCCAAAATGCTGGCGAGAGCCTTCCGTTTTTCGTCGGCGGAAACTTCCCGGTCTTGTACGGCGTCTTGCATGACCCTGGGTTGACGAAGATTATATCATACGGCTTCCGCTCACTGGGAACTCACTGTGAAATCCCTTCCCATCCGGCGAGTCGTTCGCTATTCTTGAACTGTTCCCCATGACGATGAACAGATGGCACTTCGTGTTCGCGGCAATGGCCTCGTCTGCGTGGCTGGCAAGAGGAAGCCAGGATTGGCGCGTGTCGTCCGGTGAAAAGTCTCCGCATCGAGCTGGAGGTGCGCGGCGACGCCGAGGGTTAGAGCCCGCATATCTATGATCAACCGCAGAGAATTCCTCGGCGCCGCGTCCGCGGCAGCCGCTCTTCCACCGGTGGCGCGGGGGGCCGGAGATGCCGCAACGCAACCGCCGAATGTGATCTGGCTGTTCGGGGACCAGCATCGCGCGCAGGCGCTGGGAGTGGCGGGCGACCCCAATGCACGCACGCCGGTCATGGACAACTTGGCGCGCACCGGCGTCCACTTCACCAATGCGGTTTCCGGCTTTCCCCTCTGCTGCCCCTTCCGCGGCTCGCTGCTGACCAGCCGCTACCCGCACCATTGCGTGCCGGGCAACGAGTATTCGCTGCCGCTCGATCAGCCGACCATCGTGCAGCCGCTCAAGCAGGCGGGCTACCATACGGCCTATTTCGGCAAGTGGCATCTGGACGGTTTCCACGAGCGGGAGGGACGGTCGGCGATGCACATCGTCCCGCCCGAACGGCGGCGCGGATTCGACCAGTGGATAGGCTACGAGAACAACAACAGCCAGTACGACTGCTGGGTCCACGGCGGGGCGGGAAAGGATGCCTTCCACTACCGGCTGCCCGGCTACGAAACCGATGAACTCACGAACCTGCTGATCCGCTATATCGGCGAGCGCGCCGAGGATGCCAAGAACGGGAGGGGGAAGCCCTTCTTCGCGGTGCTCTCGGTGCAGCCGCCGCACGACCCCTTCGTCGCTCCGCCGGAATACGCCGAGCGATACAACCCGGCCCAACTGGAGCTGCGCCGCAACGTGCCGCCCATCGCGCAAGTTCAGGAAACGGCGCGGCGCGACCTGGCCGGATATTACGCAATGATCCAGAACTGGGACTGGAACATCGGCCGCGTCCGCGCCGCGCTCGACAAAGCGGGCATGACGTTCAATACGCATCTGATGGTGTTCAGCGACCACGGCGATATGCACGGCTCCCACGGTCAGTACCGCAAGCGGTTGCCTTATGAAGAGTCGTTGCGGGTCCCGTTTATCATCAGCGGCGAGCACCCCATGCGGTATGACGGACGGAAAGCGGGCCGGGTGATGCCGCCCCTCAACCACGTGGACATCGCTCCCACCACGCTCGGTCTGTGCGGCATTCCCAAGCCGAAGTGGATGGAGGGGTACGACTACTCGCACTACCGTATCCGGAAGGAAGCGCCCGCGGGCGAGCCCGATTCGGCTTTCCTGGGGGCAGTGGATTCGCGCGGAGGCAACCAGAATCTGAACAAGCCCTACCGCGCCATAGTAACCGCGGACGGATGGAAGTACGCCTGCTTCGAGGGCCAATCGTGGCTGCTTTTCGACCTGAACGAGGATCCCTACGAATTGGCCAACCTGGCGCACGATGGTCAGTACAAGGCGGAGCGGCGCAAGCTGATCGCACGCCTGAAACAGTGGATCGCGGATACCGGCGACAAGTTCCCGCTGCCGGAGGACTAGACACGAGCCTACGGAGAGGCTGCGGGGGGCGGTCCCCGCAAGATCAGGAGATTCGATGACCATTACGAGACGCAGTGCTCTGCAAGTTCTGGCGGCGGGGTCCGTGGCCGCCCAACGGCGAGGGCCGGCGCGCAAGCCGAACTTCCTCGTCATCCTGGCTGATGACCTGGGCCGCGGCGATATCGGCTGCTTCGGCGGCAAAGACGTGGTCACGCCTCACATCGACTCGATTGCCGCGGCCGGCGCCAGGTTCACCGATGGCTATGTGTCCTGCGCGGTGTGCAGTCCTTCGCGAGCCGCGCTCCTGACCGGCCGCCATCAGCAGCGCTTCGGTCATGAGTTCAATTCCTCTCAAGGGGGGGCCAAGGGGGCGGTGTTCGGGCTGCCGAAGACCGAGACGACCCTGGCGCAATACCTCAAGCCTTTGGGATACAGCACCGCCCTGGTTGGTAAGTGGCACTTGGGAGACGAGGAGGGCTACCTCCCGCAGGACCGCGGCTTTGACGAGTACTTCGGTTTTCTGGACGGCGCGAACGATTATGTGGTCCCCGGGACGAAGGACGCGCGCGTCCTCGAAGAGGATGGGATGCCGGAAGAGCGCAAGCATCCGCTGTATCGCGGAAAGCAGGAGATCCAGGAATTGCGTTATTTGACCGACGCCTTCCGCGAGGAAGCCTGCTCGTTTATTGAACGGAACCGGAGCCAGCCGTTCTTTCTCTATCTGGCGGTGAATTCGGTCCACGGTCCCTTGCAGACGATCGAACGCTACTGGAGCCGGTTCCCTGGCGTGACGAATCCGCGGCGGCGGATGCTGGCCGCTATGGCATCGGCCATGGATGACGCCGTGGGTGCGGTCCTCGAGCGGTTGCGCGCCTATGGTCTGGAGCAGGACACCTTGATCTTCTTCCTGAGCGACAACGGCTCTCCGCTGTCGAGAGGCGCCGGCAGCAACGGAATTTTAAACGGTTCGAAGTTCAACTACTATGAAGGGGGCATCCGTGTACCCTTCCTCGCCAGGTGGCCCGGAAAGATCCCCGCGGGTAAGGTATACACGCACCCGGTGGTCTCGCGCGACATTGTGCCCACCGCCCTGGCCGCGGCCGGCATTCCCCAGCCGAAAGGCATCGAGTTCGACGGCGTGGACCTGCTGCCGTTCCTGAATGGCGCCAGGACTTACGCTCCTCACGATGTGCTGTTCTGGCGCGCGGGAAAGGGACGGGCAGTAGTCATGGGCCGCTGGAAACTGGTCGAGTGCGGACCGGAATACATCAAGCTGTACGATCTCGCGGCCGACCCCGGAGAAACCAAAGATCTGTCGGCGCAATCTCCCGAAGTGCTCAAGGAGTTGCGGCAGGCGTGGAGCAAGTGGAACGCGAAGATGATTCCGCCGATCTTCAAGCCGCGAAAACACAAGTGCGTCGTCAATGGAGAGGAACTCACCTGGGACATTTGATATGAAACCACACGATAAGACCCGCAGGTTTTTCTTGGGAGCCATGACTGCCGCGTCCTCGGTCCGCGTCTGGGGCGCGAATGACAAGGTCAACGTCGGCATCGTCGGCCTTGGAGGCCGCGGCACCAGCCACCTCGGCATTTATACCGGTTTGAGCGAAGCGCAGGTTGTCGCCATCTGCGACGTGAACCAACCGGCGCGCGAGAGAGCGCAAGCCACGCTGGCGAGGAAGAGCCTGGAGAAAGCCAGGGAATTCGAAGATATGCGGCAGATGTTCGCCGACCCGAAGGTCGAGGCGGTCTCCATCGCAACTCCGAACCATTGGCACGCGCTTTCCGCGATCTGGGCGATGAAGGCCGGCAAGGATGTCTACGGCGAGAAGCCAGCCTGCTACAACATCTACGAAGGCATGCGGATGATCCAGGTGCAGCGCGAGACCAAACGCATTGTGCAGGTGGGATCGCAGCATCGGAGTTGGCCGTTCAAGGTCAAATCCATCACGGCGCTGCAACAGGGTTTGATCGGCAAGCTCTACATGAGCAAGGCGCTGTGCTACAAGTTGCGCCCCTCGATCGGGCACACGCCGGATAGCCCGACCCCTCCCGGCTTGAACTGGGATTTGTTCCTGGGCCCGGCGCCCATGCGGCCCTTCAACGCGAAGCGCTTCACCTATTACTGGCACTGGTTCTGGGACACCGGCAACGGCGACATCGGGAACCAGGGTGTGCACGAAACCGGCATCGCGCGGTGGGCGCTGGGCGATCCTGTATGGCCGAAGACGGCGATGGCGTTCGGAGGCAAGTTCGGTATCGACGACGACACCGAAACGCCCAACACGCTTACAGCCGGCTTCAGCTATGGCGACCAGCAACTCGTGATTGAGGTGCGCGGCAGAATGACCAACGGCGAAGGCGTGAGGCAGGCGCGCGTGGTAACTGCCGGACCGGCGGCCCGGGGCCGGGAAAGCGACAGTCGCCCTGCCGCCGGAGGCCCGACTCCGGCCGCCCCAGTGCCGGCGCGCGTAGGACCGGCGGGCAATCCGCTCAACGTCGGTGTCGGCAATCTCTTCTACGGCAGCGAGGGCTGGGCCGCGATGAGCGACCAGGGCTTCCAGGCGTACAAGGGCGATTCGAGCGAACTGATCATGGAAGAGCGGTCCGAAGGTAGCGGCGGCGATTCCACCGCGCTCCATATGCAGAATTTCCTGGCGTGCGTGAAATCGCGCCGGGAGCAGGACCTGCATGATCCTATCGCTAACGCGGTTCCGAGCGCGAACCTCTGCCACCTGGCGAACATCAGCTACCGCGTGGGCCGCGCGTTGAACATCGAGGCGGGGCCGACGCCGAAGTTCAAGGGCGACGCGGAAGCGGCCAAGCTGATCACGCGTCCAGCTTATCGCAAGCCATACGAGGTGTAGCCGCTCCACAGGTGTAGCCTGCGTATGTGGGTGTTAATTTGAGGAGAAATCATGACTGTGACGAGACGCAGTGCTCTGCAATTTCTGGCGGCGGGATCCGTGGCCGCCCAACGCCGAGGAACTTCGCGCAAGCCGAACCCTCGGTGATCACCCAAAACCGGCCAATGACGATCACCTGAAAACCGGCCAACGAGAACCGCACTCAGGACGTTGACCCTGACGGAGGGTATACCCTTCGTCAACGTGAGCAATGTCTTGAGCGAGCACAAGAAACA
>Ga0315288_10011550_pt1 | contig 11119 bp, 14 predicted proteins | sample YL17G11_20_MG_FD_203454 | JGI IMG/M metagenome (GOLD analysis project Ga0315288, IMG submission 203454) | Sediment microbial communities from Yellowstone Lake, YNP, Wyoming, USA - YL17G11_20 | ecosystem: Environmental > Aquatic > Freshwater > Lake > Sediment | place: USA: Wyoming | collected... | reverse complement strand
TTTAATGAGTGTTTCATATTGAACTTTAATCGCCGCGCTTTTCTTTTTCCGCGAACGGATCAGGCAACGTAATGCTCCCGGCCTCTGCGTCGCTCAAGCCTGCATAAAGCGTCGCGGTGCCATCGCCGTGGCGCACTAAACCGCCGGGGAAGACGACATCCACGAGCTCCGGCGTTTTCTCATCGCCCGCGGGGAAATTCTTTCTCGTCGCGATAATCTCGATCGGCGATGCACGATGCGTTTTGGGATCGTACACGAACGACATCGCATAATAATGTTTGCCGCCTTGCGCGTCTCGATACGCAATATGTCCAATGACGCCAATCCTGCCGCCTGACAACGGATGCAGCTCATTTACGCCGCCCCACTCTTCTTCAGTAGCAAATTGATTCTCAATGATTATCGCGCTGAGAATATTCTGTGCGTTCACATCCTCAAGGCGTGGTAGTTCGACATAACCTATTTTACCTCTTCCGCTGCGCCCGCTTTGGGGTCGCGTGCAAACGCCGATCCGACCATTTGCTAGAGGCATAAGCCGGATATCTTTCATCATGTCCGGGCCAACGGCGAATTTTTGAAGCGAGAGTAAATTGCGTCCGCGGTAAAAAACCGTTCGATAACCAACGTTGCGGGAATCGGTCTCAGTAGGATTAGGATACACTTCAACGCCGCCGAAAATCGTTTCATCTCCGACGTGCGTTGCAAAGCCGTCTTCTAACCGCAGGGTCGGCGCATCATTGATTGGAACCCAAACCCCCTTCTTCTCTTCAAAAAAGACAATGTGCGAATCTGACCGTGCCTCTCGCGCCTCCACGCGCCCGGCGATAACGGTTGCGTTGCCAATACGAAATGGCGCCGAAATGTTGTACACGTCGTGTTCGTCGACGCCCGAAAACCGCAACTTCTTTCCGGAACGAAGCGCTTCCTTCTCTTCGAACCTCCGCAGGAGTTCAACGCAGCACGGAGGAGAAAACCTCTTTTTCTCTATGTCCTGTTCCATAAAATTTTTTGACTATAAAAAATATTGCAAACGGTGTGTATTTGAAAATATCCGAACTGATTTTCTTCTTTGGCGGCAAATTCTTTTTTAATTTCTTTTATAGCCATCCTTTAGATTCCACCTTTTAAATATGGTCTAATCGCCTCAAAAATAGGTCTCTTGGTGCCGTCGAACCGGATCAAACCCCAATTGCAGCCATCACCCGTCCTTTCGTCTTTTGGTAAGCGCTCGTCGCTCCAGTAAAACCAGGTGATAGGTATATTATTTTTAGCCGCCTCGGCGTAAAGAAATTTAGCCAATCTGGCCTGTTCTTCTTCAGAGACTTCACTTGCGGGTTGCCCGATCTCACTTATGACGAGAGGCCATCGGTTGTTATATTTGGCAACCAGTGATTGCTCACGGACGAATGCTTCTTTGATTAGATCTTCTTGTAAATATGGATTGGCTCCGTATGGATGAAAGCTTAAAACGTCGAAATAATCACCGCCGCCTAAGGCCAAAACTTTATCTTCGAAACCGGTATTATCTCTCCCTTCGGCGCCAAGTGTAACAATTACTTTAGCATTGGGATTTGCCTCCTTAATGATTGGATAAGTCGCCTTGAGAAGCTGGACAAATTCTTCGGGTGAGCCGTATTTAAATAAACTGGGTTCATTCCATATTTCCCAAAAATAAATAATATTTTTATTTGCGCTTACTTCATCTCGAACGAATTTTTTCCACTCTGCCATTTCTTCGGATGTAAACGCACGATCTTTTGGCCTGGCTTGCTCGCCTTGCAGCATGCCAATCGGATATAATCCCTGCTGAGAAGCTCTGAGGGCGACTCGATCAGCTAAATAATTCCAATAATTTGCTTGAAAAGAATAGCTTAGTTTTACTCCATCAAAGCCACTTGATTTTATATTTTTCATATCTTTTTCAACCTCAGTGGTAATTTGCGAAGCAGACATGTTCTGGCCACCAAAGGTTACGGTTAAAGTTAAACCGTTTGATTGGAAATAATACCTATAGAATACACTTTGGCACGGGTATGATAGTGTTGGAACATTAAGTTTAGTTAATTTGGGTACAACATAGAGCTGATAAATATAGTATCCAGCTACTATGAGCAAAACCGCTAAAATAATTATAATTAAGATGATGAGCTTTTTTTTAGACTTAGGTGCCCCTTTTCCCATAATATCCTTTTTATTATTTTAATAATTTTTCAATAGAAACGTTAAGAGCTTTGGCTATTTTTGCCATAACGGGACACTCGAGTTAAGTACCCAACCGTTGCAATCAGTATAAAGATTTTTTGGGGTTTTTGCTAGAAACAATTTTGAGACATATGGGTCTCTCCGATAAAATTTTAAATTGGTGGGAACGATGTCCACAAGAATGCTCATTTTCTGCAGGTCAGCTCATGGTACGTGATGCTGTTAGTGATTGTCTCCCAAATCGAGCAAGTGTTGGTATTGCCAATTACGTTCCTTGGCGGTGTTGGCGTCGGCATCATTGGGGTCGGCGGCATTAGATACAGCTTCGGCAGCGTAGGTGGCGACGTGAACAGCATGACCAGCCACATGGGCGGTTGCTGCGGCATGACCAGCGGCACGGGCGGCAGCGCAAGCCGCAGCTTGATTAGTATCGCGAGCAGCGACGTGGGCAGCAAATGCGGCAGTGCGCGCTTCGCTCATTGCTATTTCACCACGCACCCAGGCACGCCCTGCTTCGATAGCTTTTCGAGGTCGATTGTCTTTCGGGTACTTCTCCTCGAAATATGGGAGTACATGCTCGGCGCAGTCAGTAGCCCAGAGTACCAATGTTTTGTGATCCTGCTTGCTCAAAAGCTCTGCAATCGACTTATTTATACTTGTATCTACAAATTCAAATTTTACTTTTTCCATATTATTTCAATAAATCCTCTATTGAAACGCCCAACGCTTTGGCGATTTTTGCCATAGTTTGAACGCTTAAGGTTATTTCGGAGGGTGAGAGATTCGAACTCTCGGTGGGTTTCCCCACACGCGCTCTCCAAGCGCGCGCACTAGACCACTATGCGAACCCTCCCTCATATGGGATCCAGCTCCGCGGAACATATTAATCAACTTTCCATAATCCTAATAGTTTTTTAAATTTTATCCCTCCTTTATAACTTTTAATTTCTAATTCTCTCTTATATGCTTCCGATTTAGTATCATATCCTTCTTCGTGTACTAACTTCCACGGCCGATAGAATTTGGTCGATTTTACTTTCCCATTATCGTGTCTTAATAATCTATTTTCTAGGTTTTCCGTATGACCAATATAATACCTGCTTTTATTTAAACTTTTTAAAATATAAACTTTATACATAATACCTAAAGGGGCACGGCTTTCTCCCGCACTCGCTCCGCTACGCGGAGCTGCGGGATCCCGCTGCGCGGGACAAGCGAACGCACTAGACCACCTCCGCAAACGGAGTCTCGCTACGCGATGATATGCGATCTCTCCAAATAAATATTTTAATCTTTATCCCGGTAATCCGGCGATTATTTTTGAAATTATTGGCATTTTGGCCAATAGCCGATACTCACATAACTTCATCACCATTAAAAGATCACCTACCTCCGAGAATAACTTCTTCGGATGAATAAAGATTTCCAAAAATTCTTCACCAATATCTTTCAAATATCCCAATAAACTCTCTTTATCGACTTTTTCTTCGAGATATTTAATGATTTTATCCAACTCTCCCTTATCCAGCCAAATGCCCTGGCAAACACTGCACAAATCTATTTCTATCGGCGAACCACCATACTTAATGGTATAAAAGGGCATCTCACAAACAGGACAAATCCGGCCGGATTTGGACACTTGAAACTTCGTCTCGTCTTTCCATATATCAATATCAATCCAGCGAAGAAATTCATCTTCTTTGTCTTTAACCCGATGCAATTCGTCTTTATCGAACCAAACTCCATAACAAGCTGGACAATAATCCAGCTGGATGCCCTTTCGAGCTGAGCTCGATTTATAATCAACTCTGGTTAAATATTGATTTTTACAACTCGGACAAATCATATATTTCCATTAATCTTTTTACTCTTTCTTCTACTGGCGGATGGGTTGAAAAAAGACGAACCAACAAACCTTTTGCCTGCTGACCCTTAAAGGGATTGGCTATAAAAAGATGGGCAGTTGCTTTATTGGCTATTTTTAATGGAGTCTGATTTTGAGAAATTTTTTCTAATGCTCCAGCCAATTCTTCGGGATGATGAGTCAATAAAGCGCCCGAGGCATCGGCTAAAAATTCTCGTTTCCGGGAAATAGCCAATTGAATCAACTTAGCGATTAAGGGCGAAAGAACGGCCCCAATTAAAGCTGCAAATAGCATTACAATGTGAAGATCCCCAGTCCCTTCTCGATTGCCCCGTCTCAACAGGCCGCCCAACATCATTCGTCTTAAAAATAAATCAGAAAGCATCACCACTGAGCCGACTAACATTACCACTACTGTTTGAAACAAAATGTCCCGATTGCCAATATGGCTTAATTCATGAGAAATTACGCCCTCTAATTCCGAACTGTTCAAAACCTCTAAAAGCCCGGCTGTCACTACCACAATGGCCTTTTTTTGATTTCTGCCGGTAGCAAAAGCATTCAACGCTGCCTCCTGAACAATATAAACTTTTGGCATTGGCAAATTGGCAGTGGCGCAAAGTTTTTCAACTATCCGATAAAGCTCGGGGCTTTCCTCTTTTTTTAATGGCTTGGCTTTAGATATGGCTAAAACAATCTTATCGGAATACCAATAGCTGATAAAACTCATGAAAAAACTGAAAATAACTGCTATAACTAAAATAGATTGGCTTTCAAAAAGGTAGCTAAAAAGCCAGCCCAAACCGATAATGACAATCAAAAAAATCACAAAAAGAAGCCAGGTTTTGCGAATATTTGAAGCAATCTGGGTATTTAATTCCATAACTCAATAATAGACTAATTTTTCCATTCTGGCAATCCAAAACCCCCCGCATCGCGGGGGGTTGGATTCTAATTAAAATCTTGTTTTAATACTCCGGCATTCCGCCGCCCGGCATACCGTGATTATGTTCTTTCTTCTCCGGAATATCGGTTATGGCGGTCCTGGTGGTCAGAAATACCGACGCCATTGAAGCGGCGTTCTGCAGCGCGCTGCGGGCAACTTTTAATGGGTCAACAATGCCAGCTTCCATCATATTTACCCTGCCCTTCTTTAAATCTTTGGGGTCGGTTTTGGTAAAATCATAACCAATATTATCCCCTGCTTTAATATCTTCAACCATTACTGAAATATCTTTTATTCCGGCGTTTTCCGCCATCTGCCTTAAAGGAGATTCCAGGGCTTTTTTAACAATATTTACTCCGATTTTTTCTTCTTCTGATAGGTCTTTCGCCAAAAATTCATCTAATTTGTAAGACGCCTTTATTAATGCCGCGCCCCCGCCAGGAATAATCCCTTCTTCAATCGCTGCTTTGGTTGCTGCAACTGCGTCTTCTATTTTTAATTTCTTATATTTCATCTCGGTCTCTGTTGCTGCGCCAACTTTTATTACTGCCACTCCGCCAGAAAGCTTTGCCAATCTTTCCTGTAATTTCTCTTTGTCAAATTCCGAATCGGTGTTCTCGAGCTGCATTTTAATTTGTTTAATTCTCTTCTCTATTTCGCTTTTATTGCCCTTTCCGCCAACAATGGTGGTATTCTCTTTGGCGGCAATTACTTTGTCGGCTTCACCCAACATATTTACTTCAACGTTTTCCAGTTTCAAACCTACTTCTTCAGAAATCACTTTTCCGCCAGTAACAATTGCAATATCTTCTAACATTTCTTTACGCCTGTCGCCAAATCCCGGCGCTTTAACTGCCAAAGACATAAATGTTCCTCTTAATTTATTTACCACCAAAGTTGCCAATGCCTCGCCATCAACATCATCGGCAATAATCACCAATTCTTTGCTGCCGGTTTTGGTTAATTTTTCAAGCAAGGGCAAAATGTCATTAATTGCAGAAATTTTTTGGTCAGTGATTAAAATATATGATTCTTTATATTCTGCCTCCATTCTTTCAGCATTGGTTATCATATATGGAGAAATGTAACCTTTGTCAAATTGTAAGCCTTCTACAATTTCTTTAGATAGGCCGAAAGTCGGAGATTCTTCAACCGTAACCACGCCGTCTTTACTAACCTCTTCAATAACATCACTAATCAAATCCCCAACTTTTTCATCCTCACTGGCTATAGTGGCAACTTGGGAAATTTCTTTTTTGGTTTTAATTAGCTTTTTAATTTTATTTAAAGCTTTTATAGTTGCTTCTACTGCTTTATCTATCCCCTTTTTTATTTCCATAGGGTCGCTGCCTGCAGCAACGTTTTTTAATCCTTCTTCGATAATTGCCTGAGCTAAAACTACGGCAGTGGTGGTTCCGTCTCCGGCTACATCGCTGGTTTTTTCAGCAACCTCTTTAATCAATTCTGCGCCCATGTTTTGAAATTTGTCTTCAAGTTCTATTTCCTTAGCAATAGTTACTCCGTCATTAGTAACCATTGGGATACCATAGCCTTTGTCTAAAACTACATTACGCCCGCGGGGACCAAGGGTTACTTTAACAGCGTTGGCTAATTTATCAACGCCTTTTTTTAATTCCTGACGAGCCTCCTCGTCAAATTTAATTTGTTTCGCCATGGTTTTTTAATTAACTAATTATTGCTAAAATATCTTCCTCTGAAACAATTAGATATTCTTTATCGCCGACTTTAACTTCATCGGGACCGTATTTTTTAAAAACAACCTTATCGCCGACTTTAACGGTCATTGCCGCTCTTTTGCCATCGGCTAAAATTCTTCCCGGACCAATGGCAATTACTTTGCCCTGCTCCGGCTTTTCTTTATCAACGGTTTCAGGAAGAACAATTCCGGATTTAGTTTTTTCTTCTTCGCTTATGGATTCTACTACAACCCGATCAGCTAATGGTTTTAATTTCATAATTTTATAAATTAATAATTATTAGCACTCTAAAGGCCCGACTGCCAATCTTAGTTTTATTTTAGCAGAAATAAAAATCTTGTCAAGTCCCTGTAAATGAAAAAGGGGCTTCGACTTGTGTCAAAGTCCCCTTTTTTGAAAAATTACTTTTCTGCTCCGGCTGTCTCTGAAAGTCCTGCCAACGAATCGATTGTTTGAATCCCCAATTCCTTGGCTACGTCACAAAGCATTCGATCTCGACTCACCAAAAATACTCTCGGGAATTTCTCCCTTAGATTCCCGACCGCGGAAAGAATCCGGACATCATTCACGCCTAGGGCAAACCCGTTTCTTTGAAATATTTCTTTAAAGGTTTTGCCTCCAGACCCGATTGTTCGCCACTTTTGGGCGTCAATCTTTTCCGAGACAATTTTCCAGGCATTTCGGACATCCGCCCTGAATACCTGACTGAAACCGGATCTCCTGCTGAATGATTTTCTTCTGAATCCGCTGAGTTCGTCGATTACGGCCCAAGGAATGAAAATAACAACATCCTGCCGTCCTTCCGAGAATTTTGCGATGAAATCGCTTTTTCTGTTGAGCAGCATGTTGGTGTCAACAACAAAAATTGTTGGTTCTTGCTGCTCATCTTTCTTAGAAGCCTTTCTTCGCAGCCACTTCTTGAAAATCATCTCCGCTCTCCTTTCGTTACGGGAATTAGCAATGGCTCAATCCAGGATTTTTTTTGGATTTTCCTTTTTTGAATTTCTTTAAATCTTTTTCTTGCTTGAGTTTTTTGAACTCTTCCCAGTTCAAAATTTTTTCAGCCTTGAAATCAAATGTCATTCCCCATCTGGGATGCTCCTGAATGATGACAGCTAAAACACTGCCTAGAAAGTGAACTGGGCCAGCGACCATGAACCAATTATTCGGTCGTTCATCTGTTTGTAGTAGCCAGGTATTTTCTCCGTAGGTTGTAACGAAGTGGTACTTAAACATAGATCTTCCGAAAAATCCCAACAGAAACCATAAAATCAGAAAAACTAAGACCTGTTTTGGTCTGAACATTTTTTTAAACATTTCAAAGAACTCCTTTCTTTTTATTTAAAATCTTAGATTTTTGTCTATTCAGTTCTAACACTCTATTATACCATATCCCAAAATAAAAGTCAAGCCCGATTGGTTGTCCCAACCGGGCTGTCTATGCTTTAACCCTTATAAAAGGGTGATTATTCCCTCTTTATAGTCATTAATAACTTTGATGGTTTTGGCCTTGGCCCTGTCTGTGTCCTCTCTCAAATTGCCTGTAGATCTATTATGGCTTCCTGGAATTTCCGGATATTTCTCTTTATGAAGCATCAGGGCTTCGTAAGAACTCTTCACTTGATAAGGCATCTCCGTCTGCCTTCCGTCTTTCAAAACCATGATAACGAAATCTATCCCCTCCTTATCCTTTCTGGTCCCTGTTTTATAAAATGTGAGTATCCGATGCTCTCTCTCCAATTCTTCCAGGGCCAGAGCATAAACGTATTCAATCGTAGATCCTTTCTGGATACGCTCGAAATAATCCAAAACCTTAAATCTTAACTCATCAATGTTCTCGTTAACTCCGAGGATAAATCTTGCAAACCGAGCATTGGTGTAATCGGGACCTTTTTTCTGATAGTCTGTCCAGATAATAAATTTAAATTCAATTAATTTATTATCGATATTAAGCCTAAAAAATACAGATCTTCGCGAAGTACCACTGTTTAAAATGCTGATAGATTTGCTACTTGCCAAATCTCGGATTAGCTGATTGATTTCTTCCTTTCTCCGCTCAAGCAATTCTTCAAAACGATTATCAATTTTCATTGCATTTCTGCTTGCTCCCCCTCTGAAAGAATGAGGATTTCTAATGCTGTATCTTCCTTTTCTGCTACTCAATTTTGCCTCCTTTTTCAAAGAACCTCATAATAAGCCAGAATCTTTTTCTCTGGCCAGCTCTTTAAGGTTTAAGTATAACATACTTTGGTTATATTTGTCAAGTATTTTACGTTCCGGCGAATCCGGATGAAATTCAAGCTGACTATCGTCTACGGTTACCCGACCGCCCTTTTTATAGGTTAAGGGATCTTTTTCAATCGAACGCTTCTGTATTTTTTTCAACAACCATTCCAAAAAATCTCCGAATCTATTATCTAAAAATACCTCCCCTATTTTCGCGATCCCTTCCAATAATAAATTGGTTTTTATGATTTTGGAATTCTTGATTTCCGATTCCGGCCAAAAAACCAAATAATCCTTAATCCATCTGTTGACATTTTGAAATTTTCTGTATATTCCATCCTCGATCTCTAAAACCGGAATTATATGAGCATAGGTCTGGGCATTATACAAACTTTTAAATTTAATTTCCAAAGACTTATCGGTAATATAATGATTAAGACAAGTTCTGTCTTCGGTGATTTTTTTGTGCCGCCGCTTGCCTATTAATTGAATAAAGAGAGTAACCATAAATCGAGTCAGCCAGATTCTTTTATTTTTAACAACAATGAGCAAATCGAAATCGCTTTCCCTTCGAGTATTGCTCAGGGCCAATGAACCACTAACTGCCACCATTTTTAAATAAGGAACAACCCGAAGCCAGCGGATAATATTTCTGGCTTTTTTCCATTTCTGATCGGCGATTTTCTGGCGGTCAATCCTTATTCTTATAATATCTTCCCGGCCTTTTAAAAAGTGAAACCCGTTCTTCTCGTCAATAATGTTTTTTAATTCTTCGCTTGCTAAAATTTTTATAATATTAATTAGAGTAATATTACTGAAACGACCCAATTCTACTGGCTTGAAAAGTTTTGATTCCGGTCCGTTTCCCCAATAAAAGCTGGCGATATGAAACGGATTTGCCAGATATTTAAAAACCTCAAAAGAAGTCAGAGGATAATCAAGGGTATCATAATATGCAATTGTGGATAAAATTGATTTTTGCAATAAGTTCATATGCTGATTGCATTATTTTTACAAATTTCGGCATATACTCTCGCGCTTGGTCTTGGAATCCGTTTTAGGGTTTGATAATCAATTTCAATCAAGCCAAATCTCGGCTCAAAACCCTTGTCCCATTCAAAATTATCAATCAAAGACCAGTGAAAATAACCCCTAACATCAGCTCCTTCTTCAATTGCCTTATGAACCCACTTCAGATGATTGATAATAAACCCTGCCCGCTTCTCATCTTTTCTGTCGGCCAAACCATTTTCGGTAATAAAAATCGGCCTCCGGTATTTTTTCAAGTCTTTCAAAACGTGGTAAATTCCCTCGGGACAAATTTGCCACCCTAAATCAGTAATCTGTTTTTTCGACCGAATTATTATTGCCCACAAAGAACGACTAAAACTACTAACATAATAATTTAGACCGATGAAATCCTGATAATTTTTAATTGAATCCAGAAATTTATAAATCCACTCGCAACTAACAATCATTGATTTTCCTTTTAGATAAGCAATTCCTACCTTAGCATCGGGAGAAATCTGGCGTATTACTTGATAAGCTTTTTTGTGAGACTCGGTCAACTGCTTGAAAACTTGTCTTGTTTTGAACCAACTTCTTATAAACGGTGGCCAAATGCCTCTTAGAAATGAATGGAAAGTATAAATATTTGGTTCATTCAAAGTAATCCAAAATTTAACCAGGTCTTTATACTCCTCCGCCATCCTTTCTGCAAACCTTTCAAAATATCTTGGCGCATCTTTGTTTAACCAACCGCCTTTTTCAGCAAACCAGATTGGCAAAGTCCAGTGGTATAAAGTAACAAACGGCTCTAAATTTTTTTCTTTCAGGGCTAAAATTACTTTCCTATAATGCTCAATTTCTTTTTGATTAAATTCCCCTTCTTTTGGTTCAATCCGCGCCCATTCGATGGAAAATCGGTGGGCATTGTTATTCATTTCTTTGGCCAAATTAAAATCTTCCTCATATCGATTATAGTGGTCGCAAGCCAAGCCAGCGTTATATTTTTCGCCAGCCACTGACCAATCATTTTTAATTCCGCCCTCAACTTGATAAGCCGAGGTTGCTGTGCCCCAATAAAATTTTTGGGGAAATTTCAGAATTTCGGATTTCATGATTCTATTCTATCATAAAATACTGGCATATCAAAAAGCCCCA
>Ga0315288_10011548_pt1 | contig 11120 bp, 8 predicted proteins | sample YL17G11_20_MG_FD_203454 | JGI IMG/M metagenome (GOLD analysis project Ga0315288, IMG submission 203454) | Sediment microbial communities from Yellowstone Lake, YNP, Wyoming, USA - YL17G11_20 | ecosystem: Environmental > Aquatic > Freshwater > Lake > Sediment | place: USA: Wyoming | collected... | reverse complement strand
GGAAGATCTGGATGGTCAGACCCCGCTCCTTCTCTTCCGGCGCCGAGTCAATCTGCCCGTATTCCAGCGGCTTCGCCAGCCCCGCCTTGCTTAACACATGCGTGATCGCCGAGGTCAACGTGGTCTTGCCGTGATCCACGTGCCCGATGGTACCGATATTTACATGCGGCTTCGTTCTCTCAAATTTCGCCTTACCCATTTTTCGCCTCGCTTTTCATCTTCCCGGTTTCACCTCGAAACCAAGCTATTCGTTATACAGCCAATTCAATAAAAATCCGCCTAAGGCGGAGGCACAAGAAATCCATTTTACCTTATTCCGCGACCTTTTTCAATAATCTGCGCGGCTAAATTTTCCGGCACTACGTCATAATGTGAGGGCTCCATAGTATATGTTGCCCGCCCTTGCGTCAAGGACCTGAGCACGGTGGCATAGCCAAACATCTCTGCCAGCGGCACTTTTGCGCTTATGGTCTGGGTTCTTCCGGGGGAGGGTTCCAGGCCGGAGATATGCGCGCGGCGCGCATTCAGGTCTCCTAAAACATCTCCCAATTTTTCCTCCGCCGCCACTACTTCAACCGCCATGATGGGTTCCTTGATCACCGGGCCGCCCTTTTGGGCGGCTTCCCGAAAGCCCATGGAACCGGCGATTTTGAAGGCCATCTCGGAGGAATCCACCTCGTGATAGGAACCATCTACGAGTATCGCGCGCAGGTCCACCATCGGATAACCGGCCAGCACGCCGGATTCCATCGCCTCCCGAATGCCCGCCTCTATGGCGGGAATAAACTCCTCCGGTATCACTCCGCCTTTGAGTTTCTTGACAAATTCAAAACCTTGTCCCGCGGCAAGCGGCTCCAGCTCCAGTTCAACATGGCCATATTGTCCATGCCCGCCGGTCTGACGGATATAGCGGGTTTCCGCCGTGGCCGGACGAGAAATGGTTTCCCGATAAGCCACCTGCGGCCGGCCCACACTCGCCTCCACCTTGAACTCCCGCAGCAACCGGTCGCAAATGATCTCCAGATGCAGCTCTCCCATGCCCGAGAGAATGGTCTGTCCGGTCTCCGCATCGGTGCGGCGGCGGAAGGTGGGGTCTTCCGCTTCCAGCCGCTCGAGCGCATTTGCCAATTTCTCTTCTTCCGCCTTGGTCTTGGGCTCCACCGCCACTGAGATGACCGGTTCGGGGAAATGAATGGTTTCCAGCAAAATGGGATTGTCCGCATCGCAGATGGTATCGCCGGTGGTGGTGCCGTTCAATCCTACCGCAGCTACAATGTCGCCGGTGCGCACTTCCTGCATCTCTTCCCGCCGATTTGCATGCATGCGCAGCAGGCGGCCCAGGCGCTCCTTGCGGCGGCGCGTGGAATTCTCCACCGCTGCGCCCCGCCGGCATTCCCCGGAATAGACGCGGAAATAAGTCAGCTTGCCAACATGCGGGTCGGACATCACCTTAAAAGCCAGCGCACAGAAAGGCTCTTTGTCGGACGCCCGCCGAATGCTAATCTCGCCGGTATCCGGGCTTACGCCGCGGGCTTCGGGGATATCCAGGGGGGAGGGCAGATAATCTACCACCGCATCCATGAGCGGCTGGATGCCCTTATTCCTAACTGCGGCCGCGCAAAACACCGGAACCATGCCATAACGCAAAGTGCCCTTGCGCATTCCCGACATGATTTCTTCAGGCGACAGGCTGCCGGTATCAATATATTTCTGCATCAAGATTTCATCGGTCTCCGCCGCCGCCTCGATAAGCGCCTCATGGAAGCGCCCGCTCAACTTCTCCAGCGAGGCCGGAATCGGCTCCTCTTCGATAACCTCTCCCAGCTCATCCGGCCAAATAAGGGCGCGCATGCGAACCAGGTCCACCACGCCCCGAAATTCCGATTCTTCGCCGATGGGAAGCTGCATCGCCACGGCGCGCGCCCCCAGGCGCTCCCGCAAGGCATGCAAGGTGCGATGAAAGTTGGCGCCCGTGCGGTCCATCTTATTCACCAGGGCAATGCGGGGCACATGATACTTGTCCGCCTGTCTCCACACCGTCTCCGACTGGGGCTGCACTCCGGCCACGGCATCGAAGATGGCGATGCACCCGTCCAGCACCCGCAGGGAACGTTCTACTTCAACCGTGAAATCCACGTGGCCGGGGGTATCTATAATATTGATGAGGTAATCCTGCCAAAAACACGTGGTGGCTGCGGAGGTGATAGTGATGCCGCGCTCCTGCTCCTGGGCCATCCAGTCCATGGTGGCGGCGCCTTGGTCCACCTCACCCATGCGGTGAATCTTGCCGGTATAAAAGAGGAAGCGCTCGGTAACCGTGGTCTTGCCGGCATCTATATGTGCGGCGATGCCGATGTTACGAGTCTTTTCCAAGGGATATGTTCTAGCCATGTTTGTCGCCATCTGTGACACGCAAAACCACCTTCCGGGGGCCCGGCGATGTCACATTTCAGCGACAGCGATCTCCGCCCTGGCGGAGAAGGGACCCCGGAACTAAAAACGATAATGGGCAAAGGCGCGGTTCGCCTCCGCCATCCTATGGGTATCCTCCCGTTTCTTCACTGCGGCTCCACTGCCGGAAGCGGCGTCCATAAATTCGGCCGCCAGCTTTTCATGCATGCTGCGGCCTGACCGGGCCCTGGCTGCGGCCAGCAGCCAGCGTATGGCCAGCGTAAGCTTGCGATTCGGGCGCACCTCGGTCGGCACCTGGTAGGTGCCGCCTCCAACGCGCCGCGCCCGCACTTCCAGCACCGGCACTACGTTGCGCATCGCTTGCTCGAAGATCTGCAGCGGATCCCGTCCGGTGCGCTGGTTTATTTCCACCAGCGCGCCGTAGAAGACTCGCTCCGCGACAGTCTTTTTACCTTGCTTCAGCAAACAGTTGATGAACTTGCTCACCAGTCTGCTGCCGAAGATTGGATCATACGGCAAAGGTTTTTGTTTTATCGCGCCTTTTCTTGGCATTTTCGCCTCGTTAGTCGTCCAGAGTTCAGCCTTCAGCTTCCCCCCATCCCACCTGGATCTGAATCGTCAACCCTGGACGCTTAACATTAACAAACAGTTCTTAGTTCAGAGTTGTCAGTTCAGAGTAAAGGATTACTCAAACCGACCACTCTCAACTCTGAACTCTCAACTCTCAACTCTCAACTCTCAACTCTCAACTCTGAACTCTCAACTCTGAACTCTCAACTCTGAACTCTCAACTCTGAACTCTCAACTCTGAACTCTCAACTCTGAACTATTTCGGTCGTTTCGTCCCATAACGAGAGCGGCCTTGCTTTCGGTTGGTCACTCCCGCGGTATCCATAATCCCCCGCACGATGTGGTAGCGGATGCCCGGCAGGTCTTTCACTCTTCCGCCGCGGATCATCACCACCGAGTGCTCTTGCAGGTTATGCCCCTCACCCGGAATATAGGCGTTAACCTCAATGCGGTTCGACAAACGGACACGGGCCACTTTGCGCAGCGCCGAGTTCGGCTTCTTGGGCGTCATCGTCCAGACCTTCGTGCATACCCCGCGGCGGAACGGGCCGGGGGCGCGGTGAAAACGCCGCTGTCGGGCATTGAACTGCCAACCCAAAGCCCACCGCACGGTCGGGGTCATCCGCGAGCTTTTCTTCGATTTTCTCGCCCCACGCAGCAATTGTCCGATTGTCGGCATAGACCCTATCTCACAAGGCCGCCCCGACTTGGGTCGGGGCAGCAGTATTCGCCACGTCATTCCAGTCAGAATGATTAGGAAAGATAACTATACCAGCCGCTAAAACACCTGTCAAGCCCTCTGGGAAGAAAGTTTGAAAAAAAATTGAGGAAATTTACATAGCCCGTTCTGGATTCAGCCTCACGCCTTCCGCCTCCGCCTTCAGCCTTCAGCCTTCCGCCTTCCACCTTCCGCCTTCCACCTTCAGCCTTCCGCCTTCCACCTTCAGCCTTCCGCCTTCATCCTTCCGCCTTCCACCTTCAGCCTTCCGCCTTCCACCTTCAGCCTTCCGCCTTCATCCTTCCGCCTTCATCCTTCATCCTTTTTTAAGCAGGCACCTGAATCCCGCCTGCTCAAAATGCCGGTCCGCCGTAAACGCCGCCTTGATCCTGCGGTCTTGCATGACCACAAAGGAGATGCAGTCGGTGAGGCTCCAATTCTTGTCAGGTCTATTCCTGAGAAGTTTCCAGCCGCGCATACAAAGCTCTTCATCTACAAATAATAACAGAAGAGCACCATCAGCCCTCAAATCCAATAGCCTTTGCACCGCTCTCACTGCCAAACGATGGTAGCCTCGCCCATTAAAGAAATTGGCTGCTTCTATCAGCACCTCGCTTGTCGTGATTATCGCCTGCCCAGAAGAATCAATGCTATCGAGAATTTTAACCGCTTCTTCATGATACCTGTCTTCGGTATTCACCAGCGCAATCACGGCAGCAGTATCAAGGAAAACCTCATTTGGCATCATTCTGCTTAGGCGCTCCGTATAGATAATGCTCGTAGTTTTCCGATAGATCAGACGCGCCCAAATCTTCCGCGTGCTCTACAAGGTCATAAAGCGGCGCCAACCTGGATTTCCTCCGCTGCTCGCGAAGTCTTCCCTCACCCGTTCGACGAATTCGTTTATTAGTCTTTACTGCCGTCTTAGTCATGCCAGTTTCCTCTTGGCTTATTATAACAGATTCCGACGCTTCGCTCTCACTCCGCTTTGGCGTACCATAGAGATTATGCCTGAAATTCTCCGCCAGATCCTCAACGCCCATGTCTGCTTCGACATTGCCTATGTCCTCTGCCCTCCGCCATGTTTCACGTTAGTCGTTTTAACGTAGCGCCGTCCACCACGCAGTGGTGGATCGCCGAAGGCGACCGTTTATCCCGAGCAGCGCCGAGGGGTCTCGGCGGCGTTTGTGTTCGAAAAGGATTTGCGGTGCCAGGAATGCTGGAAGGCTATACTGAGGTTGATTATTGTGCCGGCGAGACGCCGGCGCTACGACTCAAACTGACAACCGACAACTGAGAACTGCCACATGCCAAGCCTGCTAGCGCTTCTCCGCGCTCAGTAGGGCGGCATCTTCTTCTTTGATTTTGGCGGGAGGTTCTGGCATGGCTCTTTCTGTTTAATTACCAAACAATATATCTCCCAGTATGAATAATCCAACACCGAAGAACATGAAGATCCCAAACCATACTATCGGCAGCAGTGCATAAATCATTCGTGGCTGATTTAGAAGCCTTAGATCGTGTGGATAGTGTAGCCAAGCTCGCATACTCAAAAACATGGGCACGAATAAAAGGGCGGCTCTAAGCAAACTCCACCAGATATCTATTTGTGATCCAAGTCCAAGATTTGTAAAATAACATAATCGCAGGACAATAATGAAGCCTGCTGTGGAAACTGCGGCAAAAACTATCGCCTTCTGCTTCGCCCGAATTTGCCTGCACTGCTCGCACTTAATCATGACTGCCCCTCCATTTTATTTCTGCATGCAGATAGATCCCACATAAAGACTTACCCCTATATGCAACAAGGTTTATATCATATCATATTAAACGGCACCCGCTTATTCGCACCGCTAATGGACGCTCAACGTTCAACGCTGAACGCTCAACGAATCCCCACCCCTCTCTCCCCTTCCTCCACTTTCCCAATCACCACCGCCTTCTCTCCCAATTCCGCCAGCCGCTTGACCGCGGCTTCCGCTTGCTTTTGGGGGACGACGACTACTGCGCCGATGCCCATGTTGAAGACATGGAACATTTCGTCATCCGCGATCCTGCCCAGCTTTTGCATGAGCCGAAAGAGCGGCGGCACTTCCCAGCTTGTCCTGTCTATCACGGCGCGGCAGCCTTTGGGCAGGCAGCGGGGCAGGTTGTCCGGCAGCCCGCCGCCGGTGATGTGGGCTATGCCGTGGATATCGAACTGGCGGGCTTTGCGAAGCCCGCCCCCAACTTCGCCATTGATCAATTGCAATATCGCCGGACTATACAACCGATGGGGCTGCAGCAGCGCCTCCCCCAGGGTGCAGCCCAATTCGGGCAGGAACTTATCCACTTTATAGCCCTTGACATCGAAAAATAGTTTGCGGGCGAGGGAGTAGCCATTGGTATGCAGGCCGTCTGAGGCGAGGCCGATAAGCGCATCCCCCGGACGCACGCGCTCGCCGGTTATCACGCGCTTCTTGTCTATCACGCCGACGATGAACCCGACCAAATCATAATCGCCAATCTGATAAAAGCCCGGCAATTCCGCGGTTTCGCCCCCAATCAGCGCGCACCCCGCGCGGCGGCACTCCTCGGCCAGCCCCTCCACTACCTGCTCCATGATCGGGGCTTCGAGTTTCGCCGCGGCAAAATAATCCAGGAAAAACAGCGGCTGCGCCCCCTGGCAGACAATGTCATTACAGCAATGCGCCACAATATCTTTGCCAATCCCCTTATGCTTCCCCGCCATGGCCGCCACCCGCACCTTCGTGCCCACGGAATCCGCGCTCGCCACCAGCACCGGCTCTTCCATTCCCAAATTGGCCACGGAAAAGAAGCCGCCAAACGCGCCAATATCGCCGGCAACATTTTGCGTGAAGGTGGATTGAAACAGCGGCCGCAGCCGCTTCAAGAGGTTTGTTTTGGTGTTGATATCAACACCGGACGCCGCGTAAGTAAGTGGCTTAGAAGTTTCATCTTCTTTTTTAATCTGTGTAATCTGCGTAATCTGTGGATTTCTTTTTCTTTTTATTTTTTCTTTGGACTGCGTTTTTTCGGTTTTGCGTCTTTCTGCTGGCATGCCTCTTCCTCCAATGCGAATTTACTTACCTTCAGTTCCGGCGGTATGGGAATGGGGTAATTGGCGGAGAAGCAGGCCGCGCAGAAATTCTGTTTCGGCAGCCCCACGGCTTTGATTAGTCCGGCGAGGCTCAAATAGCCCAGGCTGTCCGCCCCGATAAACTCGCGAATCTTTTCCACCGAGGACAGCTTGGCCGCCAGCAGCCGTTTGCGGTCGAATGTATCTATCCCGTAAAAACAGGGGTAACGATAGCGCGGCGAAGAGATGCGCAGATGCACCTCGGAGGCGCCCGCGTCCTTGAGCAGTTTCACGATATTGCGCGTGGTCGTGCCCCGCACGATGGAATCTTCCACCACCACCACCCGCTTCCCCGCCAAAGCTTCCCGCAGCGGCGTGAGCTTCATCTTCACGCCCATATCACGCTGGCGCTGGTCCGGCTGAATGAAGGTGCGATGAATATAACGGCTCTTTATCAGTCCCTCGCCAAACGGAATGCGCGCCGCCTCGGCATAGCCGATCGCCGCGGGCCAGCCCGTGTCCGGCACCGGAATTACGATATCCCCCTTCACCGGATGCTCCTGCGCCAGCAATTGCCCCATCCTGCGCCGCGCCCCGTGCAGCGAGCGCCCATAGATATAGGAATCCGGGCGGGCAAAATAGATAAACTCGAAAATGCACATCGAAGGATGCGGCGTCGCCAGTTTCCGCGAGCGCAGGCCCTCTTTATCAATAATTACCAGTTCGCCCGGGTCAATCTCCCGCACCAGCTTGGCATCAATGACATTCAGCGCGCAGGTCTCCGACGCCAGCACATAATCCCCGTTCAACTTGCCCAGGCAGAAGGGCCGGTTGCCCCACGGGTCGCGCAATCCCAGCAGCTTCCCCTCGGTCAGCATAACTATCGAATAGGTTCCCATCCAGCGGGGCAGGCATTTCGCAATGGCGGCTTCCAGGTCTTTGCATTCTTCCCATTCCGCCGCGATCATGCGCGCCATCAGCTCGCTGTCGGAAGTTCCCTCGGGCTTATGTCCCTGGGTCGTCAATTCATCGAAGAGGGCGCGGGAATTCAGGAGATTGCCATTGTGCGCCAGCGCCAACGTGCCCTCGGAACATTCCACCATAATGGGCTGGGCGTTCTTGATCAGGCTGGAGCCGGTGGTGGAATAGCGCGTGTGCCCGATAGCGATATAACCGCGAAGCTTGGACAAGGCCGGCTCGTCAAACACCTGGCTGACCAGCCCCATCTGTTTGTGCATATGGAACTGCTTGCCGTCAAAGGTGGTGATCCCCGCGCTCTCCTGCCCCCGGTGTTGCAGCGAAAACAGCCCAAAATAGGTAAGGCGGGCGGCGTCTTCTCCGGGTCCGAAGAAGCCAAAGACTCCACACGCATCGTGGATCTCGGATTCAAAATTTTGGCTGCTGTTAGTCTTCTTCATAAACTTCTTTAATCCGCCACGGCGGACAAACCGCAGAGCGCGGATAACACTGAACTAATTTTCACCACAAAGACACTAAGGCACTAAGAAGTTTTAAGGGGCAGGATGCCCCAAAAAATTTGCAGTTCTTTGTGTCTTCGTGACTTCGTGGTTCAAGATTTTGAGGTTAATTTATTTATATTTTCTCTGCGTTCTTAGCGTCTTTGCGGTGAAAATTTTTTACCCCAGTTTCGCGGGCAATGCTCCATTATACGCTTCAGCCATCAGCGCCACCGGCGCGCAAATATGCTTGTCCCCCAGGCTGATGCAAAAGGTCTCGTTCTCCGTCCGGCCGATCTTACGGCAAGGCACCCCATGCCGTTTGGCCGTCTCCAGTATAGCACTTTCCGGCGCAGAACTGGAAATCACAATCCGGGAAGGCGCTTCGCCAAACAAATAGGCATCCGCCCTTACCCCGTCGAGCGCCGGCAGTTTCACCTCCGCGCCCACCCCGCCCAGCAGGCAGCACTCCGCGAGCGTTACCGCCAATCCGCCATGGGAGCAATCATGCGCGCTCGACAGCAACCCCTGTCCTATCATCTCCAGACAGGCCTGCTGCACACCCTTTTCAAATTTCCAGTCCAGCGGCGCCGGCCGGCCGGCTTCCAAGTCATGACAGACTTTCAGATATTCGCTGCCGCCCAGTTCGCCCGCCATTTCGCCCAACACATAGATTGCCTCGCCCGGTTTGCGAAAGGCCATCTCGCAATGTTTGGTCACATCTTTTAGCACGCCCACCATCCCGATTACCGGCGTGGGATAAACCCCGCTTTCCGGGCCTTCATTATAAAATGAGACATTCCCGCTCACCACCGGCACCTGCAGTTCGCGGCAGGCATCGGCAATCCCCTCCACACAACGGCTGAATTGCCAGAAGCGGTCCGGCTTTTCCGGGTTGCCGAAATTCAAACAATCCGTAACTCCCGCCGGGTCCGCGCCCACGCAGGCCAGGTTCCGCGCCGCCTCCGCCGTCACCAATTGCGCGCCCAAATAAGGATCGAGATAACAATAGCGGCCATTGCCATCAGTCGTGATGCCGATGCCCTCTTTATAGCCCTTGATGCGCAACACCGCCGCATCGCCCCGGCCCGGCACGACCACGGTATTGGTCTGCACCATATGGTCATATTGCCGGAAAGCCCATTCCTTGGAAGCGATGTTGGGCGAGGACAATAAGGCCAACAATGTCGCGGCCAAATCCTGCGGCTCCGGCAATTTTGACAAATCCTTATTTTGCGCGGGCTTCAGATAAGCCGGCTCTTCGGTCGGCAAATGATAAGTCGGCGGGTCCGCCAGCAGCGCGGAATCTATCCTCGCCACCACTTCGCCGTTATCACGGATGGTCAGAACTTTATCATCGGTGATCTCCCCCACCTGCGTGGCATTGAGGCCCCACTTGTGGAAGATGCCCATTATCTCGTCTTCGCGGCCCTTTTGCGCCACCACCAGCATGCGCTCCTGGGACTCGGACATCATCATCTCCCACGGCTCCATGCCTGTCTCGCGCCGCGGCACTTTCTGCAATTCGATATCCATCCCCACCCCACCCGCCGCCGCGGTCTCGCAAGTCGTGCAGGTCAGCCCCGCCGCGCCCATGTCCTTCAAGGAGACGATGCCGCCGCTCTCCAGCGCCTCCAGACAGGCTTCAATCAAACATTTCTCCGTAAACGGGTCGCCGATTTGCACCGTCGGCCGCTTTTCTTCGTCAATACCGAATTCGTGGCTGGCCAGGATGCTCGCGCCGCCGATGCCGTCCCGCCCCGTGGAATTCCCCACCACCAGCACGGGATTGCCCGCGCCGCTGCCCGCCGAACCGGCGATCTTGCGCTCTTCCACCAGCCCAACGGCCATCACATTTACGAGACAATTGCCTCGATAAACATCATTAAATTCAATTTCGCCGCCCACCGTCGGCACGCCCAGGCAGTTGCCATAGAACTGAATGCCGTCCACCACGCCCGCCACCAGGTAGCGCGTGTGCGGACTGGCCAAGGACCCGAACCTTAACGAATCCATCAGCGCCACGGGCCGCGCCCCCATGGTAAATATGTCGCGGATAATCCCGCCGATGCCCGTGGCCGCGCCCTGTTTGGGTTCCACCTGGGAGGGATGGTTGTGGCTCTCCATCTTGAAGAGACAGAATAATCCGGGGGCTACTTCGATGCCGCCGGCATCCTCGCCCCGCGCCCGGGTGGGATATTTGCCCGTTTTCGGAAACAGCCCCAGCAACGGCCGCGAGCGGGGATAGCCGCAATGCTCCGACCACTCGACGGAAAACATGGCCAATTCAGTGGGTGTGGGTTCTCTCCCCAGCGCATCGAGCACGCGCTGGTATTCTGCATCCGTCAACCCCAGTTCGTGGTAAACCCGGGGATCAATCATCGTTAAAATTGTTCTTTCATGAATAGTGCGTAAAAATTTCTGTGTCCAGTAACATTATAATAGCGGAGAGAGATAACTGAGTCAAGGGATAGGTGAGAAGTTCTCAGTTCTCAGCGGCTAGGTCTTGCAGACCGCCGTGGCGGCCCATTGGGTCTAGCCATTCTCAGTTCCCGGTTGCAGATTTGTGTAGGGCGGGTGCGCCGTCGCCCGCCGTTCCCGCAGTTAATTCGTAGCGACTGCCTCAGGCAGTCCGCCGTTAACAAGAAAACCTAAAGTGCCGCCGAGACGGCGGCGCTACAACCCAAAACAATCTTATTTCGTCGTTGGGCAGGAGTTTACTCCTGCCATTTGGATTGTAAGGCGCGGAGCTTGTTCGCCGGAGGAGGATTGCTCCTGCCATTTCACAGCAATATTGTAGGGGCGCATGGTTTATCCCGAGCGGAGCCGAGGGGCCCTGCGCCCAAAGGTAACCTCATAGCGACTGCCTGAGGCAGTCCGCCGT
>Ga0315288_10011546_pt1 | contig 11120 bp, 8 predicted proteins | sample YL17G11_20_MG_FD_203454 | JGI IMG/M metagenome (GOLD analysis project Ga0315288, IMG submission 203454) | Sediment microbial communities from Yellowstone Lake, YNP, Wyoming, USA - YL17G11_20 | ecosystem: Environmental > Aquatic > Freshwater > Lake > Sediment | place: USA: Wyoming | collected... | reverse complement strand
TCTGTTCGTTTAAGGGATGTCAAGGGTGTCTTTATTCAGATGGAGGATGAGATCGCTTCCATCGCTTCCGTGATCGGAGCTTCATGGGCAGGTGCCAAGGCGATGACCGCAACCTCTGGACCTGGATTCAGTCTGATGCAGGAATCGATTGGATATGCAGCATTTACAGAAACGCCTTGTGTGGTCATCGATGTGCAGAGGGCAGGCCCCTGTACCGGGCAAGCGACCAGGGTCGGAAGTGGAGACATCATGCAGGCCAAATGGGGTTCCCATGGTGACTATCAAGTGATCGCCCTCTCACCCTGGTCTGTGCAGGAGATGTATGACTTCACCCTTCGTGCCTTCAATTTAAGCGAGCGTTATCGAGTCCCTACCATGATCATGGCGGACGAAGCCATTGCCCATCTCAGGGAAACGATAAGAGTTCCAGGAAGGGTGGAGGTCTGGGATAGAAAGAAAAAGAGAGGTGCTTCCCCGTTCGGGACAGAAGAGGAAGATGGTGTTCCTCCGATGCCCGCCTTCGGAGAGGGAGAACGACTCTCGGTGACTGGATCCACTCATGATGCTTTTGGATTTCGAAAGACCGATGACCCAGAAGCTCATGCCACATTGGTTGAACGAATCAATCAAAAGATAACAAAAAATAGTAAAAACATCATTGAGACTGAAGACCATTTCTTAGAGAATTCTGACATCGGCCTCATTGCCTATGGATTTACAGCTCGAACCAGCCTCTATGTGGTTAAACGATTAAGGAAAGTGGGTATGAAAGTGGGGTTATTGAGGTTAAAGACGCTTTGGCCATTTCCGGAAGAGGCTGTCAGAGAGGCAGGAAGGAAAGTAAAAAAAGTGATCGTCCCGGAGATGAATCAGGGACAGGTGGCCGGTGAGGTAAAAAAATACTGTTCATGTGAAGTGATCCCTCTCGGACAGACTAACGGGGAGGTCATCCGGTCTGAGAAAATCATAGAAGTATTGAAGAGCGCATAGGGAGTTGGGGAAATTGGGAGGTAGGGAGCCTGAAGGAAAATTTGAATCTCGCCCCATCTCCTCATTCCCCTATCACCCCACCCCCGTTTATGACAAGACACTGATAACCGCATAGCTCAGAACAGGACGAGGTTCAATAATGGTAAGGGCGATGGAGAAATATCTTCGGCCAGGAGTTAAAGGGACGCCTTTCTGTCCGGGCTGTGGTCATGGCATCTTAATGGGCCTCATTTTGAGGGCGATTGATGAATTAAGAATGGACATGAAGAAGATGCTCTTTGTCTCCGGGATCGGCTGTGCAGCCTGGATACCCAGTCCTCATTTCAATGGAGACACCCTCCACACCCTCCATGGAAGGGCATTGGCTTTTGCCACAGGAGCCAAGCTCTATAACCCTGATCTCTGTGTGATGGTGGTCAGCGGAGACGGTGACCTCTCCTCAATCGGAGGAAATCATCTGATCCATGCGGCGAGGAGAAATATCGACCTCAAAGTCATCTGTGCCAACAATATGATCTACGGGATGACCGGGGGGCAGGTAGCATCAACCACACCCAAAGGTACTAAAACCACGACCACAACTGAGGGAAATCCTTACCGCCCCTTTGATCTTTGTAAATTAGTAGAGGCAGCAGGGGCCACTTATGTGGCTCGATATGCTGTCACCCAGCCTGTTGCCCTCGTCAACTCCATCAAGAAGGCACTCCTCCACGTCGGATTCTCTTTCATCGAAGTCCTCTCTCCTTGTCCCACACAATTCGGAAGACGAAATCGACTCGATCGGCCAGAGGAAATGATCCAGGATCTCATACGTCGATGTATTTTGGAGGAGGAGGCAGAAGGACTGACCGAAGAGGAACGGGCCGAGAAAATCATCACTGGAGAATTTCTAACCAAAAATATTTGAAATTTCCCCTCACCCTTCCCCTCTCCCCAGCGGGGAGAGGGAGGGGTGAGGGGGGACTCATTTAGATGTTAGAAGAAAATTCTCAAATTTAACGTGTAAGAATCTAACATGCCAGAAATAAGACAAGTGCGTTTGAGCGGGTTTGGAGGTCAGGGAATTGTCTTGGCAGGCATCCTCTTAGGAGAGGCGGGGGTGATCGATGGGAAGTATATTGCTGGATCGAATTCCTACGGTGCTCAGGCCAGGGGCTCGAATTGCCAATCGGAGGTCGTCTTTTCTGATGGACCCATCGATTTCCCTCATCTGACGACTGCGGACATCCTGCTTGCAATGTCTCAAGGAGCTTACAATATGTTTTGTGAGGACGTGAAGGAAAAATCTGGCCTCATCCTCTTTGACCAGTACCAAGTGGCACCCAAGGAAGGATTAAACGTCATACAGATTGGGATCTCTGCCACCGAGTATGCCCTGAAAAGATTGAAAAATAAGCAGGTCGCCAACATCGTCCTCTTAGGTGCCCTCATTGAGACCACAAAGATCGTCTCTCTCAAGGCCATCCAAAAGGCCATCCGTACCCATGTGAGTGAAAGGTTCCGAAGTCTCAATCTCAAAGCTCTCCGGATAGGAATAGAATTAGGAAGGGGGGCCCATGGTTGAAGGAAGAACCCATAAACCGATCATCCAACCCGAACGATGTCACACTTGCAACGTCTGTCTCCGGGGTTGTCCTGCTGAACTCATTCCAGAATATCGAAAAGAAGAAAAGAGCCTTCGAGGAGCTCTCTATGGTAGAAAGATAGAGGGAAAACCTCCCAAAGAAAGAGTCCCTCTTCCTCCTTGCCAGGAGGCCTGCCCTATTCAACAGGATACAAAAGGCTATGTCGCTTTGGTTGCCAAAGGAAAATTCAAAGAGGCCTTGGAATTGATCCGGGAGGTCAATCCTTTGCCCGCAGTCTGTGGATTCATCTGCCATCATCCCTGCGAAGAGGCCTGTTTGAGGACAGAGGTGGATCAGCCCATTCCCATCCGGCTCCTGAAGCGGTTTGTGGCAGAGTATGAACGAAGTGAAGTAAAAACCTTGAGGAGATTAAAGAAAAAAAGGCGTGAAAAGATTTTGGTAATCGGGTCCGGCCCTGCAGGCTTGACAGCGGCGAATGATTTGAGACTCCTTGGCTTTGGGGTAACAATCGCTGAAGCGCTGCCTATCCTTGGGGGTATGCTCAGGGTCGGTATCCCAGAATTTCGATTGCCCAGGGATATCCTCCAGATGGAGATCGATGGGATCCGGGCATTGGGCGTTGAGATGAAGACAAATCATCGTTTTATTTTTGATGGGAACGATAAAAGATTCCGAGAACTTGGTTTCCAGGCCGCTTTTCTTTCGATTGGAGCTCACCGGAGTTTGAGGTTAAATATCTCAGGCGAAAAACTTCAAGGAGTTTATCCTGGTGTGGAGTTCTTGAGGGATATCAATCTGGGAGAGAAAATAAAGATCGGGAAAAAGATCGCTGTCATCGGTGGAGGCAATGTGGCCCTCGATGTTGCCCGCTCAGCAATCCGCCTGGGTTCAGAATCGGTCGAGGTCTATTATCGAAGGTCAAAAGAAGAGATGCCTGCCATCCCTGAAGAAGTAGAAGAGGCGCTCCGAGAAGGGATAAAGATTCATTTTCTTACCTCCCCGGTCAAGATGATTGGAAGGGGAGAGAGGGCAATTGGGATGGAGTGCGTCAGGATGAGACTCGGTGAACCCGATGAGACGGGAAGGAAGAGACCTATTCCGATCGAAGGCTCCAATTTCAGAGTCCATGCAGATACCATTATTGCTGCCATTGGCCAAAGGGTCGACCGAAATGCTTCTAAGGGCTTTGAGAAACATCCAGATGGGACGATACGCATGAATCCAGAAACGGGTGAGACGAGTATCAAAGGCGTTTTTGCAGGTGGGGATGTGGTGACCGGACCCGGTTGGGCGATCGATGCCATTGCTGCCGGAAAGAAAGGAGCGAAGTTAATTCATCAGTACCTCAGTGGATGAAACTTTCTAATTCCAAATGTCAAAATCCCTGCCTACCGCAGGCAGGCAAATGCTAAATCAATGTCAAAGTTCAAAATTGGATTCTGAAATCGAAGACCCTGAACTTGTTTCAGGGCAAGGTTCAGAATGACATTCTTGTCATGCCGAACTTGTTTCGGCATCTCATTTGGGCTTTTGGATTTGATTTGACATTTCGTAATGGATAAGCATGGCCAAAGAATGCAAGAAAGAAGTAATGCGGAGACCCAGAAGGAAGACCCTTCCACTCAAAGAGAGAAGAAGGGGATTCTCTCCGGTGGAATTCGGGTTCAGAAAGAAAGAAGCAGTCCAAGAGGCCCAGCGTTGCCTGGGCTTAAGGGAATGTGAATCCTGTGAAATCTGTAGCCTATTATGTCCGGATCTCTGTATCACAAGAGATGAGAAGACTGGAGAGGTCCTGATCGATTTAGACTATTGCAAAGGGTGTGGCATCTGTGCATCAGTCTGTCCCAAGGGAGCCATCCAAATGGTATTAGAGGAAGGGAAGATTTGAAGAGGATATCATTCGGTTGGTTGAGTGGCAGGATTGAGAGGGATTTCAAATTCAAAGAGATTGGCACCTGAGCCGTAATAGACCTTTCGCCCTAAAATTGCCATACCTGAATCGATCGGAACCGGTGGTTTGGCCAAAAGGGAAACCTGGTCGTTATTCGGATCGATAGAAAAGATTGCTTCCTTTGCAAGTCCGTAGAGTTTCCCACCCGGTCCAGGTTGAAGCGAAGTTTCCCTCGGCTCCTTAAATTCGAGATCGAAAACCTTTCTGACCTCTCTCTTCTCTGAATCGAAGACAAAGACCTTCTCATTGTTTGTGATCCCATAGAGTTTTCCATCGATAGTCGCAACAAGGGAGAGAATCGTCCTGGCTCCGGTGACAGGAGTGATTTCAAAAACCTTCTTCTCTTCTTTGGGATCCCAGAGGATGAGCTTCGCTTCCTTTTCGATGGCTCTTGTCCCTGATCCCCCTCGGACAGAACTTCCTGCCGCGATGAGATCTAACTTCTCGATATAGGCCAGGGAGGCAATGCTCTGATTCTGGATGATATGGCGATAGACCCGCTTTTCTTCCTTTTTTGGATCATAGACACTGATGGCACCGCCTAAAAGTCCATAGTCAGGATAACTACCGATATAGACCCTTCCATAGGGCCCAGCGATCATTGCTCTCGGTCGGTCCTGTTCACTGCCCAAAGGACCAAGGTCTCGCGGATTGTCATCTTCCTTATTGCCAAATCGTAAGGGTTTTTTGGGATCGTAGATCGAAAGCCTAGCATTAGGATAGGAGAAAAGGTAAAGTTTATCATCGATTGCTCCCATGGAATAGATCTCTCCATCCACATAAGAGGCTTTTCCAAGATTGACGAGTGAGCGATTTTGTGGATCGTAAACGAAGAGGCGGAGGGGAAGCATACTGCTCCCATAGATTCGACCGTCCGGGCCAAGCCCAACCACAAAAATATAAGCCCCCGAGATTTCATATTGGAGAGGAATCTCTTTCTCCTCCTTTGTCGAAGGATTTTGGATTCGAAGAATTCGATTGTCCACAACGTAAAACTGCCGACCCTCTGGAAGACCTTTTTGTGGAAAGGGGATATTTGATCTGGAAACCTCTACCAGCCTTTCTCCTTCTTCGATACGAAACCATTGGTTTGAAGTGGAGAGACTACCATAAATCTTTCCATCATCTCCTTTGACCAGACTCACGCGTCCAGGTTTTCGATCCTCTGAGGGAATGAGGGAAGTCTTGGTCTTCTTCTTTGGATCGAAGACAACCATGTCCATCTTTTCGAATTGGATTGCGCAGTAGATTAGACCATCCTCCCCAGCTGTTGGGTAGCAGTAGAACTGATCCGAATCCATCCGACCAAAATTTTCGCTCTTTTCGGTTTTGGGATCGTAAGAGAAAAGGTTTGTAGAGGGAAAAGTTCCACCCCAGACCTTTCCGTCTGACGCCGTCGTTAAGGCACAGATGAAAGACTCTTTTTCACCTCCGGGTTGTCCAAGATCATCCCAATGCTCTGTTTTTGGATCGAAGCGTAAGAGGTGGGCGTTATAATAACTTCCGAGATAGATCCGATTTTCATGATCCACTGTAAATCCCCAGGAACCCATTTCAGAGGAGAGAGGACCGTTGAATTGGTGCATTTCACCTGTTTCGGGATTGACGGCGAGGAGAAAAAGGGGGGCGTTATATTGTCCAAAGGAGAGGTAAATCGTATCCCTCTCTCCTGTCTTACCTGGCCCTACATGAACTCCCCAGCAAATAGCATCTCTGACAGGGATGCCGAGGTCACGGAAGGCAAACAAAGTCTTTGGCGGGAGACAAAAAATGGAAAAAAGAAATAATAAAAGGAGAAATCTAATGAACCCTCTCACCCTTCCCGTTCTGCTGAACTCACGACGAAGCCCTCTCCCCATTGGGGAGAGGGAGGGGGTGAGGGGAATGCAAGGGTCGAAGTTCTCCAATCTGCCTGGACGTGTGAAGGATGGGAGAATCACATCTTACCCAGTTATACCAAGGTTTTCGGATTCTCTGGTTCTACTGGAACAACGGATTCCGAAGGAGTTAGATCCGGTGTAGGAGTCTTAGGTATTGGTCTTCTTGGTCTTGGCCGCCAACGAGGTTTTGGGGTTTTCCTCTCCTTCTTCTCCTCCTCCCCTTTACCCCTTTTCTTTTCTTTACCAAAGTCAATAATGACATAGGTGCCGCTTCTTGAATCGGTTCGAAGTTGGATGACACCTTCCTTTTCTGCATCTTCGAGGAGGTCACTAAAGGTTCGGTATCCATGGTAAGACTCATTGAATGAAGGTTTCTTTCGCTTAATCGTCTCTTTAACCAGGGAAGACCATAGCACTTCCTTATTCTCTCGAACCAAGGCTACCACAGAATCGACTAAGAGCTGGAAGGCCTCTTTTTTCTTTTCGGGCAGATCCTGTTCAATCCTCGGAGGCGTACTTAAAGGTCTTTCGAGATCTTCATAATAGATGAACTCATCGCAGTTGTTGACTAAGAGGTTGGAACTCGACTCCTTCATTCCGAGACCGATCACCCGTTTCCCATTCTCCTTCAGTTTGGAGACGAGAGGAGAGAAGTCACTGTCTCCTGAGACGATGACAAAGGTCTCAATGTGTTCCTTGGAATAACAGAGATCGATGGAGTCCACACAGAGCCGAATGTCTGCGGAGTTCTTCCCGGTCATCGAACGCCTTGGGATGTCGATCAACTCGATGGCAGCTTCGTGAAGGGCTCTTTTATAATCTCCGTATCCTGTCCAATCCGCATAAGCCTTCTTCACGATGATTTTTCCCTTCTCAACCAAGCGCTCCAAGACCTTTTGAATGTCGAAACGTTTATCCTTCTTACCCTTAAATCCGAGGGCGAGATTCTCAAAATCGATAAAGACCGCCAGCGTGTTCTCTCCTTCGCTCATCCTCTTTCCCTCTCTTGTTAAAATTGAGTTTGCTATCCTTAATACCTAAGTTTCCTTACTTAAAATCATCCTACAATGAAACAGGGAGTTTGTAAACAAGTTTAAAATTATCTACACTCGCCTTTGTCTTTGGGGATACGGAAGGTTTCGCCGGAAAAGCCTGGAAATTAATTTTTAAAGGTTTAAACCCATGGTCTCTGATCAAGCCCCTGCGGTCGGGATAGCCTCGATTAAGCTACTACCAATTCCACTGGCAGAGGCTTTTCAATGCCGACGGTTTTGCTGACATAGAGTTTTTCAATCCCGATTGTCTTTCCATTCTTATCTTTCTTTAGGATAATTCCTTCTCCGGCTTCTTCGCAAATGAATTCATCTTCAGGATTGCCAAACCATATGTCAAGTGTATCTGATTCCTTATGATAATGGTAGAAAAAAAGGGGACTGTCCTCTTTTTGTTACATCCCTGAATGGTATTTAGATGCAATTTTAGGGAGATAAATTGTATTTATTGCCATAAAAATACAATTTATGGCTTTTATTTGGCACTTTCACCGATGGCCTGCAAAATCTCCTCAGCCAAAAATGTCTTTCCGTAAGAGGACTCTCCCACTTGTTTAAGAATCCCTGCATTGACGAGTTTCTCGATACTCTTTCTGGCTGTATGGTATTGCTTTGCACCTAAGATACGCTGAGCATCTGGAATGGTAATGACAGGGGAGACAAAAAGACTATCTGTAAGACGGAGAACAGAGGTAGATGTCCGAACTTGAGAAAGTCTTTCCCTCCAGGTTATTTGCAGATCCTGCAATCGCTTTGCTCTCACAGTGGCATCCCGAGCCTGTTCCTCTACTCCCCGAAGGAAGAAAGCTATCCATTCTTGCCAGGCCCCATTCGCGCTAACTTTCATAAGCAGCTCGTAATATTCATCTCTGTTTTTCTCAAAAAAGGCGCTCAGATAAAGCAAAGGGAGAGGTATAAGGTTCCAATTTATCAATATAAGCGATAGGAGTAATCTTCCTATACGGCCATTACCATCTAAAAATGGATGGATTGATTCAAATTGATAATGAATAAACGCCAGCCGCACCAATGGAGGATAGTCATCTTTCGAGTGGAGGTATTTTTCAAAAGCGTCAAGGGCCTCTTGCATCTCATTGACAGGCGGTGGAACGAAATCCGCATCATTAAGGGTACATCCTGCCCGTCCGATCCAGTTCTGGCTCCGACGAAATTCACCGGGTGTGGCCTGCTCACCGCGTACTCCTTCCATCAGGCGTTCATGCAATTCCCTGACCATTCTGAGGCTGACAGGCAAGGTGTCTAATCGTTTCAATCCGTATTCCATCGCTCGGACATAATTCAAGACCTCGCGAACATCTGACTCCGTGGGGGAGGGCTTTAAGCCAGGGAGTTGTAATTGTTTTGCCTCGTATGTATAAAGGTCTTTAATATCCGCCTGGGTCCCTTCGATCCGGGATGACAGCACTGCCTCACGGCGCATAAAGGGACCGATAAGCAAATGCGGATTAGGGATGGCCCGGCCTAATCCGGCCAACTCTCCAAGAGAGCGGTCAGCCTCAGAAAGTCTCCGGACAAGATTTTTCTCTATTGGCAGTTCGGGCGGGAGTGGATTGGGAACAAAAGCCCAGTAAGCAGAATCTTCATACCCCACTTTTACCAAACGACCTGAAGGACTGTTTCTAAAGCGTTCAGGATTCATTTGTTACTCCCTCGGAATTAAAAATGTTCAAGGTCCTTCTTTGCGAAGAAGGACATGATCATCTATTAAAAGAAGAGCTGAAATGTGGAAATAGAAACCCATCCAAAATTACTGATATTCCAAACCAGAGTTTTGATCCAATTGATGAAGGAGAAGTCATATCTCTTCCGGTGCACCTTTTGCTGAACCTGCAACCCAGACTATTTCGTCCAACTTTTCTTTTACTTCTGGATCGAGCTTGCTTCCAGGCATGAAATGCGCCAATTCATAAAAATTCTTTTTATCCATCAAGTTGGGCAAATTCAGTTTCTTGAAATAGTTTTCGAATAGCGGCGTTAAGAAATCATCGCTCACCTTGGTATTCGCATCCCACGGTGAACCTTTGCCAAGAGTACGAAGCGCGGTATCGATCTCTTGGATGGATTCCCGCATGGCTTTTAAACGGTGGTCCTTTTCAGCCGCACAAAATAGAGGCCCCGCTGGTTCCAGGCTCACTTTCTGCACAGCATATGCCTCAAGAGCATCTTGGGTGCAGAAATAATTCTCTATCTCTCGCCGCCGCCAAGTTAATCCCTTGGCACCGAGGTCTGCAGGGAGTTCATTGTCCAACAGGTCAAAGATGGCTATTCCCGTTAGGGTTGGGACAGCTTCCCGTAAACCGTGAAAATGCTTGCGAACCTCGTTGGGCTGATTGCCCACGTAGTGTACGAAAGGGCGTTCTAATACTCTGCTGGCCTCTACATGCTCAAGTTGCATGGCGAATGCCCGGAGGATTGCCAGATCTGTTGATCCTTCGAGATAAAGCACCCAGCCAGTTTGTTCTGCTTGATAATAGTGCTCGAATCCGATTTCTCTGAGAGACTTCAGCACTTGGCTACCCCGATCATTGATACGATGAGGTTTACCGACAAAGGCAACCACAACATCTCGGTCAGCAGCTTCATTTAATAGAATCTCTGAGTGGCTCGCAGCAATTATCTGGTTGTCGTTTTCACGGGCGATGTCGGTCAGAAGTTGATAGATTTGCCTCTGTCGAAGTATTTCCAAATGTGCGTCAGGTTCGTCAAGCAAGAGCACCGAGCTGGGATTTGCATACATGTACGCAAGGAGTAGTAGCGTCTGCTGAAGTCCCCTGCCCGAAGATGAAAGGTCAAGTCGGATATTTCTTTCACGGTATGCCATCTCGAGCTCACCCCGCTCAGGTATGTACTTTGGGGTGTCTAATTCCGAACCAAAGAGCCTTCTAATATGTTCAACCAGTCTATCCCAAAGAGCCCGATCCTTATTTTGGATGATGTAACATAGATTACGAAGAACCTCAGCGGTTTTTCCTTCTCCTACTTTTACATTGATAGCGCCTTGGTCGAGGCGTATTTCATTTGCGGCCAACCCTGACATAGGAGGAAGAAAAGCGACTTGCACCTGGCCGGCTTCTTCTGGAATTGGCATGCGCTTCGTACTATCCGTTTCCGAAATTCTAAGCGGCCTGCAGTAAAAAGATTCCTCGTTTGCATAGTCAAATTCAAGGCCGCATTTCCAAACTTTGTCACAAGTGATTCCCTCCACAATTACGTCCACACGAATATTTTTCGTGGTTGCTTTGCCCTTCTCAGTCCTTTGTACATCTCTAACATGCAAGTTTCGCCACAAAAGGTTCGCATCAGGAACAGGTACAGCTATCAAATCTCTCCGGTTAATCGTCACACCTGATCGTTTCTCTGGGGTGCCTTTCCCCTTGCGCTTTTCGTTCCATCGATTAACCCCTACTTGCCATAGAGCTAAGGCTTGCAGCGCAGAAGTCTTCCCAGAATTATTTGGACCAATAAAAACCACCGGGTTGTCTAACTCAATTTCTATCTCCCCAAACCGTTTAAAATTACGAACCGTAAGTTTCGTAAGCATTGGACATTCCCCTTAAACGTGATTTTCGCATTGTCATTTTAACATCAAGAGTCGGATTTGAGCATGGAAAAGGGGACAAAAAGGGGACTGTCCCCTTTT
>Ga0315288_10011543_pt1 | contig 11121 bp, 9 predicted proteins | sample YL17G11_20_MG_FD_203454 | JGI IMG/M metagenome (GOLD analysis project Ga0315288, IMG submission 203454) | Sediment microbial communities from Yellowstone Lake, YNP, Wyoming, USA - YL17G11_20 | ecosystem: Environmental > Aquatic > Freshwater > Lake > Sediment | place: USA: Wyoming | collected... | reverse complement strand
CGGAATATAGGTTTTTGCCATAGCACCCTCCTGTCAACGACCAGCGTCGAGATGCCGGATGTCGATGCCGTAAATGTGCTCCTTGTCGTGCCCGTAGTGCCGGATCATGGCGACGATCGACGAGGTGTTGAGCAGGAGCAGATAGGCGGCCGCAATCCAGCAGGCAAGTTCGACGGAGTGCGACATGTAAGGGCGCACTGCGAGCATGACGAAGAGAATCGTAAGCCAAAGGACAACGACCAAAATGGTGGCCGAAACGCAATCTCGCATGAACATCGTGTGCATGCGGTCGCGCAGATTGGCCGCCGCGTCCACAATCACTGTTTGCTGTGTCATAGAGTCCCCCTCCAACGTTCGTACCTCTTGGGCACGGAAGTGGCGATTGAATTCCTTCGCTTTGAGCCTCCCCTCTGGGATCCCCTGCTCGCAGCCGCCAATGGAACTGTAGCGCGTCCCCGCATTCTTCTCAAGAAACTTCATTTCCTACAGCTCAAGAGGTGGGCCGGACGCGAATTACTGCCCGCGCCGAGAGACTCGGTGACCAGGAGGCGGCGGTTTGCGGCGACTGAGCTGGGCATGTCGAACTGGTCCACACACAACACGCGATTACGTGGCAAGACGGACCCGCGGTTTCGCTATCTTAAGCGAAGATCTCAGGCGAATGCTCGGTTCCGCAATCGACTCTCCGGCTTACTCTTATCAGTCTCGATCAATTTAAGGTGCTCTGGAGCATATCCTCAACGCTGAGAACGTCATCCAGGCGTTCGGGGCTCGGATGGAGACCGCGCCATGGCTGCCCGGAACCCTCTTCTCAGCCTCTTGTAGGTTCTCCGGATGAGGTTTTTGGGGGGTGGTATTTGCGGCACGCTTTCGTAACCTGCCCATGCCAAGAAGGGTTCACAAGCCTGCTCGACAAAAGCGATCTCCCGCGGCCGCATCACCGTCTTGTACGCTCCGACGCTCGCCGCGGACGGCACGTGGCCCTCGAGCTCGGTGGTCCATGACGCCTCATGGCGCGCATCGGCTTCGAGCCAAACCGGATCGTCAATATGGGTGAAGGAAAGCTCAAGGCCGGTTTCACGAGCAATCTCCTCAAGCGTCCGTTTCGGTTCGGTGACTATATCCTCATAGCGCACCAAGACTGCACTCGGAGGCTGCGCTCCCTTCATCAGTGGCGCATAGGACGTGAGTATCTTGTTGCTGATGAACTGGAGGTCTCGATTTTGGTACTTGCTGAGTTTGCCTTCCGTTGGCTGCCTTTGCCCGATGCGTAGGAAGGACGCCGTGATGTCTCGCGGGTCCCTAAGGCACACAATGCGAACGGCATCCGGAAACACGGCGGAAGCCTCCGCATCGAACTGAACGAAATTCGGGTCCTTCAGCACCAGAACCGACGGCACGCCCACCCTCTCAATGAGATCAGCGATGTGGCGATTGGCACAATACTGAAAGAAGGCGAGAAGGTTCTTGTCCGTCTCATAGTAGAAGTGCGTCTTCTTCGCCGTGTCCCTGGCCCGTTTGTAGGAGGCCAGCATATCGCAAAGGATATGGGCCTCCGGCAGGATTGGAGCATTGAGAGCGTTGGCCAGAAGCGTCTGCACCAACGTCGTGCCGGAACGCTGCGCACCGCTGATCAGAATCAATTGCATCGTGGACCGGAATGTCGCGGCGAACGGCGACGGTCGGCTATGCCTTTCCAGCTCGAAGCGCTAGCCGTCGGGCATGTCGTGATTTTGTTGCATCCTGTCACAAGGCCCAGGTTACCACTCCTGCCACAATTGAGTCGGTTGCGGTTTCGGTCAAAGAGCCGCAGGGCCGAATTGACTAAGCCGCGCAAAGCACGAGCACCCTCTCCAGCGTCCTAGGGCAAGCCGAATTTGACGAAGGGGTAGCGACCCGGCAGCGTACCCGCATCGATCGCGAGTTTTTGCACCAACGTGAAATGATCACGCCATTTTTCGTCAAGCTTCAGTTCGCTCGAGCTGTTTCGGCGCATGCCATTACCGCCGACATTGTGGCGCACCACCGATGTCCATTGAAGCTGAACCGGATCAAACGAGAGGCCAAGCTCTTGCATCAAGTCGGTCAGCACGGGCACGGGGTGCGTCACGAGCTGCTCATAGCGGATCACTGCGTGTGGACGATGCTTTACCAGATCGTATATTTCGCGGTTGGTACGGACGTAGTCTCCGATGAGCTTGATCAAGTTGGACGATCTTTTGGAAGAGCAAATCTGCCCTTTAGGATCGCGAAGCAAAAAGATCGGGAATACGTCAAGCGCCGGGTTGCCGATCAACCGGGCCAACCGCGTCACCTGCTTTGAGGAATCGACGATGCAGCTTTTTTCAGCCGCGGCAGAAATCGCCTGGAACAAGGCGACGTTGTCATGATCGAAGCTCTCCCCGTCGTCATAGTCCTCAACGTTGAGCTCTCCGATCATTCGGCCAATCGCCGCTTCGGTGAGGGCGCTGACGCGGGTCCAAAAATCGCAGGTCAGAAGGCTCTCCGCGCCGCAGGTGCAGCGGAGCCGCCGGTTGGCCTTTTCAAGACGCGCAAAGCGCCCGAGTTGCTTCAGCTCGCCCACGGACGCGACCTCCGGATGCGCGTTGAGCATCAAGTCGAGCAGCGTAGAGCCGCTATGGCTCAAGCTCGCGATGAACACGACCTTCACTCTATCGGCTTTCGCAGTCATCCGGCGTTACTTGGTCCCTGCGGCCGCGGTAGGAGCGCCCGCTTGGACGCCATGCAGCAAGTTCTCGTAGCGAGCGCGCCACTTGTGGGGCGGCCCTTGGAATCGGCGGCACAACTGCTGCACCATAGAGAGATAATCCCCTGCCATCTCACGCGAGAACTCGAGCGGAATTGGCTTCGACCCCGCGGCGATATTTACGGCTTTCGGCAATTGTAAAGGGACTGGTTCGACGCCGAGAAATGACAGCACATCGGAGGTCAATGCCTTAGGCCGGTCGCGGAGGTCGTCGAAGAAGCAGTAGTGAATCTGGCTCGCGGGAAACACCGTTTCTAGGCGCTTGATGGTTTCGGCATAGGCAGACCGTGCCACCGCTCCCGACCCGCGTGCGCGCTCGATGGACTTGTCCACCGTGGACGCATCGGCGGCTCCCTTCTTCGCCGCATTATTCACCGCCGACCAGACCCGATCCACGGGATCCCGCATGACAAAAACGAGCTTTATCTTTTCGTTCATGCGCTCGATGCGACGCAGGACCTCCTCGTCCAGGGTGGCATAGGCCGGCGTAATCTCGCCGGCGATCAGTCCCTTGGCCTTGGCGCCCCGAAAGAGCGACGCGTACCAGTCGTCGTCGCGGGTGCGGAACCAATAGTTGATGAGCCACGGATCGAGAGAGGCGAGGCGCTTCAAGCCCACGCGGCGCCGCTCCTTGGGGCTGAGAATCGTGCGCTTGATGTCGAGCCTGTCGAAATAGTGGAGTTCCTTCACCGGGGGGAGCCACAAGACCGGGTGCTGCCGCAGAACGCGGTGCAGCCAGGTTGTTCCCGCCCGCTGAGCCCCGATGACCAGGAAATCCGGACCCTTGCTAGCTACCGACATGCGAGGCATTTTTGGAGATCCGTCCCTCAGCAGGCCACCTGATGGCCTCCGTCGAAAAGAATGGCGCATACGCGGGCTACAGCGCTCGGCCGCCCCTTTATTCATTGACGATGAATCGCTTCCGTCCTGTTCACTGCAGCTTGATGCCGACCTCGTCGACCACGGCCGGGACGAATCGGTCCCTAACGTTGCAGCTGACCAATGACTGCAAAAGCCCATTGACCTCGTCGAGCTCGATGTAGCGCTTTTGCATCTTCTTGGAGGCATGTGCCCTCGACACCTTGTTCAGAAACCTAGCCCAGGGCGGAGGTGTGCGGAAGCTTTCCATGGCTGCCGCCATTTCGGTATAGGCATTTGGTTCCCGGGCATTCTGCAGGTGATAAGCAATAAGATCGTCGGAAGACGCTCTGCGATTGACCGGAACTTCCTTAGCGAAATGTGCCTCGATCCATTGCGCCAGTTCGTCGATGGTGTAGAGGGAGCCGGTGATCTTGCCTGGAAGTACGGGGTCCAATTCGCTCCGCGGAATCGCTTTAGGATGATATTCGATCACAGGGCGGTTCAGAATATAGGCTTCGATGCCGGTGGTGCATGCGCTGTGAATTACACATCGCGCTGCAATCAGCCATGGAATGACCGAACCGCCATCACGAACCGAAACGTTCGCGGTATCCTTGAAGTGAGTCCTCCACGTCTCGGGATCTTCGAGCGGATGTGGACGCACAACGAATTTCAAGTTGGGAAACCGAGCCGCCATCTTGTCAATGGTGCTCATGTAAGACTCGAAGAGCTGCCGCAGATACCGGAAACGTGCAGGCGCGCTGTGCACGGCGTCACCCGTGTACGTCTCCATGCGCTTGTCCACCGTCTCGTCGAGAGTTCTCCTGAAGTGATTGGCCGAACCGAAGCGCGACGTGAAGAAAACGAAATCACCTTGCTCGCGCAAAATTTCCTGCTTCTTTGCTTCCCAGGACTGGGCGAACCGGGGGTGAAGAAGATCGAAACGGGGGCTCCCGGTGACGTGATAGCCACGGACTTGTGGAAGAAGAAGCTCAAGGTCTTGCTTTTCTCTTTCGCCCCAGAGAAACAGGTAGTCGACGTTCTTGAGCGTTTCACTAAACACGCGACGGTCTATGTAGTCTTCGCCCGAGCGGTAGGTGAAACCCTCTTGGCACATGACCGCGATGATATGCCCAGCACCGCGAATTGACCTAAACTTGGGTAGGCAGCCCGTCGTCACCCCCTTCTCCAGGATAATGCTCGGCGCAAAGGACGCGGGCGATTTGCGAAATCTGCCCTTCTCAATCAACCAGACGTGATGTCCGCGGCTGGCCAGCTCGCTTCCAAGGAGCACGCTGGCGGCCAATTCCCTTTCAAGCATCTCGACCAGAAGAATAAAGTTCTTTGGGGTCTGCTTCATGTGGTGACGTGCCTGGTCGACGGCCGCTATCGGCGGTTAATCAACCTGCTCCTTCCGACTATTTGCCCCTCATCAGTCAACCCTAGGAACATCCACCCAGGGAGACGGAGTGACGATATTGATACCGCTCGAATGGCGTTGGGCCAAGGGGGTAAATATCGCTAAATTGAAAACATCGATACGCGGGTAACATCAAGCAATTCAACGCCTTGGCTGACCCGAATTGGCCTAATACCAATGGGTCATTGAGTTTGACCGTTATGGGCCCGTTGGCGCAGGCCGATGGACATGATGATCCAGGGTTTGTCGACGAGTCGGTTCCAGGCCTGGCAGCTGGCCTCGACGATGGCGTCGTAGGAGGGAAGACACAATTGGAAAGATTGTTCTGGCGCAGGTACTGCCAGACATTCTCGACGGGATTGAGCTCGGGCGACCGCGCCGGCAGATAGACGAGCGAAATGTTGCGTGGGATCGCGAGGCGCGAGCTTGTGTGCCAGCCGGCCCGATCGAGCAGCAGCACGGCATGGGCGCCGCGGGCGACGGTGCGGCTGATCTCGTGCAGATGGGTTTGCATGGCGTGGCTATCGGCGGCTGGCATCACCAGCGCCGCCCCGGTTCCCTTGGCCGGGCATATGGCGCCGAACAGATAGGCGCTCTCGTAGCGCTGGTCGTTGGGCTGGCGCGGCCGTGAGCCGGTGCGCGCCCACTGGCGCACGATGCCGTTCTTCTGGCCTACCCGCATCTCGTCCTGCCACCACAGCTCGATGGGCGTGGCGGCCGGCAGATGGCCTATGGCCGCGGCGACGGTGCGCGGGAAGTTTTTATCAACCCCCTCATCGCCGATCCTTCCCAGCAGCGAATCGCGGATCGACGCGCAACGGAATCCCCAACGAGTCAGCCTCTGCGGCCTTTGGTATAAGCCCCCAAACCAGGTTACCCTAACTTGATCCGATTTCCGAACAGCGTCACACTGTGGCAACTGCCGCCGTCTCTACTGAGAATGCCGGGGAACGGGGAACGTGTTCTTCCATATCGGCCTGCACAAGACCGCATCGACTTGGTTCCAGCGGCATCTGTTTCCCAACCTCGCCGGTGTCAATTGCCTTGTAACGAAGCGTATCGCCGATATTGCCAAGCCGGAGGATGACGCCCCAATCCTCATTGTCTCGCATGAGTCCCTAAGTGGAACGCTCTCGAGCGAGAAGCAGCCTGGCGACAACAAGAAGCGGCTGACCGAGACGCTCGGCTCAATCGCGGCGGTGGCACCTGGCGCGCCGATAATTATCGGTTTCCGTGAGCATGCATCATGGCTCACCGCTGCGTACGCTCAGAAGGCCAAGAAGCAGGGCGTGCAGTTGAACCGCTATGTTGCGACCTTCTCGCGCGAGGATCTATCTTGGTGCCGCTCTCTTGACCTGATCGAGGACGGCCGCAAATCCGTGTTCCCCTTCCTGTACGAGGAGTTGTCTTGCGCGCCCGAAGTGCTGATTGACGATCTCAGTCGGTTCTTAGGGACGGAAAGGCCGGCCAATCTCACCGAGCTCTTGGCCGTTCGCGAAAACGCCTCCCCGCGCAGTCAGTTCGGACAAATCTTGTCCAGGCCCTTTTTTCAAACTTCCTATGCTCTGGAAAATTTCACTTCCATCAGGACAAAATCGTTGCGTGAATTTGGTGCGCGGCTCGGAACGAGAGTCGATCAGCACTTCGCTCCCCTTCAGATCGGTCTCGACCAAGACATGGCGCAGGATCTACGGCGAGACTGGGAGCGCCTTCTCCAACGCATAGGGGCCCTACGAAGCCGCGATTTGTCGGCCTTGCCTCCCCGCGGACAAGCCATTGGCTACCCGGGTCCGAGCTAACTCGAATTCTTCGAGCTAGATGTCATCTTCTTCGTCATCTGCAAGGTCGCCCCTAGCCTGCTTCGACGCAGCTTTCAGCGAAAATTCTTTCAGCACGGCATCGGCTTCTTCGGTGCCAAGCATTGCGAAACGCCAAAGCTCGCCGTCGTCTTCCGTCAGCACGTATGTCTCTCCGAAAGCACCTGCTTTTTCGGCCTCATCCGCGACAATGATCGTCACCTTGTCCCTCAGTACGTCCCTAAGCTGACTCTGAGTTTGCTTGTCCTCCGGTTTGAGTCTGGAGGCTGAGATGAACGCGAGTCCCGCAGCGCTTTCTCTCAGGTCCACAGGATTCACGATGTATGCGGCGACGGGTTCGCGCGAAGGCACCAACTTGGCGCCCACCGACACACAGATTGCCTCGCGCATTCGACGGCGGGTGAGCAACGTCACCCAGTTTCCAACCTCGGTGACGGCATCCTTCCCATTGTGAAGTGTGCCGAGGATCACCTGATCGCCACGCCGCACCTCGGCAAGCGGTGTCGCGTCGACCTTCGCAATGTCTTTCATGAACGAATAATAGCGAACGATTTGGGGGTAATATCGGCTAACGCTGGCGAACGCTCGGATGGCCAACGCCGCGCCAACAAGCGTCATGCGCAGGGCTCCAATATAGGCGATGAAAACGGCCCATTGCTGCTTGCCGGCAAGAGCCTGGCTGGCCATGTAATAAATCACGACGCCAAGAAGGATTGTGATGCCAATCTCGGTCGCAAATACGAGCTCGGTAAGGACGCGCCGTCGCATCATATAGGCGCGCGCCAGTCCGTCAGCCGATTCGAGGCTCTTTGCGGTTTGCGCAGAGTTAGGGTTCTCAAGGAGCCGATGGAGCTCATTCCTGAACACCTCTTGAACCTTCTCCCGGTCCTTGGCGCTCCTCACGGCGCGAAGCGTGAGCGGATAGAGGAACAATGCTCCCGAGAGCGCCGAAACGACGATCACCAGCGTGAGGGGCATATCGATTCGGAAGAGGAAGAAGGCGGCGCCCAAGCCACCGACGACGGCAGTAATTGCGTTGGCGAAGCTGATCGCGATCACAGCACCCCGCCGGCATCCCATCGTGAGACCGCTCAAGCCTTGATTCTTAAAGATCAGAGTAGCGAGGGGAGCTCTTGGGTCCGGAACACGCAAGGTCAGCAGAACCAGCTGCTCGAGGCTTCGGGCGTAGTGCTTCTCGATCAGGTCCAGGATCTGCTTGCGCGAGATGTAGAGAAGTACAGCACTGACCACGAAGCAGACGGTCGAGACCGCGACGACGGCCCAGAGCCATTGAGGCTCGGTCTTCAGATTTACATTGATATCGAGGAACGGGACGGTGACCAGTCCGGTCTGTTCCATCTGTTTGCCGTACCAATAGACGACGTAGATGGCGGCGGCCTGGCTGCCAAGCTGCAAGAGGCTGAGCCCAGTAGCGACAACAAGCTGCGACGTGCGACCGCTAAAGGCGCGGTAGAGAAGCCATCCGACCAGGCTCGAATAGTTGCGGCCCTGCCGTACAATACGCGACAGGAACGTCTCCGACTTAATTGTCTCGCTAGCGGAGACATCCTTTTGCATGAGCTAGTGTCCCGCCCTGAACGCGTCGTTCTCGCAATCCGGCCGCATCATTGGTGCCGGGCGCCCCAATCGAAACTGCGCCTGCCGGACGGCAAAGCCATGGCAACCGGCAACTCACCGTTTATGACGCACGACCGTTACCGAGCAGGCCTTAGCACACATTCCTGAAGCTGCATCAGCTCTTAAGCTCAGCAAAGAGATCGAGCCACCGCTTTCCCACGGTCGCGACATCAAGTCCTGTGACCGCGCGCCGCGCCTCCCAGGCATAGGCATCGCGGAGGTCCGGAGCCGACAGCATGGCGTCGAGTGCCGTGGTCATGGCGGCGACATCGTTGGGCGGGACCAGCATGCCGTGAACCCCGTTGGCAAGGATCTCGACCGTGCCTCCCGGGCAGGCCGTGGCGAGGACCGGCAAGCTTTGGGCGAGCGCCTCGAGAAGGGCGTTGGGATAGCCCTCGAAGCGCGACGGCAGCACGAAGAGGTTCGCTTTGCTCAAGGCCACGGCTGCATCCTTGGTCAATCCCGGCAGCAGAATGCGATCCGCGCATCCGCTCTCGGCCCGCAGGCGCTCCACCAGAGGGCGGTCGGGCCCCTCCCCGTAGATCACAAGCCGCCATTTCGGATGCTTGCTCGCGATCGCGGCGAAGCTCTTGATCAGGATGTCGAAGCCTTTCTGAGGCGCGAGACGACCGAGCGACGTGACCCACTGCACATCGCCGTCTTCACGGCGCGTGTCGCCCGCGCCAAGACGAACCGGATTGGGAATGACATGGATGGGAATGCGGAAGCGCGCCCTCCCCCATGAGGCTATGGCGTCGGTCTGGACGACCATGGCGCTCGCGAGTGGGTAGGTCAGGCGCCGGGCAAGTCTATGGGCTCGGCCAAGCCCCGGCCGGTCCAGCTGATTGCGCTCGGAGATGACGACCGGGACGCCGAGCCCCCGGCTCGCCCAGAGCGCGATGACATTGGCTTCCGTCATAAAGGCGACGACGACATCGGGATGAAGCTCCCGCAACAACGATCTGAGTCGCGACACGCGGGCGACATTGGTGCCGAGCTTGGCCGAGACTCCCCGCGTGGCAGAGGCCGAGAGCCCGCGCAGGCAAACACCAGGATCGAGCGCGAAGAAGGGCTGTGTGCCCGGTGTATCGAAGGTCACCAAAGTGACGTCGTGGCCGTTCACGCTCCACTCATTGGCGAGGAGGGTCGCCACGCGCTCGGCGCCCCCGGCACCAAGGCTGGGAATGACGAAGGCAATCCGCACCGGCTACTCGCAGCCCAAGAGCTTGAGCCAGACGTCGATCGCATGGTCGGCATCATGCGCGCGAGCGCGCTCGCGCGCAGCGAGCCCAAGACGCCGCCGGAGCGTCTCGTCGTGCGCAAGGCGCACGATGGCGTCGGCCGTGGCGCTCGCGTCCTCGACGGGCACGATCAGCCCGGCCGCATCGTCGCCGCTACCGATCAGCTCGCAAGGGCCAGGCGAGGCGTCGGAGACGACGGCAGGAAGCCCGCAGACCATGGCCTCCAGCAACGCGTTCGGAGTCCCTTCGAACCGCGAGGTCATCACGAAAAACTTTGCGCCGCGCAGGAAGGGAAACGGATCGGAAACATGGCCGACCCAATCGATGCTGTCCGCGACGCCGAGCGTGCGCGCCCGCTCCTTCAGCTCACCTGTGAGAGGACCGTCGCCGACAAGCGCCAAGCGCCAGTCAGGCAGCGCCGCCACGACCTTCGCCCAGGCGGCGAGCAGGACATCGATGCCCTTTTGCTCGACCAGGCGCCCGACCGTGATGACGGTCGGCGCTGTGAAGGTCGCAGCCTCGCTCGAGGGCGTGGCCGACAAGGGATTGGGCAGAAAGGCAAGCTTGTGATTGGGAACAAAGGCTTCGAGCGGCGCGAGCGCGCCCTTGCTGTTCGCGGTTACCACATCGGCCCACCTATAACAGACGCGCCGCAGGAACTCCACGCGGAAACGCTGGCGCTGCAGGCGCGGGTCGTTGCGCTCTGAAATCACCGTATGCGTGTCGAGCCCACGCGTCGCGAGTACGGTCGCAATATTGGTCTGAGTGAGAAACGAGAGAACTGCGTCCGGTTCGATCTCCTTAATCCTTCGCCGCAGCAACAATGTTATCCGGGTAAGGTGGTAGGCCGCAATGACGGGACCCAACACGCGGATGGCAAAGCTGTACAATCGCGGGGAGCGCATGATTGATGCCTTGAGGCGTTCCACGCGCCCCACTGGCTTGGTCGGTCCGCCCGGCTTGACTTGCGCAGGTTGTTCGTCGGCCGGGTCTTGGTCAAAGTCGAGCGCAGCGATTTGCCGTGGCGACTCGGAATGGATGACAACCCGCGGATCGACTCCATAGGCTTCAGGCCGCTGATAGAGAACGACAACGTGGACTTCAAAGCCGCGCTCCACGAGCGCGTTCGCTGCATTTGCCGCCACCCGTTGCGCGCCGCCAGCGCCTAGATGCGCGATCACGAAGGCAAGCTTTTTCTTCGTCCCGTTAGCCGAGGACGCTCCCTCTCTGGAGGTCGAGACGCCCTCTCGCGACGCGTCGGTTCTGTCTACGTCAGGGGTAGGCGTTCGCTGGCTGAGCATTCGCAGCATTATCGTTCCCTTGCGGAACTGGGTAGCGCCGCAGCCTGCTTTGGGCAACAGGAGACACAAGCAAAAA
>Ga0315288_10011542_pt1 | contig 11121 bp, 5 predicted proteins | sample YL17G11_20_MG_FD_203454 | JGI IMG/M metagenome (GOLD analysis project Ga0315288, IMG submission 203454) | Sediment microbial communities from Yellowstone Lake, YNP, Wyoming, USA - YL17G11_20 | ecosystem: Environmental > Aquatic > Freshwater > Lake > Sediment | place: USA: Wyoming | collected... | reverse complement strand
ACAATGCTGATTATCAGATCGACTATTGGATCGGTGGAGGAATCCTCGGAAGGGTTTTTCCAGGTTCCAGGTTCTAAAGCGAGCAAGAAGAGGAGCAGGCAATGAGGCGAGTCAGTTCCGTGAGGCCAGTCAGTTCCGTGAGGCCAGTCAATCCCGCGAGTCAGGTCAATTCCACGAATACGGTCAATTCAGGGCAAGCAAAGGAGACAGCAATGAGTCGTTCAACAAGTTCAACAAGAAGTCGATTCCTTGGCCGGTTTTTTGTTCTTTCGCTAGTCGCGGCAGCCGCCGCAATGCTGGCCGCCGCGCCGTCCGTCCACGCCGTCTCACTTTATTGGGATACCAATGGCACCGGCACCGTAGGCTCCGGGGCGGCCACAGGCACTTGGGGCACTGACGTCTTTTGGACCACGGACCCGACCGGCGCGAATGTCGGCTCGCCCGTCCTCACGGCCGCCACCACCAACGCGGATGATCTCTTCTTCTCCGCCGGCACCAATGGTACCACCGGCATCGTAACTATCAACACCACCCAGTCGGCGCACAGCATCACTCTTGATGATGCCGTGGCCATCACCCTCAGCGGCGGCACGGCCATCAATCTCGGCAGCGCCACGGCTGGCTCCGGTCTTTTCTTCACCGGCAATGCGGCCAATGTCATCAGTACCCCGATCATCCTCAACAGCGCGGCCACCGCCATTGCCATCTCGAATAGCACCGCCAGCCTCCAGACCATCGGGGCTATCACCGGCAGCGCCTCCTCCGGCACGCAGACGATCACCGTGGGTTCCAGCAGTTCCGGCGGCATCACGCTCAACGGGATCATCGGCGACGGCGCGGGCCCTGGCAATGTTGCCCTGACGATCAACAACACGTCGAGCGGCGTCACCACCCTCACCGGCGCCAATGGCTACACCGGGGCGACCACCCTCAACGGCGGCACGCTCAACCTCAGCGGGGCAGCGGGCTCCATCGCCGCCTCCACCGGCATCACGCTCAATGGCGGCGGCCTCCAGCTCACCAACGCGAGCACGGAAGGCGCGCTTGACCGTGTCGCTTCTGTGCCCATCACCTCCAACGGCGGAACGATCACCTACGCCAACACCGCCACAGGGACCGCTTATGCCGAGGTTCTCGGCACACTGGCCTTGACCAAGGGGCAGTTGAATGTCGTCTCGACCAATGCGGTGACCAGCGGCACTGAAACGCTGACCTTCGGGGCCGGCAGTCTGACTCATGCGGCGGCCAACACCTCCGCCATCACCTTCTCCGGCGGCTCCCTCGGAGCCAGCGCCAAGAACTCCATCATCATCGACAGCCAGGCCACCACGGGCGTGGGCACGATCATCGGCCCATGGGCGACCTTTGGCACGACGGCGGCATTGCAGACCGACTACGCCACCTACAACATCACCAACGGCGCAACGAATGCCTTCGGCATTCAGAATGCAAACATTGCGGCGACTACGGACGTCAACTGGACGGACTCCACCAAAGCCTACACTAACGGCACGGGCGGGGCGCTGGCGCTGGGGGCGGCCGCGCACAACATGCTGGGCTTGCGCAACACCGGCGCAACGACCGTGATGACCATCCCGACCGGCGGGAACCTGAACACCTACGGCTTGCTCAACGGCGTCGGCACGCTCTGGACCGTTGCCGCCACGGGCACGGGAGCGCTCAGCACCCCCACGGGCGGCGGCAACCTGTATGTGACCACCGGCAGCGGCGCCATCACCGTCTCCGCCCCGATCGCCGACAATGCCGGGCCGGTGACCCTGGTGGCTGGAGGCGCCGGCACCCTGACCCTCTCCGGCACCAACACCTACACCGGCGGCACGGTGGTCAACGCAGGCACACTCGTCGCCAGCGCCGACACCAACCTCGGCGCCGCGTCCGGCGGGATGACCTTCAACGGCACATGTACATTTGGCAATGACGGCAGTTGGACCATCGGCAGTGGTCGCACGATCACCGTAAGCGCCGGCGCGAATGTGACTTTCAACTTCGGTGCAGGGGTGTTCGCGGGTCCGGTGGTCGGCAGCGGCACTTTCACTGTCAGCAAACCGTCTCAGGGCAATCCCGGCCTGAGTCTTACCAACACCAGCAACACCTTCACCGGAGCGATGAATCTCATCGATAAGGGCTCGAGTGGTTATGCCTCCTACACATTCAGCAGCCTGGGAGATGCTCCAGGCGCCGGCATCATCTCGTTGGGTTACGGCGGTGGTCAAGGCGCCTATTTCATATGGGGAAGCGGCGCCATCGCGCCGCTGGTCCTGAACTATCGCCAGTTTGATTTCGGCGGCAGCCCGGGCTCCTTTATTACGAACAACAACACCGCCTCCTCCAGCGCCAACACCATCACCGTCAACACCGACCTGCTGGTCACCGGCACGGGTAGCAGGACCCTGACGCTCGGCGGCACCAACACCGGCGCGAACACGTTCGCAGGCAAGATCCCCGACGGCCCCTCCGGCACGGTGATCAGCCTGACCAAGGCCGACGCCGGCACCTGGGTCCTCTCCGGCAGCAACACCTATACCGGCGGCACCACCGTCAGTGCCGGCAAGCTGATCATGACCAAGCCCGCCAGTCTGGGCAACGGTGCCTTGAACATCGGCGCTAATACATTCATCTATGCCCCCACCGCCGCCGGGGCGCTGAACATCGGTTCCGGCGTTTTGACTAAGACCGGCGGCGCCATCGGCACGGCCGTCGGCGGCTCCCTCAGCCAATCGGCCATCACCAGCACCGGCGCGGCAGCACTGAGCGGCACGGGCACGGTGAATGTCTATGGAATCAGCGGCGTCTCCCCCACGGCCGGCACGAACAACCTGATCACCGCCGCCAGCGGCTTGTCGGCCGGAACTTACACGCTCGGCACCGTCTTCAATAACACCGATTTCACGGTCTCCAACTTTACCCGCGCGACGGGCACGGCGATCAGTGTGGACGTCACCGCGCAAGCGGCGCTGAGCGGCAACGTCTTCTGGAAAGGTGGACTTGCGGGCAACACGGGGGTCTGGGCGGCGTCCAACGGGGCCCAAACCCAAAGCAACTGGGAGGTGACCGATGGCACGGCACAGCCGCTCGCGCCCGGCGCGACGGCCGACCTGGTCTTCTCCACCGCGACATCTCCCGGCACCATGGTCGGCATGACGCTGGGCGCCAACATGACGGTTCGGACTGTGACGGTCAACAATACCGCCACCGCCTTCGGACTGGGTGCCGACGGCTTCACGCTGACCCTCACGCCCGCGAGTTCCACGGACGGCATCACCATCAACGCCGGCGTCCTGGCCGGCACCATCGGCGCCAACGTGGCCTTGGGTGCGGCCCAGACCTGGACGAACAACTCCGCCAACACGCTTACCGTCTCCGGCAGTATCAGCGGAGCGAACAACCTCACCAAAGCCGGCACCGGCATGGTGACCCTCTCCGGCGCGAACGGCTACAGCGGCGCGACTACGGTCAATGCGGGGATTCTGAACTTCGCGAACACGGGCGCCAAGTCCTCCGCCACCACCGTCACGACTCTGGCGGCGGGCAGCATTGGTCTCGGCGTGGGCAGCGCCTCCCCCTACTACTCCGATGCCGATGTCGCCGCTTTGTTCAACACCAACACGCTGAGCGGTTTCAACCTGGTTGCGGGTTCAGGCGTGGCCCTCGACACCACGGCAGGCAACTTCACCCAAAGCACCGCCCTCACCGCCGCCCGCGCGCTGACCAAGCTCGGCGCCAACACCCTCACCCTCACCGGCGCCAACACCTACAGCGGCAGCACCACGATCGCCGCCGGCACCTTGAACGCCAATTCGAGCGCCGCCCTGGGTGATGAAACCCAGGCCACCAACACCCTGATCTTCAGCGGCGGCGCCCTGCAAGCCGGCGGGACCATCACCTCCGCTTCCTCGCGCGGGGTGACCCTGAACAGCACCGGCACCATTGATACCAACAACAACGCCGTGAGCATCGCCGGCGTCATCAGCGGCACCGGCGGTCTGACCAAGAACGGCCTCGGCACCCTCACCCTCTCCGGCGCGAACAACTACAACGGCGGCACCACCGTGAACGCCGGCACCCTGTTGCTGAGCGGAGCCGTCAACATGCCCGCCACCGGCACCCTGGCGGTGAACGCAGGCAGCACATTCAGCCTGGCCGACGGCACGGCGCAAGCCACGAACGGCGCCACCACGGGCGTCGGCTTGAACCTTGCCACGGGTTCCTATCTGGCCTTCGACTGGAATGGCGGTTCGCTGGACTCGTTCACCACCACCGGCACCGCCACTACGGCTGGAACCGTCGGGATCATCATCAACAACACCAGCCCATCGGGCGGCGGCGGCACGCTGATCACCGCCGCCAGCGGACTAAGCACAGCCAACTATTTCCTGGCCAACAACACCAACTTCGCCGCCACTCTGTCCAAGACCGACACGACCGTCAGCATCGGCGCGCAGTCCTCAGTCGCGGCACTGACCGACGCCTACTGGCTGGGTAACAAAGTCACGGGCGCCACCGGCGCGATGGCTCTTTCCAATGGCACCAGCAACTGGGCGTCGGCTGCCGACGGCACACTGGCCGGCGGCGTGGTCCCCAGTGGAAGCGCGGTCAACGTCATCTTCAGCGCAACCGGCGGTGCGCTGCAACCCACCGTGACCACGGGCGCGGACATGAACCTGGGCAGCATCACCTTCAACGACACCGCCGCCGTCACCATCGCCGGCAGCAACACGATTACCCTCAATAGCACCTCGGGCACCGCGGCCACGACCACTGCGGCCCTCGCTACTGTTACGGCGGGCAGCGCCATCTCCGTCACCTCGTTTGCCAACGCCACCAACACCATCAGCGCGAAGATCGCCTTGGGCGCGAATCAGACGTGGAACGTCGCCAGCGGCAAGAACCTCGCCGTCAGCGGCGTCGTCTCCGGTGCCTTTGCCCTGACCAAAGCCGACGCCGGCAAACTGACCCTCTCCGGTCCGAACACCTTCACCGGCCAGTTGGCCGTGCAAGACGGCACGCTGGCCATTGGCACAATCAACAACGCCAGCGCCGATGGCACGCTCGGCAGCAGCGCCCTGTCGGTCATCCTCGGCAATACCGGCGCCCAAACCGGCACCCTGCAGTACACCGGCGCCACCGCCAGCAGCACCAAGAAATTCACCCTGGCCACCGGCGGCACCGGCGCCTTCGACGTGACCACCGGCGCGACTAACCTGACCCTCAGCGGCGTGATCGACGGCAGCGGCACCATGACCAAGTCCGGTGCCGGCACGCTGACCCTCGACGGCACCAACAGCTACAGTGGCGGAACGATCATCAGTGCGGGCCAGGTAAGTATCAGTAGTGTCGGCAACCTTGGGGGTCCAGGGAGAAATGTCACTTTCACCGGAACCGCCACGTTGAGCCCATCAAACGCCTCCTACACTGGGGCGAACGCCTTGGGGACGCTCACCATCGGCAGTGGCGCCACCGCAAATATAATCCCCTCCACGGGCAATCACATGACCTTTGCCACGCTCACTGGAGCGGGCACGCTGCACTGGGGGAGAGGAAACGGCGGTAGCACCTTCACCATTACGGACGCCAGTGCCTTTACGGGTGAACTTCGGGTATCGCCGGGAAGTAGTTCTGCACCCACTATTTCCGTTGGTGGTTTAACGGATACCGGAACCCCCGGTGTGGGCAATCTCCAATATGGGGTTGGCACTATCCAACATTATTCCACGATTGAGTTCTCTACGCTTCCAGGCCCATTGACGTTGTTCAATCGTAGAGTGGAGATCCTAGCCGGTTCAAATGTCCTTACTGCATTCTTGAACAACAACGCCGCGAACAATGTAATCATCAAGCAAGACTTGGTAAACGCCAGTTCCGGTGCCAAGCCCTTTCAATTAGGTGGATCCAATACAGGCGCCAACGAGTTTGCCGGGGTTATTAGCAACGGCACCGGAGGAGGCACGATCAGCTTTATCAACGCCGGCACGTGGATCCTTTCCGGCGCCAACACCTACACCGGCAAGACGACCATCAGTGCGGGCACGCTTTCTATCAACTCCATCCAGAACGCAAGCAGCGTCACGGGCAATTCCCTGGGCACGCCAGGAGTGGGAGCCAACAGCATCATCGACATCGCCTCCACCGGCACGCTGAGATACATCGGCACCGGCCACAGCAGTGATCGCGTGATCAATCTCACCACCGCCGCTGGCGGCACCTTCACGCTCGATGCCAGCGGGCCTTCGGGCACCTTCGCCCTGACCGGCGGCGTGACCAACGCCGGCAGCTCCGGCACCTCGACCGTGGCCCTCACCGGCACCGGCCTCGGCTCCCAAAGCGGCTCCATCGTCAACGGCACCAGCACCAACGTCGCCGCCGTCACCAAATCAGGCGCCGGCACATGGACACTCTCCGGCGCCAACACCTACACCGGCGCCACGACCGTCAGCGGCGGCAAGTTGCTGCTGGGCCAGGGCGGCTCGATGGGCGCCTCGGCCGTCAGCGTCACCGGCACCGGGACATACGGCACGGCCTACACGTCGAGCGGCAATAGTATCGCCGGCGGCAAGTCGTTGAGTTTGGCCAGCGGCACGACGTTGAACATGAAGGACGGCTACACCAACACCTTGAGCTTCACCACTACCGGCGCCCTGAACGGCGCCGGCCTGTGGTTCGACCTGGGCGCCACGACGGCCGATCAGGTGCAGATTATGGGCGCCACCACGGTAACCGGCGCCAATACGTTCTACTTCACCGTCCCGGGCGGCCTGGCGACGGGCACCCACGCCTACACGCTGATTGGCGCCGGCGGTGGACTGTCCGGCGCCGGCACGTTCGTCATCGACCCCGCGCTGACGCTGACCGATTACACGCTGGCCCTTGACCGCGATGGCACCGGCGTCTATCTGAATGTGACCGCCAACAGAATCCCTGGCGACGCCGACAACAACAAGGTTGTTGACGCGGCCGACTACATCACCCTGAAGCAGAACTTCGGCATGACCAGCGGCGCCCTGTGGAAGGATGGCAACTTCAGCGACACCTACGGCACCCCCGGCACGGTTGACTGGGCCGACCTTCAGATTCTGATGGCCCACTTCGGCGCCGGCAGCCTGAGCGCGCCGGCGATGAACACCCCGGAGCCCGCGACGCTTGGCCTGCTGGCCATCGGCGCGTTGGCGATCCTCCGCCGGCGGCGGAAGTAGGAAGGCGGAAGTAGGAAGGCAGAAGTCAGAAGGCAGAAGTCAGAAGGCAGAAGCCTGAAGGCGGAAGCCAAAAGAAGATAGTTCACGCAGAGGGCGCGGAGAGCGCAGAGAGGAAATAGATAGAACTCTTTGTCTTTATCTTCTCTGCGACCTCAGCGGCCTCTGCGTGAGATATGCTTCTTTTGTTGCGTGCGATGAGTATGACAATCTGATTGATGCGACCTCAAGGGCGAGATGCCCGTGCAGTGCGTGAGTGTCAAGAGTCAGCCTGCTCCGAGAGGTGCCTCCCTCTCACAATGACCGGCACGAAAGGCGTTCTGTGCGGCTCTCGCCCTCTTTTTTGCGCCGCCCCGGCCCTTGGCCCCCCCCTTGGGGGCCTAAGGCCTGACGGGTGAATCATGCCCGCGGCGCCCCTGGGCAGGAGTACCGCATGATTGGCCAAGCTTTTCCGCACCTTCTTGCGGGCATTGCCGGGTGTGCATATATTTTCTGGCAGTTTGCAAGTCGCGGCGCCGGACCTTCTTATACGCATTCCGATTGATTCTCGCGCCTTGGGGCGGCAGCGGCGCAGGGGACTGGCTCCGCCATGCTGTTCGGCGGTGCCTGTCCCCGGTGTTCGAACCGCGGGGACAGGCACCTTCGCGGCGAAAAGCATGCCGCTTCGGAGCCAGTCCCCTTCCCCCGGCCCGTGGCTGATCGCAGTCGCCCTCTCGGGCTCAGAAACTCCACTGCCATAAACTTTGGGCACACCCGCATTGCCAAGGGCGGCGTTTTTCGCTGGCGGCGCAGGCCGTGGGGGCATACAACGTCGGTTTCAGGCAAAGGAGATGGCCATGGAGCAAACGACCAGGCGGCAGTTCCTGAAGCGGGCGGGGGTGGGCGTGTTTGGCGCATCAATGTTGGCAAGATGCATCCCGGCGGCCGAACCGGCGGCGGACGGGCAGGCGGGGAGCCGGAAATCGCCTGCCGGCAAGCCGAACATACTCTTCATCATGACCGATCAGCAGTCGGCCACGATGATGAGCTGCGCCGGCAACAAGTGGCTCAAGACGCCCGCCATGGACTCGCTCATGAGCAAGGGCATGCGGTTCGAGAAGGCCTACGCGACGAACCCCGTCTGCGTCCCGTCACGTTTCAGCCTCCTGACGGGCCATTACCCATCCGACGTCAACATGCGGGAAAACGCCAAGTCGAAAGGCACCGAGCCGTTTGTCCCGCTGGCGATGGGACACGCCTTCCGGGCTGCCGGCTACGAGGCTCTCTACGGCGGGAAGGTCCATCTCCCGGGCAAGCTGGCCGACATCACCGCCTGCGGATTCGACCTGCTCACACGCAATGAACGCGACGAACTGGCCGAGAAGTGCGCCGCCTTCCTCAAGCAGCCTCACGACAGGCCGTTCCTGCTCGTCGCGTCGTTCATCAACCCGCACGACATCTGCTACCAGGCCATCCAGGCCCACGCCCAACAAGGCGGCGGTGGGAAAGGCAACCCGGCGGTGCAAGCCATGCGCCAGGCCGAGAAGCTGCCGCCCGGCGTCTCCGAGGAGAAGTTCTACCAGACGCTCTGCCCGCCCCTGCCCGACAATTTTGAGCCGACCGAGCCCGAGCCAAAGGGCATCCCGGCCGGGCTTACGAAACGCCCGTTCATGCCGTGGGTCAGGAAGAACTGGGGCGAGAACCAGTGGCGCCTGCATCGCTGGACCTACTGCCGCCTGACCGAGATGGTCGACCGGCAGATCGGGATCGTCCTCGAAGCCTTCCGCGCCGCCGGCCTGGAGGACAACACGATCGTCATCTTCACCTCCGACCACGGCGACATGGACGCCTCGCATCGCATGGAGCACAAGTCCTGGACCTATGAGCAGGCCGCGCGAATACCGCTGATGATCCAGTACCCGCCCGTCACCAAGCCCGGACTCGTGGATACGCAACACCTGGTCAGCAACGGGCTGGACCTGTTGCCCACATTGTGCGACCTTGCGGGCGTCAATCCGCCGCCCAACCTGCCCGGCCGATCCCTCAAGGGGCTGCTCGGCGGCGAAAAGGGCGAAGAACCGTTGTCATGGCGCAAGGACCTGATGATCCAGGCCCAGTTCTCCCACGGCGTGACCGATGGGCGATACAAGTACACCTTGTTCGACTCGGCCGGGCCGGAAGAATTGCTCTGCGACCTCCTGACGGACCCGGGGGAAATGAAGAACCTTGCCGCCAGCAAGGAACATTCCGAAGTCCTTCAACGCATGCGCAAGGCGCTGGCCGAACAAGCCGCCGCACATAACGTCCAACTGCCGTACCCCGTGCCGGGCAAATAGCCACCGGCGTCAGTCCCGGTCCAGCAAATCCTCAATGCCTTGCCGGATCGCCGCAAGGATGTGTTGGAGATACGGGCGGTCGTCCTTCATAGGCCCACAGCCTCCGAAAGGATTCGCTCGCGGAGGCCGGGGTGGACGGCCTCGTCATCGACCACGTCAACCTTGCAGTTCAGCAGATCCTCCAACTCGTGCATGAGGGCGATCTGGTCGAGCAGCGACCGGTCGGCATCGAGGTGGACCAGCAGATCGACATCGCTTCCGGGGCTCTGCTCGCCGCGGACAACGGAGCCGAACAGACGCGGATCGCTCGCGCCGTGACGGGCCACCACGCGGCGAATGTCCTCTCGCCGGACCAGGATGTCGTTCATGGAAACCATCGCCTGTCCCTTCGCCTAAGCCATCCTATATCGTACCAGACAAACCCAGTCCTGGCCACTGCTCTAAAAAGAAGGCCACAGGCTTCAGGCGCGGCGGGAAAGTGGCCCACCACTCACCGCGACTGGACCTTTTCGCACTATCGGGCAAGTTTCTCGCAAGCTTTGTGCTGATAGCAACGGGGCGCTCATATTTTCGGGAAGAATAGGATAAAGGGGCCAATCACTGTCGCGTAGAAGAGACCGGTTATGATGCCGGCCAGGGCAATGACCAAGTAGGCTGCGGGTATGTGCCTGACGGAGGGTTTGCGGTTGACCTCCATTCGCAAGAGGATTCCAACAAATCCAACGACCATGGCGATGAGTCCAATGACACGATAGTCAAAGGGCCAGCCGATGTAGAACATGGAAACATGCGAAAAACCTGCCAGGGGCAGTGATGCACTGCAAAGAATTCGGGCTAGCATCCCAGTCCCAACCAAGCGATTGTTTGAATGGTTTTCCAATCTCTGCTTTCTATGCTCTCCCGCCGGCCCATGCCGGCCGTCAGTCGAGCATCTTCAGGCGGATGTCCTTGAACTGGACCTTCATCGGCTCTCCGGGGTGCATCTGGAGGCCGATGATGCCGTCGCGGGCGGCCTTGGCCTTCTTGTTGTCCTGGCTGTCGACGGCCTGGCACATCACCACGTCGTTGATCATCAGCGTGATATCGGGGCCCTTGGCGATGATGCGGTACTCGTTCCAATCATTGGTTTTCATGGCCTTGATAAGCTCAGCCGGCTTGCCGATGGCGGTGATAGTCTTCTTGCCGTCGGCGTCGATGACGGTCTTCTCGCCGACGCCGCTGACCTTGCCGCGGGCATGTTCGTAAAGGGCGCCGGTCCACTGGTTGGGGGCATCCATGTCGGCCTGGTAGCCGTAGGTGTCCCAGTTGGGCCGGCGCTGGCTGCGAAACTGGATGCCGGAGTTGCCGCCGACGAGCTTGAACCGCACCCGCAGTTCGAAGTCGCCCGGCTTGCCGCCGGTCCAGATGAGATAGTTGCACTCCTTGCACGGCTTGTCGGGCGTGCTCTGGGCCGTCAGGGCCCCATCCTCGACGTACCACCAGCCCGGCTTGCCATCCCAGCCGGTGAGGTCCTTGCCGTTGAAGATGCTGACGAACCCGTTGGCGTCAGGCTTTGTCGCGGGATTATCCGCCGGCTTGTCCGCCGGCATCGCGGCCGC
>Ga0315288_10011541_pt1 | contig 11122 bp, 4 predicted proteins | sample YL17G11_20_MG_FD_203454 | JGI IMG/M metagenome (GOLD analysis project Ga0315288, IMG submission 203454) | Sediment microbial communities from Yellowstone Lake, YNP, Wyoming, USA - YL17G11_20 | ecosystem: Environmental > Aquatic > Freshwater > Lake > Sediment | place: USA: Wyoming | collected... | reverse complement strand
CTGCCGGTCTTGCCGAGGATCACGGCCAGGGCGCTATTGCCCAGCACGCCGTTAGCGCTGGCGTTGTTGACCGAGGCGACGTTCAGCACGCCTTGCTCCACGGTCAACTGCCCGGTGAAGGTGTTCGTGCCGGAGAGCGCCAGCGTGCCGGCGCCGGTCTTGGTGAGCCCGCCGCCGCTTCCGCTAAGGACGCCGCTCATCGTGGCGACGTTGGCATCGACTTGGACCGTGCGGGCGGAGTCACCGAGACTGATGGCGTTCTTGAAGTCAATGGTGTTGTTCGCCGTGGCCGCGTTGAGCACGAAGGTGCCCGGTATGAATGGCGCGGTGCCCCAGGTCAGTGCGGTGGGGCTGGCGATTGTGCCGAAGGCCACCTGCACGGCCGCTCCATAGGCGCTGAAGCCGCTGGTGCCGGAGGTGATCCGCATTTGACCCTGACTATTGCCGCCGACGCGTTCCAGGTTGGTGCCGGTCTCGAAGACGCCGCCAGCCAGATTAAGGTAGGATCCGCCCCCGGTGCTGGACGTGCCGGGCAGGCCGACGTTATTGTTGGCGCGGAGCGTGCCTGCGCTGACGGTGGTCGTGCCGGTGTAGGTGTTCGTGCCGGAGAGGATCAGGATGCCCGTGCCAATCTTGGTCAGAGCCCCCGAAGTAGCCGTTGAGGCTCCGGAGACCGTCAGGTTGTTTGTGGTAATGTCGAAGGTGGCGGCCGTGCCGGCGTTGATCGTGAAGTTGCGATCCGTGCTGGCGGTGGCGCCGGTGTATTGCAACGTGCCGTTGTTGAAAACGAGGTTGGTCGCCGCGTTGGTGGCCTGTCCCAGGCCGCCCGCCACGCCGCCGTTGCCGATCGTGGCAACGCTCAACACGCCGGCGTTGAGGGTGGTCACGCCGGTGTAGGTGTTGGCGCCGGAGAGGAGCAGCGTACCCGCGCCGGCCTTGGTCAGGCCGAAGCCGGTGCCGGAGATGAGTGCGGAGACGGTCAAGTCATTTGCCGCCGAAGCGCTGTCGCCGATTGTAAAGGTCCGGGTCGCGCCGAGGGCGAGGTTGCCGCTGATCGTCGCGCCCAAGGGGTCGTTGGTGGCGGTGTAGGTGACGGCGCCGCCGAGGGTCAGCGTCCCCGCGCCGGTGGCAACCGCCGCCCCGCTGGTCGCGGTCGATCCGCCGAAGGAGAGAGTGCCGATGGTATCGCTGTTGCCATTGAGGTTGAGCGTGGGGGTCACGCCCGCCGCATTGCCGCTCACGGTCACGTTCGACGCATTGGGCAGCACGTTGCTGGCGCCGGTGCGAAGGGTGCCCACATTGACCGTGGTGGCGCCGGTGTAGGTGTTGGCGCCGGAGAGGGTCAGGGTGCCCGCGCCAATCTTGGTCAGAGCCCCCGAAGTAGTAGTTGAGGCTCCGGAGACCGTCAGGTTGTTTGTGGTAATGTCGAAGGTGGCGGTCGTGCCGTCGTTGATCGTGAAGTTACGATTAGTGCTGGCGGTGGCGCCGGTGTATTGCAACGTGCCGTCGTTGAAAACGAGGTTGGCCGCCGCGTTGGTGGCCTTGCCCAGGCCGCCCGCTGCGCCGCCGTTGCCGATCGTGGCAACGCGCAACACGCCGGCGTTGAGGGTTGTCACGCCGGTGTAGGTGTTGGCGCCGGAGAGGAGCAGCGTACCCGCTCCGGCCTTGGTCAGGCCGAAGCCGGTGCCGGAGATAATGGCCGAAACGGTCAAGTCATTTGCAGCATTCGTGCTGTTGCCGATCGTAAAGGTCCGGGTCGCGCCGAGGGCAAGGTTGCCGCTGATTGTCGCGCCCAAGGGGTTGTTGGTGGCGGTGTAAGTGACGGCGCCGCCGAGGGTCAGCGTCCCCGCGCCGGTGGCGACCGCCGCCCCGCTGGTCGCGGTCGATCCGCCGAAGGAGAGAGTGCCGATGGTATCGCTTTTGCCATTGAGGTTGAGCGTGGGGGTCACGCCCGCCGCATTGCCGCTCACGGTCACGGCCGAGGCATCGGGCAGCACGTTGCTGGCGCCGCTGCGAAGGGTGCCCGCATTGACCGTGGTGGCGCCGGAGTAAGTGTTCGTGCCGGAGAGGGTCAGTGTGCCCGCGCCGGTCTTGGTCAGACCGCCGGTGCCTTGGGCCAAGACCGTGCTGACGGTGAAAGTGTTAAGGGCATTGTTGATATCCAGGCCAATGGTCGTATCTGCGGTTTGCGTGACTGCATGCGTGCCAATCAAGCCTGAAGCATAGGATGTAAGCGTCGTCCCGGTGATCTGCAACGTGCCGCCGTCGAGGACCAGCGCGTTCGCATTGCCCAGGTTGGCATCCGCACCGACGCTCAGAGTGCCGGCGGAGATGGTGGTGGCGCCGGTGTAGGTATTGGCGCCGGAGAGGACCAATGTACCCGCGCCGGCCTTGGTCAGGCCGAAGCCGCCGCCGGAGATGACGGCCGAAACGGCCAAGTCGTTTGCCGCCGAAGCGCTGTCGCCGATTGTAAAGGTCCGGGTCGCGCCGAGGCCGAGGTTGCCGCTGATCGTCGCGCCCAAGGGGTTGTTGGTGGCGGTGTAGGTGACGCCGCCGCCGAGGGTCAGCGTCCCCGCGCCGGTGGCGACCGCCGCGCCGCTGGTCGTGGTCGATCCGCCGAAGGAGAGGGTGCCGATGGTGTCGCTGTTGCCGGCGAGGTTGAGCGTGGCGGTCACGCCCGCCCCGGTGCCGCTCACGGTCACGGCCGAGGCATTGGGCAGCACGTTGTTGGCGCTGGTGCGAAGGGTGCCCGCATTGACCGTGGTCGCGCCGGAGTAGTCGTTCGCGCCGGAGAGGATCAGCGTGCCGGTGCCGGTCTTGGTCAGGGCCAAGGTGCCTGCGGTGTCTTGGATGACGCCGCTGAATATGCTGGTTTGATTGTTATTGCCCACCGTCAACGTCGGCGTGCCGCCCGACGCATCGACCGTGCCCGCCCCGGAAAGTCCATTGATCGTCTCGCTATAGGTAGCCAGGTTCAGCGTGCCAGCCACGCTCACATTACCCTTCCCGGTGCCGTCCGGAATGACGCCCGCTGCACCGAGCGTCAGCGTGCCGGCGCTGACCGTCGTCGTGCCGCTGTAGGTGTTGGCGCCGGAGAGGGTCAGCGTGCCGGTGCCGGTCTTGGTCAGGGCCAAGGTGCCTGCGGTGTTTTGGATGACGCCGGTGAATGAACTGGTTTGATTGTTATTGCCCACCGTCAACGTCGGCGTGCCGCCCGCCACCGTATCGACCGTGCCCGCCCCGGAAAGTCCATTGATCGTCTCGCTATAGGTATTCAGGTCCATCGTGCCCGCCACGCTCACATTACCCTTCCCGGTGCCGTCCGGAATGACGCCCGCTGCACCAAGTTTCAGCGTGCCGGCGCTGACAGCCGTATTGCCGCTGTAGGTGTTGGCGCCGGAGAGGACGAGCGTGCCGGCGCCGGTCTTTTCCAGGCTGCCGGACGTCCCCGTGCTGCTGAGGATGCCGCTCATCGTGGCGACGTTGGCATCGACTAGGACCGTGCGGGCGGAGTCAACGAGACTGATGGCGTTCTTGAAGTCAATGGTGTTGTTCGCCGTAGAAGCGTTAAGCACCAGGGTGGTCGGCTGGAAATTGTCCGCGCCCCACGTCAGGGCCGTCGGGCTGTCGAGCGTGCCGAAAGCCACCCGGACCGCGCCGCCATAGGCGCTGAAGCCGCCGATGTTTCCGGTGATCCGCATCTGACCCTGCCCGGCACCGCCGACACGAACCAGGTCGGCGCCGGTCTCGAACACGCCCCCGGCGGGCGCGTCGATCTGCAGGTTGCTGCCGCCGCCGGTCGAGGCCGTTGAGGGCAGGCCGACGCCATCGGTGGCGCGGAGCGCGCCGCCATTGATGTAAGTCAGGCCGGTGTAGGTGTTCGTGCCGGAGAGGACGAGCGTGCCGGCGCCCTCTTTGAGTAAGCCGCCGGTGCCCTGGTTCAGGACTTGGCTGACGGTGAAGGTGTTGGCGGCGTTGTCGATATTCAAGCCAACGGTCGTGGCGGCGGTGAAGGTGGGCGTGTGCGTGCCAAACGTGGTCAGCGTCGTCCCGGTGACCTTCAAGTTGCTGGCGGTGCCCGAGAAGACCAGCGAGTTCGCATTGCCCAGATTGGCATCCGCACTGACGGTCAGAGTGCCGGCGGAGATGGTGGTCACGCCGGTGTAGGTGTTGGTGCCGGAGAGGGTCAATGTGCCGCCATCGCTCTTGGTGAGACCCCCCAAGCCGCCGATGGCGCCGCTGATGGTGGTATTTCCTGTGCCCGCGACGGTGAGAAGGTTAGCGCCATTGGTGACGGCATTTCGAATCGTGAGCGCGTTCGCCGAGTTATCCGTCCACGACTGCGCGCCGCCGAGGGTGATGGGGACGTATTGCCCGGACGTCGCGGACCCAACGGTCACGGCTCCCGCCAAACTGTTGACGGTGATGCCGTTGGTGCCCAACGTGAGGATCCGGTCCGTTCCGCCGCCCAGGAGCGTGGTCGCGGCGGTATTGGTGCCGAGGAAAATCAAGCCTCCCGCAGACTGGACCGCGTTCAAATTGACGGTCTGCGCACTGCTGACCGTGTTGATGCTGAAGTTCGCGACATCCGTCGCGCCGGGAACCGCTGCTGGATTAGGCGTGGTGGCGTCCACGGCGGTGGACCAATTGGCTACGGCGTCCCAGCCAGTGGCGGTGCCGTCCCAGTATATCGTGGCCGCGCGGGCCGACTGGACGGCAACGAGTGCGAGGACGGCCAAGGCACACAGAATCAGGCTTGTTCGAGTCTTCATCACAGGCTCCTTTAAAAGAGTTGTTCTCGTGGTTCCGGCCGCCGCGGCGGGCTTCGCATAATCTGGGAGCCCACCCCGGGTTTCCGACTGTTCTAAGTGTTCCTTCGGGAAATCGGCAAGCAACTGAGGAGATGTGAGAGGAGATGTGCGGCCTCGGTTGAGTCCGAAGCCTCTCGGTCGGCGCGCAATAACAAAGCGCTTGGCACGGAAGACCATGTCCCATCCCCATCCCAGTACATCCCAGTACGACTGTGTCCCAGCACGACTGCTCACGCTATCGGACTATCTAATCGGCGGACTTTAAAGATTTTTTGATTTTTCGGCATGGCGGGGGGGGGCGAGGGACGTAAGTGGTTGATGGGGAAGAGGTTATAAGTGGAAGACGAATATCGAACAAGGAACCGCAGAAGTCAGAAGGACGGGGAGCACGGCGAGGCAAAACCGCACATCGTCATGGTTAGCCGCGACCCCGGCGCGCCCCTGGCAGGGCAAGCCTGCCGTGGCTTGACCGCGGGATCGAAGGGCGGAATGAACCCGTCTTCGTCCCGGTGGGACTTCCGGCTTCGTCTGCGACTACGCCGGGACAAGTCGCCGTGGCAGGCGGCAAAAGGCGCGCGGCGCGGACCTCCCTCTCATTCAATCGTCCACAGCGCGAGGGCGTCCTGGTCCTTCACGAAAACCCGGGTTCCCACGATCACCGGGTGCGCGTAGACGGGCGTGTCGGCGACCTTGATGCGGGCCAACTCCGCGTATTCCTTGTCGGTCGGCTTGAAGGCGATGAGTTCGGAGTTGCTGGGCAGGGCCAGCAGGCAGGAGCCGGCGTCGAGGACGGCTGCGAAGTTTCCGCCGCGCTTCGTCGCGTCCGTCCATGCCGCCGCGCCGGTCGCCGCGTTCAGGCAGAAGAGGTTCCCCTTGTCCGACAGGCCGAAGAGCAGGCCGTCCTTGAGCACGGGGGTGTTGTATCCCGTGCCGAGGTCCGCGTTGGTCCAGACCTCTTTGGCGGCAAAAGCGTCGCCCTGCTTTTCGACCTTGACGGCCTTGGTGCCCGCGCCCTGGCCCGTGTAGATGACCGTTTGGCCGTCGACAATCGGCGAGGCGGAGTTGAAAAACCTTCCCTCGGGCGAGGCCGCCACTTGCCACAGGAGTTTCCCGTCGGCCGCGGCGACGCCCACGAGGCTTTTCTCCGTCACCGTGACGATCTGTTTCGTGCCGTCCACCGTCAAGAGGACCGGCGAGGCGTACGCCGGGCCGTCGCCCGTCCATTTCCACTTCGCCTTGCCGGTGGCCAGGTCCAAGGCGAGGATCGCCCCGTCGCCCTTTCCGCCGAGGTGCGCGATGCACAACCCGTCCACCAGGATCGGCGACGTGGCCGTGAAAAACTGGGGCACGGCCTTGGTGAACTCCTCGTTGCGCCACACGACCTTGCCGGTGGCGGCGTCCAGGCACGAGAGGACCCCGCCGACGCCCAGGGTGACGACCTTTCCGTCCGCCACCGCGGGCGAACTTCGCGGCCCCGGATGCCGGGCGGCGGCTCCCGTCACGGCTTGCGCCGCGTACTTGTCGCGCCACAGTTCCTTTCCGTCGGCCGCGCTCAGGCACAGCGTGACCTCCTCGTCGCCCTGGCGCACGAAAACGTAGAGCCTGTCGCCCACGAGGGCGGGAGTCGCATCGCCCGCACCCACCGTCGTTTTCCACTTCTGCGTGAGGGCTTGCGGCCAGGTCTGGGGCGCGGTGAACCCCGTCACCTTGCCATCGCGATTGGCCCCTCGCCACTGAGGCCAATCCTGCGCGAAGACCGCGGTCGCGCCGACCAGAATCCCAGCGACCGCCACCAGGCCGATCCAGCGATTTGCGGTTTTCATGGCGCCTCCCTTTCATTCCCCTTGGTTATTGTTGGTCATTGCCTTTTGCCGTTTGCGGTTTGCCGTTCCATCTTTCCCCTATTCTACCCCGCCGCCACGCCCCAGCCAGTGGAATCCACGAGCAACGCGTGCCGCGCCCCTCCACCTGCCTGCGGACTTGTACCGGCTTGACGGCCTGCGGCACGGGGCTACAATCGTTGCGGAACTCGACGCTAAAGCAGCGATAGAGTACGTGTTCGTCCGCTCGTTTGAAGCGGTCAACGGCAATCCATGCTACGAGCCCTGAGACACCGGAATTACCGGCTTTTTTTCGGTGGGCAGTTCATTTCGCTTACCGGCACGTGGATGCAGGTGGTGGCGCAGTCGTGGCTCGTCTATCGGCTGACGGGCTCAGCGGTCTTGCTGGGCCTCGTCGGGTTCCTGGGACAAATTCCGGTGTTGCTGTTCGCTCCAGTGGGCGGCACGGTGGCCGACAGGTATCATCGCCATCACATCCTCGTCACCACTCAGACAGCGGCGACGCTGTTGGCGTTTACCCTTGCCGTTCTGACCCTCACCGACCATATCCAGTTGTGGCACATTTTTGCGCTCGCGGCCATGCTCGGACTGGTCAATGCTTTTGACATCCCGACACGACAGGCGTTCGTGGTGGATATGGTCGGCCGAGAGGATATTGTGAACGCCATCGCCTTGAACTCTTCCATGGTCAATGGCGCGCGGATTATCGGGCCGGCTGTTGCGGGCATCCTGGTGGCGGCCGTCGGCGAAGGGTGGTGTTTCTTTGCCAATGCCGTGAGTTACACCGCCGTGATCGCAGGACTGCTGCTCATGAAGATTCCGTCGCAAGTGCGTGTTCCCCTGCCCGGGACGCCGCTGGCCAGCCTTATCGAGGGGTTCCGCTACGTGGGGCGCACGAAGCCTATTCGAGCGCTCTTGCTCCTGCTCGGTCTCATCAGCCTCATGGGGATGCCCTACGCCGTCCTCATGCCCATCTTCGCCGACAAGATACTGCATGGCGGGGCCCGAGGACTTGGACTGCTGATGGGCGCGTCCGGTGTCGGCGCGCTCGTGGGCGCTCTGAGTCTGGCGGCGCGGAAGAGCGTACGCGGTCTGGGGCGCTGGGTCATTTTCGCGTCGGCGGGGTTCGGTGCGAGCCTCATCGCGTTCTCGTTCTCGCGCTCCTTCTGGCTCTCGGCCGCCTTGCTCCTGCCCGCCGGCTTCTCCATGGTAGTCGAAATGGCCTCGTCCAATACGCTCATTCAAACGATGGTGCCGGACAGCCTGCGGGGGCGCGTCATGGCCGTCTATTCGATGATGTTCATGGGCATGGCCCCGTTCGGCGCGCTGCTGGCCGGCGCGATTGCCCACCATTGGGGCGCGCCCGTCACGGTAGCGCTCGGCGGCGCCGTGTGCATGGTGGGGGCGGTGGTGTTCGCGCTGCGATTGCCGGCTCTGAAACTCGAAGCCCAGCAAATGGTCGTTGCCCTTTCCCGGCGCGCCGGGATCGGCGGCGACCCGGCCGATGAGGAGACGGGAGCAGGAAGCGCCGTCGCTCCGCGCCGCAAGTAGCGCCGTGGCCGGTTCTCCTCCTCCACTGTTCACCGGCTCGCCTGTTCCACGGCTCTACCACTCTCCGTCGCTCGCCGCAGGCAAAATATGGAGGGTGGTCGGGGCGACCCGGCTTCGTCCCGGCGCGGGGGACTACGCCGGGCAGGCTGGGCCGCCTGCGGCGACTGAAATTTGAACTTTACCCGCCTTCGGCGGGCAGCGGCCTCTTCGGCCATGCGCCAAAACAATGGTCGGGGCGACTGGGTCGCCTGCGGCGACTGAAATTTGAACTTTACCCGCCTTCGGCGGGCAGCGGCCTTCACAAGACAAATGGTCGGGGCGACTGGATTTGAACCAGCGGCCTCTTGGTCCCGAACCAAGCGCTTCGGCGGGCAGCGGCCTTCACAAGACAAATGGTCGGGGCGACTGGGTCGCCTGCGGCGACTGAAATTTGAACTTTACCCGCCTTCGGCGGGCAGCGGCCTTCACAAGACAAATGGTCGGGGCGACCCGGCTTCGTCCCGGCGCGGGGGACTACGCCGGGCAGGCTGGGTCGCCTGCGGCGACTGAAATTTGAACTTTACCCGCCTTCGGCGGGCAGCGGCCTTCACAAGACAAATGGTCGGGGCGACTGGATTTGAACCAGCGGCCTCTTGGTCCCGAACCAAGCGCTCTAGCCAAACTGAGCTACGCCCCGACCCGAGAGGGCTGCATTGTAGAGCCGAACGGCCCGAAATCAACCCCCCAACCGCTGCTCGAACAAACGGTGAACGAGTTCCACGAGGGGCGGCAGAAAGAGGATGATCCCTACGATCGTCGCCCCGATGGCGGCCACCAGCACCGCCCCCGCCGCCACGTCCTTCGCGATCTTCACCACCGGATGCCGCTCCGACGTCACCGCGCCCGCCAGCACCTCGAGGCCCGTGTTGAAGGCCTCGGCCACCCAGACGACGGTGACGGCGACGGCCAGCGCACACCATTCGCCCGGCGTGAAATCCTTCACGCCCGTCCAGTGGAGCACCCCGCCCAGGACGAGCGCGAGCGCAGTCGCCAGCGCGTGCAGCCACGCGTTGTGCTGGCTCCGCAGGACGAACACCAGGCCCAGGAGGGCGTGGCGGAAACTCCGCACCCGCCCCATAATGGTGAATGGCGAGGCGTAGAGCGGCTCGGTGCCGATGCGGCTCTTCCCGCGGCGATCGTTCTCGCCGACCGGCGACGTCTGCTCCGGACGTGGCTCCACGCTCAACCCTCCGCCGATCCCAGTTCCGCCAGGCGCTTCTGGATGGCCTCCCGCGCCTCGGCCGGCAGGTCCGCTTCCGCCAGCACCCGCCGCGCCCCGTCCTCGAACACCGGCCTCGCAAACTCGGTCGTATAATACCGGTCCGGCCGCTTCTGGAGGAGCCGGAGGAACCCCTCGAACTCCGCGAAGTACGAGCCGTAGATGTGGAACGAGTCGGCCACGTGCACGTACTCGCCCGGCTCGACGCCGACCTCGCGCGCCATCTCTCGCTGAAGTTCTGTGAATGCGTACATGTTCATGAACGCGGCCTTGAAGGCATCGTTCGAGCGGATGTGAATCGCCAGGTTCAGGCGGTCCGCCCTGCCCTCGCGGCCCTCCTCCACCCGGAACCACATCCGCTGAAGGCACGCGGGGTCGCGGATCCCAAGGTCGTTCCACGCCTGCCACGTCACCGCCTGCGCCCGCCGCGTGTACGGCGTCTCCTTGAGCATCCGGACGACCTCGGCAATCTGGTCGATCGGCTCCGCGCGGCCGGGAACCTTGTACGCCCGCAGACGCTCGTGGTACGTGTACTCCCACTTCCCTTCCTCGGGCGCGATCCAGTGGTCGTGCACGCCGTACAGCACCTCGGCCCGATAAACCTCCAGGTCCTCGAGGCCCCCGGGGAAGGCCTTGTGGATCCGCGGCTCGGCGAACGGTTCGGCGACGTGGATGAGGCACGCGACGTCGCGGCTCTCGGGATCGTCGGGCTTGTCGTACTGGGTGCGGAACCGCGCGCCCTTCTCCCAGCACTCGCGGACGGCCTGCTCCCAGGCCTCCGGCAGCGTGCGCGCTTTGACGTAGATGGATTCCATGCGGCCCTCATGCAGGTCGTCGATTCGCCGGCGATTGTAGGCCGACCCGCGCCGAAGGGCAAGCCGAATCGTCTTCTTCAAATCTCTCGCTTGCCCCGACCGCGGTTCCGCGCCATGATATCCGCGCCGGCGCGCCTGCCTGAACCGCCGCCTGCGCTGCCGCCTCACTTCGGCTGGAGGATGTCGTAGCACGTCAGCCGGTCGTGGTACCGCAGGTACAGCCGGCCGGCCAGGATGACCGGGTGGGCCCAGGCGTCGCTGCACTTCTCCTCGACCAGTTGGAAGCGGCTGACGACGTCGAACGCCTGCGGGCCGGACCGGACGAGCGCCATCGTGCCGTCCTCGCCCAGGCAATACAGTCGGCCGTCGGCGTAGGCGGGCGCCCCGCGCGCGAGGTCGCGGCTTTTGTACGTCTGGGCGCCGGTGGCGACGTCGTAGCAGACCCAGCCGGCCTCTTCCCATCCGCTACCGTAGATATAACCATCCACTGCAACGGCCCCGCCGTTGCAGTTGTCCATGCGGCCCTCCCACTTCTTGCGGAAGCGGACGCCGTCGTCGCCGGCCACCAGGTCCAGGAACACGGCCCCGCTCTTGGTGGGCAGCGTGTAGAAGATGCCGCCGCGGTGGAAAACAGGCGTGGCGCACGAAGCGTCGAACTCGGTCCGCTTGGGAAACGTGTCGTACCGTTTACCGGTGTCGGCGTCGATGCACACGATGGCCCGAAGCGCCAGGTTCACGAGAAGTTTCCGCCCGCCGAACCCGACGAGGATGGGCGAGGCGTAGCCGGTGCGCTGCACGGCCGGGTCGTCGAGAGGCGGGCTGGTCCAGGCGGTCCGTCCGGTCCTG
>Ga0315288_10011539_pt1 | contig 11123 bp, 7 predicted proteins | sample YL17G11_20_MG_FD_203454 | JGI IMG/M metagenome (GOLD analysis project Ga0315288, IMG submission 203454) | Sediment microbial communities from Yellowstone Lake, YNP, Wyoming, USA - YL17G11_20 | ecosystem: Environmental > Aquatic > Freshwater > Lake > Sediment | place: USA: Wyoming | collected... | reverse complement strand
TGTAAGCGCACAGCGATTATGTCATAGCTTTCACACAGCGAAAATGTCATACCCTGTTGTGACGTATCCAGTGTCGTAGTTCCAAGATTCGGTCGCTGGAAATTGGCTCAGGCGGTGCTTCTCCGGTGTGCGGATGATAGGCATGGACCGCACCGTCAACAATTCAACCACGGTCACTCGACATAAGCACAGTGTCCTACAGGACTGGGACGGTTGTGGTTAACAGCGGCAGCCGCGCAGCGGGACTGCATTGCCGCTGATTGCGATGCGAATTGTCTGGGCGCAGAGTGCTCGGCGGAGATCCGTCCCTTCAGGTACCGGTCGAAATCTCGATACGACCGCTCGCGGGGTGACCCAGCACGAATGAGACGGCTTGATAGCAGGGTGCCTCGCGCTCAAGCCGGCAGGAACTGAATTTGACATAAAGGAGCTACCGCCCGGAATTGAGGCTGTCCAGCGCAGGCATGACATTTTCCCTGTGGCGTTAACCTATGACATTTTCGCTGTGTGGCGACACCCTGGCTTCATCGGGCTTGACAAATCCTCAGAAATGGTATACTTGTGTCAAGTTGACCATAAACGAGGAGGAATGATGCGTTACGTCAGAACAATCTTGCTGGCAATGGTGGCAGCCGGTCTCATCCTGAGCGCGGGCTGCGGCCTGTTCGGCAAGAAGAAGGCCAAGGTTACGATACTCGGCTACTACGATGGCAACAACAACATCGATGAAATGGCTAACGGCGCATCGGCCGCCATCGCCGAAGCCCAGGAGCTGGAGAAGGTTGGTTCCACCGATGCGGTCCAGATCTTCGCCATGATCGGCGCCAAGAAGACCGGCGGCCAGTGCAAAACCTATCACGTCGAGAAACGCGAGAACGAGCTGCCGGACCAGTTCTCGTCGCCGATGCTCGAGAACCTCGGCACCAAGGACATGTCCGACAAGCGGACGCTCAAGGACTTCATCATCCAGGGGCGCAAGCTCTATCCGGCGGAACGCTATGTGCTCATCCTGTTCGACCACGGCGGCGGCTGGCGCGGCTGCTGCTGGGACGAGGTGAACGGCGCAGGGAGCTGCCTGACGATGCCCGACCTGCGCGAGGCGCTGGATACGTTTCACTTTGACATCATCAAGTTCGACATGTGTCTGATGGCGATGGCGGAGGTCGCCTACGAGATCCGCGACCACGCGACCTACATGTTCGGCTGCCAGTTCGTGTCGCGGCCGCACAGCTTCGGCAGCGGCGAGTGGCTGGCGGCGCTGAGCGCCGACCCGAAGATGGCCGCCGAGGACCTGGGCAAGAAGATGGTCCAGGCCGCCTACAACGCCAACATCGCGAACCAGTACACCGGCCACAATTCGCTGATCAAGTGCGCCGAGATGGTCGCGCTGGCCTCCAAACTAGGCGAGTTCGGCACCGACCTCGTAACACTGGGCTTCCCGTATGGCGAGGAAATCGTCGATGCCCTGGCCCGGGCCCATAATGGCGATCTCGACGACCCGAGTTTTTTCGACCTGCGCGAAATCTGCAAGAACATGCTGCAGGAACCGAACCTCAAGGAAATCAACAAGCTCAAGGCCGACTGTGAAGGCCTGATCGCCTCGATCAACGACGCCGTGCCGATCACGATGACCGCCAATACAACCGTGCCGCGCGGCGGCATCTGCATCCATTTCCCGTACACTGCCGAGAACTTCGACTCGGCCAACTACGTCAAGCTCCAGTGGGGGGCGACCAACTGGCATTCATTCCTGTCGAAGCTCATCGCGGCGCTGGGCGGTGGGGGTGGGGGCAAGGGCAGCATCCATATCGTCTCCAACCCGGCCGGGGCCGAGATCTGGGTGGACGGGAATGATCTGGGCGGGGTTACGCCGGCAACAGTCAACAATGTGGAACCCGGCACCCATGCGGTCAAGCTGACGCTGAGCGGCTATCAGGACTGGAACGGCAACGTCGACGTGGTCGCGGGACAGACGGCACAAGTCAACGCCACGATGCAGCAGGGCGGGGGCGGGGCGACGACGGTATCCGGGACCGCTTCTTGGAACGGCCATCAGTTGACGAGCCACTGCATTGCCATGCTCGATACGTCGCACGGCTCGAACATCATCTACATTGCCTCCGGGCAGGTTAATCCCTCGAACGGGGCATTTGCGATTGACGCCAACCTGACCCAGGCGGTCCAGACCTACGTAGACGGGTGGGATGACGCGGATAACAGCGGCAACTTGAGTGTGGGCGATGGACTGGGCTGCTGGGACCGGGACGGCAACGATACGCTGTGGTCAGCGGGCGATATGTTCACGCTCCACCCGGGCGATCAGGTGACCAACGCGAACGTGACCTTGCTCGAGGTCAGCGACGACGTGTTGAACGCATACCGGAAGCGATTCGTGACAAAGAACGACTAGCTGCGAACAAGCGGCAAACCAGGGCCGGCCCGATGCCGGTCCTGGTTTCGTCTTACGGGAAAAGGGAGTGGTAGTTGAACCGCGAGATGCCGGCCGGGGTCGTGACCCAGAGCCATTGGTCGTCGGCGTAGAGACTCCGGACCCGGGCGTCGGGCAGGCCGGATAGAGTATTCAGGGCCTGCCATAGTCTGAGTCGCTCATCATAGACCATGATGTCGCGGCCGGTCGCGACGAAGAGTTTGTCTGCGGCCCCGGCGAGCGCGTGGGGATGCGCGCCGAGGTCGAATCCGGGCGGAATCACCAGTTCCGGCTCGCCCGTCGAGTCCCGGGTTTCGAGCCCGCCATAGACCGAGTAGTAGCGCCGCTGGCGCGTGGCGCCGATGCCGAACACGCCGAAGTACGACTGCTGAAGCGTGTCGCTGTACAGGTTCCAGCCCCCTTTCTCACGGTCGGAGCTGATGATGCCGTTGTCGGTGGCGATGAAGACTGAGTCTCGTTCGAGCAGGATGTCATTCACCGGCTGGCTGAGTCTGAAATGCCGGGTGATGACGTCGGGCCGGGCCTGATAGGAATAGATGCCCTGGTCGGTGCCGAGCCAGAGCAGACTCGAGTCGCCTGCGGCCGCGAGAATCGTCTCGCGCCAACCCAGGTTCAGGACCTTGCTGCGCAGGACCAGCGCCGGGTCGTTGATGACGGCATTGTACGGGGTGGCGAAGTACGACCAGGAATCGCCGGCCGGGTCATACCGGACCGATTGGTTCTCGCCGCGGAACCAGAGACCGTCGGGAAGGCGAAACATACGGTAGACACCCCCGACCGGGCCGAACTGCCAGTGCCGCAACTGCTGTTTGGACGACAGGCTGTACAGGAAGACGCCGAAGCCCTCGGTGCCGACCCAGAGCCGGCGGCCGTCCGGAAAGACGGCGGTTATCCGGTGCGGCTGAAACTGGCGGTCATACAGGAGCCAGGGCGTCAGGAATGTGAAGTCGGTCGCCTCGTACGGCGTCTTGCTGCCGAACCAGGCGATGTCGCGATTGCCGGGCTGAGTTTCAGAGATGATGCCGGTCTGTTTCTGCACCTGCCAGTAGCGGTTGCCGAATGCCAGCAGGACATAGTCGCGGGCGATTCCGAGCGAGTTGACGTCCGGGTCAGGGAGCTCGTAAGAGAAGGACTGATTGCTGAACGGGCTGATGTTGAGCAGGTTGCCGGAGCTCAGTATCCAGAGCATGGCGTACTGCGAATCCCAGCCGACCGCCCGGACCTCGCCCTTGATGCCGTCGGCTTGAGTGATGGTCCTGGTCAGGCTACCGTCGGCATAGCTGATTTCGTAGACGCCGCCGGGCACCGCAACATAGGCGTCGAACTTGTCGGTGGTGATGGAGACTACTTCGTCCATTACCGGCAGGTTGAGCCAGTCGTGGTAGGAATAGGTGTAGCTGAGCAGAGAAAGCAGAAGGAGCACGGCTAGGAAACAGCAAACCCGAAACCCGAAGCTCGAACTCCGAAACAAATCCGAATCGGCCAAATCCGAAACAGACCGTTCGGCCGATTTCGGTCATTGGGATTTGTTTCGGGTTTCGACATTCGATATTCGAGCTTCAGCTCTCCTCGCAGTCGCAGTTGAGCGACTTGATGGCCCGGGGCAGGTAGTCGAGCAGGTCCCCGGCAATCAAGCCGTGTTCGGTTTTGTCTTCGACCGCAAGGTCAGCGGCCTGGCCGTGCAGAAAGACCCCGGCCTGCGCGGCTTCGAACGGCGCCACGCCCTGGGCAATCAGGCCGGCAATCATGCCGGTCAGCACGTCGCCGGTGCCGCCTGAGGCAAGTCCGCTGTTGCCGGTCGAGTTGACAAAGACCCGGCCGTCAGGCGAGCCGATTGTCGTGGGCGCACCCTTGAGCACGAGAAATGCGCCGAATTCCCGGGCCGCGTTGCGACAGACCTCAATTCGGTCAGCGTTGATTTCCGCCGCGGAGACATTGAGCAGCCGGGAGAGCTCGCCGGGATGGGGCGTCAGGACGATGGGGACTTTCAGTGTCTTGAGCAGGCGCGCATGGCCGGCAAGGTTGCTGACCCCGTCGGCGTCAATCACGATCGGTGCCCGGGCGCGCCTCAGGAGCTCGAGCTGGAGTTCCTGCGTTTCCGGCAAGGTGCCGATGCCGGGACCGATAGCCAGGACGTGAGCGGTCTTCAGGACATCCGCAATCTGGGGCAGGGCTTTTGCGCTGAGCGTGCCGGTCGGGGTGTCGTAGACCCCGAATTTCACCACCTCGGTGAGCCCGGCTTCGACTGCGCTGAGCACGCTGATGGGCACGCAGAGCTTGCTCAGGCCGCACCCGATGCGCAGCGCGGCCAGACTGGCGAGCTTGGCCGCGCCGGTGAACCCGCGCGAACCGGCGACGAACAACACCGTGCCGAACGTCCCTTTGTGCCCGGCCGCGGGACGGAAGGGCATGATTTGCGCGACGTCCTCGTAATCCAACAGAAGAGTCGCGGCGGATTGCGGATTGCGGTATGCGGTCTGCGGTATGCCGATATCGCCAATCCAGACATCGCCGCAGTAGTCCTTGCCCGGATAGAGTGCCAGGCCGCGCTTGAGCAGGGCCATCGTAACCGTGGCGTCGGCGGTAACCGCGCAACCTTCGACCCGGCCGTCATCCGCGCTGACGCCGCTGGGAATGTCAATCGCGAGCACAAACGCTTCGGATGCGTTGATAAGGCCGATGGCAGCAGCCGCGAGGCCTTCGGGCTTGCCCTTGAACCCGGTGCCGAAGATGGCGTCGACAATCACCTCCGGTTCCGGTCGGCCGGCAAAGAACCGCGTCAGGCGGCGCTCAGAAGTCACTTCGTGGATCTCGACGTCGCTGTGGCGGAGAATGTTGTAGTTCGTCCTTGCGTCGCCTCTCAGTTCCTTTGCCCGGCCCAGCAGGAGCACGGCGACATCGGCGTCGCGGTTAGCGAGCAGGCGGGCAATCGCCAGCCCGTCGCCGCCGTTGTTGCCTTTGCCGCAGACGACCAGGACCGGCAGGTCGGCGATGCCGCAGCAGGTGCACTCTTCACAGCCGAAATACTCCTCAATCACTTCGCAGGCGCTGCGGGCGGCGTTCTCCATCAGCACCATGCCGGGAATTCCGAGCTTTCGGATGGCAAGCGCATCGAGACCGCGCACCTCTTCAGCCGTGACCAGTCGCTTGGACATCAAATACCTCCAATTCGGAATCGGGAATTCCGTGTTGTCGTCATATCCTTAGATTCTCCAGATTTCACAGATTCACCCCGGAGCCAAATCTCCTTACCTGCGACGAGAAGACTTCTTCCGCGCCCGCGGGGTCCCGCGCTTGCGGGGTTTTGGGCTCTCGCGCCGTGCCGGCGGTTCCTCGACCCTGGGCTCGACGAGTGGCTTGAGCACCACCGGCTTGGGTCGTTCTTCCGGGGGCGGCGGCCGGCCGAACAACTCCTGGTAGATTGCCGGGTACTGGTCCTTGCCGCCGGTGAGGAGCAGGGTGAGCGGCATGATGTGCTTGGCCAGTTCGACCATCTTGCGGGTCTTGTCCCGGATGTCCCACTGCGCGGCCTTGTCTTCCCGGAGCCGGGTGAGATGATAGAGCTCGCGGGCGTTGACGCTGAACAGCACCCGGCGCTGATGGGCGTTGGTCAGGATGTACTGCGCGGCGTCGGGCGCGCTGACCTTGAGGCGGTCGTACAGGTCCTCGCACCGGGCGCAGACTTCCTTGAACCGGGTGATTTCCCGGATTTCCTCGATTGAGCCCGGGACCGTGAGGCCGTAGCCCGGGTCGTAGCGCTGGCCGGTGAGCGTCGCCATGCGGTGGCGCTTGAGCTGGGCAAAGCAGGCGGCCGAGACAACCAGGTCGAAGGTGAGGTAGACGTACTCGAACTCGCGCAGCGGCGTGTAGTGCGCGTTCAAGTAGGTGTGCGCAGTCTTGAACAGGTCCTTGCGCTGGTTCATTATCATCTTAGACGCTTTCTTCAGGCATTCCTCGAACGACTTGCTGGAAACCGTGTGCAGCAGCGCGGCCAGGACTTTGTTGTCCGCATTCAGGGTGTAGTCAACCAGCTCGACATCGCTCGAAACGCGGCGCTTGAACACGAAGGTATCAACCATGGTCCGGTCTGCGAGTTCGCGCAGCGCGGGCCGGGTCTTGCGGTCGAAGTCGGTTGCCCGGTACTCCGGGAAGAGCGACGGCGCGAGCGGGTTGAGCTGCGAGAAGAACGACTCGCCCAGGCGCCGGACCTCGGTCAGCGGGTGCGACGCGAACCGCCGAAGCATCAGGCGCAGGGTGCGGGAATTGGCGGTCATGCCGAGCTGGGTGTGGGTTGACAGCGAAGTGACGTAGCGGGCGTCTTCCTTGGCGATGATTTCCAGGCGCTGCCGGCCCTCGATGGTTTCGGCCTGTTCCGGGTGCTTCTCGACGAAATGCGCGAGCAGGCGTTCGTAGAGCTGGCGGTAGTACGTGTTTTGCGCCTCGACCAGCCGGACGAATTCCTCGACGTGCGGGGTCTGGCGGATTTCCTCCGGAATGACGAATTCGTTGGCCAGGGTGACGTAGCGCTGGGAGCGTTCGGTATACGAGGCGAGACGGAAATGCTCCAGTTCTTCGGTCGCCAGGCGCGAGATGCCGGTGACGTCGAAGTTGAACGTGGCGTGCTCCGAGACCGAGCCGTGCTGCAGTTCGAAGATGATGGACTCGTTGGACTTGCGCGCCTTGTCCATCTGGCGCCGGGCCGAGCGGCGCAAGGCCTCGATCGGTTCGGCGCTGTGGCTGATGCGGGCATAGGCGGCGGTGATTGACTCCGGCGTCGGGAGCAGGCGCGGCGGCGCGGCGAGTTCCCGAAGCGATTCCGGGTCAACGTTGAAACCGGCCAAAGTGATTTTCATGCTGGCTCAGGATAGTCCGCAGGCTCGGGTTTGTCAATACAATTCGCGTTCAGGGTTCGGATTTCAACCGCAGACCGGCGCAGACAGGCGCAGACCAGGAATCGAATCCGCAGATTACGCAGATTCCCAATTCGGCCATGAAACCGCCGATGAACGCAGATGAACGCGGACCGGGAGTCGAATCCGCAGAATGGAGAATACGAAACCGCAGACAAACGCAGACCGGCGCAGACTCGGAATCCAACCGCAGATTCCGAATTCGCATGTAACCACCGATGAACACCGATTAGCACGGACCCGAAGTCGAATCCACAGACTCCGGATTCGGATTCAGCCACCAACCCACACAGATGAACACAGACGAAACAGGGATTGAGCTTTGAGGTTTCTCCTCTTCGTCGCGGAGAGGTGAAACCTCGAAGCCTTCAGAGGGATTTCGGACTTGGGTATCCCTGTCCAGCGCTCCGCGAACGGAGTGATACTGCGTGCGAAGCGATACTGCGTCTCTTCGCGGTCTGCGCCTGTCGCGCCTTCCCCTTGACAGCACCGCCCCCCGATGTATCATCCTGACAGGAGGATAAGGCAAGGTCTAGGCAGCTACGATATGCAGGAGCAACTGCGTTGAACGGACCGGAAACGGCCGGGAACCGGGCGTCCCGAATTCGCCCGAGTTTTCCGAGCGCTGAGGAGGACGAATGAAAGGACGATTGTTTCTACTTGCCATCTGCGCGGTGGCGATAACAACCGCGCACGGCGATTCCCTGAACTGCCGATTGGTCGGCCACTGCAGCACACCAGACCAGGCCTTGGGCGTGGCCGTGGTTGGGGACTATGCCTATGTCGCGGATTGGGCTTCCGGCTTGCGGGCCATCTCAGTCTCAGACCCTGTGTATCCTGTCGAAGCCGGCTTTTGCGACACACCAGGCGATGCCTGGGACGTGGCCGCGGTTGGGGACTATGCCTATGTCGCGGATGGAGGTGCCGGTTTGCGGGTCATTTCAGTTTCAGATCCTGCGAATCCTATCGAAGCCGGCTACTACGACACACCAGGCGCTGCCTGGGGCGTGGCCGTAGTTGGGGACTGTGCCTATGTCGCGGATGCCGACTCCGGTTTGCGGGTCATCTCAGTCTCTGACCCCGCGCATCCTGTCGAAGTCGGCTTCTGCGACACACAAGGCTGGGCCGAGGGCGTTACCGTGGTTGGGAACTATGCCTATGTCGTGGATGCCTTTGACGGTTTGAGGGTCATTTCAGTCTCAGACCCTGCGCATCCTGTTGAAGTCGGCTTTTGCGACACACCAGGCTAGGCCGGGGGTGTGGCCGTGGTAGGGGACTATGCCTATGTCGCGGACAACGATTCTGGTTTGCGGGTCATCTTAGTCTCAGACCCTGCGAATCCCGTCGAAGTCGGCTATTACGACACACCAGGCCCTGCCTTTGGCGTGGCCGTAGCTGGGAACCATGTCTATGTCGCGGATGCTTGGGCCGGTTTGCGGGTCATCTCAGTTTCAGACCCTGCGAATCCCGTCGAAGTCGGCTATTACGACACACCAGGCTCTGCCTGGGGCGTGGCCGTGGTTGGGAACTATGCCTACGTCGCGGACTACTATGCCGGGTTGCAGATTATTGAGTTCTATGGCGCGGGAGTGGAGGAAGAACGTTCTACGCCATACGCGTTACGCGCTACGCCAATACCGACCATTGTGCGTGGAGTGCTGGAAATGCCGGGTGGGAGCGACTTCCCAGTCGCGAAAAGTCGAGGTTTGGAAACGTCTCCCACATTCCTGCTCGACATCAGTGGGCGCAAGGTTCAGGAACTGCACCCGGGCGCGAATGACGTGAGCCGGCTCGCGCCGGGGGTGTACTTCGTGCGGTCTGAGGATAGCGGGCAGCGGTCGGCGGTCAGCAGGGTGGTCATTCAGCGCTGAGGAGGAAACGTGAAAGGGCATTTCTCACATTTTTCCTGCAAGGAGGTACGATGAAGAAGTACGCAACTCTGTTAACACTGCGTGCATCGCGTTGGCGATATACAGCACGGACTCACTTACCGTGAATCACTGGCGGGTGCCGATTCACAATGACGGCCGATGGGGAATTGACGCTACCCAGCTGAATTTCCCGGGCGGCTACTGGCCGGCGCCCTTGAGGAACTTCTACATCTTCGGCGCCGGGGTCTGGGTTGGCTCGATTACCCCGGGTGAGACATTGGTCTCGGTCGGTTACGAGCCGAATTCCGGCGGCACTGAATTCGGGCCGGCGCTGTGCCGCTACTGGCGCGGCGGGTACACTGACTCCGCTGACCGCGTGTACAAGCATCCGGGAGTCTGGCCGCCGCCCCTGAGCCGGTTTCCGATGGCGCCCCAGAGTTGGCGCGCGGACCAGGACCTGTGGTGCTGTTTCGGGGACTCCGACCCTGGCCTGCATGTTGCGCCCGAGACCTCGGCGTTGGGTGTCGATGTTGCGCTCACGGTTTACGGCTTCGCCGACTCCGCTGCAAGCGACTTCTTCTTCCTGAAGTATGAAGTGATGAACAACAACGACTATCCGTTTGACAGCCTGCTGATTGCCACGGTGATGGATGCGGATATCGGCGACGCCACCGATGACCTGGTCGGGTTCATCCACGACAAGCTGTTCCTGGTTCAGGGCGAGAGCATCCGGGTTCGGAACACCGGGTTCTGCTACGACAACGACAACTTCGAGGCGCCATCAGACCGTTGGACCAGCGGCACCCCGGGCATGGTTGCGGTGAGCCTGCTGTCTTCACCCGGTGACGTCGGGTTGTCGGCATTCAAGCGGTTCACAATTGACATTGACCCGGTTACCGACCCGACCCGGTATCAGACCATGGCCGGGTACGACTGGCGAACCGGCGTGTACTTGCCGTTTGACAGCGAGGACGTTATGGCGGCCGACAAACGCTTTCTTGAGGCGTCGGGGCCGGTTGACGTTCCGCCGCACGGGACTGCCACGTTCTGGTATGCGATTATCGGCTCGCCGTTCGGCGACCCCGGCGAGGTCGGTCCGAAGCATGACACCAGCGAGCTGGCGATTCGCTATCGAACCGCGACCGAGCGCCTGCAACAGATACTGGCCGTCGCCGAGGAGAAGCCGACGCCGGTCATCGAGCATCTGGCGCTGCAGACCCTGGTCCGCGGGGTGCTGGAACTGCCGCCAGGAAAACCGGGACAGTCCACAACGGGACAGTCCCTGGCTTTCCTGCTCGACATCAGTGGCCGCAAGGTCGCGGCACTGCATCCGGGTCCGAATGACGTGAGCCGGGTCGGGGCCGGGGTCTATTTCGTCAGGGAACTGGGGTCAGGGGGCAGGGGTCGGGGAGAGGTGCGCAAGGTCGTGATAGCGAGGTAGGTAGCAACCGCCTGCCGCCAACCGCTCACCGCTGACTGCCAGTCATCTTTTGCGTAGCTCAGAAGCGGGGCGGAGCACTGCGCAAAGCGAGGTCAGAAGTCAGAAGAATACTGAGGGCAGAATGACCAAGAAGTGGTCCAGTGGCCGAGTGGTCAAGTGGTCAAGTGCGAACCCACCCCAAGGGGGGTGGAGAGCGGGGGGGAGAGCCCGGTGGAGAGCCCACTGGGGAGCCTACCCCTGAGCCCCCTGGGGAGCCCGGTGGAGAGCCTACCCCTGAGCCTACCCCTGAGCCCACCGGGGCGCACCCCCCTGAAGGGTCAGAATTCGGGGATGTGGCGTAGAGTCAGCTGGTTAGGCGGGAAAACGGCTTGATTCCCGGTATACTGAGCAGAGGGTGAGTTGACTAATTCTGTTGCAAGATTGGGCCATTGCAGGTGATTGTTCGGCGAAGC
>Ga0315288_10011538_pt1 | contig 11123 bp, 9 predicted proteins | sample YL17G11_20_MG_FD_203454 | JGI IMG/M metagenome (GOLD analysis project Ga0315288, IMG submission 203454) | Sediment microbial communities from Yellowstone Lake, YNP, Wyoming, USA - YL17G11_20 | ecosystem: Environmental > Aquatic > Freshwater > Lake > Sediment | place: USA: Wyoming | collected... | reverse complement strand
GACCAGGATCTCGCCCCGTCGGGAAGCGTCCCCCAGATGGGCGGCCAGGTTGACTGCGTCCCCCATGACCGAATAGTCTTGCCGACCACGGGCCCCGATGGCTCCGGTAATGACTAAACCCGTGTTAATACCAAAGTGGGCGCCTAGGTTGGTGAGGTGGGCGGCGTTGAAACCCACGATCCCTTCCTGCATCTTTAAGGCAGCGCGCAAGGCCCGTTCGGCGTCGTTCTCGTGAGCAACCGGGGCGCCAAAAAGGGCCATAATCTCGTCCCCAATGAACTTGTCAACCGTGCCCCCATACTGGGTTATGGCCGGGACCAGCTGGTCAAAGCAGGCGTTGACCAAGTCACGGACCTGCTCAGGGTCCATCCTCTCAGCTAGGCCGGTGAACCCGGCAATATCGGCAAACATCACGGTGATGAGCTTGCGTTCTTCGGGTAAGTCCTGCTTGCTCCTGGGAGGGAGTGACGGGCGGGGGGAGGGGGGTTGGGTGGAGCTGCCTGACCCTGTCTTCTTCCCCTCCACAGGAATCCTCCTCGAGGCAAAGTGATTGAGGCCTTGTAATGTTAAACCGTGAAGAGCTTTTTATCTTGTCAGGATAGAACATGCGCTATGTATCAAATAAATCCGGGATTGTCAAGAAATTTGCGGCTTGAAATTGGTCCCCATTCGGTGGGGGGAGATTTTGAATATATTTTCCAAATTTCGTGAGCCGTTTTCTGCTCATCCTTCACGTTTTTTTAAAGGGTTTTTTCATCTGCTGGGCCATTTCAGGAGAACGGCGGCGAATGATGATTTCCGGCTTTCGGTTTTTTTTCTCAGTCTCTTTAAGGAATATTTTCTGCAATTCCGACTCATCCATCTCGATGACATCTTCCGGCTCGAGTCCTCTGAAAGTTCTTCTAAAAAGCCCCTTGATCCCCTCCCGAACGTACATGGCCGGTAAGGCCCGTTCATTTTCATATTTGTTCAGTGAGGTATAAGTTATCCCAATTTCCTTCGCCAATCTCCCTTGGGTCCATCCCATTACCTTCCGAAACTTTCTGATAATCTGGCTCCATTTTTCAACTTCCTCTTCATAACCCGGGGTTACCCATTCGATCTCGTTTTTCATCTTTCCCTCTGTATTTGTCGTCCTCTATCGATTATTCATTTATCCCAAGCGGGTAGGAGGGCCCAGCGGAAGGCTGTTTGGCTTGGGCCGGGATGAAAATGGGGAAACATGCAAGAAAAAGTGGCCAGATTTCATTCCATCAGGGAATGGGAGTCCAAATATTCGCGGAGAGGAACGCGCCCGGTGATCATGGATTTGGCCTCCACCCAGTTCTTTTGAATTAGCAGGGCAAAATAAATATGGCCGATAAGGCTGGCCACCAGGGTGGCCGAGAAAAAACCGTGGAAAAGGCGGCAGTAAAAAATGAAATCCCAGCCCAGTCCAAAAAGAGAAAGAGGCAGGAAGTCCCGGAAGGGCTTCCAGATCACAAAACCGGTTAGGATGAGAAGAAAGAGGTTCCCAGCCACAGCCCAATGAAAGAAGATCTGGCCTGGATGGTATTTGGTAGCGAGAGGATAGGATTTGGATAGGCCGAAAAAGTTTTTGAAGATGGTTAAAATCCTTTTCGCCTCGGCCCGGTTGACAGCCATCGGATTGGGGTCGCGGGCGATGAAGCTCTCATAGATGACGTGAAAGGCAATGCCCACCAGGAGGAGGGCCACTCCCCAGCGGTGCCAGAAAAATCGGTCGAAGGCAGGACCTTCGAGAGAAGAAAATCCCCGGGGCTGATAGATCAGCCAGCCAGAGATGACCAGGGTCAGTACAGCCACTGAATTCAGCCAATGGTAAACTCGCTGGAAAGGAGTGTGCCGCTGGATTTCTTCTTCTTTAACGCCCGGGGGACGACTTTCGCCTTGGCCAGGCTCTGTGGGCACAGGCTGGCGAAAGGCTCTGCGGGCGGCGTGCACTACACAGAAGGTCAGGCCGGCGATGATGAAGGCAAAGAAGATTCGATCGTCGAGGCGATACAGGTCATAGTCGGCCATAGTGAATGCTGGAAGGGAAAAGGCTTCACCAGTCATGGTTGACTCCGCAGGAGACCTCTTTTCTCCAGCCCCTCAGCCACTTCCTTCAAGCCCAACCGGTGTAAAGTTTGTCCAGTCGGAATGCCGGTTTTGGGGTCCCAGCCCATCAATTTATAATAATCAGTCTTGGCCCGCTCCAAATCTTCCCGGATGTACTTCCGGCCTCCGGCATCCTCTTTTTCGAAAATGAGGTCATGAAAGTTATCGTCCTGACGCGTGCGGCCGTCTCGCACAGCTAGAGCCCTTTCTAGGGTACTGAGCATCTCTCCTTTTTGATAAGACTCTTCCAGGCTCAGGTCCGCTCCCGTGACTGCGGAATAGAGCTGGGATTCAAGGGTCGTATCTCCCACATGATCGGCGGTATTGGCATTGAAGAGGTAGGGGAAAAGGATGTCGCACAAAATGTAGCTGTCCTTCAGAAGGGAATGCTCATGATACCGTTTAACCACTGGAGCGGCCCATTTCCAGTTCAAGCTCTTCCCGTCGGGCCGCAAAAATTCGGCAGCTTCCTCCGAACCGTAGGCAGCCTTCATCACGGGCTTCAGGACGGGGAAAATTTTTTCCGGGACAGCGGTGAGGGCGTTTTGTCCGACGGTGAAAGCCGCTCCCCAAAGCATGGAAATGTAGCTGTGGGAAACCAGGGCATCCCGATTGTCCAAAACCCACATCAAAGCCAGCTGGGGGACTGCATATCCAGTAGGGAACCCCCCTAGATAGACCCAATGCTCCCGGTAGCCGCCGAATTTTCCGGCGCGAGGATAATACATCCAAGCTAATTTTTCAGCTTTCCCGCCAAGCTTCATGGCCGCTCGCTGCCCCCCCTCGGCCAGGAGATCGCCAAAGCCCTCGCGATTGGCCATTTTATGTAAAAGCTTGGAGATGAAATCCCAGGACCCGATCTCCCCCAGCGGCAAGCCGGTACTTTCCTCGGTGATCAGCTTCTCCCGGTAACAGTCCGCCAGCCAGGGGATGATGGCCATCAGCTCGTAGGCGTTGATTCCGTAAAGGTCGCCCAATTTGGCCGCCTGCCAGGTTGCTTTGCTGTAGCCCTTCTCGGGTTGGTGAACCATGGACTCCAGGTACATGTAGGATTGGGCGCAGAAGGCTACACCGGGGGTGAGGTCCGGGCCTTTCACCCGCGAGCGGCACGATACGGGGCAGGCGAAGCAGCCGTCCGGAGTCTGGGAGTAGCCTGAAGAAGGATTTTGGCAAAGGTCGAGAAGCTCCCCAGCAAGAAGGGACAGGCTTCCCCGTCCATATCCCCCTCCCCAGATGTTGTATTTGAAATCCTTCTCCTCCGGCTCGTAAGGGTTGCTCTGGGAAGGCTTCCGGGCAAAAAGCCTGTGGATGTGATGGGTAATCTCCATCAGTGCTTTTGGTCTGGCCACGGGCACAGAACCTGTGCCGTGGACGGCGATGGCCTTCAAATTTTTTGAGCCCATCACGCCGCCGAACCCCCCCTGTCCGGATGCGTCACCGCTATCTGTCAGGATGCAGGCGATGCGGCTGCGATTTTCTCCGGCCCTCCCGATGACCATCACCCGCGTCTTGTTCCCGTGAATTTTCCAGATCATCTGCTGGGTCTGGTAAGTATTCAAACCCCAGAGGCGGGTGGCGTCGAGGATCTCGGCCTTTTGATCGGTGATCCAGAGATAGACAGGCTTTTCGGATTTTCCCTGGACGATGAGGGCATCGTATCCCGCCCATTTCAATTCCGGGGCCCAATGGCCTCCGACCCCGGAGCGGCAGAAAGATTCGGTGGGGGCGGTCTGCGGGGCTTTTCCCAGCACCATGAATCTCCCGGACGTGGGAGCTAAAGTTCCTTGCATAGGACCAGTGGCAAACACGATTCGATTTTCCGGGTCGAAGGCCCCTACTTCCGGGGGCACTTCGTCCCAGCAGATCTTTGCTCCCAGCCCTCGCCCCCCCAAAAATTTGGGCGCGTAGTCGTAGGTTGAGACCTCCGAAATTTTTCGCGAGGTCAGGTCAACCCGTAAAATTTTTCCAACCCATCCGCCCTTAGGAGTCATAGAAAAATATTTCACCACAGAGACACAGAGAACACGGGGAAATATTATTTCCCTTGGCAAAAACCGAACAAATTTATGCTCGGGTCATCTGGAGCTTTTACATGAAAAATTGTCTGTCTCCACGCTCTCTGTGCCTCGGTGGTGAATAGAATTTTAGTCTTCTAGGATCACGGGATAGCCAACGAGCAGGCCCTTTTCCGACCGCTCCACCCGTAGGACGCCCAGGGGGCAAAATTTGACGCACTGGGGATCTCCGAAGCAGAGGTGACATTTGACCGACCTGTGCCTCTGAGCATCGAACCTCGGTCGCGAAGGTCGGAAGTACCGCTGACAGGCCTCGATGCATTTCTGGCAGCCAATGCACACCCGCTCATCAATGACCCTGGCGTACGTCCCCCTCTGCCGGTCCACTTGCAGGGCTGTCACCGGGCAAGCTTTGAGGCATGGCGGGTCCGCGCATTGATGGCATACTTTCGGCTGGTAGTCCCCCGAGAGGTATTCCTTCTCCAGGATGATCCGGGATAGGGAAGCAGAATTTCGGCCGCCGCTGTTGAAATTCGCGCAGACCATCTCGCAGACCCGGCATCCTGAACATAGGGATTTGTCTACCATGATTACACCCTTCGCTAGGGCAACCTTTTGCCCGTTTGGAAAGGTAATGACTTCCAGCAAGTTCCCGAGGCCCACGACGCTGCCCAGGGCGAAAGCACTCAGGGTGAAGCCTTTCAGAACAGTTCTCCGGTCAACTTCTTTTGCCATTTACAGTTTTATTCCATGATAGGGTAATAGACCATAAAGTAGGGTTTAATGGACTAAGGGTTATGGCGTGAGGCGTAAGTCGTAAGGGGTGAAGCGTAAGGAGGAATATCTAACACCCAACACCCTACCCCATACACTTATCACTTTTTCGTCCGTTAACCCTCGAATCCTTGAACCCTTTTTTCCATTAAGTCGCTGGAGGGGAGAAGTAAGGCCGCGTGGGGATAGGCCCGAAAGATTCATCGGTCTCTTTGATGATGAGCTTATAATAATATTTTGCTTCCGCCCCCATGCTTTTATCTACATAATCATAGGCGCTTTTACCAGGAGTAAGATTGACTGTGCCCACTGCTTTATAGGGTCCTTCTTCAAAGGTGTCCGCCCGCAAGACCTGAACGACCATCCCGCTTTTCAAGTCGCCTTTTGCTTTCCAGGTCAGCTTGGCCGCCCGGTACATCGCCTGGACTTTGAAATCCATGATGGTTGGGTCCGACTTCTGGGGCAGAGCCACTGGGGGGACAAAAAGGGTAACGGCAAAAACTGAGCAGAACAGAAAAATGAAGCATTTAATTAACATCGATTCTCCGCAATCAATGGTTTAGCAGCTTTTTCTGTCCCCCTTTCCCTACCCCCCTCCCGCCAGGGGAGGGGAGAATAATCACGGAACCGAAGAGTACCCTCCCCCTTGACGGGGGAGGGGGAGGGGTGGGAGGATTGCCTATTGGATTGAATCAACCCAGGATGAGCTTGATGTCGTCTTGCTTTTTAGCGTATCCTACCCCAACCTTCACAGCCTGGGCAATCTGCTTCTGATTCCAGGCATACATGCCGATCTTGTTCGCCGCCATATTGGGGTACCATTCCTGAATAATCCGGATGCCCATGACATCATTAGCCACCTGGTCGCCAGAGGCCAGAATCACGCCGGGTTTGACCTGCTCGCCATGAGAAGGACCTCCGCTGATGAGAGACCTTCTCCCGTCCATGATGATGAGGTCCGGCTGGAAAGGCAGGTTGATCTCCGCAGCCTGTTCGGCTACGAAGATATGGTTGAAGTTATGGAGCTGGCCTCCGCGATCCGCCCGATGTAAAATACCGACGGAAAGCTTCAAGCTCTGAGTGATTCCCCCAAGGAAATGGGTCTTCATCACCGGGGTGTAGATGACCTTGTCATAATTCTGCAAGTCGGCTGGATAGGCTACGGTGCCATCCCCGCCGCCGATCCGACCCAGAAATTCGGCCTTGGCATTGCGGATGTTCATCCATTTCTCTTTTTCCCAGGTCTTGATGGGGGTGTTCGTCTCTTTGCAGGCCACGTCTAAACCCAATTTTTTGATCACCCGGTCCGTCGGTCCCCAGGGGCCGCAGGTATCAGCCACCGTCAGGTTGGTATAGCCTTCGTCTTTCAGGACGGTAATCAGAGCTTTCAAGAAATCCGCATCCGTGCCCCCCTGCGGCCAGGGATCGCCGGTGTTCATGTTCGGCTTGATAAGAATCTTGTCAGATTTTTTGAGGGATTTTTCAAACCCTCCGACGAGCTTCATGGCCTTCTTGATATCTCCGTTTAAATCTTTATCCAATTCCGTGGCCATGATGAGCCCAACCAGGGATTTATTCCCATCAGCGTAATAGTTTGGATGGAGATGGGACCAGTTGACCGGAGCGCCTCCGTTTATCAGGGTTTCCGCCGGTTTCTCAAAATAATCCTTGGGCAGAGGGGCATTTTTGATAAATTCCCCATACTGCATAAGCTGGCTATCACGCATTCTCCAAACGCCTTCATGAGCAGGGGTATCCAGATCCGCTACTCCATGGGCTCGCCCAGGCACGTTGATTAATCCTAAAGCAGCAACGCCGGCTCCGCAATACTTGGCTACATTCTCGATAAATTTCCTGCGGGTGATTTCTTTTGAGCTCATTCGTCCTTCCTCCTTAATTCAGGGTTTAGGGTTAAATGAACATCGCCGCTTCACCAGGAAGCGAAAATCTTCGAACTTTTCCCCCTTTCTCCTTTAGATTTGTCACCTTTCGCGGCTGGGTTGCCTGGTCAAGAGAAATCGTCCCTTATCTCCCTTTACCTTAAAGGGAAATACTCAGTGGAAATTGGAAGTATGAAATGGGAGAAATAACAAGAAAAATTCTACCCCTTCCCGGAAATTTGTCAAGGAATAATTTTCAAAATTTTTTAAAATTTGATCAACTGACCGCGATATTGCCTCCAGGCATAAATCATCAACTGCGGTGGATGCCAAAGCGCCTTTTTCACCGAAAGATGTAAAATTACCACATCGTGGTATATTCTGTCAAGCACATTTTTGGCTTTCTCAGATCACCTTCCGACCCTTTTCGCCCAAGCTGTTCGGGATAAATTGGTTCGGAGTTCGGAGCCAGCACCAGTTCGGAGTAAAGATATCCTGAGTGACTCTGAACTTCGAACTCAAAACTCCGCGCTCAATACTCCGAACTCATCACTCCGAACTGGTTTTTTTATATGCTTCCTGCCCCCCTGTATTTTAAGGTATAATCTCGTTCAAAATTTCATAGGTATGACCCGCGGCAATTAAAAAGAGGATATGACCGACTTGAAGCTTTCACTTTCCATCTTGCCAGAGACCTTGGCGATTTGCCGGCTGGAAAAAGACGATGGGATTCCGGGTTGGGCGCTCGGTGCTCACTTTGTATCCCTTACCAGAACGTCGGAAGAACTCTCCGTCGTCTGTCCTCAAACCCAAGTCCCGGAAGAAGTTAAGCGGGATGCCGGATGGCGGTGCTTGAAGGTTGAAGGGCCATTGGATCTTTCGGCCACCGGGGTTCTCGCGTCATTCGTCACGCCTTTGGCGCGGGAGGGGATCAGCGTTTTCGCCCTATCCACTTACGATACGGATTATTTGCTGGTGAAGCAAAAAGATCTGGAAAAAGCAGTCATGGTTCTTTCACAAAATGGCCATCAGGTTAAGTATTCATACAAAAGCGTTAAATAGATTTTCATTGCGAACAACTGACCCCCGCGCTATGCCTTGAAGTTATTCACCCCCTCCCAACCCCCCCCTCGAGGGGGAGGGCGAGGGTGGGGGGGAATGGAGTTCGTCATGGAATACAGAGTAGCCGATAGAACCCAGTCCTTCCAGGAGTCCGTCATCCGGAAGATGACCCGGGTTTGCCTGCAATTCAACGGCATCAATCTGGCCCAGGGATTCCCTGAAAAGTCACCTCCCGAAGAGGTCCTATTGGAGGCCCTCCGGGCAATTCGGCGGGGAAATAACCAATACTCGATAACCTGGGGTTTGCCTGCGCTCCGGGAAGCCGTGGCTAACAAAGTTTTGCGCTTCAATGGCTTGCAACCGGACCCGGAAAAAGAGGTTACCATCACCTGCGGGAGCAGCGAGGCCATCGTGGCTTCATTGCTCGCCCTCGTCAACCCCGGAGAACGCGTTATCATTTTCGAACCTTACTATGAGAACTACCTTCCAGGGCTGGCCCTGTGTGGAGCAACACCCCTCTTCGTCTCTTTGAACGAACCAGGCTGGGAGGTAGATCTGGATGCGTTGAGGAAAGCCTTTTCCCGAGGCCCTAAGGCGCTGATCCTGAACACCCCCGCCAACCCATCGGGAAAGGTTTTTTCCCAGGATGAGCTGGGGATCATCGCCCGCCTTTGTCAGGAGCATGGCACCTACGTCATAACGGACGAGATCTATGAACACATCATTTATGACGGACTCAAACATGTGAGCATGGCCAGCCTGCCAGACATGTGGGAGCGCACGGTCACCATCAGCGGCTGCTCGAAGACTTACAGCGTCACAGGCTGGCGGGTGGGATACGTGGTCGCCCCCCAAGGCCTGATGTCGGCCATCCGCAAAGTACACGATTACATGGTCGTTGCGGCTCCGACGCCCTTTCAGATGGCTGCGATTACGGCCATGGGCCTCCCGGATTCCTACTACCGGGAGCTGGGAGAACATTATCAAAAACAGAGGGACTACCTCTTACAGACCTTCGAAGAAATTTCCATCCCCGTTCTTCGCCCTTCCGGAGCTTATTACATGATGATCCGCATCGACGGCCTTGGTTACGGAGATGATGAGGCGTTCGCCATGGCCTTAGTGGAAAAGGCGGGACTCGCCGTTGTGCCAGGGTCCAGCTTCTACCACCAGCCAGAGGATGGAAGGGATAAGGTCCGGATCTGCTTCGCCAAGTCCTGGCAGACCCTTCGAGAAGTCAAAGAGCGCCTTAGGAGGTTTTTCCGCCTAAGTCTTTAAGACGCACCCTTGATCTGCTGAAGATACCAACCTGGCATAAATATCAAGGTAGCCCTGCGGGTATTTTTTAGGAGGATGGACAAGCTTTTCTCTCCTCGACTTCAATTCGTTCTCTGAAACCTTCAATTCGAGAATCCGCTTCTCCACATCGACCTCAATCACATCCCCATTTTTAACCAGCGCGATGGTCCCTCCTTCAGCCGCCTCGGGGGATAGGTAGCCAATCGAAGGGCCTTCGCTATAACCGGAAAACCGGCCATCGGTTACGATGTAATTGGTCTGGCCCATGCCGGAAAATTCTAAAGCAACCCGGAACAGGGCCATCTCCCGCATCCCCGGACCTCCCCGCGGGCCTTCATAACGTATGACAACCACATCTCCTTTTTTGATCTGCCCGCTGCCCAGGCCAGCGAGAGCTTCTTCTTCCGAATTAAACACCTTCGCCTCGCCGACGAAGTGCCACAGTTCTTTCTTTACAGCCACCTGCTTGATAACCGCCCCCCGTTCAGCCAGGTTCCCCTTGAGGACGGCAATCCCTCCGTAAGGATGGACCGGGTCGGTTCGAGGCCGGATCACCTCGGGGGAAAATACCGCCGCCTTCTCCAAGTTGTCCGTTAGGGTCCTGCCGGTTACCGTTAATACCGAACCATCCAGAAGATCTCCCAGAGCTTTCATTACCCCGGGGATCCCGCCGGCATCGTCAAGATCGACCACGGAAAAAGGACCGGCGGGTTCGACGTTGCTCAAGTGAGGGATTTCGCGGGACAGCCGGTCGAAGTCCGAATAGTCAACCTGCATCCCCAATTCATGGGCCAGCGCTGGAAGATGCAAAACCGTGTTGAGCGAGCCCCCGATGGCCAAATCCACTTTTAAGGCGTTTTCTAAGGCCGCTCGGGTCATAATTTTTACAGGGGTAACCTCTTGGGCCAGAAGCTCCATGATTTTTTCACCCGCCTGTTCGGCCAGGCGAGATTTTTTGGCCATTACGCCCGGGGCAGTGCCGTCTCCGGGCAGGCTCATCCCCAGGGCTTCACACAGGCAAGCCATGGTGTTGGCCGTTCCCATGCCCCAGCAGGCGCCCGCGCATGGGTAGAAAGAGGAGAGCGCTTCTTCGCGGATCTCCTTGGACAGGCCGCCGGCAAACACCTTTCTGACCATCTCTCCGAAGTTCGAGACCGAAGCCTTCACCCGCTCCCGGGCCCAGTACCCGGCGGGCATCGGCCCACCGGTGACGATGATCGTCGGGAGGTCTACCCTGGCGGCCGCGATCAAAAGAGCGGGGAGGATTTTATCGCAGGAGCCAATCAGGACTGCGGCATCGTAGCAATGGGCGCGTAGGCCGAGTTCAACGGAATCGGCGATGACCTGGCGGCTGGGCAAGACAAACTTCATTCCTTCGTGGCCGTTGGCCAGCCCATCGCAGAGAGAAAGGGTATAAAATTCCGTGGGCAGCCCGCCGGCCGTGCGCACTCCCGCCTTAACCCGCTCGGCCAGGGTCTTTAGATGCATATGGCCAGGATGCATCTCATTGTAGGTGTTGACCACAGCGACGAGCGGGCGCTTGATTTCTTCATGGGTCCACCCGCAGGCATAGAGCATGGATCGTCGCACCATGGAGAAGGGATCATCATCGGAAAATACCCGGCTATGCTTTTTCATATCCATGTTCACCTCTTTCTATTCGTACGGAAAATCATTTTGCCGCAGAGGTCACAGCGCGGCAGAGCCGTAACCGAAGGAAAGACCCATTATATCCCCCCCACCCTTTCCCTCCCCCTCGGAGGGGGGAGGGTTGGGAGGGGGTGAAATGGTCGCCTGATTTGCCTAATAAAATTTAAAGAAACTGAACATTAGTAGTACAGAGAGCACAGAGTGATAAAAAAATGGGCTCAAGTCCCAACTGAGTGGGTAAATTTGAGCTGTTTTGAATCAAAAATCAGGCAACGTACACGTCAAGACCTTGAGACGAAGGTATTCTTCGTCCCTGAGGCCGTAG